>Ga0209736_1000039_pt1 | contig 49402 bp, 40 predicted proteins | sample BlaSpr_A8_Ref_M3_FD_187992 | JGI IMG/M metagenome (GOLD analysis project Ga0209736, IMG submission 187992) | Forest soil microbial communities from Thunder Bay, Ontario, Canada - Black Spruce, Ontario site 2_A8_Ref_M3 (SPAdes) (version 2) | ecosystem: Environmental > Terrestrial > Soil > Boreal...
GGGGTATGAGCGGAATTGTAATCAAAATCAAGTCGGGATTGAAGCTCGTGCTGTCCGTTAATTTGTTGCAGCGCTCGGTTGCTATCGAAATTGATCGTAGCTGGATCGGTGCAGCACACGTTGTCAGACCAACTGCAAATCATACAGCGTCTAGGCCTGCGAGCCCTCAGCCTCATTTGCAGCAGACCAGTATTTAGCCACACTTGGCATTCCCACGCCCGTGCTATCTGCACTATGCAAAATGGAAGAGTTTTGGATCTACCAAGTCCCAGTTTTCTCCAGCCAGTTCTCCGTGGTGTTGAAGTCGTGGTCTTGAGACATCGCTAATCACAGCCCGGACCGCTTCGTCCCGGATGGCCACGAGCTATCGATCGGTCCTGCGGCTGATGAGCTTTTGGTTCTCAGAAGTTTCTAGCAAAAGACGAAAAAGTCATGCAACTACTTGTTTTTGTCGGCGCACTCTTAACATCGGCAGCGCTTACCCGCTGGGTTCGCGATTTTTCCATCGCTCGCGGCTGGGTCTCTATTCCGAGTTCGGATCGTCATGTTCATACTCGTCCGATACCGCGGCTGGGCGGAGTTGCTATTTTCCTGACACTCTGGTGCATGGTGCTGCTGGCACATTGGCTGCCAGGGCATTTCGGCACGCGCGAATTTCCTTTGCCGCATTTCACTTTGAAGATACTCGGGCCGGCAACCATCATCTTCCTGCTTGGTCTGATCGACGATTTTTGCGGAGTGAGCGCGTACGTGAAGTTTGCGGTGCAGGCGGGTGCAGCCGTGCTTTTGTTCTGCAATGGTCTTGGAATCTCCCAGTTGTCGATCCTTGCGGGTCATCCCCATTGGGGATGGCTGGTCGGACTTCCGCTGACGATTCTTTGGGTTCTGTGGATCACCAATGCTTTCAATTTAATTGATGGCCTTGATGGACTGGCGGCAGGATCGGCGCTGTTCTCCAGCGTGGTAACTTGTGTGGTGGCGGTTTTGTTCCACGGTGAAGGCATTCTATTTCTGACACTCGCACTGGCGGGCGCAATCGCCGGATTTCTCCGGTACAACTTCAATCCAGCTTCGATATTCCTGGGCGACTCTGGCAGCCTGCTGATCGGCTTCCTGCTCAGCGCAATCGCTCTCGCCGGATCGCAAAAATCTTCGATCATAGTAGCCGTTGCGATCCCCATCGTTTCTCTTGGGCTTCCGATTTTGGAGGTCGCCGTCGCGGTGATGCGGCGGTTTTTGAGCCGCAAACGGTTATTCGACCCTGATCGTGAGCATATTCACCACAAGTTACTATTGCGGGGTATTTCGCATCGACAAGCCGTCTTGGTGCTTTATGGCGTGAGCGCCTGCTTTGGCCTATTCAGCCTACTTCTACTTAATCCAGGCGGCACCGCAGCCGCAGCAGTGCTGGTGGCGGTTGGGATTGGCGTGTTGATCGGCGTCAAACAATTGCGCTATCACGAGTTTTTGGAGTTGGGCCGCGTGGCCAACCGCACCCTAAATCAACGTCACGTGATCGCCAATGACATAAGCATTCGCCGGGCCGCAGACGCCCTGGAATCATGCACTAGCCTCCCCCAATTCTGCCAGATATTGCGGCAATGTCTTAAACCTATTGGATTCGATGGTTTCGGCCTGTACTTATCGTCAGAATTGCCAGTCGAGGTCGAGCTTGGTCCATTCAACCAGGTCAGCAGGTCCAAACTTCAATTCTTTTGGGATCAGTTACTAACATCATCAGAAACAAATTGGAGTTTCACTTTCAGCCTGATGAGACACAACGGAGAGCAGCTGGGCGGTTTCACTCTGTATCGAAAGAACACAGCATCTCCTCTTTGGATGGATCTCGATGTCTTTACGGCGACTGAATTCTCCAGTGCTGTTGCGATCGTTGTGGAGAAAATGCAGAGTTCTTGGTTTGTTAAGTCGCAAAAACAATGGAGTCCGATAGCTGCATTCGAAACAACCGGTCCAGTGATAGCTTCAAGGGTAGGTCAATCCATAGCGATTCCAAGTTCTGGCTAAAGCTCAAAATCAATGTCTGTTACGACAAATGAGGACCGCCCGTCATGAACACGCAACGCAGTGCGCGGACATCACCGAACTGGCAGCCGAACACTCGACTCGGTTTGGCTGGTCTGGTCGACACCAGGCGGATTCGCGCGGTTAGATTGATGATGGTCACGAGAGTTGTCCCAGTCGGCCTGGCAGTTTTCTTCCTAATCAGCGGTGCTGCTGCGCAAGTATCCTCGTCGCCTGAGTTGAATGAGCTGAAGGAGAAGTGCGGCAGCCAGGTACGCTCCACATACCTGCTGGGACCTGATGACCTGCTGGAGATTTCCGGTCCTGAATTGAGTGATATGGCCAACAAGCCGGCCCGCATTGACGGCGATGGCGACATACAAGTGCCGCTAGTAGGACGTATCCATGTGTCCGGGCTGACGGTGCAGCAGTCCGAGCGGGAGCTCAATAAGGTCCTGAGCACCTACATTCGTCACCCGCAAGTAGTTGTCACCGTCACGGAACTGCGCAGCCTGCCGGTCTCTATTCTAGGCGCCGTAAACACACCGGGCGTTCACCAAGTGCAAGGACACAAGACGTTGCTGGAAATGTTATCGCTGGCCGGCGGGATCCGATCTGACGCCGGGTACAGTATCCGCATCACCAGGCAAGTTGAGTGGGGCTGCATTCCACTGCCGGGCACCGCACTGGATGCGTCGGGCCGCTACAGCGTCGCCGAGGTGAACTTGAAAAAGATCATGGAGGCCAAAAATCCGGAGGAGAACATTCAAATTTGTCCACATGATGTCATCTCCGTGCCGAAGGCGGAGATGGTATACGTAATCGGCGAGGTGAAGCGCTCGGGCGGATTCGTTCTCGGCGAACATCAGTCCATCTCGGTCCTACAGGCGCTCTCGCTCGCCGAGGGGCTCAACGGGACTGCTGACACGCGGCATGCCAGAATCCTGCGACTGAAGCGCGACGCCGATCAACGTGAAGAGATGGCAGTAGATGTTAAAGATGTTCTCACCGGGAAAAAACCAGATGTCGCACTTCAGGGCGATGACATTTTGTTTATCCCTGGCAGCACGGGCAAGAAGGCGGCGCTGCGCGGGCTGGAAGCAGCGATTCAGACAGGAACCGGCCTGGCCATCTGGCGCATGCCTTGAGATCAAGTTTAAGGGGCTGAAATGAGAGCTTCGGAATTTCCAATTCGGAGAAAAAATCGCCGCTCGATGGAGATTGATCTGTGGAGTGAGCAGCGTCCCACCCCGTACAAGCATGCGGAACCGCCCTCGCCGGAGGTGGGCGGGTCTGCGGGCTACGATAGCCTTCTGGATCACTGGCAAATTCTGTTCCGCCATCGAAAGACGCTGCTCAGTTTTATCGCTGCGGGTTTGGTCGCTGCGATTTTGATCAGCCTGATCCAGACACCGATCTACCGGGTGCGCACTTCCCTGGAAATTCAAGGCACGAGTTTTCTGGAGCCGAAGGGCCCGAACGAAACCGGCGGAAACAACGCTTCCCCGGAGTCGTACGTGGAGACGCAGGTCAAACTGCTGCAAAGCGAATCGCTGCTGGAGCACGTGATTGACAAACTGAAGCTGCAGAATGAGCAGCCAAAATCCGGATTGCAGGCGTTTACGTGGCGCCTCCACCGCATGTTTCAATTCTCCGACCCCTCGGGTCTTCCGGAACGCGAAAAATTAATGCGGGAGATCGAGCGCAATTTGACAGTGCGCACATCCGGCAACTCGCGCTTGCTGGAGGTGACCTACGAATCGCCTGATCCGAAGGGTGCGGCCGACTTCGCGAATACGCTGGTCAGCCAATTCATCGAATTGAGCCAGGAAGAGAGATGGAAGTCCGCGCAGGGCACCGCCGAATGGCTGACGAGCCACCTGGACAAAATGAAGGCGCAGCTTGAAAAGTCAGAGACGGAGATGCAGGAGTATGCGCGCACCTCCGGGTTGTCTTTCACATCGGAAAAGGAAAATCTTGCGGAGAGCCGGCTGAAAGAGTTGCAGGACGATCTTTCGAAGGCCCAGGCGGACCGTATCGCCAACCAGGCGAAACTGGAGGGGGCGAAGAGCAAGCCGGCGGATACGTTGCCGGAAGTGCTGGACGACACGACGATGCGCGAGTATCGCCAGCGTCTGACGGATTTGCAGCGGCAGTACGCCGAGCTTAGCGCCACACTGACTCCGGAACACTACAAAGTTCAACGCGTGCAGGCGCAGATTGATGAACTGAAGTCGGCGATGCAGAACGAACGCTCGAACGTGATTCGCCGGGTCGGAAACGAATATTTGGCCGCGCTTCGCCGGGAGACACTTTTGACGAAAGCGCGCGACGAGCAGACGAAGGTGGTGGCGGATCAATCCGAGAAGGCAATCCACTACGACACGCTGAAGCGTGACGTGGATTCGAACCGGCACCTCTATGAAGTGATGTTGCAACGGGTGAAGGAAGCCAGCCTGGCTTCGGCCATGCGTGACAGCAACGTGATGGTTGTCGACCGCGCGAGGCCGCCGCTGCTGCCCTACCGGCCGAGCTTGCCGATGAACTCGGCGATTGGCTTGTGCAGCGGCGCACTTTTCGGATTTGGATTTGTGCTGCTGCGAGAGCGGGTTAACCGCAGGATCAGCGCTCCGGGCGACGCGCAGGTTTATTTGGATTTACCCGAACTGGGCGTTATTCCGTTGGACGAAAGTGCCGTCCCCCGTCAAATCCCCAATAGTCTGCGCCCGCGACGCTCCGCTCCGGTTCTCCCTGCCTGGAAATCGGACTGTCCGGAGCTTGCCACCTGGAAACGCAAGCCATCGATGGTGGCGGAATGCGCAAGGACTACGCTGACTTCGATTCTGTTGCCGAACGAAAATGGCGAAGGCCCGCAGGTGATAGTGATTACCAGTCCTTGCCCGGGCGACGGCAAAACCACAGTGGCTTGCAACCTGTGCATCGCGGTGGCGGAGATCGGTCGCAAGGCGCTGCTGATCGAGGGTGATTTGCGCCGCCCAAGATTGAACAGCGTATTTGGCGTGGGTAACCACTGGGGCTTAAGCGACGTCCTGCGAGGGGATGGCGCGCTGGAAAATATTTCCGTGTCACACCTGGTGCGCGAGACGCAAGTGGCGGGGCTTTACCTGCTGCCCGGAGGGAGTTGCGGCGTCACGCCGTCGAATCTTTTCTATTCACCGCGCATGTCCACGCTGTTGAAGAGGCTGCGAACGGAGTTCGACATGATCTTGATGGACGCGCCGCCGATGATCCATCTGGCGGATGCGCGTGTGCTTGGTCATCTCTCGGACGGCGTGGTTCTGGTGATCCGCGCGGGACAAACAACGACGGAGAGCGCGCTCTCCGCGTGCCAGCGATTCGCGGAAGACGGCACGCGGGTGCTCGGCACCATTCTGAACAGTTGGGATCCCAAAACGACCGGCGGGTACGGCTATGGAGGGTACGCCGATTATCACGCGACTGCGAAAGAGTAGTTCAACAAAGCGAAATGCGAATCTCTCTCGAAGATTGGCGGCCAGCGCGTGGCAGAAAGACCTCGCTGAAGTTGCCCAGCAAAGAATCCTGCAAATAGGAAAACGCATTTTTCACCATGCTCTTTGACTCCCCAGCTTATTTTGCTTTCTTAATCCCTATTGCGCTGATTTATTGGCGCCTGAATCACCGCAAGCAGAATATTTTCCTGCTGCTGGCGAGTTATTTTTTTTACGGCTGGTGGGACTGGCGATTTCTTGGACTGATGATCTGCAGCACGACCGCGGATTTCCTGATCGCGCAGAAGATCGATCCCGAACGCGGCGACGCGAGCCGCCGAAAGTGGCTTATTTTTTCGCTGGTGTTGAATTTTTCCATTCTGGGCACGTTCAAGTATTTCAATTTCTTCGTGGATTCGTTCTCGGCGACTTTGGAAACGTTGGGCTTCCACAATATTCCGATGCCGCTGATCCGCATCCTGCTTCCGCCGGGGATTTCCTTCTACACGTTCCAGGAAGTGGCCTACATAGTGGATGTTTATAAGGGGCGGCTGCAGACGGCGAAGTCGTTTGTTGAGTACGGACTCTTCGTCAGCTTATTTCCCCACTTGATCGCCGGGCCGATCCAAAGGCCGGGGCACTTGCTGCCGCAAGTGCAGCGAGAGCGTTCGTTCGACGCAGACCGGATTTTTGACGGCATCATGCTGATTTTCTCGGGCCTCATCCGCAAGTGCGTGGTTGCGGACAATTGCGCGGTGCTGGCGAACGCGGCGTTTGGCGGACAATTGGGGAAACCGACGTTGTGGGTTGTTCTGCTGGGGACGTACGCGTTCGCATGGCAGGTGTATGGAGATTTCAGCGGCTACAGCGACATCGCGCGGGGCAGCGCCCAATTGATGGGCTTCCATTTCATGGTTAACTTCCGGCAGCCGTATCTTTCGAAGCGGCTGCAGGAGTTCTGGCGGCGCTGGCACATCAGCTTGAGCACCTGGCTGCGCGATTATCTCTACATTCCGTTGGGCGGCAGCACCGGCGACAAATGGAAAACTTCCATGAACCTGATTACGACGATGGTCCTGGCCGGGCTCTGGCACGGCGCAAACTGGACCTTCGTCATTTTTGGCGCGATTCACGGTGTCGTTCTATCCCTTGAGCGGCTAATTTGTCCGGCCGCAAAGGAGTCCCCCGATACGATCCAATCGCGCGGATTTGCCCAATTCCTGTCCACCTGGGGGCAACGCATTTTGACCTTCAACGTGTTTTGCCTGAGCCTGGCTTTTTTCCGCGCGCCGTCGCTCGTGGCGGCGACGCAGTTTTTGGGCGGACTTTCTGATCTTGCCTGGCGGAGCGAATACACGACGGCGTTCCTAATGCTGAGTCTCTTCTCCATACCCTTGTTCATCGTGGACCTATTGATGGAAGCCGGTAATCAGGAGTACCCATTCGCAAATACTTCTTACGCATTTCGAACAGCGCTAGCCACTACCGCGTTCGTTGTGTTGGCACTTTTTTCAGGGAGCAATCTGAATGCCTTCGTCTATTTCCGATTCTAAGCCCAAGGCTATTGCGTATGCGAAGGCACTCGCGGTGATCTGCGCGCTGCTCATCCTCGTGTTCGAACTTGCTTCGGTTTATCTGCTGAACCACCAGTCGGCGACTTATGCGCGGATTTCACGCCAGTACGATGAGGCGCTGAAGATGCGCCCCGCTGGGGCCGGTGAACCGCCGAGCGTGCTGATGGTCGGCAATTCGCTGCTGCTGCACGGAGTGCAAGTGACCCGCCTTCAGGAGATGACCTCCTCCAGGATGCGGCTCTACCCCATTTTTCTGGAGGCGACGGGCTACTACGACTGGCTTTATGCGCTGCACGGGCTGTTTCTGCGCGGAGCCAGGCCGCAGGCGGTGGTCCTCGGTGTTGGCGTGAATTATTTTCTGGAGAACGGCGTGCGCCAGGATTATGCGCCGATGATGTTTTTCAATGCGCGCGACACGCTTGCCGTCGCTTCCGACTTGAAACTGGATCGCACGGCGGCCAGCAATCTGCTGCTGGCGCACTCGAGCACCTTTTGGGATACGCGAAGCGCGATTCGAATGCAGGTCCTAAACCACATGGTTCCGCATCTGGAAAACCTTTTTTCGCTGGTGAATCAGAAACCCGCCGTTCCGGACAGCAGGGAATTCGCAGAGATGTCCATTCCCCGCCTGCTAAGGTTACGCGAATTGTGCGAAGCGAACGGAGCCAAGCTGATCCTGCTGGTGCCGCCGACTTTGGATTCCGAAAGCGCAGTCAACCAGATGGCCGCCGCTGCACAGGCTGCGGGCGTGGATGTTTCGGTCCCGATCGACCCTGTGACACTTTCAGCGAAGTTCTACCAGCCGGATGGAATGCACCTCAATCGTGATGGGGCCGTGATTTTTACATCGGCGCTGGCGGAGGATCTTCCTGAAAAGGTGAGGGCGCGCGAAACAGTGACGGCGCAAAAGTAGGGTTGCCAAGACAAGTGAATTTGTGCACAGGGTGAAGATGAATTCGGTGGCAAGCACAAAAAGAAAAACGAGTCAGACCTGTGAGCGCTGAAGCTCCCAACGTGTTCGCCCTGGAGCAAGGCGAGCGCTCCTCGCTGTGCGCGGATTTCAGCTGGACATTCGTGGGGAACGCCATTTATGCCGCCGGGCAATTCGCGATTCTGATACTTCTGACGAAACTGGTGCGGCCGGAACTCGTCGGGCAGTATGCACTGGGGCTCGCGCTGGTCTATCCCGTGATGATGCTAGCGAATATGCAGTTGCGGTCGGTGATGAATTCGAGCACGCGCGACCGCGCGCAGTTCGGCCATTACCTGAGCCTTCGCCTGCTCACGACTCTCGTAGCATTCGTGGTTATCTTCGGCATCACGCGGATCCTGCAATATGACTGGGAGCTGACGGAAGTGGTTTTGACGGTGGGGGTCGCATACGGAATCGAAACCATCAGTGATGTGTACTATGCCAGGCTGCAATTGCACGACCGGATGGTTGAGGTTTCCAAGTCGTTGATGGTCCGGGCGGTATTGTCCGTGCTCGCGCTGGCGGCGGCTACTTATGTCACCAGGAGTGTGGTCTGGGGAATCGCAGGCGTCGCGGTGGCTCGTGCCATCGTGCTCTTTGCGTATGACAGCCGTGAACGGACGCACATTCTGCGGTCGCGAACCAAATGGTATTTGTTGAACGGGGAGTTGGCGCCACGATTTGAGGCCAGCGAGCAGCGCGAGCTGCTGTGGCGGAGCCTTCCGCTTGGAATCGTCGTGCTCTTGACCACGCTGAATTCCAGCATTCCCAGCTTTTTCATCAAGCATGGGATTGGTGAACGCGACCTAGGAATCTTTTCCGCACTTGGATTGACGATCTCCGTAGGCAACATGGCCGTAGTCTCGCTCGGGCAGTCTGCGTTCACCCGCTTGTCAAGGGCATACGCAAGCAGAAATATCACGGTCTTCGGCTCGCTGCTCGTTGTGCTCCTAACTTGTGGTGCAGGCCTTGGCGTTTGCGGCATGCTCATTTCGAAATTCGCGGGGCGCGAGATTCTTACACTCCTCTTCCGGCCCGAGTATGCCGAGCGAGCGGACCTTCTCCCCTGGATCATGGCGGCCGGCGCGGTTCTGTTCATGGCGCAATTTTTAGGATTTGGGATGACCGCGGCAGGTTTTTATCACTCGCAGGTGTATTTGAATATTGTGGCCAACGTGAGCCTGGTGGCGGCGTGTTACTGGCTTGTGGTCAGCAAGGGTTTGCTCGGCGCGATCCTTGCGATGCTGATTGCGGCAATCGTGCAGCTTGTGGCGAGTGCCGTGATTCTCGCCGCCGCCATGCGAACGAAAGCGACTGTTCGCGCGCAAACGCTTGAAGCGGCATGACACAATCGATGCAAATCCGTTCGAAATTCGGAAAGAGTGAATTGTGACGGAGCAAGGACAATTCAGCGCATTCCCAGAACATCAGGGCGTAACCATTCCGGAAGCGATGCGAGGGTTTGCCGCGGGGCAGGGACGAGCGCAAGGGCGGAGTCTGCGCCGGCCGGGGAGTTCGCGGAGTTCCATTGGCGGCCAATTGGCCCGCTTGCTTGCAGGGACCGAGCAGCTTTCCACGCTTGGCAAAATTGCGTTTGGCTCGCTGTGGCTGCTGGTGTTCGCGATGCCGTGGGAAGACGCCATCACGATTTCCGGCTTTGGCACCAGCGTGCGGCTGATCGGGATGGTGACCCTGGGGCTGGGAGTGCTGGCTGTCGTCGAACGCGGAAAAGTCAGGCGACCCGCGCTCGGTCACATCGTCATGGCGTTGTTTGTTGTGCTGGCAGTACTGAGTTTCCTGTGGAGCCTATACCCCGAAGGAACGCTGATCGAAACATTCTCCTACGTCCAACTGTTCACAATGGTGTGGCTCATCTGGGAGCTCGCCCCCGGCGTACAGGAGCAGATGCATCTTATGCGGGCCTATGTTTTCGGAACCTTCGTCTCCGGGATAGATACCTTCTACCTTTTTCTTTCTCACCAGGAATCGGTCTACCAACGTTATGCCGGCGCCAAACTGGATGCCAATGACTTGGGGCTGATTATGGCCCTGAGCATTCCGATGTCGTACTACCTGCTGATTCAGAATCACGGGCGGATGGTGTGGGTCTACAGGGTGCACCTGATTCTTGCGGGAACGACTATTCTGCTGACGGCCTCGCGGGGAGCCACGCTAGCTACCATCGTGGCACTCACGATTGTTCCGCTGACGCAAGCGCGGCTGGGTGGGCGGCAAAGAGTCGCGCTCCTGCTGACCGTAATTCTGCTCATAGGGGGCATTCTTTTCTTTGTTCCCGAAACGTCGTGGGAACGCCTGGCAACGGTACCCACTGAATTCGAGCAGGGAACATTCACCGGCCGCACGACCATCTGGAAAGCGGGTTGGGAGATTTTCCGCGCGCATCCATTCGTCGGCATTGGAGCGAATGCGTTTCGCGTCATCGTCAGCCGCGAACTGGCGGAACCCATTCGCATGGGAGAAGCGGATCCCGCGCCGCCCGCGCACAACACGTTTCTGTCGGTGCTTGTCGAGCAAGGCGTGCTGGGCTTTGCGGTGTTTTGTGTCATGTTGGGCTCCCTGCCCGTGTCGCTGAGGGGGATGCCGCCTTTCCCGCAGCGGCTCTGGATTGTGTCTCTCGCAGTTTGGGTGGTAGGCGTTTCCAGCCTGACTTGGGAAATGCGCAAACCAACCTGGTTTTTCTTCGGACTCTTGATGGCGCAATGCGGAAGCATTCCTCAGATGCAGCGCGATGTGAAAGCATTCGCTCGCCCGCGGCAAAACGCAGCTCTTAATTCCGCTCGCATTATGGGGCTTGGAATTTCCGCACGGAAACAGGGATGGTCGCTTTTCTCCTGAACATTGTTTTGGTCGAGACTGGCGAATTGAAATCATGAAAAAAATCAAAGTAGTCCAGGTTGTCCCGCTGCTGAGCCCCGGCGGCGCCGAGCGGGTTGCTGTTCATCTCGCAAGGGGATTGAACCGTCGGAGGTATGAAACGCTGATCATTTCGTTTTCGGGGCGCGTGGGGTGCGACCTCGACCACATGCTGGAAGAAGCGGGAATCGAGGCACGTTATCTTGGCAAGCATCCGGGCTTCGATTACCGCGTATACAGCCGGCTGGATAGCGTTCTGAAGGAATACGTGCCGGATGTGATCCACACACACCTGCACGCGCTTCGCTACGCGTTGCCTTCCATGTTGCTGATGAAATGCGTAGCCATGGTGCACACCGTCCACAATCTTGCGGAACGCGAGATTGAACCGCGCGCACGCCTGATTCAGCGTTACGCGCTCACTCACGGAGTGAAGCCGATCGCCGTGGCGGAAGAAGTGGCGGCCAGCCTGGAGAGCCTATATGGAATCCGACGCTGCGGTGTGATTTCGAATTGCATTCCAACGGACCTTTATGCGAATCCCCAGACTCCGCGGAAGGAGTGGCGGGCAAAGGAGGGATTCAAGGACAGCGATATTCTTTTTGTGTGCGTGGCGCGATTCGCTCCGCAGAAAAACCATGCGTTGCTGCTGAAATCGTTCGCCGCGGGCCCGGCGGCCGATCCGCGTGCGCATCTGGTTCTCGTGGGAGAGGGAGAGTTGCGGGCGGATCTGGAGGAGCAGGCGAGGAATCTCAACCTGGCAGGAAAAGTTCATTTTCTTGGTTTGCGCAGCGATATTCCTGACGTCCTAGGCGCAACGGATGTGTTTGTGCTGAGTTCAGACTACGAAGGTAACCCGCTCTCGGCCCTAGAAGCCATGGCCTCCGGGCTGCCAATCATCAGCACCGCGGCTGGCGGTGTGCCGAATCTATTTGAAGCGGGGAAAGAAGGATTCCTGGTGGTGCCGGGAGATCTTCAGGGGTTCGCCAAGTCGATGAACTCTCTCCTCCAAGATCAAGCGGCGCGGGAGTCGATGGGAGCAGCCGCCGCAAGCCGTGCCAGAAAGAACTTCGACGTGTCAAATATGGTCCGGGCCTACGAGGAAATGTACGAGGATCTGCTGGCTCAGTCACAGCTCCGGCATGTACGGAGCTTGTTCCGAGGACCTGCGATTCCAGCCGAAGAAAGATTGGGAAGCCACCATCGCTGAGTTTTCTGAGAGAAAAACAAAAACGAACATGATCAAGGTGATGCACATCATTACAACGCTAGGTCCGGCAGGGGCTGAAAACATGTTGTGCCGAATCGCTGGAGGAATGGACGGGAAGCGGTTTGAAAATGAAATCGTCTCGCTGACCGGGATCCTGGACCTGGCGGAAAGAATGGATTCCATCGGAGTGCGCGTGCGCACGCTCGGCATGAAGAAGGCTATTCCCAATCCACTGCTGGTGATGCGCCTGGCACAATGGATTCGCGAATCGAAGCCCGACGTTATTCATACATGGATGTATCACGCAAACCTGATTGGCGCTCTCGCGGCACGCCTGGCGGGTAGTGTACCGGTGGTATGGGCCATTCACCACAACGCGTATGACCCTCGTGTGGATAAGCGCCGCACCATGCTGGTCAATCGCGCTTGCGCTCTCTTGTCGCGAAAATTAGCCGCACGAATCGTGTTTTGCTCGGAAGCGTCGCTGCGCACCCACAAGAAGCTCAATTACGCCGCCGAAAAACTGGAAGTAATTCCCAACGGCTTCGACCTGGAACAAGTGAAGCCCGACCCCACAGCCCGCGGATCGTTGCGCGAGGAGCTGGGAATCCCTGTGGATGCGATAGTGATCGGAATCGCGGCTCGCTTTCATCCGCACAAGGATCACCGCAATTTTATTCAAGCCGCCGAGCGTTTGCACAAACTGATGCCCGAGGTGCACTTCCTGCTCTTCGGGATGGGAATTACCTGGGAAAACACGCAGTTGGCAGGATGGATCGATTCTGCCGGAATTCGCGAGCGTTGTCATCTGTTGGGATTGCGTCAGGACATTCCCCGTCTCTTCTCTGGAATGGATATCGCCACCACGGCCTCGCGCAGCGAAGCGTTTCCGATTGTGGTCGGCGAGGCCATGGCCTGCGGAACGCCTTGCGTCGTTACCGATGTAGGAGACTCGGCATTAATTGTGGAAAACACGGGCAGCGTCGTTGCACCCGAGGACCCGCACGCACTGGCCGAGGCATGGCGGGCGCTGATTGACGCGGGACCTGCCGTTCGGCGACGCCTCGGAATCGCGGCCAGGGACCGGGTGCAACGGCATTTCGCGTTGCCTGCGATCGTGGAAAGTTATCAGAAAATTTACGCCAAAGCCGCAGCTGGTACACAGCGAGAAGCGCCTACGTCCGGCCTGTCGCAATTTGCCCGGTAAATTCAGTGCTCGCAGTGAAATCATGAAAACAAATTCAAATCGGCCACGGCTGGTCATTGCTGTGAATTCTTCCATCGCCGTCGGATTCCTGCAGGGCCAGCCGGAATATTTCCAGAATTCGGGGTTTGACGTGACCGTCCTCTGTCCCGAAAAGCGTTCCGGTGAGTGGGAAGTGGCGCGGCCCGACAACGTCCGGGTCCTGGAAGTTCCCATGGAGCGTGAAATTTCTCCCGTCCGGGACATTCGTTCCGCCTGGCATTTGTGGGGCATCCTGCGATCGCTGCGTCCCACGGTCACCAATGTGGGCACACCCAAGGCAGGACTTCTCGGCGGATTTGCGGCGTGGCTGACTCGTGTTCCTTGCCGCTTCTACACACTTCACGGACTGCGCTTTGAGACCACCACTGGATTGAGGCGTAAATTGTTGATATTTGCCGAGCGCCTTGCATGCCGTTTTGCCCATCGCGTCGTGTGCGTCAGCCACAGTGTTCGAGAGAAGGCGATTGTGTGCGGCCTCCTTGATCGAGAGAGAGCTGTGGTATTCGGCGCTGGAAGCTGCAATGGCGTGGATGTCTCGCGGTTCGCGCCCACGCAGGAAAGGATTAGGCGTGCGGCCGAGTTGAGATGCGAGTTCGGTATTCCCGCGGATGCGCCAGTGGCGTTGTACGTCGGGCGACTGACCTGCGACAAAGGCATCTGCGAACTGCTGGAAGCCTTTTTGCAAATTGAGAATCGAGTGCCACAGCTTCGCCTCCTTCTGGTAGGGAGTTTTGAGGACGGCGACCCTCTCCCAGAGGATGTCCGCAAGCGCCTCGAAACGCATGAGCGGGTGATTTTGGCAGGACCTGTAAACGACCCGGCGCCTTACTACGCGATGTCTGACGTTCTGATCCTGCCGAGCCACCGCGAAGGACTTCCCACGGTGATTCTGGAGGGACACGCGGCGGGAAAGCCGGTGATCGGCGCGTCGGCGACCGGAATTGTGGACCTGCTGGTGGATGGTGAGACTGGGTTGCTTTTTCCAGTGGGTGACGTTTCCGCGCTTGCAGATGCGACTGGCAGGATGATCGAGGACAAAGCGTTGGCGAGCAAAATCGCGCTCGCGGGCCAGGAACAAGTGAAACGAAAATTTCGACAAGAGTTGATCTGGGCGGCGCTGCGCCAGGAATATCTCAAAGTCTTGCAAGGTTCAGAGATGCCGCAGTCCTTCGTTCTTCCCCAGCACGAAAATTAGTTGCCGGGAAAATGATGCTCATGAACACCAACTTTAACTTTCTCCAACGGAGAAGAGGTTATGGACAGTGGATTTTTGAAACCGGGAAGGTGCCGCTGTTGGTGGCAGTAGCATTAGTGGTCGTTGTGATTTTCATAAAAGCAAATAAGTCATCCGCCGCGGCATTTCCTGTTTGGGTGGCCTCAGGTCTGGTCCGAGTAGGAAAGGCGGAAGCGCCGGGGATGGTATCTGCTATTGACCTCTCCGGGGCGCGCGGAGAGACCGTGGATGCTCAGATCATCGTGCATGCGCCGGCCAGTGGATTGACCAACGTGAACATGAGCGCCTCGGATCTCACCGCTCCCGGCGGCGGGACGATTCCGGCGTCAAACATAACATTGTACCGCGAATACTATGTGACCGTCACAGGCTCGGCCAATTACGGCGGTGGTAGCAATCCACCGCTTGGTTCGGGAACTTATGCGGAGCCGCTGATCCCCTTCAGTGATCCGGAGACCGGAGCGCCCTTGTGCAGAACTTCAGCCACGCTCAAAGCCTGCAACGCGAGTATAACTGCGGGGGAGAATCAGCCTTACTGGATCGATCTCGTAATACCGCACGGGACCGCGGCCAGTCCTTCGGGAAGCTATACCGGCAACATCTCCATCACTTCCACTCAGGGCACGGTAACGATCCCGGTCGCGCTTACGGTCTGGAATTTCGAACTTCCCACGCAGCCTTCAGAACTTTCTCTCTGGACGCTCTGGCCGCCTTCAGCGGGGAATACGACTTCCAGTGTCGCTCGAGCGCTGATGCGCAACAAAGTGATGAGCTGGTACGACGAAGCCGCGGACGCATCGTCGGACAAATCCAGTTCTGGGTTGAACCGCTCTGGCCTGGACGGCTATTTCCATTTCCAGGTGAAGTGCAACGGCTCGCACAGCAACTTTCCATCCGCCATTGAGATCGATTCCGTGGCCGCAAAGTTTCCAGAAGCCCTGCCGCTGGATCTTTATGTCGGAGATGAGCTAAACGATTGTCCCGAGGACTATGCAGCTCTGAAAACCATTGCTTCCCACGTGCATGCAGCAAACCGCACTGTGGAAACCATACTGACCGTCAACGCGCCAGACCCGAAACTATTCGATGATGGCCACGGGCGCAGCGTCATTGACCACTGGGTGCTGCTCGATTCGGTAGAAAAGTGGCCCATGTTGCCATTTACCGGCCGAGGCGACCTCTGGAGCTACGCGAGTTGCAATACCGGGTACGGCAGTACGCCGGAGTGGCTGGTGGATTATCCACCGATTAACGAGCGAATCCAGGCGGGATTTCTGAACTGGACGCAAGGCGCCACCGGGATTCTTTATTATCGCGCCGACGGCTGGACTGCCGGCAACAGCATCGGCAGTTGGGACAATCTGGATACGTACGCTTGTGGTCCCGGCATCGGCAGGCCGGGCGATGGGATTTTCCTTTACCCGCCCGGACCGATCGGCTCGACCGAGTCCGCACCGGGAATTCGTCTGAAGGCCATCCGCGATGGCATTCAAGACTACGAATACGCGCAGATGCTCAAGAATCAGGGGCAAGCCTCGTACGTGGAGTTCGTTCTTAAGCCGATTGCAGCGAGCTGGACCAAGTGGAGCCACGACCCGGGCGACCTGGAAGGTGTCCGGCAGAAATTCGGGCAGCAACTCCAACAGCTTGCACATCCCTAGCCTTTTCTTCTTGTGCGGCCAGTTCCGGATTTTTCGAAAAGTTTCCTCAAGACCGCAAAGATCATTGCAGGAATTACCAAACTTCATTTTTGACAGGAGCGAACAATGACAGGGTGTGACATTGCGATTATCGGTGCGGGGCCATACGGCATTTCCGCCTCGGCACACTTGCACGCGATCAAAGGCCTGGACGTTCACACGTTCGGCGAACCCATGGTTTTCTGGCAACGCAACATGCCAAAGGGCATGCTGCTGCGTTCGGGTTGGGAGGCCAGCCATATTGCCGACCCGAACCAGTCGCTGACGCTGGATATATTTCGAAAGGAAAGCCGCAACCACTTTTCAAGCCCGGTCCCGCTCGACCGGTTCGTGAATTACGGACTGTGGCATCAGCAACATTCCGTTCCGGATCTCGACCGGCGGAAGATAGTCTGTGTAGAACCGGGCGCGCGCGGATTCCGGCTCATTCTCGAAGACGGCGAGTCGGTGCTGGCCAACCGCGTAGTGATTGCCGCCGGCATTTCTTCGTTCACCTGGCGTCCGCCGGAATTTGACAATTTGCCAGCTTCGTTGGTGACGCACACTTCGGAGCACGTCGATTTCGAAAGGTTCACAGGAAGAGAAGTGCTGGTGATCGGTGGCGGCCAGAGCGCGCTGGAATCCGCGGCTCTGCTGCACGAGAGCGGCGCCAGTGTCGAAGTAGTCGCTCGCGCTCCCCAAATTCGCTGGTTGGGCGGAGTGGTGTCGCGGACGATTCACCGCGGCTTCGGGCCGAGAATTTCAAAACTCCTCTACGCACCAACGGACGTGGGTCCCGCAGGCATCAGCCAGATTGTGGCGCGGCCGGACCTGGTGCGGCGCTTCTCGCGGCCGATCCAGGACTGGCTGAAAAAGAGATCGATCCGGCCGGCTGGGGCGCGATGGTTGGTGAACCGGCTTAAAGACGTGCCCATGCACCTTGGGCGCACGGCGATTTCCGCCACTGTGAAGGGCGAGCGCATTAAAGTGCGATTGGATGATGGAAGCGAGAGAGAGTTCGGCCACGTTTTCCTGGGAACCGGATACCGCGTGGACGTATCCAAGTATGATTTCCTCGCTCCCAAACTTGCGGGTTCCATCCGCCAGCACCAGGGATACCCGCGACTCACCGATGGATTCGAAACATCCTTCCCGGGATTGCACATTCTGGGAGCGCCCGCCGTTTGGAGTTTCGGCCCGTTGATGCAGTTCGTAGTAGGCACTCACTACTCTTCACGCGCGTTGATGCAATTCGTCACCCGCAAGGCGGCGGGAAGTCGCGTTCGAGCCGGCGAACCGCTCGTCGCTGAGCTGGAATTATCGCGCTCACGTGATTAACACATTTGAGATCAGAGCCGTCCGGCGAAAAGCAATTCGAAAGAAACTCCAATCATGAATAAAAAGACAGGTGCATTGGTTATCGGCGGAAACCTGAACGGTCTTTCGATCGCGAGGAGTTTGGGCCGCCATGGCGTGCCGGTTTGGGTGGTATCCCCACCCAACATCAGGCTGGCCAGCTTCTCCCGCTACACACGCCGGACTTTACCTTGGCCGACCGGAGATGACGAAACGCAGGTCGAATATCTGTTGGAAATTGCCGCACGCAACAATCTCGACCAGTGGGTGCTGTTTCCAACCAGCGATGAATCAGCCGCGTTGCTCTCGCGTTTCCACTCCAAACTCTCGCACCGCTACCGCGTTTCGGCGCCGACCTGGAACGTTTTGCGCTGGGCGTACGACAAGCGGCTCACCTACCGATTGGCCGCTGACCAGTACGTCGACTATCCGACAACTTTCTATCCCTTAACAGACGCCGATCTTGAGGGCGTCAAGTGCGACTTCCCGGCGATTCTGAAACCCGCCATCCATGCTTCGATCAACCGGCTTACTGAAGACAAGGCATGGCGCGTGGCGAACCGCGAAGAACTGCTAGCGAGGTATCGCGAAGCCCGTGACCTGATGCCCGCGGATTTGATTCTTGTTCAGGAAATGATTCCCGGCGGCGGCGAAGCGCAGTTTTCCTACGCGGCGCTCTGCTGCGATGGAAAACCGATCGCCTCCCTCACCGCCCGGCGCACCAGGCAGTACCCGATTGATTTCGGCTATTCCAGTTCGTTCGTGGAGACCCTCGATGTTCCGGAGATTGTCGCTCCCTCCGAGCGTCTTCTCGGCGCCCTCCACTACACCGGAATCGTAGAAGTCGAATACAAATTCGATGCGCGCAATGGACGCTACAAACTGCTCGATATCAATCCCAGGCTTTGGACGTGGTCACCACTGGGCGGTCGCGCCGGGATGGATTTCCCTTATCTGCTCTGGAAAATGATGCAGGGCATGCCGCTGGCACGGCAGACAGCGCCCGCGGGCGTGCGATGGGTTCGCGTAAGTACGGATGTTCCGGCCGCGTTTCAGGAAATGCTGCGCGGCCGTCTAAATATGCGCTCGTACCTGCGATCGTTGCGCGGCCCGCTGCAATTTGCGCTGGTTGCCACGGATGACCCCCTGCCCGGATTGATGGATCTACCCATTTTCGCGTTCAAACACATTTACAACACGTACGCGAACCTGCGAAAAAGTGCAGCGGCTGCGCGGAGATGTCCCGCGAAAAGTTGACCAGCCGAGCGAGATTCCTGGCCCGATTCTCTGCAAAAAGGAAGCCACTATGTGCCGCCAGCCATTCTCCAGCGCAAAACTTCCTAAGGTAATGCACTACAAAATCCCTCGCCGCGAACCGTGGGGAAGGGAACGTTCGGAGAATCAGGCCTTTTGCCAGGCGCAACGCGCGTTCCGGAAACACAATTGGCGCCTCGCCCGCGTAGTTCAACCGATTAAGATTGGAGAGTAAATGACCCGTCCAACGGTTGTCATCAGCCTGGATCTGGAGCTCAGTTGGGGCAGCTTCGATCTTTCCTACGGTGATGAACTGCTCAAAATGGGCCGGTGGACCCATGACGTTGGCGCACCCAATTTGCTGAATCACTTGACGCGCAATGGCCTTTCCGCAACGTGGGCTATAGTTGGCGCGACGATGCGCCGGTCCCTGCCGGACGTCTCCAGTCTGCCGGAAGTTCGCTATCCTCATTTTTCAAAACCTTGGTTCAGTTATATCCCGAAAGACGGTAATGAACAGACTCACCCCGAATGGTTCGGCGCAAGTCTGGTGGAAATGATCCGCAAGGCAAAGCCGGAGCAGGAAATCGGCTTTCATTCGTTTTCGCATGTCCCATTTGTAGAGTGCGGGATGACGCGGGAGCGTGCGATGGCCGAGTATCGGTATTGCGCCCAGCTCGCGAAGGAACTTGGCATCCCGAAATCCTCGTTCGTTTTTCCACGCAATTCGGTGGCGTACCTCGCGGAGCTGCGCGACGCTGGGTTCACCTGTTTTAGAGATGTGGATCGGCTGCCAATGCGGTTTTCGAACGGCATGCTCAATTCCCTCAGCATGATCTGGGCGGATTTTGCGGGGAGTTCACCGTGCATGATCGAGCCTTCGCTCAAGGAGGGAATTGTTTCCATTCCAGGATCACTCTTGATCCGCTACGCGGCTGGCTGGCGCAAGTACATCCCGGATTCGAGCCGGCTGCGGCGACTGAGAACGGGGCTGGAACGCGTGCGCCGAGACTGCGGAGTTTTCCACGTATGGTTTCACCCGGAGAATCTTTATGCCGAGTGGCCACGGGTAGAGAACGTTGTGGCGCGCTTTCTAGAAGAGCTTGGCGTTTTGGTGAGGAATGAGGAAGTGCGGTGTTTGACGATGGGGCAACTGGCCCAAGAATTTCTGTCCAATTCAGCGTCGAAACAAAAGAAGAACGAATCCATCGCATACACGTCGGCCGAGCAGATGAATTCCCCCGCTTCGAACAGCCGGCAAGGCACTCCTTCGGCAGTTTCAGCTTGAGCGGAATTATCCGGAGCCCGTGTAAATCCGGCACCTCTTCTGAAAAATAAATTGGGCCTTGGAGTCTCTGCGGCGTCCTCGCTTTTCAGCGGATTCATCGCACAACCCTTCGGCCCGACCGGGAGACAACTTCTATCGGTTGTCAGTTGCGGGAAACCGGTGTATCAAGCATTTCTCACGGGGCCAGTTGATGAAGCAGTTGCCCCAGTTGAGTGCGCGCGTTTTCGAGTGCGTTCGGGTCGTGGCTCCAATTCCTCCAACTCGTCGCAATCGGAAGAAGAGTGGTGTCTACCACGCTGAGTTGTCCCAGATTCTTGAGCATCTGGGCGTATTCGTAGTCTTGGATGCCGTCGCGAATCGCTTTCAGGCGGATTCCGGGAGCGGATTCGGTCGACGCAATCGGGGCCGGCGGATAAAGGAAGATTCCATCCCCCGGCCTGCCCAAGCCGCCGCCGCAAGCGGTCGTGTCCACGTTGTTCCAACTGCCAATTGCGTTGCCGGCGGTCCAGCCGTCAGCGCGGTAGTAGAGCAGCCCCGTCGCGCCCTCTGCGAAGTTCAGGAATCCCGCCTGGATGCGTTCATTGATTGGAGGATAGTCCACCATCCATTCCGGAGTGTTTCCGTAGCCGGCGTTGCAGCTCGTATAGCTCCAGAGGTCGCCCCCGCTGGTAAACGGCAAGGCGGGCCACTGTTGCATGGAATCGAGCAGCACCCAATGATCGACAGAACCGTACAGATTCGGGTCCGTCGCGTTGAGGGTCATCATCGTCTTCACGCTGCGATTCGCCGCATGAGCGTTTGCGCCGAGGGTTTGGATGTCGGAGTAGTCGCCGGTGCAGCCATTCAATTCGTCGGCCATGTAGAAATCCAGGCCAAGGCCGGCAGGGAAATTTGCCGCCGCGGTATTGATTTGGCTGGTCGAAGGAATGCTGCTGTAGGCCCCATTGCACTGGATGCCGATGTAGTAGTAATTGTCCAGTCCGGAGCGATTCAGCCCCATGCCGGTCACGTCGGAAGGGGAGTTGCTCGCCACGTCGTACCAGCTCATCACTTTGTTGCGCATCAAGGCGCGCGCCAAGGTGGCGGTGGTATTTCCCGATGCAGGCGGCCAGAGTGTCAAAAGAGAGAGTTCCGAAGGCTGCATCGGCAGTTCGAAGTTCCACACTGTCAGCGAAAGCGGGATCGTCACCGTTCCTTGCGAAGAAGAGATTGTGACGCCGCCGGTATAGGCTCCCGCTGGGCTGTTCGCCACGCCGTGGGGAATCGAGATGTCGATCCAGTAAGGCTGATTCTGTCCTGCGGTGACACTTGCGTTGCAGGCTTTGAGAGACGCCGAACTGCCGCACAGTGCCGTGCCGGATTCCGGATCGTTAAAAGGGATGAGCGGCTCAGCATATGTTCCCGAGCCAAGCGGCGGATTGCTGCCGCCGCCGTAGCTCGCGGTACCGGTGGCGCTGAGGTAGTACTCGCGGTAGAGCGTCACGTTCGCGGCAGGGATAGTGACTCCGCCGGGGCCCGTGAGAGCGGTCGCGCTCACGTTGACATTGGACAAGCCGCCGGCCGGGCCCTGCACCACAACCTGCGTGTCCACGGTCTCTCCGCGTGCGCCAGACAGCGCGATAGAGGAAAGTGTTCCAGGGGCTTCCGTCTGCCCAACTCGGTTCAAGCTAGGCGCCACCCACGTGCTGAAATTCGACTGCACGCCGGTTCCGGCCATCGAAATGGTCGCTGGAGAATTGGTGGCGTTGCTGGCGACCGTAACTCCGCCTGTCAAACTTCCCGTCGAGGTCGGAGCGAAGGTCACGTTCAGTGCCGCGGTCTGTCCGGGAGCCAGAATCGTGCCGGAAGGCACGTTACTGCCGCTGAAACCCGCGCCCGAAGTGCTGACGCCCGAAATCGTAACGCTGGAATTGCCGGAGTTTGTAAGGGTCACCCCAAGGGTGCTGGTAGCCCCCGTATCAATACTCCCGAAGCTCAAGCTGACCGGACTCGCGTTGAGTACCAGGGTCGAAGCATTCACAGTGAGGGTGGCGGCATTGCTGGTCGCGTTGCCTCCTGTGTTGCTGACCACAGCCGTAAACTGTGCGCCGTTGTCTGCGGTTGTTTCCGCCGGGGTTGTATAGCCAGCGGAAGTTGCGCCGCTGATTGCAGTCCCATTCTTCTGCCACTGGTAGGAGAGTGGAGTGCCACCCGTCGCGGTAACCGCGAATGTTGCCGTTTGGCCGGCAATGACGGTCTTGCTGACGGGCTGGGAGGTAATCGCCGGTGGGCTGTTGACGGTCAGTGTTGCCGAATTGCTGGTGACTTTGCCGACGCTGTTGCTGACCACAACCGCGAACAACGCGCCGTTATCAGTGCTGGCAGTCGCCGGTGTCGTGTAGTTGGAAGAAGTCGCGCCACTGATCGCCGCGCCGTTTTTCTGCCATTGGTAACTCAGCGAAGCCGTCCCCGTTGCAGTCACAGAGAAAGAAGCTGTCTGGCCGAGCGTGACTGTTTTGCTCGCCGGTTGTGAACTGATTGATGGAGCGGTCGAGGACGTTGCCTTAAACACCACGTCTACCCAGTAATTCGCAGCCTGATGGGTATACACCGGATAGGCGCCGAGAGTTCCATAGACCCCGTCTGGCGTCTGCAGGGCATGCAATGGTGCGCTATTAAATCCCGAGGTCGCGAAATAATTCCAGTTGGCGCTGAAGTGCCCGAGCGTCAGTCCGTACGAGGCCACGTAGACGGTGTTCGCGGTGATAGCCACGGGCGTGGAAAAGTTGGCCTGCTGCCAGCCTGAAGCGGTCTCCCCTGTGAAAGTTACGGACGCGAGGAGGGTGCCGTTATGGTTCCAGAGGCGGCCCACATGGCTCCCGGTATTGGCCGAGCTCTTGTAGAAACGAATACCGGTGATGGTGCCGCTGACATCCGATTTGAACGAAACGCCCAGTTCCAGCGGACCGCTGGCGCCGTTATCAATCGCCGCCGGCACGGTGGTGCTCGGCCAGATCGTTTGCTGTCCTGCGACGTTCGCGGAGCAGGCCAAGACGACAGCGAGGCCTAATAGTATTGCTCCAACGTACCTAAGGAACTTGGTCTTGGATGTTCTTGTGTCAATGTCTCCACCGACCACGCAATTAGGATGTTCTGCTATCTTCATTTATCCCCCGTTAGGTTTACACACCGATGCGACCGCGCGGTCGAATCGCGTGAATTTCTCATAAATACTTAAGTAATAACGCTAAGCGTTATATTTACGCCGCGATGGGGGGGGTATCTCGCTGCGGAAAACCATTAGAGATGCTAAGCGACGACACTGACTCCTGTAGGAGTCGACGTATTGTCCACGGTCAACTCATCGTGCTAGATCGAATGCCATGAGTCTGTCCCCTATAGCACAGCTCGTCGCGCCGCCAGCCGCTGCCCGCGAGTTCGCGAAGATCTCTAATCGCGCGCTTCACAGTCCTGACGGGGCCAGCTGATGAAGCAATTGCCCCAGTTGTGTCCGCGCGTTTTCGAGCGCCTTCGGGCTGTGATTCCAGTTGCTCCAGCTCGTGGCGATTGGAAGAAGAGTGGTGTCCACCACGCTGATCTGTCCCAGGTTCTTGAGGATCTGGGCGTATTCGTAGTCTTGAATGCCATCGCGAATGGCCTTCAGTCGAATCCCGGGAGCAGACTCCGTGGAGGAGATCGGACCCGGCGGGTAGAGGAAGATTCCGTCACCCGGCCTTCCCAGGCCGCCGCCACAGGCGGTCGTATCCAGATTGCTCCAACTGCCGATGGCATTTCCGGCAGTCCATCCGTCAGAGCGGTAGTAAAGGATACCCGTGGCGCCTTGCGTCCAATTCAAAAACCCTGCCTGGATGCGTTCGTTGATTGGTGGATAGTCCACCATCCATTCCGGAGTGTTGCCGAAGCCCGCATTGCAACTGGTATAGCTCCAGAGGTCGCCCCCGCTAGTGAAGGGCAACGCGGGCCACTTTTCCACGGAATCGAGCAGCACCCAGTGGTCGATGGCACCGTAGAGATTGGGGTCTGTGGCGTTGATGGTCATCATGGTTTTGACGCTGCGATTGGCGGCATGAGCGTTGGTACCCATGGTTTTGATGGCCGAGTAATCGCCGCTGCAGCCGTTGAGTTCGTCGGCCAAGTAGAAATCCAGCCCCAAGCCAGTAGGGAAATTGGCTGCTGCGGCATTGATTTGGCTGGTGGAGGGCAGGCTGCTGTAGGAGCCGTTGCACTGAATGCCGATGTAGTAGTAGGAATCCAGCCCCGAACGGTTGAGGCCGAGAGTGGTCATGTCGGAGGAGGTGTTGGCGGCCGTATCGTACCAGCCCATAACTTTGTTGCGCATCAGGGCTTGCGCCAGGGTGGTTGTGGTGTTGCCAGAATTAGCAGGCCAGAGGGTCCAGAGGGAAAGTTCCGAAGGCTGCACCGGCAGCTCGAAGTTCCACACGGTCAGAGTGACCGGGATGGTGGCACTGCCCTGATCGGAGATGATGGAAATGGTCCCTGAATAAGTTCCCGTCGGGCTGTTGGTCGCCCCGCGAGGTACGGAGATGTCGATCCAGTAGGGTTGATTCTGCCCGGCGCTGATGGTCGCATTACACGCTTTGAGCATGGCGGGGGATCCACACAGCGCTGAGCCGGTCTCCGGATCATTGAAGGGAATAAGCGGCTCAGGGTAGGTGCCCGAACCCATCGGTGGATTGCTGCCACCGCCGTAATTCGCGGTGCCAGTGACGGTGAGGTAGTACTCGCGGTAGAGCGTCACGCTGGAAGCTGGGATGGTCGCCCCACTCGGACCCTCCAGCGCCGAAGCGCTCATGTTCACATTGGTCAAGCCACCGGCCGGTGCTTGCACAATGACCTGCTCGTCGACAGTTTCCCCGCGGGCACCCGACAAAGCTATCGAGGAAATGGTACCAGGAGAATCAGCTTGCCCTACTCTGAGAAGACTAGACATGACCCAGACTGGAAAGGCTGCGCTCTGTTGTACACCACTTCCACTTACCGAAATCACCGTAGGTGAGTTCGTGGCATTGCTTGCCACGGAGACGTTGCCCGTTACACTCCCCGCGCCTGCTGGAGCAAAACTCACTGTCAAAGTAGCAGACCGTCCGGCATTCAGAATTGTTCCGGCAGGCACCCCATTGGCAGTGAAGCCCGCACCAGTAAAATTGACGCTCGAAATCGTCATGCTGGAATTGCCGGAGTTCGTGAGTGTCACAGATAGACTGCTGCTAGAGCCGGTGTTGACGTTCCCAAAATTTATAGTTGTTGGGTTGGCATTGAGCAAGTATGTTGCGGCATTCACTGTGAGAGTGCCAGCGTTGCTCGTGACGCTCCCTACGGAGTTGCTGACCACTACGGTGAATTGTGCGCCGTTATCCGTCGTCGTTGTGGGGGGAGTCGTGTAGCTCGCAGAAATTGCGCCGCTGATAGCTGTTCCATTCTTACTCCACTGATAGCCAAGAGGTGAGGCGCCCGTCGCAGTTACTGAGAATGCTGCTGTTTGGCCACCCGTCACAGTTTGGCTTAGGGGTTGAGTTGTGATTGAAGGGGCCACCGGTGCAGCATTCACCGTGAGCGTAGCCGCGCTGCTAGTCACGCTTCCAGTGCTGTTGCTGACCACCACCGTGAACCGCGCTCCGTTGTCGAAGCTGGTTGTCGCGGGCGTGGTATAGCTGGACGAAGTCGCGCCCGCGATGTTTGCCACGTTCTTCTGCCACTGGTAGCTCAGCGGCGCCGTGCCGCTGGCAACCACGGTGAAAGTTGCTGTCTGGCCCGCCGTCACGGTCTGATTCGCTGGCTGCGTGGTGATTGTTGGCGCCACCGGAGCAGCGTTCACGGTCAGTGTGGCCGCATTGCTCGTCGCGGTTCCGGCTGTGTTACTCAAAACCACATTAAACGTCGAGCCGCCATCGGCCGCAGTCGTTGCAGGCGTCGTATAACTTGACGAAGTCGCGCCCGCGATGTTCGCTCCGTTCTTCAGCCACTGGTAACTCAGCGGCGTCGTGCCCGTGGCTACTACTGAGAACGTTGCTGTTTGGCCTGCCGTCACGGCCTGACTTACCGGCTGCGTGGTGATCGTTGGCACTACCGAAGCGGCATTCACGGTCAGCGTGGCTGCATTGCTCGTCGCAGTTCCAGCTGTGTTACTCACGACCACGTCAAAGGTCGAGCCGTTATCGGCCGTAGTCGTTAAGAGCGTCGTATAACTCGACGAAGTCGCGCCCGCGACGTTTGCCCCATTCTTCAGCCACTGGTAACTCAGCGGCGCCGTGCCGCTGGCTACGACCGTGAACGTCGCGGTCTGGGTGGCGGTCACGGTTTGGTTGGCTGGCTGTGTTGTGATCGATGGGGCTCCCCGCACCCTTACATGGAGTGAGACGGGGTTGCTGGTTACTCTCCCCACCTTGTTGCTAATCAGCGCCGTGAACTGTACCCCATCGTCAGAGGCGGTCGTTGCAGGCGTCGTGTAGCTAACGGACGTTGCGCCGGTAATAGCCGTCCCATTTTTATTCCACTGATAGTTCAACGGGGCAGAGCCCGCAGCAACAACGCTGAAGGTGGCGGTTTGACCCACAGTAACCGTTTGGTCCGTTGGCTCCGTCGCAACGGAGGGTGCCGCCAAAGCTACACCATTTGTTCCGGAAACCAGTCCGGCGCACCCGGCATTCAAAATCGCAAACAGCAAAGCCAATAAAGCCAGGCAATATTGACGCACCGTTCTCTCCCTCTGTTTCTTGCCCCGGCAGTTGGCTCGTTTCGCGGAGAGGAGGAAGAACAACGCGGTCGAGAGCAGCATCCCAGGGTTTTATAACTACTAGAACTCCTAAGAGAGAGTCTGAGCCGATCTGCCGGTGCGGTTCAACTGGTCACAGGTTCAAGAATTGGGCATAGACGTTGCTTGCCTGAACGGGTAGTGCTCCCAATTCCTACACGTTCGCCTGAGGCGCCGATGACCTACTTGGCAGCAACTGCTTGAATCTGAAGCAGTTGCAAGGAAAGCTTCCTATTCTGGCGCCCATCTCGCAAGGAAGACGCAGAGCTTTCCTTGCCGCGCTAAAGCCCACAAGAAAACTCACAATGAGAGTTCTGATTGCTGACGGCCTTGCTTTATTTCGCCGGGGACTGAAGGAGACTCTGGCAGAAGCATTCTCCAAAGTGACCTTTGGCGAAGCAAGAACGGCCCAGGAGGCGTTTGACCATGTGCATCGCCGAGACTGGGATGTAGTCATCCTGGATATGAAAATTCCCGGGGGCGGGCTCGACGTCTTGGATGACTTAAAGCGTTTGCGACCCAAATTGCCGATTCTTCTTTTGAGCATACACCCTGAGCAATTTGCGCGACCGACACTCGAAGCCTCTGCGGCTGGCTGCTTGACTAAAGATTGTTCGCCGGACGAGCTGAAAGAAGCGATTAAGAAAATAGTGGGAGGCGGACGGCACGTTGGCGCAACTTTCACCGGGAAGCTGGCCGTTGATCAGAAAAAAGGATCCAATGTACAACTTTACGAACTCTTGTCGGACCGCGAGTTCCAAGTATTGCGGATGATTGCTTCCGGGAAGACTCTCAAAGGAATAGCCGAGGAGCTTTCCCTTAGCGTGAAGACAGTCAGCACCTATCGCGCGCGCATTCTAAAGAAGACCGGAATGAAAACAAATGCGGAACTAATTCGCTACGCCCTTCAAAGTCACCTAGTGGATTAGAATGGCAAGACACTCGGTTCTGAGCTGGCCGCTGTCCCTAAGATTTCTCTGATCGCACGGTGAGCGCAGCCAACTCACTCATCCCATCTTGTTTGTGGTCGTGTAAACCCCGTTTAAGCATTTGCCTGATGAAGTTTTCCGGTATCCACCCGATTGCCTTCCGTTTGCTACTAAAGCATAGATACGAGGGCGGTGAGTCGTCTCGAAGGTGGTCGAGAGCTGGAAAGCATGGATGAGTTCATAGAGACGGTGTTAGGTCGGACGGTAAGCGTACCAACTCCCGAACAAGCAAGGAGAGGAAAAATGAAGAAGCTGAATGCTCTGCTCACAATGTGTTTCGGGTTGATTCTCGCCTCGACCATTCAGGCCCAGACTCCAGGGGTGAACGATGCCGAGCTGAAAGGCTATTACGCATTTAGCTTTAACGGCATGACCACCGGAGGTAGCGGAGCCTCGACTCCTTTTGCCACTGTCGGGAGGTTCACAGCGGATGGCGCCGGAAATCTGACGAACGGCGAACTTGACGCCAACGGCGTAGGCGCCATGGAAAAGGCGGTGGCGCAAACGTTCACCGGAACCTATTCGATCGGCGCGGACAACAGGGGGGTGATGAGCTTAAACATTCCCGGCGGCGGCACGCTTGCCTTCGCCATGATGGCTAATGGCAATGCCAAACTTGTTGAGATCGATGCTGGCGGAGGACACGGCACGGTCGGCTCTGGCACCGTGGAAAGGGCGGACACCACTGCGTACGGTACGGCTAAAATAATGGGCAACTACGCGTTTGGCGTTGCCGGCCTGGACCAGTCGAACAATCGAACGGCGATTGCGGGCCGTTTTACCGCAGACGGATCAGGAATGCTCAGCAACGGAGCCGCAGACGCCAACCAATCAGGGACATTCACGACCTTAAACGTGTTCGTCGCAAGTTACATGGTGACCGACACGGCGACCGGGCGGGGAGTAATCAACCTCCCTGCCTTGCTCGGCGGAGCCCCACAGAATCTTGACTATGTCTTTTACGTCGTTAACGCCGGAAAACTGTTTGCGATGGAGATGGATGCTGTCTCGCCTTTGACCCCGCTGCTAAATGGCATGGTCCTCCAGCAACAGACTCCCGTGGGCGGATTCTCCAGCACTTCGCTGAATGGAAATACGGTGATGTACCTTACAGGACGCACGATCTGCCCTGGGGGAGCAAATGCGGCTCCGAACGTGCTCGCTGGCCTGCTCTCGACCAATGGCGTCGGGGTCGCCAACCTTACATATGACCAGAACTGCGGTGGCGGGTCCAGCTCATCCACCGGTGTTGCTGGGACATACGCCGTCACAAGCAACGGCCGGGCCGCATTCCGGCTCGGCGGGGGTTACATTGCTGCCTACCTGGTTAGTTCTAATCAGGCGTTCTTCATCGTTCCGGACGGCTCTGTTTTGTTCGGCTTCGGCGAGGCGCAAGCAGCGGGGTCGTTCACCAATACCGCGGTCACTGGTACGTATGCTGGTTTGGCCGAAACACCTGCGGCGCTTGGCGTCAGTATCTTCTCCGGCGAGTTTACTGCAAATGGTGCTATCCCGACCGGCAATATCACCGGCACCGAGGATATCGGCGCCCCCAGCGGACCGACTTTGGGCGCATCGGTCAACGCTACATACTCCATCTCCTCATCTCCAACAAATGGAAGAGGAACCATGGTGGTCACTTCCGGGTCGGGAGGGAGCGCCGTTGTATATGTGATCTCCCCATCGAAGTTTGTGGTGGTCTCGTTGAGCGATCCGAATCCTGCCGTATTGAGCTTCGAGCAGTAGTCTTCAACCTCTACAACTCTTGCTGACCTTGAGCCGCTCGAACGTGACGGGCGAGGGTTCTTCCACCGGCACAGTGACGCTGAGTGGTCCAGCTGGCGCAAGTGGAGGGTAGGTCATCCTCTCCAGCCAGCGCGAGGTCGAAAACTAAGACTGAAGCTACGCAAGCACAACGAAGACGACGTTCGGTGTCTTCTGTTCATAGTCAATGCTATTGAAAATCTTTGCAAAAAAGGAGAGTCCCGCGAGAGTACCTTGTATTGCAAACCCTATAGGAGGAAAACATGTTTCACGCACCTCGTGCGATTAACACTTAGCGATGAGTACGTTGCTGAGGCATTATCCGGCACTCCTAACACTCCACCGGCAATGCTGCGCCGCGGGACGCCCGGCCTCCAGTTCCGCAGGCTGGCACCAGATCTATTCCTATTGGTCCCGTCAATACCTACGCACGTTTTAGGCATTTCACTATCGCCGTTTTCCAGTATCCACCCGATTGCCATTCTGTCTTTGCTAAAGCATACCTAGAGCGGTGGCGAGCTGCCTTGAAGGGAGCCGAGAGTAGGAAAGAGTGGATGAGTTAATACAGGGTGTGTGAACAAAACCTTGAGAATCTCAAGCCAGAGCTTAATGCTTTGGAAAAGCGCGGCTCTCTTAGCGTGAACTCCAGGAGTTCCTCGTGCCCAACGTGAGGATGACTCTGGTTTAGGGCGGGGCGCGCCCTTCCCTCACGGGCGCTTCAGTAAAACACCGTTCCTTTGCAACTAAGGATGACAGATTCGATCGACTAGCCAGCAATTGGAGGATAGATGCGTAAGCTAAATGCTCTACTGATCTTGTGTTTCGCGTTGCTCTTTGCTTCGACGGTTCGAGGCCAGACCAATACGGGCGTGAACAACGCCGAGTTGAATAGCAACTATGCATTTTCCTTCAGAGGGCACAGCGGGAACGGGACTGTGTCATCCGTCTTTGGGTCCGTGGGAAGATTCACAGCGGACGGGGCCGGCAATCTCACCAACGGCGAACTGGACACCAACACCGTGGGTGGCGGAGGGGCCGCTCAATCGTTCACTGGGACCTATTCGATTGGTGCCGACAATCGCGGTGTGATGACACTGAATTTTTCGGGCAGTTCGGCGAAGCTAGCCTTCGCGATGATGGCCAACGGCAACGCCCAGTTCATCGAGTTCGACGCCTCGGGAGGGGCGGGAACGATCGGCTCGGGAACCATGGAGAAAACGGACACTACCGCGTACAGCACGGCCAGAATAACCGGGGACTACGCATTTGGTGCCTCCGGTTTTGACAATGCAAATAATCGCGCCGCAATCGAAGGCCGGTTTACTTCGAACGGGACAGGCGCTCTCACCAGCGCAGCGGGGGACGTCAACGCCTATGGCACTGATTATCCGATGGCCTTTACGGGGGCGGATTATGCGGTGACCAACACTGCCACGGGGCGGGGCACCATGCACCTGGCCTTCACGTTTGGCGGAACACCCGACAGCATGAATTTTGTCTTTTATGTCGTGAATTCAGGAAAATTGTTTGTGATGGAAAGTGACACCGTCACGACTGCGACCCCGCTGCTCAATGGCGCCGTGGTGCAGCAGCAAATTCCTGCGGGCGGATTCACCGATGCCTCGCTGAACGGCAAGATGGTGATTTCCCTAACGGGGCTCTCTATGTGCGGTAGCGCATCAGGCGTGCCCAAGGCGGTCGCAGGTCTGCTCACTACCAATGGTAGCGGTGCCCTTTCCCTAACCTACGACGAGAACTATTGCAGGGCGCCCAATTCCGTCAGCGGTGCGGCGGGGACGTATAGTGTGGCCAGCAATGGCCGGACAACAATCGCGATCGGAGGATACAGACTGGTTGCCTACCTGGTGAATTTGAATCAGGTCTTCCTCTTCGTTTCGGATGCCAACGTTTTGTTCGGGGTCGGCGAACCTCAGGCAGGTTCATTTGATAATGGCGCGCTGAAGGGCACGTACGCTGGTTACGCGACCAACCCGGCGGGATTCGGAGTGGTAGTCTTCTCCGGCGAGTTCGCGGCGGACGGCGGCCTTCCCACCGGCAATATCACCGGCACCGAAGACATCGGCGCGCCGAGCGGACCGGTCTCAGGCGCAGCGTTCAAGGCCACGTACTCTGTTGCCACATCGCCAACCAATGGCAGGGGAACTATGACGGTTACTTCCGGCACGGGAGGCAACGCCATCATATATATGATCTCTCCTTCGAAGTTTGTGGGGGTTTCACAGAACGATCCCAATCCCGCAATCTTGGAGTTCGAGCTATCTTCTGTTCCTGCGTCCGTCTCTCTTTCTTCGCTTGCACTAAACCCCACGAGCGTCACGGGCGGGAATTCTTCTACAGGCACGGTGACATTGAGCGGACCAGCTCCCCCAGGTGGCGCGCACGTCGTGCTTTCCAGCAGCAACACGACGGTGGCCAGGGTGCCTTCCAGCGTGACGGCTGCGGCCGGGGCCACCAGCGCATCGTTCACGGTCAGCACTAGTGTTGTCGCTGCATCGACCACAGTCATCATCTCCACGGTTTACGGCGGCGTGACTAGATCGGCCGCACTCACCGTCACACCCGCTCCTCCTCCACCTCCCACTGTCGCTTCGTTGACGCTGGATCCTGCGAACGTCATTGGGGGTCAATCTTCCACGGGCACTGTAACCCTGACCGCGCCAGCCCCAGCGGGTGGCGCTCAAGTATTTCTTTCCAGCAGCAACGGAGCGGGCAGAGTGCCAACTAGCGTGACCATTCCTCCGGGAGCCACCAATGCAACCTTCACGGTCAACACGTCCCTCGTTCTCATCTCAACTTCCGCCACAATCTCGGCTACGTACAACAGTTCGACCCGGACGGCGACTCTTGGGATACTCTTGTAGCGGAGTGTGCGTCGACGCGTGAACGGTGCTCCAACACCGGTCTGCCGCCAAACTTCGCGGGGCCGTGCGGCTTTGTGGATTCCGTCTGTCCCCTTGCCGTCCGCCCCCTGCACCCTTTCCCCCTTGCTACAATCTGTCCGTGCCGGCTGGGGCGCAACCCGAGATTCATGAACTTCTGGCGGTAGCTACTGACGCAGGGACACGGCTCGACCGTTTCGTGGCCACCCATTGCCCGGAGCTCTCTCGCTCGCGAGTGCAAGAACTCATCGAGGCTGGCATGGTCCTGGTCAATGGCAAACCTCCGAAATCTTCCCAGAAACTTCGCGGCGGTGAACTCATCACTGTGGCTTCCAGTGAGCGAGATTAGGGAGCGTGCGTTCCTGACTGGGTTACATCGAGTGTCTGCCCTTTGCTTAGAGGGTCAATCCTCCAAAACCGCCATTGGCTCTTCGATTGCAATTCCGGGATTGGGCCAATGGAGTTGATGATCGACATGATCTGTGTCAAGTCGCCGAAGGCTTCGTTCTGCTGCTGCAACTGGGTGGCGCCCCTTGACTTCCCGAGGCAGCAAGTCGCTAGGAACTCTTCATCTCGTTGACCCTCGATGGCCTTGCCCGCAATCTCTTCGGTTCCATATACGCGCGTTGACCAGTTCTCTTTAAGACCGTAGATAAGTGTTTAGTTATTACACTTATTAGTTAAAGTGCAAAGATTCCGCGTGGTTGCCTTTCAATCGGCGCCGCCTGCCATCGAGCCTTCTGACCAGTTGACGGCTTGTCCTTGGAACTGTAATCCGACACCAAAGCGTCCGTCTGGCAGCCGCTGACAGTAAACAACGCGAGCGAGGGTTCGCTGATCACCCATGACCGAGATGATCATCAGTCGCTCATTCAAATCTCTGGCTCGCTGGGTCAGAATGCGTATTCCCAGCGAGCAGACGTTTTCCGTGGTCGTCCGCTCAGTCGCGGCCGGGTCCAGCAGGCTGGAGATCTGCACCGGGACCGCTAGCCGAATCCGTTTCTCAAGTCGTCCAGACCGCACAGGCATTTGTGAAATGACCCTCCAGGCTGGGTTCCGTTAGCCTGCACCGGGCTGGACGGTGCCGAATAGTTACAGGAACCAACAAGAATTTCAGCGACGATACTTTTCAAGAATCCATAGTGCGTATTGAGATTAGGTACTGGTCCTCGCCTCGAGAAGCGGCCTCGATCGTCGCTGCTTCTGCTCGTACATGGCTCGGTCGGCCTTCACCATCAATTCTCCAATCGACGTGCGGTTCCTCGGATCGAATCGTGCAGCGCCTAAACTAAGAGAAATTTCGTAGCTATGCTGTTCGCCGCTTATTGATTTCAAAAACTCGAAAAGTCGAGTCTTGATTGTGGCCTCGCTGTGACCGGACGCCTCGATCGCAAGAACAGCGAACTCATCCCCTCCCAGGCGAGCCACAACATCTGAATCCCGAAATGTTTCTTCCAAAGCGTCGGCCGTGCGCTTTAATGCACGGTCGCCTTCGAAATGGCCGAAGGAATCGTTAATCTGCTTCAAGCGGTCCACATCCATCACGAAGAGCAACATTCCCCGGCCGGATCGGCGCCCAATTTTCAATTGGCGTTCTGCCAGGGCCATAAAGCCGCGTCGGTTATACAAGCCTGTGAGTTCGTCAGTGAGCGCAAGATTGCCCAGCTCTGCCTGCAACATGTACTGTTTCGCGGCACAGCGGACCGCGCGCATCAAAAGCTCACTGACCGGCTGAGCCGGAGTGTCGCCGGGCAAAGTGCCGTGAGACTCCGTGCGTACGTCTCGCAACAAACTGGCGAGTTCTCGATTAGCCTCCGAAAGGAGACCTTGGAAAACGTCGTCAATACGCTCATTTTCTCTGCGAGGCAACAACCGCGGGACACTTCGGCGAAATAGTGGCTGGGCATCAACCGCCATGCTCAGGATCGCGACATCAGACGAATCCTTCACGGATTTGAAGCCAGTCGGCCGTTTCCGAGAGCAACTGGTGAACTTGTTTGAGCTCATTGGCATATCTGAGCATCCTTCATTTGCGGATGGTCCTCCGGTGCGATCTCATTCCGCCATCCGAACTGTTCTTTACGCGCGTCACGAAACATCATTCGTTGTCCTTGCCCTGCAAGCCAAAGTGTTCCGGGCAGTGATTTAATGGATTGCCTGCATCTGTTGCGCCGCGAGCATGTAAATCCGCCGCAATTCCTCGTAGGTGAAGTAGGTCTCTTCCTCGTTGCCAGCGCGTTCCACGCGGCCCAATCCCGATTGCTTCGAAATGCGCTGGAATTCCGCTTCCGGTATGCCGAGAAGGAAGGAAGCTCTTGCCCGCGTAACATATTTTGGAACTTGATTGTTCATGACCTCCTCCTGTGGCGCGACGATAACCATGGCAGCTTCTTCGACAGCCGCTGTCGTCGTCTTGTAAATATCAGTGTTAGACGCTCTCTCCATATACTTGAACCTCCACCAACATGAGTTCGGGCCGCCTCCGTATCAGCGCAGTTCGGTAGTTGGGGTGTTCGAGGTGGGAGCCCTGATCACGGAGGCGGCTCGCTCCTCTCCTTGCAACATAGCCGCTTGCCAAACGATTTCAATCCGGTGAATCACCCATTTCGATTGAGTGAAATCACCGAGAACGGTGCCGGGGAAAGCCCTCCCAGGGGCGCGGTCAGGCCTGGATCAAACCGTGGCGGATCGCGTAGCGCACCAAACTAGCTGTTTCGTGGATATCAAGTTTCTTCATGAGTCTTGTCCTGTGTGATTCGGCAGTTTTTACACTAATCCCCAGTTGCACAGCGATGTCTTTCGTGGACTTCCCTTCACCGACCAATTGAAGAACCTGGCGCTCACGCCCAGAAAGAGGATCGGCCGAGTCATGTGTCTTGGATAGATAAGCATCAACAACCGCGCGCGAAATGTTCGGGCTAAGATATATGGACCCGCGACAAACTTCTTGTATCGCATGCACGAGGTCGTCTGCCGCCTGGCTCTTCAGCACATATCCGCTGACGCCGGCACGCAGGGACTCGGTGACATACTGATCCTCGTCGTGCTGCGTGAGAACTACGACCTTGGTCCTCGGAGAGGATTTCTTTAGTTCGCGAGCAGCGTCGACACCATTCAAAACGGGCATGTTGATGTCGATGATGGCGACGTCAGGTTCGGTCTTCTCTACCGAGCGCAGTGTTTCTTGTCCGTCCGAGACCTCGGCGACGATTTGAAATCCTTGTTTTTCCAGTAATGCCTTCAGTCCCTGGCGGACCAGGGCATGATCGTCGGCAAGTAAAATGCGTGTGGGCATCGTTCGCTGGCAGGTTAAGAAATCCGTCCAACCTAGACAATCGGGTAGTTTCCTCTATTCCTCTGGGGGTAAAGACCCGATCGGTGGCGAGGCTGACGTAGGAGATGATCTGGCAGAAGATTCTTATCCTCTTGAAACGGCTCCATTTGCAGTGCACCGACGGGAAGCAAGTCCACAGCTTCCATCAAGATCCGTCGCCAGTGAAAAAAGCATCACTCAGAGGTGATGTGGAATGCTATCGTCGAGAGAATTGTGAGCGGGCGCGGGTACTGACGAGGGCATCACCGAGAAGAGGAATCGTCGAAACTTTGCAGCGGTTGCAGAAAAGTTTTCCATTCAGGGCTGCACCAACCCCCGGCGGACTGCGTAGCGTACAAGACTTGCTGTCTCGTGAATATCCAACTTCTGCATGAGGCGCATGCGGTGAGATTCGGCCGTTTTCACGCTGATACCCAGGAGGGAAGCAGTATCCTTCGTGGATTTTCCTTCGGCAATCAATTGCAACACCTGGCGCTCGCGCACGGTCAAGGGATTTGCAGGCCTATCCGATTTGGAGCGGTATGCCTCAACCACTGCGCGCGATATGCCCGGACTTAGGTAGAACTCTCCTCGTGAGACCTGCTGAATTGCATGAACCAGGTCGCTTGCGATCTGATTCTTCAGGACGTATCCTTTCACGCCGGCTTCGAGCGCCTCGTGGATATACTGTCCTTCTTCGTGCTGCGTAAGGAGAATTGATTTCGTTTTTGGGCAGGAACGGCCCAGTTCGCGAGCCGCATCTATGCCGTTCTGTGTCGGCATGCTGATGTCTAGGACCGCGATATCCGGGTGATGCGCCTCCGTCAGGCGGACTGCATCTTGCCCATCGGATGCTTCCGCAACAACTTGAAATTTCTCTCGCTCCAGCAATGATTTCAGACCCTGACGTACCAGCACATGGTCATCCGCGAGCACGATGCGAATTGGCATGATTACCCTCCAATGGAAGTCGGATGGAAAGCTCAGTTCCGTGCCCAGGGCGGGATTCGATATGCAGTGTTCCGCCGATTGCAGTCACCCGCTCCTGCATGGCGATTAGTCCTAAGCCCTTCCGGCTCGGTGCCGCATGAGCCTGGCCGGAATCGAAACCCCCACCGTCGTCCCGGATCGAGCAACACAGCACAAGATTTTCTCTCCAAGCACGAATCCAGACATTGCTCGCCTTCGCATGCTTGACGGCATTGGTTAGTGCTTCTTGAACGATGCGATAAAGTGTCGTCTCAACGGTGGCAGGTGGGCGTCCGGAAACGGCCGCATCGATGTGAATCGGCAGATTGGCTCGCTTCGAAATTCCTTCCGCTAGAAAACGGATCGCGGGAATCCACCCAAGATCATCTAGGATCGTCGGCCGAAGTTCATGGGAATACCGCCGTAAATGTTTCTCAACTTGGTTCAACATTTCTTTAATCCGGGAGAACTGCGCTTGCTGAGGCTCGGGCAATTCCAGAGCCACTTCGGCGAGCGCGAGGTGCACGGCGACAAGCAGTTGTCCAGCCACGTCGTGCACAGCGTACGCAATGCGCTTGATTTCTTCCTCGAGCGTTTCGTTCAATTGACGCAGGGCCTTCACCGCATCCTGGAATCCGCGTTGTGCCATCTCATAAGGCGACAAGCACTCCGCGAGGAATCCGGCGCTCGACCGGAGCAATTCCTCCCGGCCCTTCCCACTTTCCGCATCGCAAACCAAAGCAAGTACAGCTTGATGATGCAAGGAAGCTATCTCCACGAGACTCTTTTGCTCGGTGAGAGCTCGACGCCCGAGTTCATACGCCCGACCTAATGCGGGTTCGCCTCCCCCGGCTGCATACTCACACAACGAAGAGCGGTACTCGGCTGCAAAACCCGCACGCGGCTTCGGCTTGCGTCGAATCGCGATCTTCATGGATTAATTCCCGTTAACCGCGAGACTAGAACGAGCGCATCGTCAGTTCCGCTGCGATATTGCTCGAGAATTCTGTCTGCTGCCCTTTGCGGATTCTCGCGGGCAGAGAGGGTCACGGAAAAATCGCTTCGGACTCCATCAGTAGCAAAAAAAAGTGTATCTCCCCGCACGATCGGAAGCACGGTGGCCTGAAGAGCAGGTAACTGGGAACCGACGACGCCAGCTCGCAGGAGAAGCGATTCCCGCACATTGCCATTCTTCGCATCGGCCCGCATCAACACTCCTTGGACGTTCCCGACGCCGAGCCAGGTCATCATGCCATGTTCATGGTTAACGTAAGCAAGGCTCAATACAACCCCGCGAGTTGCCCGGAGTTTCTCATGGCATCGTTCTACGAGAGAGATAACTGGTTCGTCCACAGAGCTTCTGAGAAGCGCAACTGCTGCCTTAGAGGCATTGGCAGCTTCTTCGCCGTGTCCTATGCCGTCAATCGCAGCAACCAGAATTCCGTTTCGGCCGCAGCAAACCAGGTGCTGATCGCCCGACTCGTCTTGGCCCGGAAGGACGAACTTGGCAACTCCATATTCGACCATCGGCTCTCTTATTGTCTCCATTTCTTCACCGCCACGGTTGTTCCCAGTTTGGGTTGGGATGTGATTTCAAATTCGTCCATCAAACGGCGTACTCCAGGTAATCCAAGCCCTAGACTTCCAGAAGTGGAAAAGCCATCGCGGAGGGCTTGGCGAATATCCAGTATCCCTGGGCCCTCATCTGATGCGATAACCAGGATGCCGACCCGACTGGAACCTTGGACTCCCTTCAGCATGATTTGGCCCTTGCGTGCGTAGGACACGATGTTTCGCGCTAACTCCGAAATAGCCGTGGCAATGAGCGTCGCATCCCCGGAGGAAAACCCCAGTTCCATCGCCATTGCCCGGCCTTTTTGGCGGGCGGAGACGATATCCTGGTCGGAGTTGATTGCCACCCTGATTTCCCCAACCGACACTATGGCTCACTCTCAGTTCGTCGTTTTGAACTTTTCGTTTAAGTAGGCTAGTCCTTCTTCCAAGTCCAACGCGGTTGCCACGCCTTCCAACGTTAAGCCCAGCTGCACCATCGCAAAAGCCACTTCGGGCTGAATTCCTACGATAACCGTCTCCGCGCCCCGCAGCTTGATCATGTGCGCGATCTCCCGCAACGTCCGCGAGGCGAACGAGTCCATCACGTCCATCGCGGTAACATCGACGATAACCGCACGGGAGCGAAACTTAACAACTTGCTGAACTAAACCCATGCGCAGTTGGTTCAGGTCCGCGTCCGAGAGAGCCGCCTGAAAGGTCGCAATCAGGACCGCTCCCTGCTTGAGAATCGGGACTTCCACGTGGCCCTTCCTCCGCTTTGCCTAGCGTGGCTCCGCTAGTTTTTCAACTTTGTATCCCAACAGTCTTTCTGCCTGCTCGATGCCGCCCTGCAGGTCGCCCACCGTATTCATCTTGCCAAGGTCTACACCGATGGTCACCAAGGTCTGCGCAATCTCTGGCGAAAGCCCCGTGACGATGACGGTCGCGCCGAGAAGCCGCGACGCTTCTACCGTTTGCACCAAGTTGTTCGCCACCGTGAGGTCCATGGCGGCCACACCGGTGATATCTATCACAACGACTTTGGCGCGGTTGGTACGAATTCCGCGGAGGAGCTGCTCCGTCAATTGCCGGGCGCGCTGCGGGTCAATCACTCCAATGATGGGAAGAATCAGCAGCCGCTCGCGGACCTGCAACACCGGAGTGGACAGTTCGCGAATCGCTTCCTGCTGCTGTCGAATAACGCGCTCGCGCTCTTGCACGAAGCCGACAGCCACCGTGTTTGCGATGCGGTTTGCCGCTGGCTCATAAGCGTCCAAGATGCGATTCAATTTCTTGAAATCGGTCTGGTATTTCTCGAAGAGGGAACGCGCAAGGACGTCGCGCAACAACAGTACAATCCCTACTACTTCGTGGGTTTCGACGCCTCGTGGAATGATGCGTTCCGAAAGATTTCGCGCGTAGGCTTGCAGCGCTTCAAATGCTTCGGTTTCGAGAGCCTCTACGTAACTGTCGTATATCGAGGTTGCTTCAGCAAAGATCTCTTCTTTGGTCATCGCGGTGAGCAGTCGCGTCTCCGTTATGCGCACCACCCATTCCTCGCGCAACTGCGTGCGGTTCTGACGGAGGTGCGCCACAAGCTCGCGAAGAAGCTCTGAAGGCGCTTCACTCCCCACTAAATCCACTCCTGGATGGCTCAGTGCCCCCGAGTCCTTCGAAGTGCTCTCACGTTTGGACATGAATCGATTCTCCTTGCTCTGAACGGCATGCACCCATATATCGGCGACTGGTCAGGTCCCCTGCAGATTCGAAACAAATACCATGACATACCCGCTAGCTCAAGCAGGCAAACCCCTGCGAATGACATCAGATAAATACCTGAGTTACGCGCTAAAGTATTGTCAGAATTGAAGAACCGCTCTCTTCTCTAATCCTTCATGCATGAATGCCTAGTCACGCGGAAGTACTAGTGGAATCACCTGTACCAACTTTACGGTCCTCACCCGCTTGTCGGCTATCCAGATCAATGGAACGATGTGGTTTCCAGTGAGGGAGCTCTTCGCACTTGCTGGCAGGAGGGGTGATGCCAATCCAAGAATTACAGGCCGAAAACGGTTCGCAAGTCACTCGCTTGAGGACTGGTTTGCCGAAGAACGAAGCCAACCGCAAGGTTCTCGCCATGCGTCGGAAGAACGGCCCTGCAGAAAAGGGCCTTGAGGAGATTCTGTCCTCCGCACTGCAAGTCGCAGACGACGAGCTTGGTCAGATTCTGCATGAAGTTGACGAGGTTTCTAAATCGCTGAAGTTGGACGCCCCGGACGCGCAGACTCTCAGGGCCGCATCCCACCCCGCGGTCTGGTGTGCCGTTAAGCAGGCCCTCTTGGACAGAGAGCTGCGCCATCTGGCTCTCACCGATGAATTAACCTGCCTCTATAACCGGCGCGGTTTTTTTGCCGCCGCCGTCCAGCAGCTCAAGCTGGCGATCCGTAATGCACAAAGTCTTTTACTGTTGTTTTGTGATCTTGACAACCTGAAGAAGATCAATGACTCCTATGGGCACCAGGAGGGAGATCTGGCGCTGATTCGTACTGCGGACGCTCTGGAGCACGCATTTCGAGATTCCGACATTTTGGCTCGCCTCGGCGGAGATGAATTTGTTGTATTGGCGTCGGAAGCGTCCAGCCAGACCCAGGAAGTCCTCCTCCGCCGACTGGAAAAGAATCTCAAAAAGTCGAGTGCAAATGAATCTCGTTACGAGCTATCGCTAAGTGTTGGTGTAGTGCGGTTCGATCCGAAGCGTGCCATCTCGCTCGGTGAACTTATGGCACAAGCGGACGAGGCCATGTATGAACAAAAACGAAACCATCAGAAATCTTGCAATGGCAATAACTGAACGGCAAAGCCCGGCCCGGGCTCCCGAAAAAGATAGTTCTGAAAAAAGTGCTGATTCGATGCCTCTAGACGGAAGAATTGAGAAGCGCGTCCCGATGGCGGTGCCAGTAGACCTTGTGATCGCGGAAGAGATGCTCGTTACTGAAAGAGTGTTAACGGTCAACGTAAGTCCCCACGGCGCTCGCGTGGTGACCAAGCGGCGCTGGCGGGCTGAAGAGCAGCCGTGGCTAGCTTCATTGACAGGCTATTTTCGACTGCAAGGGAGCGTGGTCTACTGTCAGCCCATGACGAATGAGGATTTCTGTGTGGGATTAAAATTTCGGGCGAGCCTCATAGACTGGGGAGATAGGCTGTGGGCGTAGCGCCTCGTAAGCGAGGCCTTTGCCAGTGGAGGTCTAGGGTCGGGTGAGTGGCTCTTTCCGACAGGGTTCGGTCTGAAGGAAGGGTCGCTTGCTGCCAGCGCCAGGAGAACCGCGACTTCGGCATTGGGGTAGACCTATCCGGACAATTGCAAAGCTGCATGAGGAACCTAACGTGATCATGAGGACAGACATACGCGCTGATAAGCGCTTCGTGGTGGGACAAAGTATTCCTTCGAGGAGGCGCTACCCGCGAGTCGAGAAGCCCCACGGAGTCTGGGTCTACTGGAATTGCAAAGGACGTGAGGATACTTCACGAGTCCGAGACCTGAGTATGGGAGGCTTGTTTGTCGAAACAGAAGAGTTGCGAGATGTGGACGCGACGATCAGGCTTGACTTTCTTGTTCAGGAAGGACAGATCAGGGCCAAAGCTGTCGTTCGACATGTAAAGCTCGGAAGTGGACTGGGATTAAGATTCACCGCGCTGACTGAGGAAGACGGCCCTCGTCTGACAACCTTGATGACCAGACTTCACAGTTTGTCTCGGCCCCGCACCAGTTCGAAATGAAAGCGTCCGGCCATTTCCCTGGCCATCGTAAGTTGAAATAGTAAAGAGGCGCACATGGGGCAATAGGAATACGATTCTCCACGTGCGTGAGGGGTGCCAACCCGCCTTCCGCGTGGGACCAACTGTAGGACCATTAAGCGTTTCTGACCGCTCCGTCTCGCAGCCTTTGCACGCAGTCCATGGCGCTAAGCAGCACTCTGTTCGGGCGGCGGTTTTTCTTGCCGCGTCGGCTCAAAGCTCTTGCAAGGTCCGACATCATGAATCTGGTCATAGCAACCCAAGGCAAGTTCTTGCGAATGCTTCCGACCGCGTACCAGTGTCCACCTGAAGTTACTCCACTAGTTCACGAAGTACAGTGCGCAAGGCCTTCATTCCAAGCGCGAGTTCGCAAATCGGCCTCAGTCTTCGCGCAATGGTCCAGTCCGTCGATCATTCTTCACGTTGCGAGTTGCTCTGCTATCTCATCGACCCGGTCGGGATAGAACGCAACATGCCCTTTGATCTGCACAACAGCAGGAAACGGATCCTCGTGCGACCACACCGCATTGACGGACCTCTTTCCTCCATTGGGAACGCCGTAGCGATTCCAACCGAAGTTATGGAAATTAAATGGCTTGCAAAAATCCGACCTCCTGCCTACGAGAAATTCACAGAGGCCCTAGCAACGAAAAGTGTGTCTCTAAGTGATGGAAAACAATAAACATAAATTGGTCGGGGCGCCGAGATTTGAACTCGGGACCTCCTGCGCCCAAGGCAGGCGCGCTACCAGGCTGCGCTACGCCCCGACAAGAAGTGCGTTCGCATTCTAACGCACTATGCGAGTCCGCTTCCACTGACGTTGTCGGCTAACAACGCCGCTGTTCGTGCATTCGGTTGCGACGTCACCTGGGCATCGGCGAGGCTCCGCTCCGGATCGACGAACAGAAACGCTACGGCACCAAGAAGCGCAAGCGCCGCCGCGATCAAAAACGAAGTGGTCCATCCATAGTCTTCCGCGATGACCGGCGTGAGCACTGCGGTGAACGCACCTCCCGCTTGATTGCCCATATTCATGAAGCCCGAGACAGAACCAGAAGAGCCTGAGGCGATGCCCGCGGTCACGGACCAAAACGAGCTTTGCGAGAGATACAGCGCCCCGGCGCCTCCAGCCAGAACGATGCTGGCCAGCCGCGCGCTGGCCACGCGCGAGCCAACGGCGAGGAACACCGCGCTCAACGCAAAAGCAAAGACGCCTATCGCACAGCGGCCCACGCAAGAGCCGTAGCGTTTCGTCAGCCAGTCGCTGATGGCTCCGCCAATCGGGCTGCAAGCCGCCATGGCCAGAAAAGGTAGCGTGGCGTAGAAGGCGCTGACTTTGAGATCCAGACCGCGAACTTTTGCGAGGTAAATGAAGAACCAGCTGAAGAAAATCCACGCCACATATCCGAAACAGAAGTAGCTGAACGTCACGGCCCACACGTTCTTGCTGGCGACGATGTTCTTCCAAGGAATACTGCGGATGGCGACGGCTCGCTGCGTTTCCTTGCTCGCGCCGGACGCTGACGGAGGACCGCTCAGCCCGGACAGGATGTAGCGCAGTTCGGCAGGTGAGACGCGCTGATGCTGCTCCGGAGTGTCGCGCGCCACCAGAAACCATATTGTTCCGGCGAACACGCCGATCAACGCGCTGATCCAAAAGGACCAGCGCCAACCGTGGTGCAGCATGATGTAGGTGATTAGAGTGGGCGTCACGCCCGCTCCCACGCCGACACCCGCGAAAATTATGCCATTCGCGATGCCACGCTCCTGCACCGGAATCCACCGGGAAACGAATTGATTCGCTGCCGGATAAATGACCGCCTCACCCGCCCCCAGAAGAAACCGCACCCCCGCGAAAATCACCACGGCGAATGCTACGTGCGGCGGAACGATGGCCGTGAGTGCGGTAAAACTGCCCCACCACAAAACTCCGAGCGTGAGAACCCGGTGCGGACCAAGGCGGTCGGCCAGCCATCCGCCCAACGTCTGGAAAAGTCCGTAGCCGATAAGGAACGCGCTGAAGACCCTGCCAAGTTGCACGTTCGACAGCTGAAACTCGGACGCTATCGAGCTTCCGGCAATCGAGATATTGACTCGATCGAGATACGCAACGGCGCTTAGAACAAAAAGCCAAAAGACAAGGAACCACCGCACTTGTGTCTTGTCTGTTCCAGACATGCTTGATCCTTTGGACTAAGCGAAAACTGTCGTCATCCCGCGTGCGCCTTCAATAGGTTCACAACATTCTCGGCGATGATTTTCTCTTCCCCGGGTTGCAGCATGAACGAGTTCATCGACAAACCTTCGTGGCCATCCTCGCCCGCGGAAACCACAATCGATGGCTTGGACTTGCGAAGAATCTGGCAGGTCCCGCCGAGAAAGGAGACTGACCGGAATCCGCACGCTCAAATCGTCCTGTCCTTCGAATAGCACAGCTTCTCCAGATTGCACTCGATGCACCGCGGTTTCCGGGCCACGCAAACTCTCCGCCCGTGCCAGATCAATTGATGCGAAAACAAAATCCATTTCTCCGTCGGGATAATCTCAATCAAGTCTTGCTCGATCTTCTTCGGATCTTCGTTTCTCGTCAGGTCCAGCCGCTGCGACAGCCGCTGCACATGCGTGTCCACCACCACGCCGCTCGCAATTCCATACGCCGTTCCCAGCACCACGTTCGCCGTCTTCCGCGCCACGCCTGGCAGCGTCAAAATCTCTTCCATCGTCCGCGGCACCTGCCCGCCAAAGTTTTCCAGAATCGCCTTGCTCGCGCCCATAATCGATTTCGTCTTGTTCCGAAAAAATCCCGTGGGCCGTATCTCCCGCTCCAGCTCCGCAGGATTCGCATGCGCAAACGCTTCCGCCGTCGGATATTTCGGAAACAAGGTCGCCGTCACCTGATTTACCCGCACGTCCGTGCACTGCGCCGATAGGATCGTCGAAATCAGTAATTGAAACGCATTTCCGTGCGTCAACTCGCAGCTCGCCGCCGGATACGCCTCATCCAGCTTCGCCAATATCGCCGCCACCCGCGCCGGATTCGCTCCCGCTCCACGCTGCGTCGTCTTCTGTGCTTTCACCGCAACTGGCTTCGTTCCGCGCGCCGCACCGGCAACCGATTTCCGCCGCCCGCTCTTTTTCATCTTTTTCTTCATAGCGGAAAAACTATAGCACGAGCCTGAATATGCGAACGCCTCCCCGTAGGGCGCCCGCCGTGGCGGGCTGGGCCCCAATCACCTAGGCCAAAACATTCTGCACAGTTTCTTTCTCGAACTCACTCCGAGACGCCCGATCCCGCAATCCCCCCCACCAGCCTCCGAAACGCTTTTCCCCGATGACTCATCCGATTCTTCTCGTCCGCATGCAGCTCCGCAAACGTCTTCCCCAACTCCGCAGAATAAAACACCGGATCATACCCAAATCCGCCCACTCCCCGCGCCGCCTCCAAAATTTCTCCGTCCACGCGAGCGGAAACAATCGCCACGCCCCGCCCGCCCCGCGCCGCCGCAATCACGCAAACAAAATAAGCCGCCCGTACCGCTCCTCGAAGCCCGTGCATCTCCGCCAGCAGCTTCCCAATCCGTTCCTCGTTGCTCGCCCCCGCCCCTGCATACCGCGCCGAATGCACTCCTGGCGCTCCCCCCAGCGCCGGAACCACCAGCCCAGAATCATCCGCAAACACCAATCCATCGCCAAAGCGCGAATAGTGCAGCGCCTTCCCCAGCGCATTCTCGCCAAACGTCGCCGCGTTCTCCGCAAACTCCGGCAGCGAAGCGAACTCCGGCACCAACTCGAGCACAACTTCCCCCACCGCTCCAGCCTCCGCAGCCAAAGCGCGAAACTCTTCAAGCTTTCCTGGATTCGAAGACGCCAGATACAACCTAACGCGCGCGCGCACTGAATTTCTGCGGCACAATCGCCCGCTGCTCGTCCGTCAACCGCCGAATTCCCGCCGCCGCCAGCGCCAGCAGGTCCTGCATCTCACTCCCGGTAAACGCCCGCCCTTCCGCCGTCGCCTGAATCTCCACGAAATGTCCCGACCCGGTCATCACCACATTCATATCCACTTCCGCGCGCGAATCTTCTTCATACGCCAGATCCAGCAGCGCGCGATCGTCCACAATTCCCACGCTCGTCGCCGCGACCATATCGATCAGCGGCGACCTCTTCAGCATCCCCGCGGCCACCATCCGTTCAAACGCCAGCGCCAACGCCACAAACGCTCCGGTAATCGCCGCCGTCCGCGTCCCGCCATCCGCTTGAATCACGTCGCAATCGATCCACACCGTGCGTTCGCCCAGCGCCTCTTGATCCGTCACCGCGCGCAACGATCGCCCGATCAGCCGCTGAATCTCCAGGGTCCGCCCCGTTTGCTTACCGCGCGAAGCTTCTCGCGGCGTTCGCTCCTCCGTCGCACGCGGCAGCATTCCATATTCGCTCGTCACCCATCCTTTGCCCGAGCCTTTCAAAAATCCTGGCACTCCGTCATCCACCGTCGCCGTGCAAATCACTCGGGTTTTCCCCAACTCGATCAGCACGCTTCCTTCCGCCGTCGAAATAAAATCCGGCGTCAGCTTCACCGGCCGCATCTGATCCGCATTCCGCCCGTCACTTCGCACTCGCCCTCCCACTCATTCCCGTCATCTCGTTCAGCCCACTTTCGCCGGCTTAGCCGGCGGCGCCGCCGCAGGCTTCGTACTCACCACAAACGTCCCCGTCAAATCCAGATGTCCCGCCAGCGTATCCACTTCTTGCCCATGAATCAGAATTTTCAGCCGCCGCACCTGTGGCACGTTCGCTTCCAGCGTACGCGTAATCGAATCCACCGCCAGTTGTTCGCTCTCGATCCCCGATGGTATCGAAGTCCCGATCGCTTCCGAAAAATCCGCGATGCCCGTCCCATCCGGCATCAAATAAAATTCCAGCAGCGCCGCATCCGGCGGCAGCGTCCGCAAATCCGCATCCACCGGCCCAGCCAGCAGCGTATTCAGCACTTGCTTCGCTCGCAGCACCGGATCATCCGCAAGCGGCAGCTCTACCGTTACCGCCGTCAACTTCGCTCCATCCGCCCCCGACGCCCAGAATAATTTCGCCTTCACGCGCGGCCCGTTCGGATTTCCGGTGATCGCTTGCGTCAACTCCCGCCGCGCCTGCTCTTCCGTTTCCTGCACCAACTTCGCCGTGCGTTTCACCCGCTGCCGCAGCGTCGGCAAATAAATCGCCGCCCCACACACCGCAACCGCCAGCCCAAAAATTAGCCCGCTCCTCCACTTCGGACTCACGGCCGCACCCCCGCCGCTCCCGCCACCACATACGACGGCTTGAACGCCGCCACACCTTTTGCAATCGCGTCCGCCACTCCAGGAGCCATGCGATCCAGATCGTTCCGATTTTCCACCGTCACGCTCGACACTTCCACCGCAATCGCCGGAGCCGCCGTCGTCCGCAATTGTCGTACTGCCGCGCTCTGCACTGTATTCGGCGAGCCCTTAAATCGCAGCGCCATTTGCCCCTGCACCAAATCTCCCAGCTTCCGGCTCAACGACAAAAATGGTCCTTGCGCCCGCTCCCACGGAATCAATCCTGTCGCATCCGTTTCCGCCGGCAATTCCTCATTCGCGTACACCCGCACCGTCCCCGGCAGCCCCGTCGAACCAATGTGCAAGCTCACCAACACCGCGCCCTGCTGCGCATTCGCCACCGCCGACCGGTCATCGAACGACGGGTTCTCATTTCCCATCCGCGTCTGCACCACTTGAAACCCCTGCGATTCCAGCGCCCGCCGCACCTGCACCGTAAACTCCATCACCACTTCGCTCTCTCGAATCCCCTCCGTCCCACGCGCCCCATAATCCGTTCCCCCATGCGCCGGATCCAACACCACCACATTCAGCCCAACGGGCTGCACCGCAGGCAATGCCGGAATTGCCTGCGCCGTACCCGCCGCCTGTACCACCGGCGATTGTACGGGCGCCCGCCGTGGCGAAGAGGCGGCCCATCCCGCAAAGCCCATCACAACGCAAGCCAGAAAGGCAATCGCGTGCAGAAAAAATCGCTGTCGCCCAGCGGCCATGAAACTCAGAAAGGGAATTCGCAACGCAAATCGCATCCCGAGCAGCATACCAAATCGCTCATCCGCCAGTCGTCACCAACATCCGCTCACGTTCCCGTAGGGGCGCAGCACCGCTGCGCCCCATCTCGGCACGATTCACGCCCCGCCCCAGCAGCCCCCAACGATCCCGCCACCCAGCCACGAAATTCAACCCGCAGCGCTCACTCTTTGCGCCTCTGCATTGGTACTTCCATTCTTCACATTTCTTTACTTCTTACTTCGTTACTTCTCGCCTGTTCTTACGGCGCCACCCCCACCACCCCCAAATCCAAAATATTGTCTCCCTTCTTCATCGACGGCACCGCATTGATATGCAGCACCACTCCAGCTTCCGGCGCCCGAAATTCCTGAATCACTTTTCCCACGTAATCCGTCGCATACCCAATCTTCATCCCCGCCGCAACATACGTCCCCCGCTTCACCAGCGGATAAAAAATCCCCGCCTGCTCCGCAATCAAATCATCCAGCTTCGCAATCCACACGGGATTCTCCACCCGCTTCGGCTCCCCCGGCAGCATCTTCAGCGCCCGCATCGTGCTCAGTGTCCCATTCACCAGCAGCGCCACATCGTCCGTCTCCACCGTTCCCGCGTGACCAGCCTCCACCACAATAGAAGCCTTCCCCCGCACGCTTGCTGTGTTGTCCAAATAACGCGTAGCCAACGGGTCCGTCGGCCGCTCTTTCCAAATAATGATGTGATCCAACCCAAACGCCAGCACCATATCCTTCGACACGCGATCCTGCTCCGCTTTCCCCGTCGGTCCCCAATACGCATACGGCCGCAAACTCTCATCTAAATCCCCGCCATGGTAATCGATCAAATAGTCGCAGCGGTCCACTACCTCCTTCGTGATCGCATACAAAGCCCGCTCCGTCTGCGTCCCATCCGCCTTCCCCGGATAGAACCGGTTCATGCTCTTTCCATCCACCGGATTCACGTGCGGCACTTTCTGTTCAAACGAAGCAATATTCACCAGCGGCAAAAGAATCACCGTCCCCGAAACCTCCGCCGGATCGAGCAACCCAATCAATCTCTCCACCGCAACAATCGACACAT
>Ga0209736_1000040_pt1 | contig 49024 bp, 38 predicted proteins | sample BlaSpr_A8_Ref_M3_FD_187992 | JGI IMG/M metagenome (GOLD analysis project Ga0209736, IMG submission 187992) | Forest soil microbial communities from Thunder Bay, Ontario, Canada - Black Spruce, Ontario site 2_A8_Ref_M3 (SPAdes) (version 2) | ecosystem: Environmental > Terrestrial > Soil > Boreal...
CTGAGACACGGGGAGCGGGAGACGGCGGGTTCGGAACGGATTTGTGCTGCTGAAACACGTCTTATTTTACCATGAATCGGGTGTACTTGTCAAGTAAATTATGCATCGATACTGGCTGTGAATATACCTGAAGAGTGAAATGCGAAGGGAATTTGCGGAAGTTGAAGAAAAGAAAGGAGTAGAGTGCCCAGGGGGTGGCCGAACAGTCGCCACCCCGGAACTTTCCCAATTGCTTCATCCCGGCTTGATGTTCCGGTATTGACGTCTATTCGATGGACATTCCGACGCAGCCGCCAGCCGCGCACACGCCCACCATGTGCCCACGGCCATTCACTTTCATCTCGTCTTGCGAAACATCAAGGTGAGTGCCCAGTGGCCCGTAGAGCGTTCCCAACACTCTGAGTGTGGTTGGGTTCAACTAAGCCCGCCCAACCGGGGACAAATAGCCAGAATGAATGACGGACGACGATATCTGTTGGTCTGTATTTCAAGTCTCGCAAAAGGACTGCCACCGATCCACCTATGACAATGTAGGCCCACTGAGACAACGATTGCGAGAACGAAACTGCCAATTCGAGCGCCTTATCGGTCGTAGTTTGTTGCAACGGCGGAGTTTGAAACAATAAGGAGAGTTGAGCAGCAAACTCGTAAGCCATAGTTAGTAGGATGCTATCACCGTTGCTGTAAACCGCTCAAGATTAATCCCGTGTCAGTGGGCCAGCGTCAATAGTTCGTGGGAGGGGTTGTGGCCAACGGGTGGTCAAGTCCTGAGGACGGTCTCATCGATTGCGAGTGGGCTGAGATCACGCCAGGGTCGTTCGACTGCGCGGCCCGGCGTGCACAAACCGCGCGGGGAAAAAGCGTCGGGCTGCTTCGCTCGGGATGACAGCTTCGGAAGGGCTCTCGACTCCGCGCCGCGGCGTACAAAAACGCACGCGGGAGAAAACTGCACCGCTTCGCTCAGGATGACAGTTGTGAGTGCGCGGAGAAGACTGGCGCGGTAGCGGTTGGCCGTTTCCGTCATCCTGAGCGGAGCAGCCCGGTTTTTTCTTGCGCTCGGCTTTTGAGCGCCGGGCTGCGGAGTCGAAGGACCCTGGCTCGATCCCGAGCAACCATCGATCGATGAGATGCGAGTCGGATTTGTCTTGTGCAATGTGGAGGCGGGATCAGCTTGGGAAGTCGGCGGACAAGTCGCGCAGCGTGGGATTCATCTTGCGAATCAAAGCGAGCTTTTTATCGCGTCGCCAGCCTTTGAGTTGTTTCTCGCGGCTAATGGCCGCGCGAACTTCGTTGAAAGGTTCGAAGTAGATGAGGCGATGGACTTCGTAGTCCTTGGTGAAGCCTGGCACCAAGCCTTGCTTGTGCTGTGCCGTTCTGCGCTCGAGATGGTTGGTCATCCCGATGTAGAGGACGCCGGTGGCGCTGGCGAGGATATAGACGTGATAGACCATCCGTGTCGGGATTTTACATCGATAGCTTCGGCGGAGACCATCTCATCGATTGATAGCGGGCTGAGATCAAGCCAGGGTCCTTCGACTGCGCGGCCCGACGCGCACAAACCGCGCGAGGAAAAAACGTCGGGCCGCTCCGCTCAGGATGACAGGGAGAGGGCGCGGCGGGGGGTTCGGGATGACGGTGGGCGGATCAATTGCGGCTGGGCTTACGGGGGCACAGACCCTTCGAGGATCAGGGCAAGCTGAAGCCCGCGCTACTGTGGACGGGGATTCGGGATGACAGGGTTCGCAAAATGTGCGGCGGAGGTTCATTCACGAGCGGACTGCATTGTATCTATAGTGCCGCCTGCCCGTGGTGAACCACCACGCGGGTATAAGTACATTCGCTGTTATGTAGGTCCCGAATCCGATGCCAGCCACATAGTCGAGAAAGGGCTGGGGAGCATTGTCTGCTGCAAATATAAGGAGCATCGTGCCGCCCCCGCAAACAATTGCATTCACGGAGAGAGCCTCGAGCGCCAGGTGCCGGAACTGCACCGCCCGCACAATGCCATAAACTGAAGCAGCGAGCATCCCAATCAAGATCGGCCCGCCGAGCAGAATTCCCCAGTAATAAGCCCAGCCGGACAAAGCTGCCCCAAGGCCGCCCGAACCCTCGTCAAAGTGCATCAAGCCGAACTTTTTCAGCAAGGCGGCGAGGCCAAGGGGCAGGGTTACCAAGCCCAGAAAGGCGAAGCAGCCATAGGCACGGTTCAGCATGGACTCATTACGCCTTTGCGGGACATCCATGGTGCAACTCCTTCAGGAAAGTGTAGTCTAAAAGTCCCATCCTTTCCGATTGCGAGTGGGAAGAGGATTTCTCAACATTTATCCGACCTCGAACGTCTCGGCCCGTCCGCCGAGTGTAGTTTCCAATTCACCGCCAGTCATGCAAGTGGAATCGGATTGTCAGAGGGAAAGAGGCTTCGAAGGCAGGCCGTCCAGATTTCACGTTTTGCTCAAACGGATTGCTCCTGGATGCGCTGTAATCACTCCACTGGGTCGTCAGCCCCCGGCGATGGCGCCGACGATGAGGAGGGGTTCCGTTCCGGATACGACGGCATCGGGCAGTGGGGCGTCCGGCTGTTCATGGGAAAGGTCCTCGCCGCAGGCGAAGAAGCGCAGGAACGGCCGTCGTTGCTGGGTCACGTGGTCGCGGATGGTACCGCTCAGCACCGGGTACCGGCTCTCTAGCGCGTCAACAACGGAGCGCTGTGTGACCGGCGCCTGAACATCGAGTTCCACTTCGCCGCTGATGCGCGCCAGCCCGCGCAGGTGCGGCGGAAGAACGACGCGAATCATGGCAGCGTCTGGACCTCAACCGAAAGCACGGCTGGCAGATCACGCACAATGGGCGACCACGTGTCACCGGAATCGGCAGATGCGTAAACTTGCCCACCGCTGGTGCCGAAATAGACGCCGCATTTATCGAGTGAGTCCACAGCCATGGCATCGCGGAGTACGTTGACGTAGCAATTGCTCTGCGGCAGACCTTTGGTGAGCGGCTCCCACTCGTTTCCGCCGGTGCGACTGCGGTACACGCGCAGCTTGCCATCCGGAACGAAGTGCTCTCCGTCGCTCTTGATGGGCACGACGTAAATGGTTTCCGGCTGGTGCGCGTGAACATCGATCACGAAGCCGAAGTCGCTGGGAAGATTTCCGCTGACTTCCTGCCAAGAGTCCCCGGCGTCGTCACTGCGCATGACGTCCCAATGTTTCTGCATGAACAGTACCCCGGGACGAGCGGGGTGCATGGCGATATGGTGAACGCAGTGGCCGATCTCGGCATTCGGGTCGGGAATGTATGGGGAGTGCAGGCCACGGTTGATCGGCCGCCATGTTGTGCCGCCATCGTCGGTACGGAACGTGCCCGCCGCCGAGATAGCGATGAACATGCGCTTCGGGTCTTTCGGATCCAGAATAATCGTGTGCAAACACAAGCCGCCGGCGCCGGGTTGCCACATAGGCCCTGTGCCGTGGCCGCGGAGTCCTGCAACCTCCCGCCAGCTGTGAGCGCCATCTGTGGTGCGGAACAATGCGGCGTCTTCTACTCCGGCATACACATCGTCCGGATCGGTGAGCGACGGTTCGAGGTGCCAGACGCGCTTGAACTCCCAGGGATGTTGTGTGCCGTCGTACCACTGGTGAGTAGTGAGCGGCTTGCCCGTGGGAGGAGAAGTGTCGTAGACGAATTTATTGCTCTTTCCTGCAGGCGGGGCACCCGGCGTCGGCATCACCTCCCCTCCGGGAGTTTCCCAAGTCTTGCCGCCGTCGCTTGAACGCTGGATCACTTGTCCGAACCAGCCGCTCGACTGCGACGCATACAGGCGATTCGGGTCAACAGGCGAGCCCTTGAGGTGGTAAATCTCCCAGCCGGCAAAATGCGGGCCGCTGACGTCCCAGCGTTCGCGCTTGCCATCCGACGTTAGGATGAATGCACCCTTCCGGGTTCCCACCAGTACCCTGACGTTGCTCATCTGTCTCTCCCGCCTGGCGTCCCCAAATGCTGGCCGTCGAACGTTGATTGCGCAGAAACGCCATTTTCCCATACTCGTGGCGCGCAGCGGAATCCAAACATTTCTGGAGGAGTGGTCGCCAACTCCAAGGCTATCTCGCACAGACAAGCAGCTAACCGCCAAATGTCCGACCCCCTGAGCCCGCACGACTTACCAGGACTCTAGGGAACCGTATTCTTTCGCTTGAGCGAAGACGCGCATGGAGGTACACGGGAAAGAGAGGTGGCGGCCATGAAAATCGTAGTGATCGGCGGCAGTGGACTGCCCCCATTGCTTCGTGCCCCTGCCCACCTTTGTTGCAACACACCGGAGTCGGCGACATCGGGAATGAAGCCGGCTTCCATCTCTCCGGCACACTCCGAACAGCGCGTTGGGTCTGATGGCATGGGCAGTCTCCCTGGACAAACGCAGGCCGCAATGCCGCCAGCTTACGCTGGCCGCCGGCGCAGCGCCACGATAACCGGACTTGCGATAGCACAGTTACTTAGTTCTGGATGTGCAATTTTGCGCACCTTGCAGGTGGTCAATTTTGGTCATCTAGACGGGTTGGTCGTAGAAGTCTACGATTGGTCACGCTGGAGCAAATTCCTGGGTTTGATTAAAGGGGCAGAGCCGAATGGCGAGTGAACGGAGTCTCGGTGTTAGTCACGCAGTTCTCCGCAAAAAGTTCCGTACGGGAATGAGTTTTCGGAACTACCGAGACAAAGAGGCGGTCTTTTCGCAAGGCGATCCAGGTGATTCAGTCTTCTACCTCGAGAGCGGAACGGTGAAGCTCACGGCGGTCACTACGCGGAAGAAAGCGATCATCGCCATCCTGCAGCGCGGCAGCTTTTTCGGCGAAGGCTGTCTGGCAGGGCAAGCTGTGCGGGTTTGCACGGCGAGATCCATTGGACCATCCAATGTCATTCGCCTGCAAAAGGAGAGAACGGCGCGGACGCTGAAGAGAGACTTGCAGTTTGCCACGCTGTTCCTGGGATATTTACTTTCGCGGGTGGTGCGAATCGAGGAAGACCTGATCGATCAATTCTTCAATTTCAGCGAAAGACGACTGGCGCGGGTTCTGCTGTTGTTTGGGGACATAACCAAGGAATCGAAGTCCGACTCTCCGCTGAAGGTCAGCCAATCCACGCTGGCGGAGATGGTGGGTACGACGCGCCCAAGGGTAAGTAAATTCATGAACGAGTTCAAGAAAAAGGGCTTGGTCAGCTACAACGGGGGTTTGAAAATAAATAGCGCACTGGTCGTCGCGTTCCTGGAAAAACGGCCGATGTCGGTCAAGAAAACGTAGACCAGGCAGACGGCTCCGGCTTTCGGCAGCAGGACCGCCGAGGCGCGAGGCCCTAGCAACGCAGGCACGAAATGAAAAGCGATAAGGCTCCGGTGAAACGTGGTGAAAGATAAAAACTCGGACGCTGCCTTCCTGGCGCTACTCGCCTCGCTGAAAAAGGAACTTCTAAGACCGCAGCTTACGAAGTCCGTTCGAGAGCAGGCGACCAAGAAACAGATTGCATCATGGACGCAGGCTAATTGAGCTTCGACAGCACGTTTTTCCTGGAGAAGGTGTCCCACCTGTAGTTGAAACCGGAACAAGGGAAGCAGCGGCTCTGGACGCGAACTCGGACGATCATCGTTGCCGGGTTTACACCAGAGGTTCGCCTCCACGACAGGAGTCCGGGCTCGCATAAGGCGGGCCCCACGCCAGACGGAAAAAGCGGATCCCTCACCCCGCAAAAGGCGCGGGGATTCGGGATGACGATGGGAAAGCGCACGGACGCCAATCGCGGGAGATTCATCCCGCTGAACCCGCGGGATGGAGCAGAGTAGGCGTTCCCAGGGAGAGAGTCGATTCGAGGGCGTTACAGGTGTAATATGGGGCTGATGTTGGGCTGCCAAGTAGAAATGGTTTCCGTGGGAAGTTTGCTCCTGTGCCGGCAGTCCCCTGTTGGTGATTGGAGGGGCTGAAATGAAGAAGATCCTTTCTGTAGTGCTTTCCGCAATCTTTGTGTGTGTGGTGTTCGGTTGGCCGGAGGCTGCGCGGGCGCAGCGCGGCGGCGGCCACGGTGGCGGTGGCGGTGGTTTTCACGGTGGCGGCGGCGGTTTTCATGGCGGTGGCGGCGGCGGGGCGTTCCGCGGTGGTGGAGGTGGATTCCGCGGGGGAAGCGCGTTTCGTGGCGGCGGGGCTCGCTTCGGCGCGAGCGGCGCGCGCTTTGGAAGCGGTTTCCGTGGCGGGGCGCGCGGCGGTTTCAACGGTGGATTCAACAGGGGATTCAATGGTGGATTTAACAGGGGTTTTCGCGGGGGATTTCGCGGTTCGGGCGGATTTCGTAATGGCTTTCGCGGCGGACGGGGTTGGGGAGGCCGAGGTTGGGGCTGGGGCGGCTGGGGATTTGGTCTAGGTTTTGGCTGGCCTTACTGGGGATATGGGTATCCGTACGGATATGATCTGTGGTGGCCAGATGCGTATTATTCGGCGCCGTATGATTACGGTACTTACGATGATCCCTACGTTCCTCCGCCGCCGCCGCCCGAGTACCGGCGACGCGATTATCAGGATCGGGACCGCGAGCGGGATCGGGATTACGACCAAGACCGGAACCGGGAGCGGAATCAGGATTACGACCGGGACAAGGATCGTCAACCACCGCGGGACGAGGATCGTCAACCACCGAAGGATGGTCCGAAATACAACGAGCAACCAAGCTACTACCCGGGACGTGGTGCGCCGGAGCGCTCGCCTGACGAGGGTTCTGTAACGGCGACACGGGTGTCCTACCGACTGCAGGACGCGCCTCGGGACATCGCGCGGGCCACGGCGGTCGCGAGCAGCTACCGGGTGGCGGATGCTAGTGTGCCGGCGAGCCGGGAAGTGCGGAACGCGATGCGAGCTTTGCGCGAGATGCCGCCCTCCGTGCGTGAGCGCGAGATCGACACGGGGCGCTACAGCCACTTCTCGCCGGAAGAGCGCGAGTTGCTGAAAAGCGCAGGGCAATGACAGTGGCTTAGGATCGATCGCGCCAAGTACGGCGGCGGGTGCGGCAAGCCCCACCCGTGCACGAGGTCACACAAAAAGCTTACTGGCCGGAGGTGGTGGAACCGGCCGGGGCGACTGGGGCGTAGTAGCCGTTGCGGGTGCGGGCGGCGAGCTTGCCGCGGCCGCGCGGTGGGATGACTTCTACGCCGACGGCGCGGTAGGTGCCGTCGCGGCGCGTGTTTGTCGGGTAGTACGCGAGGATGTATTGGTTGCGGATGTCGTGGGCGACCTGGTCGCAGATGGCGTGCACGTCTTCGACGTTTTCCGGGAAGTAGGCGAGGCCGCCGGAAGCGTCGGCAATTTCTTTCAGCGCTTTTTTGGCTTTGCTTTTGGCTTTGCCTTTTTCTTCGCTGAGCAGGCCGATGGTGTAAATGACGGTGTCGGTCTTCTGAATTTCGCGCACAGCTTTTTCGAGAGAATTGCGGCTGGTATTGTCTTCGCCGTCGGTGACGACTAGCAGAACGCGCTTATCCTTGTGGGCTTTCTTGAGATGGTCGAGGGAGCCGATGATGGCGTCGTAGAGCGCGGTGCTGCCGCGGGAATCGATGCGCTCGAGAGCTTCTTTTAGTTCGGGAACGCTGCTGGAAAAATCCTTATCGAGATCGAGATAGTAGTCGTCGTTGAAATTGACGACGAAAGCTTCGTCCTGGGGATTGCTGGCCTGCACGAGAGTGAGAGCGGCTTCGTTGACGCGCGGACGCTTGTCGCGCATGCTGCCGCTGTTGTCGATCACCAAGCCCATGCTGACGGGGACATCTTCGCGCTTGAAGACGGCGAGCTTCTGCTCGACTTTGTCTTCGAAAATGCGGAAGTTTTCCTGCTTGAGGCCGTCGGCGAACTTGCCGCGGTCGTCGACTACGGTGGTATGCAGGACGACGAGGTTGACTTCGACCTTGATGGCGGAGCCCTGGGTGCTCGGGGCCTGGCCGGGAGGCGGAGGCTGCTGCGTTTGTACCGGGATGCCTGGGGGCGGATCCTGGGCGATTAGGGCGCCGGCGGATGCCAAGCATGCGGCCAAGAAGAAAAAGCAGATTCCCCGTGCAAAAGGCGCACGTGGAATGACACGCGTTAGCACTGTGGAAATCGACGGGTTGTTAGTGGCTGGGGGCGTAGTAGCCGGTCTTGGAGTAGACGTTGAGGGGCGGGAGGCCCTTGGGTGCGCGCAGCTTGATTTTGACTTTGCGCCAGCGGGCGTCATGAACTTTGTTACTCGGGCGATATCCCAGGACATATTGGTTGCGCAGCTCCATGCCGATTTTTGAGGCGATGTCCGGGAGATCTTCGAGTCTCTCAACGGCGAACACGCGCCCGCCCGTCATTTCGGTAACTTCGCCCAGAAGCGACGGACCATTCAATTCTTCGGGCGTCCGGTTGCGATAACCAAGCGGGTCAAAGATGCCGATCGCATAGAGCTGGGTGTCCGCTTCCTTTACCAGCCGCTTGATATCGCTCTCGTTGTATCTACTATGATTATCGCCCCCGTCGGATAGGATGAGCAAGGCGCGTTTGGCGTTGTGTGCACCCCGCATCTGGCTAAGGCCGAGATAGATGGCATCGAGAAGAGCGGTGCGGCCTTTGGGAGCGGTGAGCATAAGGCGGCTCTGCAGGTCTTCGACGCTGTTGGTGAAAGAGCTGGTGAGCTCGGCGCGCTCGTTGAAGCTGACGAGGAAGAATTCATCCTGCGGATTAGCGGTTTTAAAGAATTGCACCGCAGCTTCGCGGGCTTTGGCGACTTTATTGGCCATGCTGCCGCTGAAATCGAAGATCACGCCGATGGAGATGGGCACGTCTTCGGAGGAAAAGGTGACCACTTCCTGCTCGATGCTGTCTTCGTAGACGCGGAAGTTGTCGGGCTCGAGTCCGGTGACCAGGCGGTTGTAAGGATCGGTGACGGTGACGTTGATGAGCGCCAGCTCCACGGCCATTTGCAATTGGCCGGCTTTGATGGGGGCGCCGGGGGTATCTTTTCTTACGTCATCCTTAGCGGGGTCCTTAGCGGGCTCGTCGGATTTCTTGGCGTCGGTGAACTTGCCGCCGACTTCTTTGGGTTTGTTATCGTCGGACGAGGACTGAGCGGCACAAGTGAGGCTGGAGATCGAAAGGGCGAGACCCAGCGAGAAGATGGCACCCAGGACCTGGTAGATAACGCGAAACATCTGGTGATCGCGTTTCACGGCTCCCCCATTGACTCCCGGCTCGCCGGGATGGCCGCGCGGAATCGACTGCTCGGAATTCTATCACCGAGCGGAGCGAAGGCAAGACCTATAAAGGTAACGGTACTTCCGGAACGATGGTACGCGGGAGGCATGGAACCCTGGTGGTGAGGCGGGGCGTGGTAGCATCGCGCGTGGCGGCAAAGAGGCATCGGATTCTTGATAGTCCACATTCGGCGGTCCTGTCTATAAGGTAATGACTGCAGAAGGATGTAAAAAAATCCCGAGCACGGGAGAAATCGCACATGGGCGAGGTGGTTCAAGCGGGGTCGGACCGGATCGTGATCGTGATACCGGCGCGGTACGGGTCGACACGGCTGCCGGGGAAACCCTTGGTGGCGCTGGCGGGGCAGCCGATGATCCAGCGTGTGTATGAACGGGCCAAGCTGTCGCAGCGGGCCGGGCGCGTGATCGTGGCGACGGATGATGCGCGCATTGTCGCGGTGGTCGAAGGCTTTGGCGGCGAAGCGCGGATGACGCGCGCGGACCACCGCACCGGGACGGAGCGGGTGGCGGAGGTGGCGGCGCACGTGGATGGCGACGTGTTTGTGAATGTGCAGGGAGACGAGCCGCTGCTCGATCCTGCGGCGGTGGATACGGCGGTCGATGCATTGACCGGGGCGCTGCTGGAAGAGCCGGCCGTCGCGGTGGCGACGGTGGCGACGGCGATTCGGATACCCGGCGACATCATGGATCCTAACGTCGTAAAGACGGTATTGGATTTCGACAATAATGCGCTGTACTTTTCGCGGGCGCCGATTCCGTGGGTACGGGATACGGCGGCGAAGCTGCAGGTGCGGCATTGGAAGCATTTGGGGCTGTACGTTTTTCAGCGCGAGGCGCTGCTGGAATATCCGACGCTGCCGCAAGGCGAGCTGGAAAAGATCGAGCAGCTCGAGCAACTGCGCTGGATGGAAAATGGGTGGAAGATTCGCGTGGCGGAAGTGGAGCATGACGCGATCAGCGTGGACGTGCCGGAAGACGTGGCACGGGTGGAAAAGCTGCTGCAAAAATGAAGCCGCCCGGCGGGGACTCCGGCGGGCGGCGGGATTCGATCACATTCAGGCTTATTAGTGTTGCATCACCAGCGTTCCGAGAACTATGCGGTCGGTGTCCGTGGTCGCGATGAACAAGGTATTGGGATTGACGACGTAAACCACGAAATTGGGATGGATGGTGCCGTTTTGGGTGAGAGACAAGGGCCTGATGGTGTTGCGGCTGGAGTCGCCGCCGGTGGGGTCTGCGCCCAGAACGATAGTACCGGCAGTGGCTGCGTCCGGCACGACGTTCAAGGCATTAAAGGAATTGATGTCGCTGGTACCCTTCAGGCTCAGGCCGGAAATGGCGACTTGACCGATAACGTCTTCCTCGCCAAACGACCTTAACTGCAGAGCGACGCCGCTCCAATTGAGGGCATAGGCGCCAGCGATGTTGGAAGCGGAGAAGGGCCCGCCGGCTTGCGCATTGATGGAGCCATCGGCGACAGTGAGGTTGGTATCATCCTGAATGACGCCGGAGCTTGCGGAAGTGAGATAGAAGACAAACTGGAATGTATCGGTGAGGGCTGGATCCTTGAAGGTGAGCGTGCCGCGGCCGGAGCCAGCGGGATCGATGGTAAGTACGCCATTGGTTGCGTTACTGGTTGCAAATTGTTTCACGGTGGTGTTGAGGAAGGTGAGGGTGTCGACGTTGACTTTGGTGGCCGAACCGGACGCAGTGGTGAAGCGGCCCAGACGGGTCAGGGAGCCGTTACCCGATTGACCGCCGATGGCAAAGACGAAACTTCCGCTGATGCCCGCCGTCGTCGTGGGGACGGCACCTTGCTGCACGGCGTCGCCAGTGAGCAGGCCGGCACCATCCAAACCGATAAAGCGGACCCGGGTTTGGTCGACGATATAGAAGGCGTAGGTGAGGCCATCGATGGTGGCGGTGCCGCGTCCGGAAGAGGCGTTGGCGTTGTCTATCGAGTAGCTGCCGGTGAAAGGATTAGCTGGCGTGAGCGCGCCGCCAGCGTTGATGTCTTCCAGGCCGCCGGTGATCTGGCCAGCGCTGTTACTGAAAAACTTGCCGATGAAGGAAGCGGGGAACGTAGTGATGGGATCGGTGCCGGCAAAATCGAAGACATAGTTGCCATTGATGCCCGCAGCGATGAAATCAGCGGGGTTCTGCTTGAAGAAGTTGCCGCTGGCGGTGGTGAATTCGTGGGAATTGGAAGTTACGTCCATCAGGAGGCCGTCGTTGATGGAGGTCAGGGTAACAGCGAACTTGAGGTTGGCGGTGGCATCGCTGAAAGTGAGGTTCACGGTGCCGCGGCCATCCGCGTTGATGGAATAGGTGCCGCCGGTGATGAGCACAGCGGTGCTAACCTGGCCTGGGAAATTCACGTCTTCGAGGCCGCTCTTGATATTGCCATTGCCGTCCGCATTAAACGAACCGACGCGTCCGAAGGAGCCATTGGACGCGCCGGTCACGGCGCTTCCGGCCATAGAGAAAGCATATTGACCGTTCAAGCTGGAGTTGGAGAAAGGCCCTGTGGGCGGGGGCGGGGTAACGGTTGATCCGCCGTTTCCACTGCATGCAGCCGCGCAAAGAGCGAAAAAACAGGTGAGCAGGGTTAGAAGGCGCTTCACCGCGCACCTCCCTGAGTCTTCGCGCCGCTTGCAGAGGGACTGGACTGGCGCGGTGCTGCCAGGGGTATACCGCGCGAACTGCGCAGCGCTACGGCCTGGGTGCCATTTTGCACGAGACGAGCAGCAAAGAAGTCGGCGCCCATAAAGTTGATGGTTTCGCCGACTATGCGGATGGAGTCGCCCGTATTGAGTTGCAATCCGGCTGCTTTGAGCCGAGCGGCGTTGCCTAAGTTGACATCGATTGTGCCGGATGCGGTTTGCACGATGACGTGGGCGCCGAACGGAGCTGCCGTTGATTGCGCGGTGGAGGAAACGACGGTGCCTAATAGCGTTATTTCGCGGGACGGATCGTACCCGCCGCGCTGGGAAGTTGTTTGGAGCTGCTGAGCGCCCGCCGCGACGGACAGCAGTAAAGCGCCTGCTAGAGTGAAGGCTCTAAAACGGATTTGCATGGCTCTTCTTTGTAACCCCTTTTTGCCACTCGCTGAAGATTGGTGATGACACGCACGAAGAGGCTTCCCCCACCAGGTCGACCAGACTTCGGCAACACAGCGCTCTTCGCAAGCTTAGATGGTGCTGCCGCGGTTTTGGGTTACCGGTTGAGCGGGCATTTCCAGAGATGTCGCCCAAAAAGTAACGGCCAATGATGTATCGCAGGCAGACCAGCCCACATAGTTGAGAACACGGGTGGAGCGAAAAAGTTTCTGGCTATTCTTCTCAAATTCTTCTCAACTCGCTTGTAAGGCGGGCAAATTTTTTCGTGTTGGGATCGTGGTAGCACAGGCACTCTTGCCTGTGCGCCGTGATCCCCGGCTGGGACACAAACACAGGCAGGAGTGCCTGTGCTACTGGAGTTCGATTTGACAGTTGAGGCGATGAAAGACATAATTGTTTGTACGTCAGTCCTGCGGAGGGTTGATCAGCCCGGGCAGAGAGTTCTGGGCTCCACGGATGGCGCCAAAATATATTTTTGTTACCGGCGGAGTTGTTTCCTCACTGGGAAAAGGCGTAGCAGCCTCCTCGATCGGTTGTCTCCTCGAAAGCCGCGGATTCAAAGTCACCCTGCAGAAGTGCGATCCGTATCTCAACGTCGATCCGGGAACGATGAGCCCGTTTCAGCACGGCGAAGTGTTTGTGACCGAAGACGGCGCGGAGACGGACCTTGATTTAGGGCACTACGAGCGCTTCACGCACGCGAAGCTGACGCGCGACAATAACTGGACCACCGGGCGCATCTACGAAACGATTCTGGGCAAAGAACGGCGCGGGGATTATCTGGGCAAAACCGTGCAGGTGATTCCGCACGTTACCGACGAGATTAAAGCGATCATCAAGAAAGTGTCCGAAGGCGTGGACGTGGTGATCGTGGAGATTGGCGGAACGGTGGGGGACATCGAGTCGCTGCCGTTTTTGGAAGCGATCCGGCAGATGCGGCTGGAGCTGGGCGCGGAGAATACGCTTTTTGTGCATGTGACGCTGGTGCCGTTCATTGCGGCGGCCGGCGAGCTGAAAACCAAGCCGACGCAGCACAGCGTGAAAGAGATGCTGGGCATCGGGATACAGCCGGACGTGCTGCTGTGCCGCAGCGAACGGCATATTCCTGCCGAGCTGAAGAAAAAGATCGCGCTGTTCTGCAACGTGACGGAATCGTGCGTGATTTCCATGGAAGACGTGGACACCATTTACGCGGTGCCCGCGGAACTGGCGCGCGAAGGATTGGACACACAGATTCTGAGGTTGCTGCATCTCGAGAACCGGCCGCAGGATTTCAAGCCGTGGCTGGATTTGATCGATCGCATTCACAATCCGGCCGGCGAAGTGCGCATTGCGATTGTCGGCAAATACGTGCAGCTGGAAGACGCGTACAAGAGTTTGCGCGAAGCGCTGCTGCATGGCGGGCTGGCGCACCATCAGAAGACGGTAGTCGATTGGATCGAGTCCGAAGAAATTGATTCGCCGGAGACGGCGGCGGCGCGGCTGCGCGGCTACGACGGAATCCTGGTGCCGGGCGGATTCGGCAAGCGCGGGATTCAGGGCATGGTGCACACGATTCAGTACGCGCGCGAACATAAAGTGCCTTTCTTCGGAATTTGCCTGGGCATGCAGTGCGCCACGATCGAATACGCGCGCGACGTTGCGCAATTGAAGCAGGCGGACAGCACGGAATTCGATCCGCAGACGCCGAATCGCGTGATTTACAAACTGCGCGAATTGCTGGGCGTGGACGAAATGGGCGGCACCATGCGGCTGGGCGCGTGGATTTGCAAACTCGAGCCCGGTTCGTTTGCGCATAAAGCGTACGGAAAACTCGAGATCAGCGAACGGCACCGGCATCGCTACGAATTCAATCGCGAATATGAGAAGACGCTGGTGGCGGCCGGGCTGCGCATTACCGGGCGAACGCCGGACGACAATTACGTCGAGATTATCGAGGCGCCGGATCATCCGTGGTTTCTGGGTTGCCAGTTTCATCCGGAGTTCAAGTCCAAGCCGCTGGAGCCGCATCCGTTGTTTGCGGCGTTCATTGGCGCGGCGCTGGAGCAGCGGAAACATCGTGCGCGGCCGGCGAACCCCACTGCGCCGCAGCCGCCACATGCTTCGCCCACCGACCAGCCACGCGCTTCGGCCATGGGCGCTGCGCCGCAAGCTTCGGTTTCGTAGCTCGGCGTGTGCTATCTTCAATTCCCCGAATGAATACGAAGCAGGAAGTCCATGTCGGCTCACTGCGTATCGGCGGCGGATGCCCGCTGTTTCTGATTGCGGGGCCGTGCGTGATCGAGTCTGAAGCGCACGCGATGAAGATCGCGGAAGCGGTGGCGCGCATCGCCGCGGATGCGGGCGTGCCGTATATTTTCAAAGCTTCGTATGACAAGGCGAATCGCTCGTCGGTGACTTCGTTTCGCGGGCCGGGGCTGAAAGAAGGCTTGCGTATTCTCGGGAAAATCAAAGCGCAGCTGAAGCTGCTCATCTTGACCGACATTCATGAAGCGGCGCATGCGGCTCCAGCGGCGGAAGTGGCGGACGTGCTGCAGATTCCGGCGTTTCTGGCGCGGCAGACGGATTTGCTGGTGGCGGCGGGGAAAACCGGCCGGGTGGTCAATGTGAAGAAGCCGCAATTTGTTTCGCCGGAAGATATGAGCAACGTAGTCGAGAAAATCGCTTCGACGGGAAATACGCAAATCGTCGTGACCGAACGCGGGGCTTCGTTCGGGTATCACAATCTGGTCGTGGACATGCGCAGCTTCCCAATTTTGAAAAAGCTTGGCTATCCAGTGGTATTTGACGCGACGCATTCGGTGCAGCTGCCCGGCGGGCAGGGCCATGCGAGCGGAGGCCAGCCGGAATTCATCGAGCCCCTGGCGCGCGCGGCGGTGGCTGCTTGCGTGGACGGCGTTTTCCTCGAGACACACGACCATCCTGCGGCGGCGCTTTCTGACGGCGCGAATGCTTTGCCGCTGGCGCAGCTCCCTGCCCTGCTGGCGCGGCTGAAGGAAATTTCACAACTCGTGCGCAAATGGGAGCCGGCATGAGCCTCGAGACGGCGCGCCGCGTGCTGAAAATCGAAGCGCAAGCCATCAACGATGTGCTCACGCGGCTGGATGCCAGCTTCGAGCGCGCTGTCGAATTGCTGTTTGCCTGCAAAGGGCGTGTGGTGCTTTCGGGTATGGGCAAGTCTGGATTGGTGGCGCGGAAAATCTCCGCTACGCTTTCGAGCACGGGCACGCCGTCCTTTTTTCTGCATCCGGCGGAAGCGCTGCACGGCGATCTCGGGATGCTGGCGCGCGGCGACGCGATGCTGGCGGTGTCCTACGGCGGAGAAACGCAGGAAATTATCGCGCTGCTGGAAGCGCTGAAGCGGCTGGAAATTCCGCTGATCACGCTGACCGGCAAAACGAAATCGACGCTCGGTGAAGCCAGCGAAGTCGCGGTGGATGTAAGCGTGCGTGAAGAAGCGTGTTCGCTGAATCTGGCGCCGACGGCGAGCACTACGGTGGCGATGGCGGTCGGCGACGCGCTGTCGGTTGCGTTGCTGGAACGGCGCGGCTTTCGTCCTGATGATTTCGCGGCGCTGCATCCCGCGGGAAGCCTGGGAAAGAAATTGCTGCGCGTGGAAAATCTGATGCATGCGGGCGGTGCGTTGCCGCGCGTGGGACTCGATACGCCGATGCCGGACGTATTTCACGAAATGTCCGCAAAGAAGCTGGGCATGACCACAGTGACGCATCCCGATGGGCGACTCGCAGGAATTGTGACCGACGGCGATTTGCGCCGGCTGATGGAAAAACATCGGGGTGCAGTGCTCGAAATGCGTGCCGGCGATGGCATGACGAGCAATCCACAAACCATCGGGCCGCACGTGCTGGCAAGCGAAGCGCTCAATCTGATGGAGAAACGCAAAATTACCTCGGTGGTGGTGGTGGACGAAGCCGGCGCGGTGCTCGGCGTCGTGCACCTTCACGATCTTTGGACTCTGGAGCTCATCTGATGCCCGCACGAATCCCCGCCAGCGTGATCAAGCGCGCCAAGCAAATTAAGGTGGTGCTGATGGACGTGGACGGCACGATTACTACGGGCGCGGTGACGCTGCTTTCGCAACCGGACGGCAGCGCGCTGGAAATCAAGACGTTCGACGCACACGACGGCCAAGGCATGACGCTCGCGCACACGGCCGGCCTGCAACTCGGGGTGATCACCGGACGCGAAAGTCCGGCATTGCGGCGGCGCATGAAAGAAATGGGCGTTGATCTTGTTTACGAGAAGCAGCCGAACAAGATTCCGGCATACGAAGATATTCTTGCGAAAACCGGCGTGACGGATTCGCAAGTCGCGTACCTCGGCGACGATTTGCCGGACCTGACGGTGATGAAGCGCGTCGGACTGGCTGTGGCCGTCGGCGACGCCGCGCTAGAAGTGAAACTCGCGGCGCACTACACCACGAAAGCCGTCGGCGGCAGAGGCGCGGCGCGCGAACTGGTCGAACTTATCCTCAAAGCCAAAGGCATCTGGGAAGAAATGATCGAGAAAGCCCGGGCCTGACCTCGCGACGCTGACTCGCCGTTCTTAATGCTTCCTTGAATCCCGGGCTCCGCCAGTGTAACGTTTGTTTCATTCTAGGAGGCACGGTGGCTCAGCCTGCGCGTTCTCGTGTGCAAATTGCACAGTATGTGTCGTTCGTTTTCCTGTTCAGTTCCCTTTTCTATTTTCTGGTATTCCGGTCCGGGGGCCTGCGCTATGGCGGAGGCTTCTACGTATTGGGACTGATGTGGTGCCCGGCGCTCGCGGGAATGCTGACGTTGCGGCTGAATGGGCGCAGCATCGCCGATCTGGGCTGGAAGTGGGGAGAAACCAAGTATCAAATCCAGAGCTGGTACATTCCATTGCTGTACGCGACCATCGCTTACACGATTGTGTGGGCGCTGGGTCTCGGCGGATTCGGCAATCCCGATTTTGCGAATTCGCTGGTAGGCATGGTGCATCTGGGCGGCCCGCGGTGGCTTTCCGTGGCACTTGGCGTGGTGCTGATCGGCGTGTACGGGCTGATTCGCAGCACAGCCAGTGCGCTGGGCGAAGAAATCGGCTGGCGCGGCTTTCTCGTTCCGGAACTCTCAAAAACGACATCGTTTACGGCGACGGCGTTCATCAGCGGCGTGATTTGGTCGCTGTGGCACTATCCTTTGTTGATTTTTGGCGATTACAACGCTGGGACACCCACATGGTACGGCCTGACGTGCTTCACCGTGATGGTCATCGCAATCAGTTTTGTGTTCGCATGGATTCGGCTAAAAAGCGGCAGCTTGTGGACCGGCGCGATTTTGCACGGCAGCCACAACCTTTATATACAGGCGATCTTCACGCCGATGACGCGCAACACGGGAAAGACGGCGTGGTACATCGACGAATTCGGAATCGTGCTGCCGTTGGTGGCGATTGTGTTTGCGGTGTATTTCTGGAGCAAACGGCGCGAGTTGCCGCAAGCCGCTCTGGCGCAGGCGAACGAGCAATCGCCGAACGCTTCGCCGGCGCTTAGTGCACTGTCACGGTGACGGTGGAAGTGGTGCGCCCGAAAGCATTGGTCGCGTACAGCGTGTAAATCGTTGTGGCGCCCGGTGAAACGCTGACGCTGGTGCCGCGCACCGCGCCGACGCTGGGCGAAACAATCACGTAGCCTGCTCCGCTAACGCGCCAAGAGAGCAGCACCGGCGTGCCCGCGGAAATGCTCGTGGCGCTCGCGTTGAAGCTGGTAATCTGCGGCGCGGCGCCGCCAGGCACATTCGCGGCGGTATAAACTGGATTCATCTGCACCACTTCAAAAGCGCCGGCCGTCACGCTCCCCAGCGCATGCAAATCGTTGTTATCCCAGCGGTCGTCGGGCCCGCCGCTGATGAACATGGACGAGCCGTTGTCCGCCAGGATCAGCCCGTACTTTTTCATGGCGGTTAGAATTACCTGGTTGGCCGGCGAGAACGCGGAAATGTTGAAGCTGGCTTTCAGGCGCAGGCGCATGCCCATCGGCGCGGCACTGGCGCTCGATGAATTCGGGGCCCAGTGCGAAGCCGGCGGCGTAAACGCCGCGCGGCTGTGCTGCAGCGTGAAGCGAATGGCGTGCTTGATTTCGCCGACGGCTACTTCCTCGTAGCGCACCAGACCCGGAAAAATCGGCAATCCCGCTGCGTCCGCGCTGGTCCAGGTGTAGGGGCGCTGCTCGTTCGCCTGCAAATCCCAGACGGCTGCGGAATTCGCGTTCCAACTGCTCTCTTGCGGATAGGAGCCGTCCGTCTCGTACAGGAAGCAATTCGCGGTGTCGAGGATCAGCACATGACGGTCGCCGGTGCCGGGATTCGGATAGCCTTCAATCGGCGCGTTCAGCGGAATCGGCATGGGCCCCGGATCGCTCTCCGCGCCGTACGCCGTGAAGTTGATATTCGTCAGCGCTTGCTGGCCATTCACAATCTGATACGGAATTCCGATCGTCGAGCCTTGAACTTGGCCCGCGCCGAAATCCGCATGCAAACCGATCGCCGGCCCGATGAACGCGAGCAGCGCCGCAGAATTCGCGTCCACCGGCGCGGCGGAAATATCTTTGTTCCACAGATTGTCGCTTGGGAACGGAACGAATCCGTTCAAGCTGGCTCCTGGACCCACGGACATGCCGCTGCAAGAGCTTGTTTGCGTCGACCCATGCACCTGGAAGTCCACGCTGGGTGACGTGCTGCTGCCCGGATCGGGATTCTTGACGCTGATCGTAAACGTGCCCACTGCCGCCGCATTTCCCGTGGCGGTAAGTTGCGTTGGCGAATTCACGGTGGTTGGCAGCGCCGTGCCGTTGAAGAGCACTTGCGCGCCGGCAGCAAACTTGCTTCCGGTCACCGTCACGCTGAAATTGCCGATATTCACCGCGGCTGGATTGATTCCGGTGAGCACCGGCGTCGGATTCATCAGCGTCACGGCGCTCGAGCCGCTGGCGGAAGCATCCGCCGCGCTGGTCGCCTTCACTGCAGTTGTGTTGGGATTCGGCAGCGTCGCCGGCGACGTGTAGTTCCCGCCAGAATCAATCGTGCCTGTTTCCGCGGCTCCGCCAGCGATCTCATTCACGAACCAGCTCACGGTTTTGTTCTGCGTCCCGGAAACCACGGCCTGAAAGGTAAAAGAATCGCCGGCACGAATATTTGCCGTCGCCGGCGTTACGGTGACGGAGACTCCCGCGGGCTGCGGATTCGGCGGCTGCACTGCTTTCGAGACGCCGCCCGCGCACCCGGCAATCGCAAGCGCCATTAGAAACACAACAAGTATTGTAGAGCTTTTTGTCCAAGCCATTGGTAGGTTTTCACCGCTCGAAAATGTCCCGGGCGGGACACTCCCTGAGCAGCAGTGTGGCCGGAAAGATCGGCTGGCACAACTGAACGAATGGTCAAAAATTGGCCACTGCCCTAAGACTGTCTAGTGCGTTCTCTTGCGCGGCGGCGGAGTAGCGAGGAAGCGGATGTCCTGGCACGATTTCGCTTGCAACGTGACGGTCCGGCTGTCGTCGGCAAATTTCGGCGAGAATTGCGGCGTCACGCGATAGGTCCCAGGCGGCAATCCCCACAATTGAAACCTCCCATCGTCCCCGGTGGTTACGGTCCAGCGGCCCGCTCGGCCGGAGATGGTCACGCGAGCACCCCTAAGCGGACCAATCACCTCGGTGGTAATGTTGTCCTGGCCGCGCGATTCCTCTTCAACCCATCCTTCGATCCCCGCGCCATGCGCTGGATCGTCCTTTTTCGCGAAATAGTCCAGGTCGTCGCGCGCTTCCGCCAAGCGCCGCGTGCGCGAGCAGATTCCGGTGTACAGCTTGCCTGTCGGAGGATGCGAAAAAGCGTAGACCAGGTAGTTCTCTCCTACTCGAAAGTCATAGCCGCAGTCGCCGCCCCCGGAGCCGGTCACGACTTCCGTCACCTTCTTATCTTCGAGTCCGCGATAAGCGCGCCCGATCTCAAAGGTGATCAGCCGATCTTGGTATTGATCGCCACTCGACATCTTGATAGTGATCGTCGAGATCTTAGTGACCTTGCCGGAAAAAACGTAAGGAGTGTGGGCAAATGCCTTGCAGGGCGCGCCGGGATAGGCACAATCGCAAGCGTAAACGCCCCATGGCGCACCCAGAAAAAGGAAAATGCCAGCCAGCGTAAGCCCGAGCCAGTGCCGCATGCGTCTCTCCTGCGGTTAGAACGCGGCCGGCTCGAAATCTTGCAGCAGATTATTCGTAGCGGAGCGCCACCATAGGGTCGACGCGCATGGCGCGCCGCACCGGCAGCAGACACGCCAGCAGCGCCACGCCTGCCAACACTCCTGCCAGGCTGCCGTACGTCAGCGGATCGACAGGTTTCACACCCACGAGCAGGCCCTGCATCAGCCGCGCTCCAGCCGCGGCGCCGAGCAAGCCAATCACAATGCCCAGCAGCACCAGCGTACCGGCCTGCCGCAGCACCATGCCAACAATCTGCGGGCGCGCAGCTCCCAGCGCCATGCGGATTCCGATTTCGTTGGTGCGCCGGCCAACGATGTACGACATCACGCCGTAGGTGCCGACCGCCGCCAGGATCAGCGCGAGAATCGCCATCGTGCCGAGCAACCCGGCTTCATATTGCGTGCCCAGCATGGACTCCGCAATAATCTGCGGCATGGTGCGCACGTACATCACCGCCAAGCCGTCGTCCATCGATCGCACCGCGCTCCGCACCGTGCCCGTCAGAGCCTCGCCGCCGCCTGCGCTGCCCTGCACTACGATCGAATACGGTATATTCGGATTGTTCAGGTCCCACTCCAGCGGATAATAAGCTTCCGGCATTGCCGCGCTGCGCAGCTCCTGTTGCTTCACGTCGCCCACCACGCCGATAACGCGGAACACAATAAAGTTCTCGAATACCTTGCCCACCGCCTCCTGCTTCGGCCAAAACGTCCGAGCCATGGTCTGGTTGATGATCGCCGGCAGTTCGTATTTCTTGGCGAGTGCGTTGCGGTCCTCAGGAGCTTTGGTGGCGATGAATTCGCGCATGAATCTCGCGGTCAGCTCGTAGTCTTGCGCCTGGAACTCCCGCCCCGCCCGCAGCGGTATGCCGAATGCCTTGAAATACTCTCCGCGCACGGAAGTGGTTTCCACCAGTGGCCCGCTCATCTCTTCTTCTTGGAGGCCGGGAATTTTGATGTATCCGTTGTTGCCGCCGCGCATGGGAAGTTTTGTGGTAATCGCCGCGGCGCGGATTCCCGGCGCGGTTTGCAGCTTTTCCAGCAGCTGCAGATAGAACGCGCGCCCTTGGTCGAAGGTCTCATATTTTTTTGCGGGCAACAGCACACTCGCCGTCAGCACGCCGGCGCCGCGCACTCCGGTATCCGTCGAGCGCAAGTTCGCAAAGGTTCTCAGCAGCAACCCCGCGCCGATGAGCAGCGACAGCGATAGCGCAAGCTCGCCGACAACCAGCGCATCGCGCAGCCACTGCCCGCGCTTCGAGGCGCTGTCTCCGGCCATCCCTTTCGGCTTCAGAGCTTCGGTAGACTCCACGGACGAGGACTGCATCGCCGGCACAAATCCGAAGAGCACGCCCACGAACAAGCTGATCACCAGCGTGAAGAGCAGCGGCAGAAGTCCCACGGTAATCGGATTCGGCTGCGGAATCGTGGCCGGCAACAAGCTGCGCAGGATCGTTACACCAACATAAGCGATGGCTACGCCAAGCATTCCGCCCACGAGTGACAGCAGCAGGCTCTCCGTTAGCATCTGGCGCACCAGCCGCCCGCGGCCGGCGCCTAGCGCGTTGCGTACCGCGATTTCGCGGCGCCGGCTGGTCGATCGCGCCAGCAAAAGATTCGCCACGTTTGCGCAAGCGATCAGCAGCACCAGCGCGACGGCTCCAAACAAAATCAATACCTGGCTCGAGAAATCGCCGATCAAATCCTCTTTCATCGGCTTGACGATGGCGTCCACGTTGCGATTGTTCTCCGGATACTGCTTCTCGAGGCCTTGCGCGATGCTGTGCAAGTCCGCGCGCGCCTGCGCAAGCGTCACGCCCGTTTTTACTCGCCCGATGGCTCTCCATTGATGATTTCCGTGCGGCCCCAGCTTGTCCTTGGCCATATCCAGCGGCACCCACAAGTCGGCGGTTTGCATGCGGTACCACGCCGGCATTACGCCGATCACCGTGTACGGCTCGCCGTTCAGCCGCAGTGTGCCGCTAACGATATCCGATCGCGCTCCAAATTGCTTCTTCCAGAAGGCGTCGCTCAGAATCGCTACGTGGCTTCCACCATTCTGGTCTTCGCCCGTTGCGAACGTGCGCCCGATTTGTGCCGGTACGCCCAATAGCGAAAAGAAATTTGCTTGTGCGCGAATGATCGCCGCCCCGTCCGAAGTGTCTTTGGCGCTCATATTGGCGCTGTTCGGCCACGAATACAGCGTCATATCCTCGAAGGTTTTGTTCTGCTCCCGCCAATCGAGATAGTCGCCCCCGTTGAGCGGAAACGATCCCGGCGCGCTCTCCGTTTCCCACAGCGCGACCACATTCTGCGGTTGCCGGAACGGCAGCGGCTTCAATAACACCGCGTCCACCACCGAAAAAATCGCCGTGTTCGCGCCAATTCCCAACGCCAGCGTCAACAGCGCCACTGCCGTGAACCCCGGGCTGCTCACCAGCATTCGCGCCGCGTAGCGAATGTCTTGCAGCAAGTCTTCGATCCAATTGGCTTTGCGCATGTCCCGGCAATCCTCCTTCATTTGTTCCACGCCCCCAAAATCCAGCTGTGCCGCACGCCGCGCCTCGCTTGCGCTCATTCCCGCGGCCAGGTTCTGCGCAATCTGGTGCTCCAGGTGAAATCGCAGCTCGGCGTCCAGTTCGCGCTCTTCGGCTCCGCGCCGCAGCAGCGTTCGTGTCAGCATCCGCACTTTGTCGAGCCAGCGCATCTCTTAACTTTCGCCCGTTCTACTCTTCTCGACGTTCTTAAGGTGCCCGCGGTTAGTTTTTCTTCCCGCTCAGCCGATCTTCAGCACCAGCCCGATCGCCGCCGACAACCGCTCCCAATTCGCTTCTTCCTTTTCCATGTACTTCTTCCCTGCCCGCGTCAGCGCGTAATACTTGGCTTTCCGATTGTTCTCCGATTCGCCCCACTCCGCTTTGATCCACCCGTTCTGCTCCAGCCGGTGCAACGCCGGATACAGCGCGCCCTGATTCACCTGCAGCACTTCTTTCGACACCGCGCGAATGCGTTGCGAAATCGCCCATCCATGCATCGACTCGAGCGCCAGCGTCTTCAGAATCAGCAGGTCCAGCGTTCCCTGCACCAGGTCCGTCGGTTTTCCCACCACTCCTCCAATCCTTCCGTGCGCATCCGACTCGGAATTTGTTCCCCTAATTCGTTGACAGGACTCTACCCACTCTCCTGTCAATAATCAAGGGGAAGCCCTTGTGGCAGTGGGCGGGCAACTGCGCGCGCGGTCTATTGCCCGCACCGCGCCGGCCTGCTATATTCCGCGTATTCCAGCCCCGGTTTCACGTTTTCGCGAGTGATCGCAAAATCGGGCCTCGGTCCTCGGGTGCAATTCCAGCCGCTGCAACCTCGCTTGGGCCCTGGTTCCTAAAGTCTGGAAAGCGAGGCACATTCCAATGAAAAGCAAGCTCGTATACCCTTCCGCGTTGTTTCTGATTTTTCTCTCGGCCTTCGTTTGGCCAACCACCGCCTCGGCCATCCCAGCCCATCACGCGCGCCTGGTCGTCGATGACGACAAAGTCCAGTGCCCCAACGCCGGCTTCACGCGCATCCAGGACGCCGTCGACGCCGCTTCTCCAGGCGACGAAATTCATATCTGCAAGGGCGTCTACGCAGAGCAAGTGAAAATCAGCAAGCCGCTCGACATCGATGCCGACAACGGCGCCATCCTGATGCCTTCCGCCATGCTAGCAAACACCACCAGCCTCTTCGACGCCGCTCCTATCGCCACCGCGCTGCTCGTCGCCAACACCACCGGCGTCTCCATCTCCGGCCTGACCGTCGACGGCGCGAACAACGGCATCTCCGAATGCGCGCCGGACCTCATCGGCATCTCGTTTCAAAACGCTTCCGGCGAGCTCGACCACGTCGCCGTCCGCAATTTCAAACTAGCCGCGGCGCTCAACGGCTGCCAGAGCGGCACCGGCATCTTCGTGCAAAGCGGCAGCGGCGGCGTCTCGAAAGTCGAAATCGAACACTCTACCGTTCACGATTTTCAGAAGAACGGCATCACCGCCGATGAAAAAGGAACCATCGCGATCATTCACCGCAATGTCGTCACCGGCGTCGGCTCCACCACCGGGGCGGCACAGAACGGCGTTCAAATCGGTTTCGGCGCTGGCGGATCCATTTCCGATAACGTCGTGACCAACAATATTTGGGCGCCGTGCACTGCTGTAGCCACGTGTACCGCCGTCGCCACCAACATTCTCGTTACGCAGTCCGACGGCGTGGAAATCTCCGGCAACACTGCCGGCATCAGCCAGGTCAACATCTTTGTCGATGCCAATAACGCAGAGATCGAGGAAAACACCACCTTCGCCACCAGCGTCTTCGACGGCATTCGCGTCCAGGGCGATCAGTCGCGCGTCCGCCAGAATCACGTCTTCAATGGCGCCGAGTCCGGCATCTTCCTCTCCGGCAACAACAACATCGTCACCGGCAACGTCATCACCGAAGCCGCCATCGGCATCCTGAAAGACACCGGCTCCTCCGGCAACATCATCGCCGGCAACCGCTTCTTCGATACGCCCGTGCTGGTGCAAGACCCGAACTCGGTCAACGTAGCCAAACTCATTTCGCCGAAACGCTGATCGCTCCGCAAAATCGGTGTGGGTCTAAACGAAACGAGCAAACGAAAACGCGTCACCGCAATTGCTCGTGAAACGTTTTCGGGTCGCCCGCGCCGATGCGTTCACCGGACATCGGCACGCCGAATCCGGACGGATCGATCTTCATACTCGCCGCGCGCCCATCCTTCATCGCAAACGTAATGCGCTCGCGAGGCGCAGTCCGCATCGCGAACCCACCATCCGCTTGCTTCAATAAGCGCTCCGGGCCTTCGCCCAGCGCCTGAATCATCAGCCGCCCATCTTCGTCGAACACGCGATACGTCCGCCGGTACTGCTCGAACGAATCGTGCAATCCATCCGTCAAATGCTCCAGCTTCAGCACAAACGTCCCTGCCAGCGCCCCGCGTTCTTCCGCCAACACTGCGCGATCCTCCAATTTCGCCTCTTCCGGCGCTTTCGCAGCCGCAGGCAACGCCGGCAATCCCAGCACCGCCCGCGACAACGCCCGCGAAATCGCGTACGCGTTCTGCCCTTCCGTATTCGTCAGCACCACAATCGTCAACCCATCCTCCGGAAAATCGTACAAGCTTCCGCTGTACCCCAGCAGCGACCCATGTTGACCAATCCGCCGGTGCTCCTCTTCATGATTCAAAATCATGGCAAACCCATAAGCCGCTTTAGGATCAGCCGCGCTCATATGCGCCGCCGCGCCTTCTGGCGTCGTCATCATCGCAAACGTTTCCGGCTTCACCAGCTTCTTCTCCGGAATCGCCCGCCACAGCGCGTAGATGTCCCCCACCGTGCTGCAAAAGCGCAAATCCGCGTTGTACGCCATGTCATTCTCATACGCCGGCACAAATCCTTTCTCGAAATGCCGGTACGCATGCGAAAGCCCATGCACCAAAGAAAAATCATCGCAATACGTCGTAGATTTCACCCCCGCCGGCTCAAAAACATTCTTCTGCACGTACCCCGCAAAACTCTCCCCGCTCACCCGCTCCACAATGGTCACCAGCAACTGAAATCCCGAAATCGACCAATCCCACTTTTTCCCCGGCTCATTCACCCATTTCTTCCCCGCATAGAGCGCCATCACTTCGTCCAGCGCCTTCGGCTGCCGGCTGGTCGCCTCAATCGCATCGCCCAAATAGTGATAATCCACAATCCCCGAAGTGTGATTCAACAGTTGCCGCACCGTAACGCGATGCCCCTGCATCGGAAACTCCGGCACAAATCTCGCAATCTCATCATCCAGCGAAATCTTCCCGCGCTCCACCAACTGCATCACCGCAATCCCCGTAAACGGCAGCATCGGCCCCACCACGTGATACACCGTCTCGTCCTTCGCCGCCGCCTCCAACCCCAAATCCGCAAACCCATACCCAGCATGTAGCAGCACCTCGCCTCGCCGCACCACCAACACCGACGCCCCCGCCACCCGCTCCTCCGCAATCACCCGCCGCGCCACCGCATCCAACTCCCCCGCCGAGACCTGCGCCGAGGATTGCCTAGCCCCAACCAACCCCGCCACAATCGAGAACGCCACTCCACAAACCAACCCCACCCATCGCCCAAGACCCCTCATCGCCACTCTCCTCGAATTAAAATCGCGCGCGCAGCCTATCACGCCCCCACCCACAACGCACGACGCGGAAGGTTCGGATATACTACTGCTCGCACTTCGAGGCCATCTGAATCTCATGGGCATGGCGGCGAAAAGAGAGAAGAATAGCTCGCACTTGTTTCTGCAGCCGCTAGACTTGTCCGAGTATGTGCCTCAAGAACTCCGCGAACTGGATGGCGTACAAACCGCAATTCCCCGCCTGGCAAAGGATGCGGCGGCTGTTTCGTTGATCGAAAGGGCCGTTCACGAGGTACCCACCGAACACCGGATAATTCTGGGCGATGCAAGAAAAATGGCCGCCGTCCAATCAGAAAGCGTGCACTTGGTATTGACGTCGCCGCCGTACTGGACACTCAAGGAGTATCGCGATTCCGATGGACAAATGGGCCACATCGAGGACTATGACCAATTTCTTAACGAACTCGATCGCGTATGGCAGCATTGCTGGCGAGCGCTGGTGCCCGGCGGAAGAATTATCTGCGTTGTCGGTGATGTATGCCTTTCGCGTCGGGAAAATGGGGGACGTCACACCGTCGTGCCGTTGCATGCTTCCATCCAGGAGCGCTGCCGGCGAATCGGGTTCGATAATCTGGCGCCCATAATCTGGCACAAGATTGCAAACGCAGCCTATGAAGTCGACGGGGGCGCTGGCTTCCTGGGAAAACCTTACGAGCCCAACGCGGTAATCAAGAATGACATCGAGTTTATCTTGATGCAGCGAAAGCCAGGCGGCTATCGAGCGCCCGATGTTGCCACCAAGGTGCTCAGTTTGATCTCAGCAGATAACCACAAAAAGTGGTTCCAGCAAATCTGGTCCGGATTAACCGGCGCTTCCACCAGGCAACATCCAGCGCCATATCCTGTCGAGCTTGCGGAACGGCTCATCCGCATGTTCAGCTTTGTAGGAGACGTTATTCTGGATCCGTTTATGGGGACCGGAACAACGACTGTGGCGGCTGCAAAGTGGGGCAGGAACAGCATCGGTTTCGAGATCGACCCTCACTACTTCGAGCAGGCGCAGAAACGGATCTCAGCTGATACATCGTCGCTGTTCGGGAGCACAAGAATCGACGCTTCCGCAGTCGAGTAACGCAGCGATGGCCTTGAATCCAAAGATCGAAAGAGATCTGCAGGCTGCCATCCAACACTTCTGGACCACGCGAAAATCCCAGCAGAAAAAACAAGGCACAGCGACGGGCTTGCGAGACGCCGGGTCGCGGGGTGCGGTCACTGGCGGGCGGCAAATGGACGGCTTTGTTGCCTTGGTTAAGAATCTGCTCTGCGAAAACGGGTTGGAGAAAGCCGATGTGTACTGCGAAAAAAGAATCGAGCTTCCAGGATGGTATCGGCCTGAGAAGCGCTGGGATTTGCTCGTCGTTTCCCGTGGAAAGCTACTGGCAGGAATAGAATTCAAGTCGCACATCGGCTCCTTCGGAAACAACTACAACAATCGCACCGAGGAAGCGATTGGCAGCGCGACGGACATCTGGGCAGCTTATCGCGAAGGCGCGTTCAAACCCTCTGCCCGGCCGTGGCTCGGCTACCTGATGCTACTCGAGGACGCGCCTGGTTCGCTGCGGCCAGTAAGAGCGAAAGAACCCCACTTCAAGGTCTTTCCCGAATTCAAAGACGCTTCCTACTCGAAGCGATACGAAATCCTGCTAACGAAATTGGTCCGCGAAAGACTCTACGACGCTGCATGCTTCCTCAGGTCCGACGCGCGCCGCGGAAGAAAGGGCGAGTACATCGAACCCGCGCCCGAACTCTGCTTCGAGACCTTTATTTCGTCTCTCCTTGCCACGGCGATTGCTTCGGAGAAAGTGAAAGACTGAACTTTGTCGCGTTGCTGACAAGATTGCGCGTTAGTGTGCCATGCTGGCATTGGTCGTGATATGCAACAAGCCAGACCCAAGAAAATTGTGTACCTATTCGGCGCCGGCGCCACCCACGCTGAATTGGACAACCTCGATTCGACTCTAGTTGAGAAAGGACGAGGGCTCTTGATGAGAGATGTCTCTCGAAGAGTTATAGAGAGAGCTGGCGCTGATGACAAGTATGTGAAGGACTTGGAGACAGTTTCCGCAACATCAGGGTCGCCCAACATAGAGCTATTAATAAGCCTTGTCGAACAGAGCAAAATCGATGGCTGGGAGTACAAAACCCAGACGCTAAAGGACTTAGTGCGGAGAGATATAGAGTCTATTCTAACCAGGCCAAGAACGGATCGATTTTACCTGCACAAGGCGCTTTTTGAATTACACAGACATCGCTCGGTACTCCCTCAAGAAAGAGTGACCGGCCTGATTTCCTTGAACTACGACGATGTCCTGGACAGAGCCTACGGGGAATACTACGGCAATCCGAATTACTGTTTTTCTCTCGAAGGAAACGCCCCCGCCCAAAAGGCCCTCCCCCTACTGAAGCTGCATGGCTCTTTCAATTGGAGGAAGCAAGAGATACGCGGCAGATTCAGGAGAATTGAAATCATTCCCTTGGGAGCGAACAAGAATTATCTACATGCACCCTACGCTTTCATTTGGAACCGTGCACTTGAAACTCTCATAGAATGCGACACGCTTCGCGTTATCGGCTGTTCGTTGAGTCAAAATGACGCACATCTAATTGATTTGTTGTTCAAAGCACACTTGGAAAGACGCGATGCGTTTGATATGGAAATCATCGGTTCTCCGAGACTGGGCGAGCAGATCAGGAACAACTACGGTTTTTTTCCGAAGATTAAGACGCTCGCGGAGATACAAGGACCTATGATTGCCGAGCCGGATTCCAAGAACCCTTTCAAAGTATGGCTGAAGTACAAGATCGATGGCATGATCAAAGGTGGTAAGAATCACACGAAATACTTGAAGGCTGCTATCAAGTGAGCCACAACACACCATGGCCATGAAAAGCAAGTTTCACACGACAAGAGAGCTAAAGTCCATCAGAGTAAAGGACTTTATTGACGACTACATCTATCGGATAGATCTAGATGCTGACTACCAACGCGAGAAAATATGGTCGCGAGAAGACCAAGAAAAGCTCCTCGATTCGATTGTCAAAAACATTGATATTCCAAAAATCTACCTCGCCCGAGTAAGAGATAGCGAAAATTTCGACTACGAATGCATAGATGGCAAGCAACGGATGACCGCCCTGTTAAACTTCCTTAAGCCCGAGCAGTCCCGGGACCACCCTTTGACGGTCACGATTACCGAGGAACGCTATAGTTACAAACGCCTCAAGAAGGAGCTTCCCCCGCTCGCTCAAAAGATCGACGATTTCGAATTGTCGTTCGTAATTTATCCGGGAAACCTCGAAGAAGAGTTCATCAAGGAAATATTCAGGCGACTGCAACTCGGAGTTAGGCTCAACTCCGGGGAGTTGCTGAAGACACATTCTGGGACCCTTCGGGACTTCGTTTACGACGAAATGGGAAGGGACGCGCCATTCCTTTGCCGCACGAAGTTGTCAGAAAAGAGATTCTCGCGACAGTTTACTCTCGCGCAGATTTGTATCAACTCGTTTGCGCGTAACGAGACGGGAAATTTCGTAAGAGCACGGTACGACGATCTAGAAGACTTTTTCAAAGACAAGGCGAAGCTGGACGACAAGGACGAGAATCTCGAGCGAATAAGAGAGGTTCTCCAGCTCTTGGACAAGCGGTTCGAAGAAAATGCCAGTAGCATTTCGAGCAGGGCTGTCGCCGTCTCGGCGTACCTCTTTGTCGAAGGGCTGTATCTTCGGAAGGAATCCCGCCTGGCGCCCCGCTTTGTCGAGTTTTTCGTCGCTTTACTCGACGCGATAAAGATCAATCTGAAGCTGCTAAGCCACTTTGAGAAGCCTGAAAACTCGGTGATCCTGGAAGAGTTTCAGAAGTACATTTCCCAAGCCTCGGTCGAGCCGTACGCGATTAAGCGAAGAGATCAGTTCCTTGAGAGGGCTTTCAAACATTACATTGCTCCCAAAACCAAGGACACGATCATTGGAAGCCTTTGATGACGAATTCCCACCCCTGCTCCGCGATTGGTGCACCCTCAGGCTTGCCGCGTAGCCTCGTCCCCCCTCCTACCATTTTCCCAGAGCTTCCGGCCCCTGCAGGGCGACTTTCAAGCGCCTTTTCGACCCACTTCTCCCGCCCGCCTTTCCCTATCCTTCAGAAGACAAACCACTTAGTAGATACCACTTGACAAATCCCAAAAATATGGTATAATGGGTCATTATTGCGAGTACGGATCCCATCCGCGCCCGCCTTCTTTATGTCCCGCCGCCCGGTTGTACGTCTAACTCCCCCACACTCCATCCCTAACTCCCCGCTCTTTTGCACTTTCTGCACACTGCTGCAAAAGAGCGCAGCGCATCTCCTTCCCTTTCAATCACTTCCCGCCTCTTTGCAAAAACCGCGGGTGCGCCACCAACAGCCTCTCTCCCATTTTGGAACTCGCCCCAAATCCTGTGTTAACCGGCTCCCGATCTTTACCTCCTTACTTCGCTACCTCATTACCTCCTCACAAGCGATAATGGTCGCGTACGCGCCAACTCCAACTTTAAGGATCCTCTGTGTTCCACGCATGGCATGACGTAACTCCCGGGAACGGGCTTCCGCGCGACTTCCAGGCGGTCATCGAGATTCCGCTGGGCTCGAACGTTAAGTACGAGCTCGATAAAGTCAGCGGCTTGCTGCGCGTCGACCGCATCATCCATTCCGCGGTCTTCTATCCCGCCAACTACGGCTTCATCCCGCAGACCTACGCCGAAGACAACGATCCGCTCGACGTGCTGGTCCTCTGCCAGGAGCCGGTGCAGCCGCTCTCGCTCATCAAAGCGCGCGCCATCGGCGTGATGACCATGATCGATTCCGGCGCCACCGACGACAAAATCATCGCCGTGGCCACCAACGATCCCGAATTCAGCGACTATCTCGAAGCCCGCGATCTTCCGCCGCACCGCTTGCTCGTGCTCAGGCGTTTCTTCCAGGACTACAAGTTGCTCGAAGGCAAGCAAGTCCAGGTCGATGAAATCCTCCCCGCGTACGCCGCGCTCACCATCATCGAGCGCGCCCTGGCCCGCTACCGGGAGAAGCGCACCGAGCTTTTAGCCAAGGATGGGCGCTCCTAATGCAAATGCACTATGTCGCCATGCGATCGCCGATGCTAACTTCCGCGCCAACACGCCTCGTAGGGGCGCAGCACTGCTGCGCCCCATCTCGGCAAGATCCCAAGTCCTTGAGAGAATTGGGCGGCGGCGAACGCTGGCGCAGCCAGCCGCGGCGGGCGCCGCGACAAGGAAAGGTCAAGCACTTGAGACCGCGAAGGAGTGAAGCGCAATGACCCGCTTCTGGAAATGGACGCTTGGCGTAATCGCTTTGCTGCTGCTGGCGGCGTTCGCGGCGCTCTCGTTCATGGCGGGCAGCCCAAGGGATGCTTACGGCATGGTGCGTTACGCGCTGCCGCACATGCACCGCGGCACGCTCAAGGTCGGCGATGACGCGCCCGACGCGCGCCTCGTCGCGCTCGATGGCGCCAGCCGCTTCCACATCCGCGAGCGCACCGGCGGCCGCCCGCTGGTGCTCGTCTTCGGCAGCTACACTTGACCGCCGTTCCGTCGCCAGGTCGGCGACATCGTGCAAATCTTCAACGATTACAAAGACCACGCCGATTTCCTGACCATCTACGTCCGCGAAGCGCATCCCACCGACGAATGGCAGATGAAATCGAACCTGAAAGACGACGTCTGCTACGCGCAGCCGAAAAATCTCGCAGGCCGCGTCACCATCGCCAACGATTTCATCCAGCGCTTCCACTATCCAGTGCCCTTCGGCATCGACGACATGACTAACGCCGCGAACGACGCCTATTCCGCGTGGCCGGAGCGTCTCTACGTGATCGAAGAGAATGGCCGCATCGGCTACCGCGGCGGCATGGGCCCGTTCCATTACAATCCCAAGGAACTGCGCGCCTGGCTCGCCGCGCGCTACGGCGAAGTAAAGCACCCGGAAAAAGAAAGCGAGAAACCGAGCGACGCACCGAAAAAGAGCTGACTGCTTCCATATGTAGGCGCCGGGCTTTAGCCCGGCCAGCGAGGCTCGCAAATGTAGGGCCAGGCTTTAGCCTGGCAAGAGTGGCACAGCCATTGTGGCCGTGCGCAGTTCAGTGAAAGGAATATGAAGCGTCCGCCGAAAAAGCGCGCCCGTCGAGAACGTGCACGTTCTGAAAATTCCGGGAGAAAAATCGGCTTGGCGCGCGCGCTCTCAAAACTTGGCTACTGCTCGCGCTCGCAAGCCGGCGAGCTGATTCGCGCTGGACGCGTTCAACTCAACGGCGCGGCGCGGCGCGACCCGGAAACGCCGGTGAAACTCGGCAAAGACCGCATCGAGATCGACGGCAAGCCGTTGCAAGCCGAAGCGAAAATCTATTTGCTGCTGAACAAGCCGCGCGGCATCGTGACCACCGCGGAGGACGAGAAAGGCCGCGACACCGTGTATTCGCTGCTTCCGGCCGGAACGCCGTGGGTTGGGCCCGTCGGCCGGCTGGACTTGGCTTCCGAAGGCTTGCTGCTGCTGACGAATGATTCGGAGTGGGCCGCGCAAATCGCCGCGCCGGAAACGCATCTCGACAAGATCTACCACGTGCAAATTGGCACGGTTGCGGACGATGCGCTGCTGCACGAGCTGCAAACCGGATTCGCGGTCGAAGACGGCGAAACGCTGCGCGTGAAGCGCGCGGAAATTCTGCGCAGCGGCGAAAAGAATTCGTGGCTTGAAATCACGCTCGACGAAGGCAAGAACCGCCAGATCCGCCGGATGTTCGAGCACCGCAAGATCGAGGTGCTGCGCCTGATTCGCGTAGCCATCGGTCCACTCGCGCTGGCGGATTTGCCCAAGGGCACCACCCGCGCGCTCACGCCGACAGAAAAGCTGGCGCTCGACCACGCCATGCATCGCCGCGCAGCCAGCGCCGGAAACTGAGCCGCCCGAGGACAAGGATGCACCTATATATGGGCACGTTGGCGAAGCTAGTGAGCTAGGGCTTGGGAGCGGGCTTGGCGCCGGGCTTCTCGACCGGCTTGTTGACGTCGGCAAGCGCCACGTCTGGCGTGATCTCGTTGCCGGCTTTGTCGACGTAGTGCAGGTCGAAGATTCCGTCGGAGTGCAGGAACACGGTGCAGGGCTTGGTGCCGGCGCATTTGGCCTGGTGCACGTGCTTGGCGGGCATGTACGCGTAGTCGCCGCCAGCAATGACTTGCGGCTTTTCGCCCTTGCCGGTGACTTGCAGCAAACCGTTCACCGGAAACAGCGTTTCGTTGAGGGAGTGCCAGTGCCAGGGAATCACGCAGGCGGGCTCGAATTTCAGGAGTAACACAGATGGGCCTTTGGCGGGATCGCCGTGCTGCGGCGCCGCAGTCAGGCAGTCGGGGGTACCTGGAATGGGCCCAAACTTGGCGCTGGCGTTGTGCAACACCGCGGGCTTGTCCTCGGCGTCCTGCGCGAAAACACAAAACACAAAAACGCATGCCGCTGCCACTGCCACGATTGTTCGATGCATCGCATCCTCCGTTGAACCGGCTCCAGACAAAGTACGCGCGAATGCGAAGGGATGTCAACGCCAACGGTCGAAACAACGAATTGCGGAGGGGCGGAATACGATCGACTCCAAGAGCGTGAAGCAGACGTAGTTTGGGCGCGGCTGGACCTGTGCGGATGCGATTGCGAGGACGGCTACTGTCCTATCTATCGCCGAAGCGGAAGACTACGCCGAAGGATAGGCGGAGATTGTGCTGGCTGGCGGAAGAACCGTTAGCGAGGGAGAACCTGGTGAGCAGGTAGTCTGCCTGAACGGCACGAATGGCGAAGCGGCGGGAGAGCGGCACGTCGATTCCGCCGCCGGCGAGGAAGACGACGCTGTTTTCGGCGGCGTGAACGTTATCGCTGCTGGCAGTGAGACGTCCGCCGCCGACCAACGCTTGAACGAACGGCGTCATGCGGCGGTAGTTGCGGAAAGTGATGCGCGGGCCGGCGGCGTAGGTGTACATGGTGCTGCTGATTCCGGTGGGAAGTCCGCGAAAGTGGTAGCCGCCGCCGTCGGCCGTGAGCGCCAGCCACTGGCGCACGTGATAGGTAAATTCGCCGCTTCCGCCAAGCAGATTGAACCCGCCGGAATTGTTGGAATCTGCGCGGACGTAGGAGAAGGCTCCGGAGACTTCGTAGGCGGGAGTGGCGTAGGGCGTCCACTGGGCGAGCGCGGGCGCGGCGGAAGCGAGAGCGAGCAAGAATAAGGCGAGGCAACGCGCGGACCAGACCAAGGCTGGAGCTTTCGAGGAGACAATGCGCATCGTGTTTATCCCTTTCGCTGTGCTTTCGTGGTGCGTCATGGCGTCACCGTGAAAGTGACGGTGGTGGAGTGCGTAACGGCACCTGCGGTGCCGGTTACGGTGATGGTGTAAGTGCCGGGAGGCGTGCCGATGTTGCGGAAGCTGGAGCCCGCGGTGGCGCATCCATAGAGGCCGAAGCCCATGCATAGGAAGAGGAAGAGCATGACCAAGGGTGAATTTCCGTTGAGCCAGCGTTTTCTGCGGAAGCCGAAGCCCAAGAAAAGGATTCCGGCGAGCGGCATACCGACGGCGAAGAGCGGAGCTGAATGTCCGCGGGTGTTCCCAGCGAGGAACGGATCGTCTGCGGAGGTTCTGAGCAGGAACGCGCTGGTAGCGGCGGTGGTGCCGGGTGTGACAGTGGCCGGCTGGAATATGATGCTGGTGTTAGCAGGCACGCCGGCGGCGCTGAGGGTGATGGCGGTGGAGAACGGAGCATTGTTGAGCGGCGTGAGCGTGATGGTGTAGTCCGCTGGCAGGCCGGATTTGACGGTGATTAAGGCCGGTGCGGCGGCGATGGAGAAGTCTGGCGGCACGACGTCGATGGTGGCGACGTCGGTGGCAGTGTCGTTGGCGGTGTTGGTTTCGCCGCCGCCGGATACGGTAGCGGTGTTGGTGGCGGTAGCCGGAGCGACGCCGGAAACGTTGACCGTGAGGATGATCGCGGGATAGGCGCCGTTGATGGCTAAGGCATCGGCGCGGGTGCAGGAGAGCGGCGTGAGAGTGCAAGTCCAGCCAGTGCCGGCGAACGCGGTCGCGGTGAGGCTGGCTGGGAGAGTGTCTGTGACGGTGACCGTGCCGCTGGTGGGCGCAGCTCCGCTATTGGTTACGGTGATGGTGTAGATCGCGCCGGTCTGCCCTTGCTTGAAATTGCCGATGTGCGTCTTGGAGATGGTGAGATCCGGAGCCAGGACGACGAGAGTAGCGGTGGCGGTGTTGCCGGTGCCGCCGTTGGCGGAAGTGACCGCGCTGGTGGTGTTGACCTGAGTGCCGCCGACGATGGCGGTGACATTTGCAGCGAAGGTGCAGGTACCGCTGGCGGCGATGGCACCGCCGGTGAGGGTGATGGTGGTCGCGGCCGCAGTAATGGTTCCGGCGCCGCATGTACCGGTGAGACCGTTAGGCGTGCTGACCACGAGGCCGGCGGGGAGAGAGTCGGTAACGGCTACGCCGGTGAGTCCGGTGGTGGTGTTGGGATTGGTGATGGTGAAGGTGAGGCTGGTATTGGAACCGAGCTGAATGCTCGCAGCGCCAAAGGCTTTAGCGATCGAGGGCGGCGCGAGTACGGTAACCGTGGCGGTGTTGCTGACGGTGCCCGGGCCGCTTTCGGTGGAGGAAACCGGGCCGGTGGTGTTGGCCAGCGCGCCCGGAGCGGTTCCGGTGACGTTGACGCTGAAGGTGCAGGAAGCATTGGCAGCGAGCGTGCCGCCGGAGAGAACGATGCTCCCAGAATTCGACGAAGCGGCAACGGCGCCGGCGCCGCAAGCGCCCGTGAGTCCGTTGGGCGTGCTGACGACGAGACCGGCGGGCAGATTGTCGATAAAGGCTACGCCGGAGAGCGGCAAAGTGTTCGGATTAGTGATGGTAAAGGTGAGCGAAGTGGAGGCGTTCAGCAGAATGGCGGCAGCGCCGAAAGCTTTGGTGATGGTTGGCGGGGCCGCAACGCTTATGTTCGCGGTGGCGGCGTTGCCGGCGCCGCCGTTGGTGGAGCTGACGGTTCCGGTGGTGTTGGTAAAGTTGCCGGCAGCGGCTCCGGTGACGGTCACGTTGAACACGCATGGGGTGTTGACCGCGATGGTGGCTCCGGCGAGGGCGATGGCTGTGGGCGTTGTGGTGGTGAGCGTGCCGCCGCAAACGGTTGCGGAGGAAGTAGCGATCGTGAGGCCGGTGGGCAGCGTGTCTGAAAAGGCCACGCCGGTAAGAGCCGCGGGGTTGGCCGCGGGGTTGGTGATGGTGAAGGTGAGCAGCGTGGTGCCGTTCAACGGAATGGCCGCGGGATTGAAGGTTTTGGCGATGGCCGGCGGCGCGAGCACGTTGATGCTGGCCGAAGCTGTTCCGCCATTGCCGCCTTCGGTGGAGGTTACCGCGCTGGTGGTGTTGTTCTGCGCGCCAGCCGCCGTTCCAGTGACGTTGACGCTGAAAGTACACGAACTGCTTTGCGCGAGAGTGGCGCCGGAGAGGCTGATGAGATTGGTCGCTTGCACAGCGATGATAGTTCCACCACCGCAAGTGCCGACCAGAGTGTTGGGAGTGGAGATGATGAGCCCGCCCGGCAACGTGTCCGTGAAACCGATTCCGGAGAGCGAGGTGGTGGTGTTGTTGTTCTGGATGGTGAAGCTGAGCGAGGTGGAACCGTTCAGCGGAATGCTGGCTGCGCCGAAAGTCTTGGTGATGACCGGCGGAGCATCGACGGTAACCGTGGCATTGGAAGTATTGCCGGCGCCGCCCTCGGTGGAGCTCACCTGAACGCTGTTGATCTTTGCGCCCGCAGTAGTGCCTTGAACGCTGACGGAGACCACGCAGGAGGCGCTGAAGGCCAAGGTTCCGGCCGACAAGCTGACTGAACCTGAGCCCGCAGCCGCAGTGGCAGTTCCACCGCACGTGTTGGTCAAGTTCGGCGGCGTGGCCACCGCGAGACCTGGCGGGAGCAGGTCAGTGAACGCGATGCCCGTCAGGGCTACGGCGGCGTTGGGGTTTTGAATGTTGAAGGTCAGCGTCGTGGGAGTGCCGTTCAGCGGAATGGTGGCTGCAGCGAATGTTTTGGTAATGACCGGCGGGCTGGCGACGGTGAGGTTGGCGGAAGCGGTGAGGCCGGTGCCGCCGTTGGTGGAGCTGACGGTTCCGGTGGTGTTGGTATAGCTACCCGAGATGGTTCCGGTGACGTTGAGCGTAACGGCGCAGGTGCCGTTCACGGGGATGGCGGCTCCGGTGAGCATAACGCTGCCGGATGCGGCCGTAGCGGTGCCGCCGCAAGTGTTGGTTAAAGCGTTGGGCGCGGAAACGACGATTCCTGCGGGCAAGTTGTCCGTGAAGGCTACTCCCGTTTGAGCGGCGGTGTTGGCGGCGGGGTTTGCCAGAGTGATGGTCAAGGAAGTGGTGCCGTTCAAAGGAATGTTGGCGGCGGCGAAGGCTTTGGCGATGGTCGGAGGAGCGACAACGGTAAGCAGCGCGGTGTTGCTGGTCGCGCCGGTTCCCCCTTCGGTCGAAGTGATGGGTCCGGCGGTGTTGTTCTTGTTGCCGGGAGAGGTAGCGGTGACGCTGACGGAGAAAGTGCAAGTGAAGCCAGGCAACGGAGCCGCAGTGAGCGAGCCGCCCGAGAGGGTGATGAAACCGTTTCCGGCTGCGGCGGTGACGGTGCCGCTGCCGCAACCGCCGGTGATCGCGGGGATGGCGGATACGGCGACGCCGGCTGGCAAGCCGTCGCTGAAGGCTATTCCGCTCAGCGCGCTGGCGTTCGGGTTGGTGATGATGAACGTGAGGGTGCTGCTGCCGTTTACGGCCACGGTGGCGGGAGAGAAGGACTTGGTGAAGGTTGGCGGGGCGACCACGGTGAGAGTGGCATTGGAGGTGTTGCCCGGGCCGCCTTCATTGGAAGTGACGGTAACAGCGTTGATTTTCGCTCCGGCGCTGATCGCGAATACGCTCACAGAGAAAGTGCAGGAGGAACCGGGGGTGAGCGTCCCACCAGCGAGAGTGATGGTGCTGCTTTCGATTGGCGCGGAGACCGTGCCGGTGCCGCAAGTACCAACGGGCGCCGCGTTCACGAAGACGCCATTCGGGAGAGTGTCGGTAAACGCGACGCCGGTGAGCGGAACGGTGGTGTTCGGATTGGTGATGACAAAGGTGAGGGTGCTGGCGGTGTTCACGGGAATGCTGGCGGGACTGAAGGACTTAACGATGTTGGGCGGAGCAGCGACGGTGAGGTTGGCGGTGGCGGTGTTGCCAGAGCCACCGTTGGTGGAGCTGACGGCTCCGGTGGTGTTGGTGTAGTTGCCCGATGCCGCGCCGGTGACCGTCACGCTGAATAGGCACTGGCTGTTCACGTCAATCGTCGCGCCCGCGAGGGTAATGCCCGTCGGAGCGGTGGTGGTCAAAGTGCCGCCGCAGACCGTGGCGGAAGCGTTGGCTACGGTTAATCCCACGGGCAGCGAGTCTGTGAGCGCAACTCCGGTCAGCGCGGCGGTGTTAGCCGCTGGATTGGTAAGGGTGAACTGCAACGAGGTAGTTCCATTCAGCGCGATCGTCGCGGGAGTGAAAACTTTGGCGATGGTCGGCGGCGCTTCTACGGTGAGGATGGCGGTGTTGCTGGCCGCGCCGGTTCCGCCTTCCGTGGAGGTGACTGCGCCGGTGGTGTTGCTCTTGGCTCCCGGGATCGTGCCGGTCACGTCTACCGAGAAAGTGCAAGTTGAGCCTGCCGCCGGTGACACGGTGAGAGTTCCGCCGGACAGTGTGATGGTGCTGCTTAAGGCTGCGGCGGTAATCGTGCCGCTGCCGCAGGAGCCGGTGATGTTGGGCGTTGCCGCGACGACGACGCCGAGGGGCAAATTGTCCGTGAAGGCTACGCCGCTCAGAGCGCTGGCGGTGTTCGGATTGGCGACGATAAAGGTCAGCGTGCTGTTGGAATTCAATGCCACGCTGGATGGAGCGAAAGCTTTGCTGACGGTCGGCGGACCTACCACGGTGATGCTTGCGCTGGAGATATTGCCGGTGCCGCCGTTGGTGGAAGTCGCTTGAACGGTGTTGTTCTTCACCCCAGCCGTGGTGCCGGTTACATTCACGGAAACCGTGCACGAGGCGCCAGGGGCCAGCGTGCTTCCCGACAGACTTACCGATCCTGGCGGCGGTCCGGGGGCGAATTTGGGTGGAGCGACGACGGCTGCAAGTGCGGTGCCGCCGCAAGTGTTGTTCAAGTTGCTTGGAGAGCTGACAGCTAAACCGAATGGAAGATTGTCCGTGAAAGCGACGCCGTTCAACGTGGAGTTGGCATTGGCATTGGAGACTGTAAAGGTGAGGCTGGTGGTGCCATTGAGGGGAATGGTTGCGGCGCCGAAGACTTTGGCGATGGTCGGAGGATTGATGACGGTGAGAGTGGAGGAGGAAGTGTTGCCGTTACCCGCGTCCGAGGAGTCGATGGTCACGCTGTTGTTGAAGACTCCGTCGGTGGCGCCCTGAACGTTGACGGTAATCACGCAAGTGCCCACTGGCAACGCCGCATTCAGGAAGCTGATGCTGCCCGAGCTGGCAGTGGCGGTGACGGTGCCGCCGCAGCCATTGGCCACCGCCGGAGTGGTGGCTACGAGCAAATTCGCGGGGAGCGTATCCGTAAAGCTCGCGTTGATGGTGACGGTATTTCCATTGGTGATGCTGAACGTCAGCGTGTTGGGCGCATTGACGGCGACGGTGCCGGGAGCGAAGGTTTTGGTGATCGCGGGCGGCTGCAAAATGATGATCGGCGCGGTGACGGTTTGCTGATCGACGGTGGCGTCGGCGGAACCATTGCCGCCCACGTTACCCGCTACGAAAGTGGCGGTGGCTTGCGCGCCCGCACTGAGAGCTTCCGGCTGAGCACTCGGAATAGTGCCGAGGATGGGATTATGGAAAGTGATGGGCAAGGCGTTGAGCACATCGAGATTGCCGATTAACGCAGCGCCGTTGCCGAGGTTGTCTTTGCTCATGTCGGCGGTAAGAGTCGTGGATTGATTGATGCGGATTTTGTTGGGCGACGCGGTATGAGTCAGGAAGATGAATGGAGTGAAGTTGGCGGTGGTGGTGATGTTGCTGATGGTCGCGCCCGGAGTATTGGTGCCCCACCAGTTATTTGTGGCGGTGACGACGCTGTCGATATTGTTGAGGTTGCTTCCTCCCGCCGCGGTGTTGCCCGCGAGCCTGCTGAAATGCATGGTCAGAGTCGCACCGCCGCTCAAATTTCCCACCGAAATCGCCCCGCCATTTCCCGCAGCGGTGTTGCCGGTAAGCGTCACTTTGGAGAGCACGGCCGTGTCGGCGCCCAATGCGTTGTGCCACAATCCGCCGCCGTTGCCGCCCGACGTGTTGTTGCTGATGACTGAGCTCGCGTCGATCAGTAAACTTGAAACATTCCAGATTCCGCCGCCGTCTCCTGCAGCGTGGTTGTTGGAGATGACGCTTCCATGAATGGCGTTTTGTCCGGCATTGCCGCTCGGGCCAATGATTTCCAGGCCTCCTGCCACCGCATTGATTCCGGCGTTGGCGATAGCGCTGTTGTTCAGCACCTTGCTGTTATTCATTACCATCGTGGCGGGCGTGCCGACAAAGATGCCGCCGCCGTTACCCGCAACACCGTTTGGCGAACTAGGCGCCACGGTATTGTTCTGGATGGTGCTGTTGGTAATGGTGGCGAAACCGGTGCCGTTATTGGTGTTGAAGAGGGCGAACCCGCCGCCTTCGCCTTCGGTGAGCGTGTTGGTGGTGATGTTGCAATTGGTGACCGTGAGAGTCGCTGTGGCCGGAACATTCCCGGTGTCGAAATCAAAAGCGCCGCCCAATCCGTCTTGGATGGTTTCGTCGCCGCGATTGTGGCCATTCTGGATGACCAGATTCGAGATGCTGACCGTCGCATTGCTGAACGCGGCGATGTCTTCGTTAAAAGAAAAAACCTTATCGACGCTGGTCGTAAGGTTCGTGCCGCCCTGTACGATGCTCGTGGGGTTGCCGCTACCATCGACCGCACCAATAATGTTCAGCGAATCCGTAACTTCTAGAGTTCCGTGCAATCCCGAAAAATCGTTGGCGACTCGCGGGAGGCTGAGCGTGTAGGTTCCTGCTTGCAGCATGATCGTGTCGGTTCCCGCAATAAAATTGGCTTTGACGATCGCTTCGCGAAGCGTGCAATCACCGGAGCCGTCAACCGCGGTGGTATTCAGGCAGGTGACGCCCGTTCCGCGGGGAGTTATGTCGTCAAAGCGATTCGGAAAAAAAGTTGGATCCGGCAACGGCATCATCACCGCCGGCGCCATCTGCCCTTGCTTGAGGTACACGATTCCGGGACGCCCATCGATGTTTACGCGCATGGGAATCGCCGCTACCACCCCTGCTGATTCGCTGATCGCCATTGTCGAATGCAGCGACGCAGGCAAGTTGCCCGCCGCTGCTCCCCCCGCGGGCATGGATTCATGCGCAAGGACGTGCATCTGCGCCTGCGCGGAGTCCATGATCATCACATCATCCGCTGGGTGGCTTGAAATTTGCGTTCGGAACAGGATGGGAGGTTGCGTGGGGCCGGCGGCGGACACCACGGCGGGAATACTCTCGGCAACTTGCCAACCTTCGGCGGGATCGACGGGAATGGCGAGGGGATCGGGATGGCGATTCAGTTGCGCGCGGCGGCGCAGTTGCATTTCCGCAAGACTCCACGGGCGGCTGTCTAGATGCGCTCTAGCGACGATGTGCAGGGTTCCGTCGGTGGCCAGCACCGCCAGCTGCTGCCGCGAAGCACGGTCCTGAATAAAAGATCCCAGAGTGACGGACGCCGCGGCACGAGGAATCAAGACCGTCTCGGCCTGCAAGATTGCCGAGCCTTCGCCCGTGCGCGCGGAATGAATATCGCGACCATGGACAATCAGAAGCTCGCCGGCCGCCACAACCGCGAAATCCGGAAAGCGATCGCCGCTCAAGTTACCGAAAGCGAGAGAAGTGGCCGGTCCCCGCACCGGAATAGTAGCCATCGCGGTAATGCCTTGGTTCGTCCGCTCGAAGACCGTTAGTTGCGAGCCGCTCTGCGCGGTTGTTCCCGCTACGATGTGGGAAAGCAGTGTGGCCGGGTCAAGCTGAGTGGACCCGAGGGCTGTCAGTGCTCCGGACAACGCGAATGCCTGAGGCGGAAGAAAGCTGCCTTGGCCGTCACCAGCGAGAATGTAGATCGTGCGGCTTCCGCGTGCACCTGCGGCGATATCCAGGTGCCCGTTGCCCGAGAAGTTGCCGGCAATCAGAAAATCCGGCGCTTCGGGCAGCTCGATCACTCTCGCTTCGGATAAAAAGGGACTCGGAAAGCGTCCTCCACCAACGGCCGTCCAGGACGACTGGCTCTGCGGAGCAAAGGCATCCAGATTTCCCCGAAACAGCGCCAGGGCACCGCCCAGCGCAGTGCGATAGCCAACGGCCAGGTCTTCGATGCCATCTTGATCGAAATCTCCCTTGACCACCGAAAGAGGCTGCGCTTGTCCGCTGGCGAGCAGCATGGCAGCGGCATTGCGCTGCGCCGAAGTGCTCCCGGCACGACTGGCGGATGCGGCCGCCACTTCGCTACCGCTGGCCTTGAACGTAGCCGGCTGCGGCTTGGCTTCCTGCAGCCAAATCCTGGGTGCCTGCTGCGCTTGCGCCGATGCGCCAAATGCTAGAGAGGTGAGGATAAGAGCGGCTGGACGCCAGCTATTCGCCAGTATTTGGCGAGAAAACGACACGGAATTTTCCATGGCAGGAATTCCTTCGCTTGACGCAAAGAGATTTAATTCAGGAAGGGGGGAGTCTCAGAAAGCCGGATGCCCCAAGAACCACATCCAAATTTCTCAGACTTTGGGAAATTGCAATTTCGGATTCTGCCACTGGGGTGATGCAATCGCAGCCGCTATCTTCGGCAGTGCTGCCAAACAGTAAACACCTACGAGCGGGCTGACCATTCGGCCCAGTAGGGCGACCAAGCCAAGGCGTGCTTACGCGGTTCATGGATCCCCATGCCGCTTTCAAGTTCTTTCGAGTTCCGGTTTACAGTTTTCAATTCCTGCAACAACTGTGCCTTGCCGCGTCACGCCTAGTCGGTCCAATCGAACGATTTCGTAACCGCTCTTTTCCACATCCGATAAGTCTCTTCGCGCTTTCCTTCTTCCATGATGGGGTTCCAGGTGTGCTCCACCGCCCAGTTCGCGCGCAAGTCGTTCAAATTCTCAAAATAACCGGCCGCCAGGCCCGCGGCGTAAGCCGCCCCCAGCGCCGTAGTCGCTCCTCGGCTGACCGGCCGCACCACCGGCAGATGCAAAATATCCGCTTGAAACTGCATCAAAAGATCGTTCTCGACCATGCCACCGTCGGCGCGCAAGACCTCCAGCCGGATTTTCGCGTCTCGTTCCATGGCCTCGACAACTTCGCGCGTTTGAAAAGCTGTCGCCTCCAGTACCGCGCGCGCCAAATGTCCCTTATTCGCGTATCGCGTCAGCCCGGCAATCACTCCGCGTGCGCTGCTCTTCCAATACGGCGCATACAACCCGGAAAAAGCCGGCACGAAGTACACCCCGCCGTTGTCGCTTACCGTGCGAGCCAGCGTCTCAATCTCCGCACTGTTTTCGATCAGCCCGAGATTGTCGCGCATCCACTGCACCAGCGCTCCGGTGATCGCGATGCTCCCTTCCAGCGCATATTGCGCCGCATTCGTGCCCACCTTGTAGGCCACCGTGGTCAACAACCCGTGGCTGGAATGCACCGGCTCGCCGCCCGTATTCATCAGCAGAAAGCAGCCGGTTCCATAAGTATTCTTCGCCTCACCCGGGTTGAAACACGTTTGCCCCACGAGCGCCGCTTGCTGATCGCCCAGAATTCCCGCAATGGGCACATCCTTTATAGCGGCGATCTGCGCGGTTCCGTACACCTCGCTGCTCGAGCAAATTCGCGGCAGCATTTTCTCGGGAATTCCGAATGCCTCCAGTATCTCGGTGTCCCACTCGAGCGCCCGCAGGTTCATCAGTTGCGTGCGGCTCGCATTCGTAACGTCCGTCACGTGAATCCCGCCGTTCACTCCGCCGGTTAGTTGCCAGACCAGAAACGAGTCGATATTTCCGAAAAGCACATCGCCCGCTTCCGCAAGTTCTCTCACTCCGGCCACGTGGTTCAGAATCCAGCGGATTTTCAGCCCGCTAAAGTACGTCGCTAGCGGAAGCCCCGTTTTCGCTCGGAAGCGGTCCGGTCCTCCGTCCCGTGCGAACTCCGCGACCGCGTCGTCCACGCGCGTGTCCTGCCAGACCAGCGCGTGGTACACCGGCTTGGCGGTCTTGCGGTTCCACACCACCGTGGTTTCGCGTTGATTCGTGATCCCGATCGCCGCGAGATCCCGGGGCCTGAACCCGCGTAGCTGCATAGCCTCCACGATAACTTCCTGCGTCCGCCGCCAGATTTCTTCCGGATCGTGTTCCACCCAGCCGGCGCGCGGATAAATCTGCTCGTGCTCTTTCTGCGCCATCGACACAATTCGCCCGGACTTGTCGAACACAATGAACCGGCTGCTGGTCGTTCCTTGGTCGATTGCTGCGATGTAGCTAGGCACGATTCACCGTCCATTCCTTCACCCGGGCCAGAATCCCACGTCAAAATATCTTTAGTTCGGCTTGCGAAGCAAGCCGCTGTGCGCTGCTCTCCCGCTTCGCGTCATTTGCGCGTGTGGGCCAGGAGGTGTATTTTGTCCTTGGCCGCGAACTCAGACCGGAAATTAGGGCCACCAAGGTGAATGACCAAGGTGAATGACCGAGGTGAATGAAATGAAGCGCCGCGATTTTCTGCGTACCGCCAGCGCCCTGTCAGCAAGCTTGGCGTTCTCGAAGACCGGCCGCCTGTTTGCCGAAGCCCCCGGCCCCGACAGTTGGCGCACTTTCGAAGTCACCACCCGCGTCGAAGTCCTGAAATCTTCAGGAACCACCCGCATCTGGGTCCCCGGGGCATTAATCCATCCGACGCCCTTCCAGAAGACCCTCTCCAACAAATTTAGCGCCGAGGGCGGCGCCGCCAAGTTCGTCGAGAGCCAGTCCGACTCCCTTAGCTTCGTCGCCGCCGAATTCCCAGCTGGGGTCAAGCCGCTTCTCGCCGTGACCAGCCGCATCGCCACCAGGAACGTCGCCGTCGATACCTCCGCGCCCGGCAACTCCCCGAAAGAAACCCGCGCGAACCTGCAGCATTTTCTCCAGCCCAGCAAGTTTCTGCCCACCGACGGCATCGTGAAATCGACGGCCGCCGAGATCACCAAGGGCGCCAAGACCGACGTGGAAAAAGCTCGGGCCATCTACGAGTGGATCGTCGACAACACCTTCCGCAATCCCAAGACCCGCGGCTGCGGCGTCGGCGACATTCGCTTCATGCTCGAATCCAAGGATCTTGGCGGCAAGTGTGCCGATCTCAACGCCCTCTATGTCGGACTCGCCCGCGCCGCCGGCCTCCCCGCGCGCGACGTCTACGGCATCCGCGTCGCTAAGTCCGAGCTGGGCTACAAAAGCCTCGGCGCCTCTTCCGAGAAAATCACCAAGGCCCAGCACTGCCGCGCCGAAGTCTACCTCACCGGCTACGGCTGGGTCCCCGTGGATCCCGCCGACGTCCGCAAAGTCGTCCTCGAGGAACCCCCCGGAAATCTTCCCCTGAACGACGCGATGGTCACCAAAGCCCGCGCTCGCCTCTTCGGTTCCTGGGAGATGAACTGGATGGCTTACAACTTCGCTCACGACGTCGCTCTGCCCGGATCAGCGGGTTCGCCCGTCACCTTCCTTATGTACCCCCAGGCAGAAACATCCGACGGCCGCCTCGACTGCCTCGACCCGGACAACTTCAAATACGAGATCACCTCAACCGAGATCCCGCCCGCAATTCAGCCCTGAGTACCTCGCGACCCAGCGTCAGCACGGGTGCCGCACCCTTCGGTTTTAAGGGTGCGGCTTTTGACTTTTCTCGCCGTTGTAGGGTCCGCCTTCCAAGGCGGACCGCCGGATTTAGTGGAACGCTTGCTCTGCCCGAAACCGCGGCCTAGACGCCGGCGGACTTCGTCTTCGGCGCACCAAGCCGCTGCCGTGCATAGTCCGCCCAAGGCCCCGAAGGATCGAGTTGTAGATACCCTTTCCAGTGCTCTCGAGCCTCCGCAAACGCGCCCATTTTTTCGCACACAAACGCCAGGTTGTAGTGCGCATCCGGATAACTCGGGTCCAGCCGGACCGCTTGCCGCAGCGAGCGCCGCGCCTCTTCAAACTCCCCGGTTTCCTCCAGCACGCTGCCCAAATTGAAATACGGCAAGGCACTTTCCGGGTCCGCTTCAATCGCCCGCCGGAAACACTCCGCGGCCTTCTCGAAATTTGCCTGCTCGTAGTACAGCGTCCCGCAATTGATCAGCGCTTCGACATTCTTCGGCTCCACCCGCAGCCCGCGCTCGTACGCTTCAATTGCTTGCCCTTGTTTGCTCCGGTCGGTTTCCTTCTGCAGCGCTTCCGCAAACCAATCGTCCGCGCCGCGCTCCGGCATGACGCGCACCTGCTGGTTCAGCTCCCGCGTCTCGAAGTTCAGCACGAACTGCCCGGAGATCGGCTCCAGCCTCGCACCGCCGCGCTCCACCACCACATCCTTGCCATCGTATAGCACGCGAAGATCCGTCAGCGGCGTGTCCGCCTGCGCCAGCTTTTCGCGCAACGCCGCAACCGCGCGCCCCAGCCGCCCAGCCGGTACTCCTTTTTCGATGAGTTGTTTAACGGTTCGCAGCCCGATCAGGTCGCGAAAGTCGTAGAACCTGTTGCCCTGCTCTTTTCGCGCGGACACCAATTGTAGGCGGTCCCAGTAATCCAGCTGCTTGCCCGTCACGCTCAGCATCCGCTGGACTTCATCGCGGCTATATCGATCGCTTGTGCCCATCAAGCTCCCGCACAACGAATCGCCAAATCAACCCACCGCCTTCTTCCCCTTCTTCTGTCCCGCCGCCACTGCGTGTATTGCTCGCACCGGAGGCTTCTTCGCTGCCGCCGCCGCAGCTGCCGGCGCCTGCTTCTCCGCCAGGCTCTTCTTCAGCGCTTCCATCAAATCAATCACCGGCGCCATGTGCGGATGCGCCACTTCCGTCACCTCTTTACCCTGCCGCTTCGCTTCGATCATCGCCCGCACGTTGTCCTGATACGTATCGTGATACTTCTCCGGCGCGAACGGCGCTGCCAGACTCTGTATGAGTTGCTGCGCCAGCTTCTTCTCCGTCTCCTTCAGCTCGATCTTGTCGCTCGGCACCGCTTCCGCCGCCCGAATCTCGCTGGTGTAGAACATCGTGTGCAGCGTCATGCCCTTCGACCCCGGCCGCACCACCACAATATGTTCCCGCTGATGCATGGTCAGCTTCGCGATCGCTCCGTACCCGGACTCCTCCATCGCTTTCATCAGCAACTGGTATGCCTTGATCCCCGCATCTTCCGGCGCTATGTAGTAAGACGAATCGAAATAGATCGGATCCATTTCGTTCAGCTTCACAAATTCCAGAATCTCCATCACGTGCGCCGACTGCGGCTCGATCTTGTCCAGCTCATCCTCGTTGAACAGTACGTACTGATCCTTCTCGTACTCGTACCCCTTCACGATCTCCGAACGTTCCACCTGCCGGTTGCACGTCGGGCAAAACAGCGGCTGCTTCACCCGCGAGTGGCATTCCTTGTGCAGTTGATTGAAGCTGATCCGCTCCCCCCGCGCCGCCGCAAACAGCCGCACCGGAATCGATATCAGTCCAAAGGTAAGATGCCCCTTCCACACCGTGCTAGCCATGCGCGCGCTCCTTAGCCAAACGTAAACCCGGGGCTCTGTAGTGGCCAATCTTTAGATTGGTCAGCGTTGTCGGCACCACTCTAAGCCTTCCCAACTCTAAGTCCCACCAACCCAAAAGGTTAGTAGCCGTCAGCCCCAGAAAGCAAGCCGAATCAACACTGTCCCAACTTGAAATGCTCTCCTGGTACAGACCTAGGACTAGAACCCAATTATTCGATGAATCCCGCGGCCTTCTCCGATTTTCCTGTTGTGCCTCGTTGAAAATGTCCCCTTGCGTGCACATTAGAAATGTCCCCTAGACTGCGGCCAGTTGAGGAGGCCGCGGTGGCGAGGA
>Ga0209736_1000041_pt1 | contig 48922 bp, 41 predicted proteins | sample BlaSpr_A8_Ref_M3_FD_187992 | JGI IMG/M metagenome (GOLD analysis project Ga0209736, IMG submission 187992) | Forest soil microbial communities from Thunder Bay, Ontario, Canada - Black Spruce, Ontario site 2_A8_Ref_M3 (SPAdes) (version 2) | ecosystem: Environmental > Terrestrial > Soil > Boreal...
CTCCTCAGTTGTCAGAGGCCGGATATATGCATGCGTCTCAATTAAAGCGCAAATCCACCGCAGCTCTTGCGTACGGGATGGGTCCATATATGCCCCCTACTTAGCGTTCTCGCGGCCTGTTCTGCTAAAATCCAAACCCATGACCGTACAGCGCGAACAACTCGAAGCCGACGTGCTCATCGTCGGCGCCGGACCCGCCGGCCTCTCTTGCGCTCTCCACCTGGCCAATCTGATCCAGCAGCACAATGCCGCCGGCGGCAAGCCCGAGCTCTCCGCTGAGAATATCTACGTACTCGAAAAGGGCCGCGAGCTCGGCGCCCACCAGCTCTCCGGCGCCATCATGAATCCCAAGGCTCTCGCCGAACTCGTGCCCGATTTCGAGAAGAGCGCCCCGCTCGATACCCCGGTGACCGATTCCGCCGCGCTGCTCTTCACCAAGAGCGCTTCCATGCGCTTGCCGATCACCCCGCCGCCATTCCAGAACAAAGGCAACTATGTTATTTCCCTGAGCAGAATGGTGAAGTGGCTAGGCGGGCTGGTGGAGGCCGCGGGCGTCAACGTCTTCAAGGAATTTGGCGGCAGGGAACTGATTTACGAGCGCGACGGCATCGCCGGCGTCATCACCGAAGACAAAGGGCTGGACAAGAACGGCAAGCCCAAAGACAACTACACTCCCGGCTACGAACTACGCGCGAAGGTAACCGTACTCGCCGAAGGCACGCGCGGCTCGCTTACCAAGCAGCTCGTGGAGCAGAAGAAGCTCGACAACATCAATCCGCAAAGCTACGGCATCGGCATCAAGGAGCTGTGGGACGTGCAGCCGGGGCGCATCGCGCCGGGCTACGTGGCGCACACGCTCGGCTGGCCGGTTTCGACCGATATGTACGGCGGCGGCTGGATTTACGGGCTCGCGAACAATCGCGTGTCCATCGGGCTGGTGCTGGCCCTCGAATATGCGGACCCGCAATTCGATCCGCACGCCGCGTTTCAAACCTGGAAGACCCATCCTTTCTTAAGGAATCTACTCGAAGGCGGCAAGCTGGTGCGCTACGGCGCGAAGTCCCTCCCCTACGGCGGGTGGTACGCCATGCCGCGGACCTACGTCGACGGCGGCCTGATCATCGGCGATTCCGGCAGCTTCCTCGATTCGCAGCGCCTCAAAGGAATTCATCTGGCCATGAAGAGCGGGATACTCGCCGCGGAAACGGTTTTCGAGGCCCTCAAAGCGGGAGATACTTCCGCAAAGACGCTGAGCGCCTTCCCAGCCAAGGTCGAGCAGAGCTACATCAAGAAAGAATTGTGGCAGGTGCGCAATTTCCACCAGAGTTTTCAGCACGGTATGATCCCCGGCTTTTTTCATGCAGGCTTGCAGTTCGTCACGGGTGGGCGCGGTCTAATCGATCCCATGCATGCGGAGGCCGGCTACAAGCACTACAAACCGATCCACGGCCGCTCCGCTCCCGAGCGCTTCAAAGGTGACGGTAAGCTGACGTTCGACCGGCTTACCGACGTGTATCACTCCGGAACTCGGCACAATGACGACCAGCCGAGCCACTTGCTGGTGCGCGATCTGAATGTCTGCGCCACGAAGTGCACGGAGGAATACGGCAACCCCTGCCAATATTTCTGCCCTGCTGCGGTCTACGAGCCAGTGCAGGAAAAAGACGGCTTCAAGCTGCGCATCAATTTCGCCAACTGCGTCCACTGCAAAACCTGCGACATCGCCGACCCCTACCAGATCATCGACTGGGTAGTCCCCGAAGGCGGCGGCCCCAACTACGAAGGCATGTAGATTCGCGCGCGCGGCGTGGGAGGGCCCGACTTTAGTCGGGCCGTAGCGAACACTACACACCCGGCTTTAGCCGCTGAGGTGCGGGATCAAGCCGAAAACCCGCGTGAGCCGATGAATACGGATATTCCTCCGCGGTACTTGCCAGATGAGCACGGACGGGGTTCTGGTGAATGTACGCACGGTGCTTTCAAATGAATATGAGTTGGCATCACCACGAACTCGTGCACTTCAAATTTGGCTTGGTCGCGATAGCCGAATAGGGTAGCCAGGAACAAGGTTGCGACCCGCTCGGATTGGAATAGGGCCGAACCTTGCCAGGCGTTTGCCGTTATGAAATACGTGTTCGATTCGACTTCGGCACGATCGCGCGGTGGTTTGGACACGGTGACCTTAAGGCGCTAAAGCGCGGGAGCTGGCGCCCCTTTTCGGCCCGACTAAAGTCGGGCCCTCCCTACGGAACTCGGCCCTTCCGCCGCCGCAACTCGGGCTGCCCCGCTGGTGGCTACCCCTTCGCTTTTTGCAGGGCTTCGGTTAGGGCGGGCATGATTTCGAAGATGTCGCCGACGATGCCGTAGTCGGCGATTTCGAAGATAGGGGCGTTCTGGTCTTTGTTGATGGCCACGATGGTGCGGGCGCCTTTCATGCCGACAACGTGCTGGATGGCACCGCTGATGCCGAGCGCGAGATAAAGTTTGGGCGCTACAGTTTGCCCGGAGCTGCCGATCTGGCGTTCCATGGGGAGCCAGCCTTCGTCGCAAATCGGGCGGGAGGCGGCAATTTCCGCGCCCATGGCTTTGGCCACCGCTTCGGCTTGTGGAATATTTTCCGGCGCTTTGATGCCGCGGCCGATGGCTACGATTAGTGGCGCTTGCGTCAGATCGACTGCGGATTTTGCTTCCTTGAAAAGATCGAGCGGCTTGGTGCGAATCTGTTCAGGTTTTAGTGCCACCGAAACTTTGTTCACCGGAGCTTTGCCGGAGGCGTGCGCTGCGACCAGGTCGGCGCGAAACGCGCCGGACTGGAATGATGCGAACCAAGGCCCGGAGCCTTGGAACGTAACATCCGCGGCAGTTTTGCCTTGGAACATTTGGCGCACGAAAACGAGTTTGCCGGCTTCGCTGCGGTAGCCGACACAATCGCCGATCATGCCTTTGCCGAGCATGGCGGCGAGCTTGGGCACGAAATCGCGCACTTGATAGGTGTGTGGAGAGACGACGAGATCAGGTTTGGCGGATTCGATGACTTGCTTGAGCGCGGCGCAGTAGCCGTCCGGTGTGTACGCGTCGAGGAGGTCGTGTTCGACGAGCAGCACTTCCGCGACATTCTTTGCGGCGACTTGATCGGCGAGTTCGCTTACGCCTTTGCCGATGACGACGGCACCGACAGTGCCGGAAGTGTCTTTTGCAATCTGCTGTGCGGCGGCCAGCGTCTCGAAGCTGGCGTTGTTCCATTTGCCCTGGCGCTGTTCGGCGATGATCAGGATTTTCATGGTTAGAGCACCCGCGCTTCAAACTTGAGTTTTTCGACGAGCTTCGTGGCGACTTCTTTGGGCGTTCCGGTGAGGAACTCCGTTTGTTTACTTTTGGTGGGAACGTAAATTTTTTCGATTTTTTGCGTGGGCTCGGAGGAAACGCCTAGCGATTCGCGCGTAATCGTGGTGATTTCCTTTTTCTTGGCGGCCATGATGCCTTTGAGCGTGGCGTAGCGCACTTTGTTGATGCCCGATTGAATGGATAGCACGGCGGGAAGCGGGCATTCGATGTGTTGGAACCATCCGGCTTCGAGTTCGCGCTTGAGCTTCATTTTTCCGTCGGCTACTTCGATGGCCATGATGAGTGTTGCGTGCGGGCGGTCAAGCAGTGCGGCGAGCAGAACGCCGGTTTGGCCAAAGCCGTGATCGTCGCTTTGCAGACCGGTCAACACCAGGTCCGCTTTTTCTTTTTGAATGGCTGCAGCCAGTGCTTTCGCCGAGCCGAGCGGATCAAGCTGCGCGAAATTATCGTCGGCTATGTGAATGCCGCGCTCCGCGCCTTTGGCCAGGGCCTCCTTGATGGTCTGTTTCACGCGGTCCGGACCCATTGATAGCACGATGACTTCGCCGCCGTGCTTTTCCTTCAGCCGCAGCGCTTCTTCTAGCGCATAGCTATCGGGCTCGTTCATTTCGAAGCCGATGTCCGATTCTTTGATCCAGTTTCCGGCGATGGTTAGCGGCGCGTCTTTAGCCGGGACTTGCTTGATGCAGACGATGATGTTCATGAATGCGGTCCTCGAAAACCTTTGGAGCTTTCTTCAGGGGCTAAAGCCTATTACAGCGTGGTCCTAACGCGGGGGCTGAAGCCCCGCCCCCTAAAGAAGCCGCGAAGCTAATCTTCGGCCGCCATAAAAGGACGGCCTCTACAACAGTGTGGACCTCGCGCAGACTTCCAAGCCCTGGCCTCCTAAAGAGACCTCGCAGCTTGAAGCCTCGCCTCGGTAACAGCTGCACAGGCAGGAGTGCCTGTGCTGCTGAAAACGGAGACGCTCACAGGTTGAAGCCCGTGCTACCGGAGGCGGCGCTACTTGCCGTCCCAGCGGCGGAAAATTAGGGCGGCGTTGGTGCCGCCGAAACCGAAGGAATTCGATAGCGCGTATTCGACGGCAGCTTTGCGGGCGGTGTTGGGCACGTAGTCGAGATCGCAGCAGGGATCGGGAGTTTCGTAGTTGATGGTTGGCGGGAGGATTTGGTCGCGCAGCGCGAGGACGCTGATCCCGGCTTCGAGGCCGCCTGCGCCGCCGAGCAAGTGCCCGGTCATCGACTTGGTCGAACTCACCGGAACCTTGTTGGCGCGTTCGCCGAAGAGGCGCTTGATCGCGGTGGTCTCGATGGCGTCGCCGAGCGGAGTGGAAGTTCCGTGGGCGTTCAGGTAGCCGATTACGCTGGGATCGAGCTTGGCATCTTTCAGTGCGGCGCGCATGACGCGAAAGGCGCCGTCGCCGTTGGCGGCCGGCTGGGTGATGTGAAAGGCGTCGCCAGACATGCCGTAGCCGACGATTTCCGCGAGGATCGGCGCATTGCGCTTCTGCGCGTGTTCGAGCGATTCGAGAATCAGAATACCCGCGCCCTCGCCGACGACGAAGCCATCGCGGTTCAGATCAAACGGGCGACTGGCATGCGAAGGGTCATCGTTGCGCGTGGAGAGCGCGCGCATGGCCGCAAATCCGCCGACGCCCATCGGCGTGATGGTGGCTTCGGTGCCCCCGCAGATCATCACTTCGGCGGCGCCGCGCTCGATGATCTTGAAGGAATCGCCGACGGCGTGGGCCGAAGCGGAGCAAGCTGTGGCGGTGGCGGAATTCGGTCCGCGCGCGCCGTAGCGAATGGAGATGTTGCCGGAAGCGAGATTGACGATGGCCGAGGGAATGAAGAACGGGGAGATTTTGCCGGGGCCGCCCTGCTGCAGCTTGCCATGCTCGCGCTCGATGATGTCGAATCCGCCGATGCCGGAGGAAACGTAGACGCCCACTTCGTCGAGGTCGGTCTCGCTCTCCTGCGACCACTGCGCCATCTTGACGGCGAATTCGGCGGCGGCCAGCGCGATCTGGATGAAGCGCCCCATTTTCTTGAGTTCTTTTTTCTCGACCCAGTTGAGCGGATCGAAATTCTTCACTTCGCCGGCAAAGGTGCAGTCGAATCCGGTGGTGTCAAACTGCGTGATGGGTCCGACGCCGCTTTGCCCGGCGACGAGGTTCTTCCAGCTTTCCTCCGTGCCGATGCCCAGAGCGCAGACCAATCCAACACCCGTGACGACAACCCGGCGAGTCAACGTTCACCTACCCCTTTAGGAATAGCCGTTATGGGAACAGCGCTTGTGGGAATAGCCCATGTAGGAAAAGAAAGTTCCATGCGGGCGGCCCGTCCGCGGCTACTTGCTCTTGGCGTGTTTCTCGATATAGTCAACGGCGTCCTTTACCGTCGTCATTTTCTCGGCGTCTTCGTCCGGCACTTCGATGCCGAAGGCTTCTTCAAACGCCATGACCAGTTCCACCTGATCGAGCGAATCCGCGCCCAGGTCGTCGACAAACGACGCTGTTGGCGTGACTTCCGCCTCGTCCACGCCAAGCTGCTCGACGATAATCTGCTTTACGCGCTCTTCAGTGCTCGCCATTCCTGTTTCCTCCGCGATTTGCTATCGCTTGATTCGCTCACGAACCTGAGCAAAAGAGTTGTAAGTCTACCCGCTCGGCCGCTCAACGCAAACGCCGCCCTGACTACCTGCTTTTGGCGTACCTGGACAACCTGCCCATTCTAGGCAACCCACGGGGCAAGGTCAACTTGGCGGTCTTATTTAGGACCAGCATGTTTCCCGTTGTCGGCGGGAGCGTAGAGTTGCAGGTGTTCCTTTAGTTCGGACGTTTTAATAGCAGAAGTGGCCTCGAACTTCGTTCCGTCGAATTCGATGCTCGTTAGGGGCTTAGGACCGAGGTGAATTTCCGCGTGTCTAATCGGCCCTGGAATTTCGAGCGGGTCTTCGCCCTTGGGACGGACTAGTTTGTACGCGCCCACCAGGCGATAGTCGACTGCAAGGGTGGTCGCATCCGTGACCTTCCATGTTCCGGCATAAACGATTTCCCCCTCACCCTCGGCCAGTCCGAGCCTCGCGCCCTGCTTTACGAGGGTACCCCTGAAGCTCCCAAAATCGCCTTTGCTTCCAAAGTACAGGCTGCTCCCATTTGCGAATTTCTGTTGCTTGTCCCCGGGGTCTTGTTCCCAGGACAAGTCCTTTTGAACCCAAACTGGATGGATGGTAAAGAAGCGCGAGAGGTCATTCCGACCGAGCAGCCCAGCGCCGCACGCAAGCGAAAGAAAGACCGCAAACGCTGTTCGCAGTGAACTCATGACAAATGCATGCCGCCGTTGACGTTGAGGATGTGTCCGGTGATGTAGGCGGCTTCGTCGCTGGCTAGGAAAATGATGGCGGAGGTTACGTCGCGCGGCGAGCCCATGCGGCCGAGGGGGATGCGCTTTTTTAGTTCTTCCTTGACGGCGTCGGAGAGGACGTCGGTCATGGGGGTTTCGATGAAGCCGGGGGCTACGGCGTTTACGGTGATGTTGCGGGAGGCGATTTCGATGGCGATGGCTTTGGTGAGGCCGATGAGGCCGGCTTTGGCGGCGACGTAATTGGCTTGGCCGGCGTTGCCCGATTGCGCGACTACGCTGGTGATGTTGATGATGCGGCCGGCGCGGGCTTTCATCATGGGCGGGAGGGCTTGCTGGATGCAGAGATGCGCGCCGGTGAGATTGGTGCGGATGACGGCGTCCCAATCGTCCTGCTTCATGCGCATGGCCAGGCCGTCGCGGGTGATGGCAGCGTTGTTGACGAGGATGTCGAGGCGGGCGAATTTTTCGAGGAGTTGCTTGAAGCCGGCTTTTACTTCGTCGGCGTTGGCTACGTCCATTTTAATGGCCAGGGCTTCGGCGCCTGTGGCGGTGATTTCTTGCACCAGGGTGGCTAGTTTTTCTTCGTTGCGGGCGGCTACGGCTACTCTTGCGCCTGCGGCGGCTAGGGCTAGGGCGGTTTCGCGGCCTATGCCTTGGGAGGCTCCGGTGACTAGGGCCACTTTGTCTTTTAGGCTGAACATTTAATCTCGGCGTCCTTTGCGTTTACGGATCGACCGGCCGCCCTAAAAGGACGGCCTCTACAGTAGATACAAAAGCGCCCGGGCACAAAACGCGCGGCCGCTATAGAGGCAACGGCGCGCGGTCGATAGAAAAGGCTTAGGCGGCGTCGGATTTGGCGCCGGTGATTTTTTCCAGGGTCATGGCTAGGGATTTTTCGTCCTCGACGTTCAGGGTGGCTACGGAGCGCTCGATTTGGCGGAGCAGGCCACTTAGTACTTTGCCGGGGCCTACTTCGATAAAAGTGTTTACGCCTTCTTCGATGAGCAGGCGGATGGATTCTTCCCAGCGCACGGGCAGAGTGACCTGGCGAATGAGGGCCTCGTGGGCTTCATCGCCACTGGAGATGGTGTCGGCGTCGACGTTGGTGACCAGGGGCATTTTCAGGTCGGCGAAGGTGATCTTTTTGAGCTCGGCGGCGAGTTTGTCTTGCGCGGGCTGCATCAGCGCGGAGTGGAAGGGCGCGGAGACGGGGAGAATGACGGCGCGTTTGGCTCCGAGCTGCGATGCAATTTCGATGGCGCGCTTCACAGCGGCGGCATGACCGGAAATTACGGTTTGCTCGGGCGAGTTGAGGTTGGCGGGGGCGCAGATATCGCCATTCGCGGCGCGTTTGCACGCGTCTGCGACCACCGCCGGAGACAAGCCGAGAATCGCAGCCATAGCGCCTTCGCCGGCGGGAACGGCTTCCTGCATGTATTGGCCGCGCTTGCGGACCAGTTGCACGGCGTCCGCGAATTTCAGTGCGCCCGTGGCTACCAGCGCGGAGTATTCGCCAAGACTGTGCCCGGCGACGAAATCGGGGAGCAAGCCCTTTTCCGCGAGGACGCGCTGCACGGCGACGGAGACGGTGAGAATCGCCGGCTGGGTGTTGGCGGTCAGCTTCAGTTCGTCTTCGGTGCCTGCAAAGCACAGCTTGGAGATGGAAAAGCCGAGCGCTTTATCCGCTTCGTCGAAGACCGCGCGGGCGGCCGGATATTTTTCCGCCAGCTCTTTTCCCATGCCCGGGTATTGCGAACCTTGTCCCGGAAAAACAAACGCTACTTTGCCCATCGTCTTTCCTCTTGGTTTCTCGGCCGGTCCGGCTGTTACGCGAGAGCAGCTGCGGTGGCCGAGAGCTCCTGTTCGATTTTTTCGTTCATGTGCGAGCGAGCGAGGCCTGCGGCGACGCGTATGGCGTTTTTGACGGCGTTGGCGTTGGAACGGCCATGCCCGATGACGCAGACACCGCGTACGCCGAGGAGCGGCGCTCCGCCGTACTCGGTGTAGTCGATCGTTTTCTTGAGTCCCTTGAAAGCGCCCTGGGACAGGAGCGCGCCCGCCTGGGACAACAGCGAGCTTTTCATGGATTTTTTCAGCACGTTGAAAATCTGCACGGCGAGCCCTTCGCAGATTTTCAGCGCGATATTGCCCACAAAACCGTCGGAGACGATCACATCGACATCGCCCGAAAACAAGTCTCCGCCTTCGACGTTGCCGACGAAGTGCACCGGACTCTTCTTCAGACGGGTGTAAACCTCGCGGGTCAGCTCGTTGCCCTTAATTTCTTCTTCGCCGACGGAAAGCAGGCCGACGCGGGGGCGGCGGTGGCCGAAGGTCGCGCGATAATAAATCTCGCCCATGACGGCGAACTGGACCAGGTGCTCGGGCTTGGAGTCCACGTTGGCGCCGACGTCGAGGAGCACGGAAACGCCGCCTTTGGCGTTGGGAAAGGGAGCCGCGAGGGCGACGCGATCGACGGATTCGAGAGTGCCGAGGAGAAACTTGGCTACGGTCATGACCGCGCCGGTGTTTCCGGCGCTGACCATGCCGTCGGCTTTGGCTTCGCGGACAAGACGGGCGGCGACGTGCACGGAGCTGTCTTTCTTGCGGCGAAAAGCTTGCACCGGGTGGTCGTCCATGGTGATGATTTCGCCGGCGGGAACGATGTCGATCGGGAGATTGGGGGACGCATGGCGAGCGAGTTCCGCGCGGACCACAGTGGGCTGGCCGACGAGCACTACGCGCACTCCCAGATCGCGTGCAGCCAGCACACTACCTTCGACCTCGGGGCGGGGCGCGTGGTCTCCACCCATGGCGTCAACAGCGATCGTAATCATTGGGTTGTTGCTGGATGCTCCAGTGGGGAGAGCTAAGAAACTTTAGGAAGCCGCTGCTTGCACGGCGCGGCCTTTGTAATAGCCGCAATGAGGGCAGACCTGATGGGGCTGCTTCATTTCGTGGCAGTTCGGGCACTTGGCCAGCGAGGGCTTCTCCAGATGATCGTGGGCGCGCCTGGTGCTGGTCCTTCGCTTCGAATGCCTTCGTTTCGGGTTAGGCATAGCAGTACTCCTCGTTCTCGCCTCTATGGGCGGATAATACGGGCGTTCCGCCCGGAAACCTATTGCTTTTTCAGCCAGTCCTGCTTCAAGCGCGCGAGAGGAGCCATTCGCGGGTCCGTCGCGTGGGTTTCGCACCGGCACTCTTCATGGTTCAGGTTCGCGCCGCAATTCGGGCACAAGCCGCGGCAGTCGCTCTGGCAGATGACTTTCATGGGCAATGCGAGAAGCACCTGCTCCTTCAGAACGTCCACCAGGGAAATGCCTTCGCCTTGGAAGAAACCGATTTCGGAATCGTCATCTTTCAGCCGCTCTTCCTCGGGCTTGTTGCTCTTGGGGAGCGGGCTGTAAATCAAATCAAAGGACCGGGAGACATCTTCGACTACGGGCTCGAGGCAGCGCGCACAGGCCATTTCGATTTTGGTTTCGAGGTGGCCTTCGACGCGGATTTGGCCTTCGAGCAGCTCGGCGGTGGCAGTGACTTCCAGGGGGCTGACTTGCTTCACTTCAGCGGTCTGATAGTCGATGCTACCGGGAGCGTAACTCTTGTGAATCCGCAGCTTGCGGACGGCAAGATCCTTGACGTCGAGGAACATCTGGTCGGCGCCTCCGGCGCTTACGCTCATGCTTAATCATTATTGAGTCGGGTGGGCGCGAAGTCAAGGAAACGGGGCTGGCGACGGGCGGATTTGGCGTACTTTTGGTCACGGGGTTGTTCTAGTACTGGTGGTGCTATCATGCCGCCGTGAAGCTTCCTAACCCGCACCGCGCGATGGCCGATATCGCAAAGCTTAGCGACTATTGTCTTGATCCTTCTCACCCACTCGGAAAGCACAAGGCGCGCGTCTTCGCCGCCGCGCTTGGATTGGCGCGCAAGGACGCTGAGATTCTCCGGGGCGCGTTGCTGGATGCGGCTTTGCGGGAGGGGGCAAGTCCGGGACTGGCGGACGCGTATGGTCAAAGATACGTGGTAGACTTTTTGATGCATGGTCCGTCTGGTCGCGCGACGGTGCGAAGTTGCTGGATCGTTCTCAACACCGAGGATTTCGCGAGACTCACGACCTGTTATGTGCTCGAAGGTGAGAGTTAGATGGCTCCTAAGCTGCTAGACGTGGTCGCGCTGCTGGAGGATCTGCCCGCTCGGGGATTGATTCGTGGGCAGGTGGGTACGGTTGTGGAAATATTGGGGCCCGACGCCTTTGAAGTTGAATTCGCCGACGATGATGGCCGGACGCACGCAAGCCTAGGCCTGAAATCAAGTCAACTGCTCATTCTCCATCACAAAGTACATACTGCCGCCTGAGTTCGTCCGCCGGGTTCAATTGCCGGTGCGCTCGCCGAGCTTTACCGGGAGGTCGACCTTTTTGCCGCCGCGGTAGACGGTAACGGTGACGGTGTCGCCGGGGCGCTTGCGGTTGAGGACGACGTTGGTGTCGAACTGACTGGTAATCTTCTGGCCGTCGATGGCTACGATGACGTCGCCTCCGATGTAGATGCGGCGCATGCCCGCTTGCGCGATGCGGTCGCCGCCGTGGATGCCGCCTGTGGCTGCGGGGCCTCCGCGCGTTACGGTTTCGACGAGCAGACCTTCCTGCACGGGCAGATCCAGAGCTTCGGCTAAGTAGCCGCTGACGGGGAGCGTTTCCACGCCGAGGAAGGCGCGATGAACGCGGCCATCGGTCATTAAGTCGTGCGCGATGGCTTTGGCGGTGTTAATGGGGATGGCGAAGCCGATGCCCGCGGTGGTGCCGCTGGGCGTGTAGATGGCGGAGTTGATGCCGATGACTTCGCCGTGGGAGTTGATAAGCGGGCCGCCGGAATTGCCGCGATTGATGGCCGCATCGGTCTGAATGGCTTCATCGATGAAGGTGGTTTGGCTGGTTTGCACGGTGCGGCCAAGGGCGCCGACGACTCCAGTGGTAAGCGTGCTCTGGAAGCCGAAGGGATTGCCGATGGCCAGGACTTTTTGCCCGACCAGAAGGTTGCTGGAATCGCCGAGGGTCAGCGCTACCAGCGGCTTGCCTTTGGGCTCGATTTTTACCAGGGCGACGTCGTTGCGCTGGTCCGCGCCTAACACCTTTGCGGGATACCGCGACTGATCGCCGAGCACCACTTCGATGGATTGCGCTTCTTCGATGACGTGATAATTGGTGAGAATGTAGCCGCGAGGATCGATGACAAATCCGGAGCCTGCGCCTTCGACCGGCACGGGATTCTGAAAGAAATCGTACTCCGTGGCTTTGGTGAGGATATTGGCCACGGCGGGCGATGCCTGGCGATAGACGCGGACATTGATGGCCTCTTCATCGGTCAAGGTTCCGTCGTGCTGGGCTGTGCCGCTTTCCACGGGCACGGCTTGGACGTTGAGGGGGCCTCGCGTGCCGTAGCGCGCTCCGAGCCAGTAGGCTGCCAGGAGGAGAATTGCAGCGGCGAGGATTAGCCGGGAAAACTTTTTTGCTGGACTCATGGTTGCCATCGTTCCTTCTCTCAATCCGTTGGTCCGACAAGTATAAGGAATTTTCCCGTCCTTGTGGTGCGGCGTTCCGCCCGGGTGGTGGCGCTCGAAACGGCTCTATGGTTTCGACGTTTGGCGGCGGAGTTTGGCAGCGAGAGCTTCCACTTGGCGCCGCGTTTCTTCCAGTGAGCCGGAGCAATCGATGCGTTCGGTGGCGTATTGCAGCTTTTCTTCTACGGGCATCTGCACGGCGATGCGGCGGCGGGCTTCTGTTTCGCTCGATCCGCGCGCGAGTAATCGCGCGAGTTGCTGTTCCGCGGTGGACCAGGTGACGACCAAGCCGTCGAGCCCATTGTGAAAGCCGGCCTCAACCAGCAAAGCAGCCTCAACGAAAGCGGCGGAAGCACCGCTGCGCTCCCAGTCGCCGAACTGTTGAAACACGGCGTCCTGCACGCGGGGATGCACGATGGCGTTGAGTTGGCTGAGTTTGGCGCGATCGGCGAAAACAATAGAGGCCAGTTGGGCGCGATCGATGCGGCCGTCGGCGCCGGCAATATCGCGGCCGAATTCGCGCAGGATCTCTTCGTAGGCTGGTTGGCCGGGTTCGGTGAGTTTGTGGGCGAGGCCGTCTGCGTCGATTACGTGGAATCCCAATTCGCGGAGCATTGCGGCGACGGCGCTCTTGCCGCTGGCGATGCCACCTGTGAGGCCGAGTCGCAGCATGGTGGCGGCTTACCGCGCGCTGACTGAAGATTGGCTGGCGAGCGGCCGGCCTCCGGCGCGGCGCAGGCTCGCCGCTTTCACGGTGTTGCTCATGAGCATGGTGATGGTCATCGGGCCGACGCCTCCGGGGACGGGCGTGAGTGCGCCGGCGATATGAATGGCGTCGGGATGCACGTCGCCGACGAGGACGGAGCCTTTGGCGCGGAATTTTTCGAGGCGTTCGGGAAAATTGCGGAGCAAGCGCGAGGCTTCTTTCGGGTCGGTCACTTTGTTGGTGCCGACGTCGATTACTGCCGCGCCGGGACGAATCCAGTCTGCTTCGACGTAACCGGCCTTGCCCATGGCAGCGACGACGATGTCGGCGCGGCGAACGACTTCGGCGAGATCACGGGTTCTCGAGTGGCAGATCGTAACGGTGGCGTTGGCGTGCATCAGCAGAAGCGCCATGGGCTTGCCGACGATGTCGCTGCGGCCGAGGACCACGGCGTTTGCGCCTTCGATCGGGATGGCGTTGCGGCGGAGAATTTCCATGCAGCCGGCGGGGGTGCAGGCCACCAGGCCGGGACGTCCGCTGACGAGGCGCCCGAGATTCACGGGATGGAAACCGTCGACGTCTTTGGCGGGATCGACGGCTTCGAGAACGCGTTTGGTGTCCGCCTGCGGAGGCAGCGGCAATTGCACCAGGATGCCGTCGATTTCGTTGTCGCGATTGAGGTCGTCGACGACGCGGAGCATATCGAGCGTAGTTGTGTCCGCGGCGGGAGTGATCAGCGCGCTGGCGATGCCCAGCTGTTCGCACGCGGCGATCTTGCTTTTGACGTAGAGATGCGAAGCGGGGTTGTCGCCGGCGAGTACGGCAGCGAGGCCCGGACGGATTCCGGCGGAGGTGAGCACGCGGACTTCATCTTTCAATTCCTCGAAGATCTGATCGCGAATTTTGCTGCCGTCGAGAATCCGTGCGGTCATGCGGTATCCGTTTTCTGCTAGAGACTGGCGTGGCGCAAAACGAAATCATAGCACACAGGAAAATAAGCGAGCGTGCCGCTGCACGCCGCAGCTATTTGCGCGCGCTCCAGACCTCTGATAGCATCCCGGACAATTCATCGGGAGGTGACCCGTGGCTACAGTGAAACGAATCGGTCCGGGATCAGCTTTCAAGATTGGGTTAGTGGTATACGGGCTCATGGGCTTTCTCTTTGGGATTCTTTTCGCGTCGATCTCCATGCTGGGAGGGGCGCTCGCTCCCCAGGCTGAGATGGGCATGTTCAAGATGTTTTTCGGAGTGGGGGCAATTGTAATTTTGCCGATCTTCTATGGGATTATTGGCGGAGTCTTCGGGGCGCTCGGCGCAGTCATCTACAATCTGGCGGCGGGTTGGGTGGGCGGACTCAAAGTCGATATCAGCTAGTCCTATCTTTCCGAATGCATTTGGCTATTGGCGCTCGGTCGCTCTGAATCGTCTTCGCCTTCTGGGCATCCAAGAGAATGATGATTCCGGTTTGTGGTTGTGTGCGTGCGCTTGACGGAAAGGGAACCAGCAAGGATGTCCTTATTCGGTGAATTGGGAACGCGCAAGGAGTTGGAGAATAAGGCGAAGGCGGAGCGACGGTTGCCGCCGGGGCAGTCGCTGACGCTGAAATGGCCGGTGTTGCACTACGGCAGCATTCCGCACTTTGACGCCGCGAAATGGGATTTCAAGATTTCCGGCGAAGTGGAGAACCCGGCGCGGCTGACGTGGGATGAATTTCGCGCGCTGCCGCAGACGGAAGTTACTTCGGATTTTCACTGCGTGACGCGCTGGAGCCGGCTGGACAACCGCTGGAAAGGCGTGTTGTTCACGGAAGTGCTGAAACTGGTGAAGCCGAAGCCCGAAGCGCAGTTTGCGCTGCTGCTGGCGGAAGAAGGGTACACCGCGAATGTGCCGCTGGAAGATTTGACCAAACCGAATGTGCTATTTGCATTCGATCACGACGGAGAAGCGCTGACCGCCGAGCATGGCGGGCCGCTGCGGCTGATTGTGCCACATCTGTACGCTTGGAAAAGCGTGAAGTGGGTGCGCGGGTTCATGCTGCTGGATCACGACCGGCTGGGATTCTGGGAGCGCAACGGCTATCACGCTTACGGCGATCCGTGGAAAGAGCAGCGGTACTCGGAGCGCTGAGGCGGGTTTAATCATAAAGACTGATTTTGGGGCGCGTTTCTAAGAGCTAAGGGCGGCGCTGCGGCGCAACTACTAAAGAGGGGGTGCGTTTACGACGCGAGATCTTCGAGGCGGCGTTTTCTGGGCTCGACTCCGAAGGCGAGGACGACGCCGATTTGAATGATGAGGAGCGCGATCATGAGCGCTACCACGCCGTGGACTCCGTAAGAGCGGAAGAGGGTGACGACCAGGAACGGCGTGAGAATCGTGGCGCCGCGGCCGAAGGTGTTGCAGATTCCGGCGGCGCGCATGCGCACTTCGGTGGGGAAGAGCTCCGGAATGTAGATGGCGAAGAGCGTGGTGATCAGCACATAGATGGGAATGATCAGCAGGAAGCCCGCGGCCATCAGGGCTGCAGGTTGCTTGACGAACGGATAGACGCTGCCAACAAGGATGGTGGCCAGGGAAGCGCCAATGATCGTGGGCTTGCGGCCCCAGGAATCGGCGGCCAACGCGGCGATGAGCGAGCCGATGGGCGCGCCGATGGACATGACCAGCGAATACTTGAAAGAAGTGGCGATGCTCAACCCTTCCTGGACGAAAAAGCTGGGCAGCCAGGTGACAAAGCCGTAGATCAAAGTGTTGGCGACGATCAGGGTGACCGATCCGACGATCATGCGGGGGAGGAGAACCGGATTTAGCAGCGCGCCGATGCCCCTGGGCGGCGCAATTGGCGGCGGCTCCGCGGGCGGAGGAAGCGCGCCGTGCTGCAGCGAAACTTCGCGCTCGATGGATTCCAGGAGCTGCTCGGCTTCGTCCGCACGGCCGATGGACTCGAGCCAGCGAGGCGATTCCGGCAGCGACTTGCGCAGATACCAGACGACGAGCGCGCCGAGTCCGCCGAGCAGGAACATAGCGCGCCAGCCGAAACGCGGAATGATCAAAGCGCTGGCGAGGGCGCTGAAGGGCAAGCTGGTGACCACCGCTATGGAGAGCGCGCCGACCCATTTCCCGCGCGCCTGCGGCGGCACGAATTCCGTCATCGAAGCGTAGCCCACCACGAGCTCGGCGCCGAGACCCACCCCCATGATGCCGCGCAGCAGGATCAACACATTCATCGAAGAAGCGAAAGCGGCGGCGATCGAGGCCACGCCAAAGAGCGCGAGATTGGCTTGATAAGTGAACCGGCGGCCGTAGCGGTCGCCCAGGAATCCGGTCAGAAACGATCCCAGCATCATGCCGAAGAAAGTGGCGGAGACGAACTGAGCGTTCTGCCCGATGGTGGAGAAGCCGCTTTTGAGCGTGGCGCCGACCACGGTGGCGGCGACGTACACGTCAAAGCCGTCGAAAAACATGCCGATGCCGATCAGCTTCATCACGCGGCGATGAAACGAAGAAACAGGAAGGCGGTCAAGGCGCGCGCCGGCGTTGACGATCACAGGCGCTTCATTTCCGCTTGGCAAGGACGGCCAGGCTGCCGGCAGTCAGAGCTTGCACGGCGCTGCGGCAGTTCTCGTCGAAAGATTTTTGCTGCGCGGACTGGAAGAATTGCTTGCAGCGGCGCGCCGCTGCCGGATCAAGCTGCAGAATGCGCTCGACCAGAGCATCGGCATCAGCGGAGAGACGCGCAGCGGAAGTGACCTGCGAGATCAAGCCGATTTGCAGGGCGCGCGGCGGATCAATGGGAGCGCCGAAGAGCACCAGAGGGAACGCAAAGCGCGGCAGAGTGTACTCGCCGAGGTAAGCCATGATGGCGGAAGGCGGAAGTCCGGAGCGCATTTCGGGAAAGCCCAGGGACGCGTGTTCTGCGACGAGCGCGAAATCACACAGAATCGCGAGTCCGAAGCCAAAGCCAAACGCGTCGCCTTGCACCTCCGCGACGCTGATCAACGGCGACAACCGCAAAGCGCGCTTGAACTCGACCAGGCGGCTGGATTCGCGCCGGATGGACGCAGCGTCCCGGCCTGCGCGTTCGCGCCCGGTGCAGAAAACTTTACCGCGCGCGCGGATACGGAGGACACGCGCTTTAGGAGTGGACGCTTCGGCGCGAAGCTCGCGCAGCAAGGCATCAAACATAAGGCCGGTGATGTGATTTCCGTGGTCGCCGTTGTCGAGGGTGAAAGTGAGGACGTAGCCGGTGTGTTCGATTAGCAGGCCGGGAGGTGCGGCGGCGGAAAGCGGAGCCGCGGACTTTTTGCGTGGCATTGCGGCACGGTATATGGAGCCGACGTGGGATGTCAAATCGTGCAGGTAAATTGACGCGTTGAAGCGCGCAGAAAGGAAAGCGCCCGGGTCGAAAACATTCCCGGGCGCTTACGTCATGGCGAGATGGGGCGCAGCAGTGCTGCGCCTCTACGAGCATTAGTAGATGTCGTACTGCTCCCAATGCAGCGTGGGATCGGATTGGATGATGATGTGCTTGTGCGCGTTCTGCTCGAGTTCGTCGATGAGCATGGACTCGCGGGTCTTGAGCGCTTTGGCGATTTCTGGATGCACGCGAAGCGTGAGATTCGGGCCTTCGTGCTCGGCAGTAGCCATCTTGCGCGCTTCGGACTGAATTTCGTAGCAAAGCGTGGGAATGGATTTGACCATGCCGGATCCGGTGCAAGACGGGCAAGGCTGGCAAAGCACGCGCTCGAGGGCCTGCTTGGTGCGTTTGCGGGTGATGCAGACGAGGCCGAACTCGTTGAAGGAAAGCGCTTTGGACGGCGCTTTATCCTGATCGAGAGCTTGCTGCAGCGCAGAGAGAACTTTTTCCCGGTTGCGGCGCTCTTCCATGTCGATGAAATCGACCACGATGATGCCGCCGAGATCGCGCAAGCGAATCTGCCGCACGATTTCCTTTACGGCTTCGAGGTTGGTCTTGACGATGGTGTCCTCGAGCCGCGTCGAGCCTTTGCCGACGAACTTGCCGGTGTTGACGTCGATGGCCACGAGAGCCTCGGTGTGGTTGATGACGATGTAGCCGCCGGACTTGAGCCAGACCTTGGCGCGCAGCGCTTTGTCCAGCTCGTGCTGGATGCCGAATTCCTCGAAGATCGGCGTGTCTTTGGTGTAGAGCTTGACGCGGCTGGCCAGCTTCGGCTGGAAGCGGCTGACGAATTCGACGACCTTGCCGTATTCCTCTTCGTTGTCGATCCAGATGGCGTTGAAATCGTCGCTGACGTAGTCGCGGAGAATGCGTTCGACGAGATTGAGGTCGCGGTGCAGAAGCGCGGGCGGTTTGCGCTCTTCGTTCTTCTGCTTGATTTCGTTCCAGGTGCGGCCGAGGAACTCGATGTCCGTGCGAATCTCTTCATCGGTTGCGCCGCCCGCGGCGGTGCGCACGATGAAGCCGCCCGGATAGCTGCCGCGCGCTTCGCCGACCAAACGGCGCAGGCGCGAACGGTTTTCCGCGCTGTCGATTTTGCGCGAAACGCCGATGTGGTCGATGGTCGGCATGTACACCAGGAAGCGACCCGGAAGAGCCACGTGGCTGGTGATGCGTGCGCCCTTCTTGCCGAGAGGTTCCTTGGCGATTTGCACGACGACTTCCTGCCCGGCCTTCAGCATCTCGGAAATGAGCTGCGGGCGGCGCGGGCCAGAGTGGCTGCCGTGCTGGTGGCCGCGATGACCGCCGCCGCCGGGTCCACGGCGTTCGAATCGGCGTCCGCCACCGCGGCGATTGTCGGGGCCGCGATCGGGGCCCCGGTCGGGGCCGCGGTCTGCACCGCGATCCGGGCCGCGATCGAAACCGCGATTATCGGTCCGTCCACTGCTACTTCCGGTGCGACTGTCTCGGCTGCCGCGGCTATCGCCACGGGGGCCGCTACGGTCGTTGCGGTCGCGTCCGCCGCTGCGGAAGGGCCGCTGGAAACGGGAACGCGGGTTACCTCCGATGCGCGCGGAATCTCGCGGAAAATCCTCGCGAGGGCCGGTACGCGGACTGCGCGTTTCGCCGGGCAAGAGGATAGCGTCTTCTTCGCCCTGCGGAGCGGCCGCACTGGAATGCGCGGCTGCAGCGAGCGCTGCGGGTTCATGATGTTCTTCGTGCTCATCGTGCGCGGCAATCTGGTGAGCCTCGTCGTGAGCGGCGTCCGCTTCGTCTTCGGCTAACTGCTCTGCGGGAGAACGGTGCGTCGTTTCGTTTTCTTCTTCGTGCGGATGTCCGTCTTCGCGGTGCGATTCCTCGGCCGCATGAATCTCGACAGCGGATTCTTCCTCTTCGCTCTCTTCTTCGTGCTCAGATTCTTCCGCATCGTTGGCGTGTACGAAGTGTTCTGTCTCCGTTTCCTCTTCGTCGTCTTCTTCCTCGGGTTCCAATCCGGCTGCGCCAACCGGAATGTCGGTCTCCACGCGGTCTTGTGCCTCTTCGTGCTTGGCTTCCACGAACGCAGCGCCCAGAGCGGCGGCTTGATCGTCGCTCAGTTCCGCGTCGCGTGAAGTGGTCTCGGGCTCTGTTTCGGCTTGGCGGGCGTTTGCGAGAGGCGACTCGCGGTTTTCCTGCTCCTCGCCTGCAGATTGCGCCGAGCCGGTGAGTTCTCCCGTTTCTTGCGCCGGAGTTTCTGCTTCGGAACCTGCGTCGGCGAGTAGCCAGCGGGGAAGTCCGCCGGAAAAGCGGCGCGGACCCGGCGCCGGCGTGCCGGCAGGAATCGGGCCGCGAGGTTGCGTAGACGGTTCTTCTTCATCCAACGGCAAACGGACTTCTTCCTGGGTGCGCTCGATAACGGGTTGCGGCGGTGCAGCCGCGGGGCGCGCGCGATATTTTGCGAGCGACTCCCCGGGAAGCACAATTTCGTCTTCGACGGCTGGCGGTGGGCCGACCGGGGCAGCGGGGCGGCGCGCTTCGTCGGGACGGCGGTTATCGAAGCCGCGATTGTCCGGGCGGCGCTCGAAGCCACCACGGCGCGGACCGCGATTGTCGTAGCCGCGAGTGTCCGGACCGCGAGAATCGTTGCCGCGCTGGTCGCGGTCACCGCCCTGCGGCGAAGCGTATTTCGATGGCGGAAGATTGCGCGCACCGCCAGGGCCGCTGCTGGGAGGAGGGCCGCTGCGGCGGCGTCCGCCGCGGCGCGGCCAGCGCCCGCCACGGCCCCGGTCGCCGCCACGGTCGCCACCGCGATCACCACGGTCGCCGCCCCGGTCAGCACCGCGGTCGTTACCGCGGTTGAAATCACCGCCGCGGTCGGGACGATCCGAACGCGAAGGATAATTCTGCGTCGGATTGTAGTGCGGCGCGAAATTCTGCGGCGCGGAAGCGTTGGACTCGGGCTGGCGCTCGTCGTAACGGTGCGAAGGCTGCTGGCTTTCCTCGTCGCGTACGGGGCCTGCCGAGGATTCGCCCTCCAAGCGGGGCGATGCATTCGAATGATCGTCGTGCGCATCGTCATGCGCTTCGTGGCGCGCGTGATCGGAGGAGTCGCCGTGCGGTTCACCGGAATGCGCTTCCTCGTGACCGCCGGCATGCGCCAGCGTTTCGCCGGGGAGCAACTCTACGGCGGCCGGGCTCGCGGGCAAACTGAGAGCCGGAACCGGGCCCGGAGCGTGCTCGTGGCCGTGATCGTAGTCTTCGAGGTTTTCGAAGACGTCGCTCACGTAGAGAAACGCGTCGCCATCCAGGCCGATGTCCACGAAAGCGGACTGCATGCCCGGAAGGACGCGGGTGACTCTTCCTTTGTAGATGCTGCCGACGAGCGCGAATTCTTTCTCGCGCTCGATGTAGATTTCGACTAGCTGGCCTTCTTCGAGAATCGCGACCCGCCGTTCATGGGAGGACGCGGAAATAACAAGTTCTTTAGACATGAAAACTCCTGAAGGGATGTGGTCCGTAAAGGACGCACAGGACGCATCGCCGCGGGTTGCAGCCCGACGGAGGTCTGGGAAAAAGCAGCCGGCCCGGTAAACACCGGGTCACACCAAGGCGACACCTGCATTGAGGTGGCTTTGCGTTCGAAGCCGGAGGGAAGAAGTTCTCTCTTGCTATCGATGCTGACTCGTTGCCGGAAAACTCCCGGGCGAACGGCGGACGATGCTGTCCTCACTCTGAAAATCCTAATCACCTACTGCGAATTTTTTCGCCGAGAGCGCCCGATTTGAATCAGGCGGTTCTCGCGACTGGCGCTCGGCTCAGTTGACGAACCGGCGTAGCCGGACATTCATGACCAGTCCGATCGCCAGGAATACAAACAATGTGGCGGAGCCCCCGTAACTCATGAGAGGGAGCGGGATGCCGGTCACCGGCATAGCGCCGATGACCATGGCCACATTCACTAAAACATGGAAACCCAGCGCGGCTGCCACGCCCATGACCAGAAACATACCAGCGCGATCTTTCGCGCGCTGAGCATTCTGCACCAAACGAAGCAGCAACGCCATATACAGCCCTAAAGCGAACAGCACACCTTTGAATCCCTGTTCTTCCGCCCAGGCCGACATGATGAAATCGGAGTACCGGACGGGGATATATCCCAGTTGATTCTGCGTGCCGTTGCCGAACCCTTTTCCCCAGAAGCCGCCGGAACCGACGGCAATCTTGGATTGCAACAATTGATAGCCGGCGCCTTTTGCGTCCTCTTCCGGGTGCAGGAAAGACGTAATGCGTTCCCGCTGATACGGCTTGAGAATGTGCCGGCTGACCGGCGGATAAAATACCGCACCAACAAGCAAAATGCCTGCCAACGAAAATACCGCCGCGTGCTGCCACTGGAGACCCGCCAGGAAAGCGCCGACCACAAGCAACGGCACAAGCACGAGGGCTGTGCCAAGATCCGGCTGCTTCAGTATCAGGACGAGCGGTAGGCCCACCAAAAGCCCTGCCTTGATCAAATCGCGCAGGGAAAGTTCCTCGCTGCCCACTTCGGCAAAGAAGCGGGCCAATGCAATGATTATAATCAACTTTACGAGTTCTGACACCTGGAGAAATTCACCCAGTACCGGAATCCAGCGTTTGGCCCCAAAACGCGTGTGCCCCACCAGCAGTACGGCAATAAGCGCAGCAATGCCAATAAGATAGAGAATCGGCGCCTGCCCCAGGATCAGGTGGTAATCGATCCGCGACACGATGAACATAACCACGATGCCGATTCCCAGCCAGCGTAGCTGCTTCAAGTGCATTCCGGCAAGGGTACTTCCATGCGTGGCGGAATAGATCTCGATCACGCCGAGCGTGCAGATGGCAGCGAGAATGGCCAGAAGCCACCAGTCGTAGTCGCGAGTTGTTGCGCCGGGCGCGTCTTTCATGTGCGGAAACTAAAAGCTGCCAATTGAAAATAAATCAAAAAACTCATTTGTCTTGCCTTCTCGGTCAGTGCTGAGCCGCCGCAGCGCGCGCGGGCGCCGCTGTGGATGGCCCTTCGGGCTTGAGCACCGGCTGCGGTTGAATGGCCGCGGGCGGTGCCGAGCCGTCACCTAGATCATAACGCTTGTATTCGACGGTGTATTGTCCCGATGTCTTCTTTGCCTTCTTGTCGTAATAGGTCTTAATGATGTCGCGAACCACCGGGCCAGCTGCCTCGCCGCCGTGTTTGCCGCTTTCTTGCACCAGGACGGAGACGACGATTTCCGGATCGCGCTTGGGGGCGTAACCTACGAACCAGGCGTTATCGAGAAATCTTTTTTGCTTGGCGACGCGATCGCGCGCGGCGTAACCGATGACCTGTGCCGTGCCGGACTTGCCGCTGAATTCGATGCCTTGTAGCTTTAGCCCAGCGCCCGTGCCGCCGCCGTTGACGACGCCGTACATGTCGTCCGTGATCTTCTCGGTGGTTGAATCCTTGAGCGGGAATTTTTCTTCGGTGATGTTTTGCGCGTCCTTCCACAAGTGCGGCTGCATGAAGACGCCGCCGGAGGCAATGCCGCCGATGAGGCGAGCCAGTTGCAACGGCGTTGTGGTGACCGCGCCCTGTCCGACAGCGACGGAAATGGTTTCGCCCGGATACCAGCGGCGATGGAAAACTCGCTGCACCCATTCTTCGCTGGGCACCAGGCCGGGTTCTTCCGAGGGCAGGTCGATGCCGGTTCTATGGCCAAGGCCCAAGCCGCTCGCGTACTTGGAAATGATGTCGATGCCCATGCGCATACCGAGGGTGTAGAAGAAGATGTCGCAGGACTGGTTGACGGCGCGGTGCACGTCGACGGTTCCGTGGGAGCTCTTGCCGAACACCCAGCATTTGAACTGGCGGCCATAGAAGGTGCCGTAGCCCGGGCAAAAAACCGTCATATTCTCGGGCACGACTTTCGTTTCGTACATGGCCGTGGCCATGACGATTTTGAAGACCGAGCCGGGAGCCAGTTGCGCTTGGATCGTTCGGTCCAGGAGCGGCTTTTGTTCATCGTCGTTTAGGCGCTTCCATTCTTCCTTGGAAACGCGAACAGCGAAATCGTTGGGGTCGGGCGCGGGATGGCTGACCATGGCGAGGACTTCGCCGGTCCGCGGATCCAGAGCAACAACTGCGCCCTCTCTTGCGCCGAGTGATTGTTCGGCAACCTGCTGAAGGTCGTAGTCGATGGTCAGCCTGATTTCTTTGCCCGGGATGGCTTCCTGGCTGGGCAGGCGATCGACTTCCCGGCCCACGCTGTTGACGATGACGCGGCGCATCCCGTCCGTCCCCATGAGCATGTCGTTGTACTGGCGCTCCAGTCCCGTCTTGCCGCCAAAGTCGCCCGGACGCAATTTACCGTTGCTGGCTTCGATCTGCTGCTCGCTCACCTCGCCAACGTACCCCGAGGTATGGGACATAAAACCGCCCGGAGGATACCGGCGGCGCGAAACGGAAAGCATTTCCAGCACAGGAATGTCGGCACGATGGGACTCGATATAGTCGATATCGGCTTGCGTGGCCTCCGGCTTGACCACAATTGGCTGGAATTTCGGCAGGGCTCTGGTGTTACTCAGTTGCTCGCGCAAATCCGCCATGGGGATATTTAGCCCCTCGGAGATCGCCGGAAGATTTTTCTCCACCAGCGCGGGATCGTCACGAAGCAACAGGACGCTGAAGGAGGGCCGATTATCCACCAGCACGCGGCCATCGCGGTCCAGCATGCGTCCCCGCGGCGCGATGATGGGAATCGAGCGCACGCGATTGCGCTCCGCCCACTGTGCGTATTTGTCCGAATCGATGACTTGCAGCTTCCAGAAGCCGAGCAGCAACACCCCGACCATTCCCACGATCACGTAAGAAGCCACGGCCAGCCGCCCTTGCGGCAAACGATTGTCGTTGCGAAACCAGTACGACACGCCAAAACCCCGCGCGAGATATTCTGCTATGTCTTGTGTATCAGGGCTGAGCTGAGCCCGCTCCAGCTTTGCCGGAGTACACCCGCGCCACTAACAAACCCAGAGCCAGTTCCGAAGTTTCCTGAGAAGACTTTGGCTCGAAAAAACGCCTCGAAACATTCCCACGGAGATCCCGAAGCCGCCGGACCTTTCCTGCCTGCAGTCGGAAGAAGTCCCTTTAGAAACTAGCATTCAGGAGTTGAGGGTGCAAGCCGTCCCAAGGGACAGGTTCCAGGTTGGCACTTATTCGTAGCGCAAAGCGGTAACCGGATCGACGCGCATGGCCCGGCGAGCGGGAAGGTAACTGGCCAGCAACGCGACGCCCAGGAGCAGAACCGGAACCACCAGGAAGGCAATCGGATCATAGGAGCGCAGCCCGAAAAGCATTGCCGACAGGACCGAAGATACCCCCGCACAAACAGCGATGCCAACGACGGCGCCAACTAAGACCGGGCGCATAACCTGCCGCAGCAGCAGCCCCATGACATCGCGAGAGCCGGCCCCCAACGCCACGCGGATACCGATTTCGCGAATGCGCCGGCTGCTGGCATACGAAGCCACGCCATAAACACCCGTGATGGCCAGAACTAACGCGAGAGCTCCGAGCGCCGCAGACAGGGAAGCGACGATGCGCGACGGAGTTCGCCAGATTTCGAGATTGTCCGCCAGGGGAGTTACGTCAACAGGCATATCCGGGTCCACCATGTGAACGGCGCCGCGAATTGCCGTTTCCGTTTGCCGGAAGGGTACGGCGCTGTGAACCAGCAGCTGGACACGAATCTGCTGCTCAGGCCCGGCGGGTAGATAAATGTAGGGACGCGGGTCTTGTCCGAGGCGCGCAATCTGCGCGTCTCGTGCCACGCCCACGATCTGCAGTTCCTGTTTGCCTTTCCTGATCGTCTGGCCTACTGGATCCGCACCATGCCAATGCGTCCTGGCGGCGGCTTCGCTGATGATCGCGACATTCGCTCCCGTGCGCGATTCGGCCTCCGTGAAGTTCCCTCCGCGCACAAATGGGATTTCCAGGATGGTGAAGAAAGCAGGCGACACGTTGTCGAACTCCACATCGATATTGTCGTGCTCGCCGGGAAACAAGAAACCCGTCCAGTTATGATCATCGTCGAGCGGAGCGTGCTCGGCCTGTGCAACGCCGTCCACTCCGGGCAGGGAAACCAAACGATCGATGAGTTGGCTTTGAAACACCGCGGCTCGTTTGTCGTCGTACGCTTGCGATCGCAGGTCCAAAGAGATGGACGCCACGCCGCCCATTCGGAAGCCGGGATCGACGGTCTGCGCGATATACAACCCGCGCATCAGCAGCGCGGCGGCAAGCAAAAGGATCATGCACACCGCGACCTGCACGCCGACCAAAGTGTTTCGCAGCCGTCCGCTGCGGCGCGCTGACCCCGCCGCGCCGTAGCCTTCCTCTTTCAGCGCGGTATTTAATTCGGCGCGCGTGGCTTGCAGTGCTGGAACCACTCCGAAAACCATGCCCGTAAGCACGGTGAGCACGAATGCGTAAGCGAGTACGTGCCAGTCTGGCGCAAGGTTCAAAGCCAGCGGCGGGAAATTGCGCGGCAGATGCGCCAGCAGAAAACTGGAAATCCCCTGGAAAGACCAGAACGCAATTACGGAGCCGCAGGCCCCGCCGATAAATGCCAGCAGCAGACTCTCTGTCAGCAATTGGCGAATGAGGCGCCAGCGGCTGGCGCCGATGGACAAGCGCAGCGCGATTTCTTTGTGTCGAGCGGAAGCGCGCGCGAGCAGAAGATTCGCCACGTTTGCGCAGGCGATGAGCAGCACCAGGCCCGTGGCGGCCAGAATAATTCCTCCGACGCCAAACACGAATGAGTGCTCCTCTTGCCGCCCCAGGAAGGTCGCTGGGCGGATCACCAACGTGGCGAAGCCGCCAGGATGGCGCTGGTCCAGTCGCGCGGAAATCACCGCGAGGTCGGCGCGCGTCTGTTCGAGAGAAACGCCGGGCCGCAGACGGCCCAGCAGTGCCAGCCAGCTCAGGCTGGCATCGCCAAGCGCGTCCATCTCGCGCCCGGGCTCGATGGATGGCTGCATTGTGAACGGGACCCAGAACGCGCTGGGAATTGGTTCGGTTCCTGTAAAACCCGGAGGCGCAATGCCGATGACCACAAAAGCCGCGCGATTGAGCCGGATCGCCTTGCCCAGAATCGCCGGATCTGCGGCGAACGAAGCGTGCCACAGCTCGTCGCTTATGACCACGACCGCGCCGGTTCCGGACGCCGCGCAGTCGCTGTCGACGAATGCCCGGCCCGCGGACGGAGCAATCTGCAGCACATCGAAGTAATTGCAGGATGCGGCGGCGCCAAACAGTTGCTTCGGTGACGCGCTTGCGAGCGTGGCCATCAGAAATGGCTCGTACGCCAGTAGACCGGAAAAAACATGATTGTCGCTGCGGTAGCTGAGGTACTCCGAGTACGAGACGAGCGTGGTCTCGCCGTGGACATTGCGATGCAGCTTGCCGTGAAAAATCTGATCGACGCTGACGACCTGTCGTGACGACGGTATCGGCAACAGCCTTAACGCCACTCCATTAAGAATCGAGAAAATGCCGGCATTCACGCCAATCCCGAGCGCGATCGCCAGGACCGCCACGATGGTGAAGCCAGGATTATTCGCCAGCGAACGCCCCGCATAGCGTACGTCCGTCCACCACGATTCCAACGATGTAAACGTCCACATCGCGCGGCTTTGTTCCTTCACGTTTCCGATGTTTCCAAAGCGCCGCCGCGCTGCGTGCTGCGCGGCTGCCGGATCGCGGCCCAGGGCCTCCAGCTTCGCGGCGCGCATGGCCAGATGAAACGCCATTTCGTCGTCCAGATCGCGGTCCAGTTGGCGCCGCCGCTTGAGCGCCTTCAACCGCAGGATGGTTTTATTGAGCCATGAAGAAATCATCATGCCCCCTTATGCCGTTTGCAGAATTCGCGCTACTGCGCCGGACAAACGCCGCCAGTGCTCGGTTTCTTGCGCCAGTTCTTTGCGGCCCGCCGCCGTAAGTGAGTAATACTTCGCGCGCCGGTTATTCTCAGACGTGCCCCATTCGGCCGCGAGCAAGCCGCGCAGCTCCAGGCGGTGCAGCGCCGGATACAACGCGCCCTCTTCCACGCGCAGGATGTCTTCGGAGATCGCGTGAATCCACTCGGCGACGCCGTAGCCGTGTTGCGGCCCGCGCGCCAGGGCTTTGAGGATGAGCAAGTCCAGCGTTCCCTGGAGCAGGTCGCCCGGATTTTCCTTCTTGGCGGTCATGAAAAGGCCCCGTTCTATCCATAAGACCTAGCCATCAGACTATCCATAAGACGTTTAGGGGAGCAGATTGTTTCACAAAATTTCCGCCGTGAGAAGGATTCTTTGTGAATTCTCTGGAAAATGCGCCGCGGCACAAGGTTGTGGGTCTCGAACCTGGCGCCGGGTTGCAAGTTGCCCTGCCGCGCTTTGAACCTTATTGTGAAGGATTAGGGGTGCAACGGAGTCTTGCTTGGAGAAACCTCTGCGGCTGGCGCTTGTCGGCATGTCCGGCGCCGGCAAGACCTTCTGGACCAGGAAGTTAGCCGCTTACGGCTGTCCGGCGGCGTCTTGTGACGATCGCATTGAGGAGCGTCTGGCGCCGCGGTTGGCTGCGGGCGGACATGCTGGAATCAACGGCGTAGCGGCGTGGATGGGCTGGCCCGATAGCCCCGCTTATGGCGAACGCGAGGCGCAATACTTGTCCGAAGAAATCCACGTGCTCGATGAAGTGCTGACCGAACTCGAGCGCGACCGATCCCGTTCACTGGTTCTTGATACCACCGGTAGCGTGATTCACACGGGGAACAATCTGCTTTACCGCATGCGCAAGCAGATGACCGTGGTGTATCTGGCCGCGTCCGCCGAAGAGCGGCAGTTGCTGATTGAGCGCTACCTCAGCGATCCCAAGCCCGTCCTTTGGCGCGGCGCATTTGTCCCCAGGCCCAATGAAACGCCGCGCAACACTGTCGCACGATGCTATCCCGCGCTTATCGCGGCGCGCCGCCAGAGCTATGAAGCCCTGGCGCATGCGACGCTGCAAGTCAGCGAACTCCGCGATCCCGCAATGGACGCCGAGAAGTTTCTCGCCAAGGTGCGAGAGTTGCTCTGAAGAAGTAGCATTCGATACGCGGTAACGGATAACCAGAGCCGGAGAAGAATGAGATATCGCAGCACCGCACAGAAAGCCGCACTGACCTCGCTTCGCGGCGCAGTCTTGCGCGGCCTTGCGCCGGACGGCGGCTTGTACATGCCCGCGGAAATCGCTCGCCACTCGCCCGAAGAGCTGGAAGAGTTTCGCGGCCTGCCGTTCACGGAAGTGTGCTTCCGCGTGGTGCGCCCGTTCGCCACGCCGGACGTTCCCGAAGAAATCCTCTGGCAGATCGTCAGCGAAGCCATCAATTTTCCGGTCAAGCTCGTGTCCCTCTCGCCCGGATTGCACATTCTCGAGCTCTTCCACGGGCCAACGCTAGCCTTCAAGGATTTCGGCGCGCGCTTCATGGCCCGGCTGATGGGCTACTTCGTGCGCGGCGAGACTCGCCCGCTCGCCGTGCTCGTCGCCACTTCCGGCGATACTGGCAGCGCCGTAGCGCACGGATTTCTCGCCGTCCCCGGCATTCGCGTCGTGATCCTCTATCCTTCGAAGCGCATCAGCGAAGCGCAGGAAAAGCAGTTCACCACCCTCGGCGAGAACATCACCGCGCTCGAAGTCGCCGGCACCTTCGACGATTGCCAGCGCCTCGTCAAGCAAGCCTTCACCGACGAAGACCTGAACAAGCGCGTCTGGCTCACCTCCGCCAACTCCATCAACATCGGCCGCCTCTTGCCGCAAATGTTCTATCACGTCGCCGCGTACCGCCAGTTGCCCGTAGCTTCCGTGTCGCTGGTCGTTTCCGTGCCCAGCGGAAATTTTGGCAACCTCACCGCGGGACTCTTCGCCAAGCGCATCGGCCTGCCCGTAGCGCACTTCATCGCTTCGACCAACGCCAACGACGTCGTCCCGGAGTATTTGCGCAGCGGTGAATTTCATCCGCGGGCTGCGCAAGCCACCTATTCGAACGCCATGGACGTCGGCAATCCCAATAATTTTCCGCGCCTGCTCGATTTGTGCCGCGGCCGCCTCGAATACGTGCGCCGCGAAATCTCCGGCTACGGCGCCACTGACGAAGCAACCCTGCGCGAAATGCAATCCGTCTGGGAACGCTTCCGCTACATCGCCGATCCGCATACCGCCGTAGGCGTCCTCGGCTGGGAAGCCTACAAGAAAGAACACGCCGAGCCCGCCCAAGGTCTGGTCCTGGCCACCGCGCATCCCGCAAAATTCGCCGAGGTAGTCCAGAAAGCCATCGGCCAGGCCCCGCCACTCCCGGAACGTCTCAGCAAATATTTAGAGAAAACCAAGCTCTCGCTGCCCATCAGCAGCAGCTACGGCGATTTCAAGGAATTCTTGTTGGCGCGCTAGCCAGAGAAACTTCTAGCGTATTCGAACTGCATCTAGCCGTACTAGCGTTTGCGCAGACGGTCCAGAAGATGGAACAGGAAGATCGCCACAACCGCGTTCACCGACGCTGCGATCACCAGCCGCATCGTCAACCATGCCTCAGGCTGCGCCAGCAGCAAACGCTGCGTCAGCACGATCACGCCTTGATGCACGAAGAAGAACAGCCCGGTCAGCGCAAAGCGCGCCGCGGGATGCTCGGTGTCCAGCCGCGCGCCAATCGAGGACGCTAGATACCCGATCACCGTCTTCGCGATTCCGTACAAGCCCAGCGGCACCGTAGGCCCGCTCAAGCTGTCCTGCAACAGCCCGATGACCATGCCCAGCAGCAAACCCGTCGAGGGATTGCGCCGGCTCAATCCGAAATAAATCGTAATCAGCAGCGGCAAATCCAGGATCGCCGCTTTCGAAAAATAAATCGGAGACGCCGCTTGTATCAACAGCGCCAGCGCCGTCGCCACCACGATCGCGCCGGTGCGGAACTTGTGCACCTCAATGTGCGTTTCCGCGCTGTGGAAGTCGTATCCGTCGTTCACGGAGTCACCGCCGCCGGAGCTGCTGCCGGAGCCACCACCACCGCCGAATCCCTCTTCATCTCCAGCGGCCGCAGCGTAAGCAGCACGATCACTTCCTCGAGCCGCTCCAGATTCGCCGCTGGCCGGATGCGAATTTGCTTAAACGGATTGCCCGCTTTCACTTCCGCCACCGTGCCCACTGGAAGATCCCGCGGAAAAATCCGGTCCATCCCGCTGGTCACCACGCGCTCGCCCGCCTTAACCGTGTCGTCGTTCGCAACGTATTTCATCGCCAGCAGCGGTTCGCCGGTGCCGCCCACCGGACTCTGTATGCGCGAGTCCGCCAGCATCGCGCCTACCCCGCTGTCTTTATCCGTCAGCAGCAGCACCTGCGAAGTATTCGCGAACGCTTCGATCACCTTGCCGACCACTCCGTCCGCCGTAATCACGCCCATGTTCTTGCGGATGCCGTCGCGCTCGCCGCGATCCATATAGATAGTCTGGCTGGCGCTGTCCGCGCTCGCGCCGATCACTCGCGCGCTCAGCATCGGCACTTCCTGGTGCGATTTGCGGAAATTGAGCAGCGCCGCCAGGCGGTCCGCCTCCGCCGCTTTGCCCTGCAGCTGCGCGAGCTGCATCTTTAGCGCATCGTTTTCCTTGCGCAGTTGTTCGTTGTCGCGCGAGGTATTCTGCAACGCGAAATAATGATTCCAGGTATTGCGAATGTGCCCGACGCCGTAAGCGCCCGCGCGTTCGAACGGCGACACCGCGCCCACGGTCCACACGCGGATCAGCCGCCCCTGCGCATCCTTCTTGATCTGCACCGCCAGCAGCAGCACTTGCAGCAGAATCACGCCGACCAGCAGTACCAGCGATTTGTGGCGAGAGGGAATGCCAACCATGAGAGTGTCCCGCGTCCCTGAAAACTATCCGAAAACTATTCGAGAACTAATCGATGCAAACCTGCCGCAACAATTTGAAATCGCTCAGCATTTTTCCCGTGCCCAGCACCACCGACGCCAGCGGATCGTCCGCGATCGATACCGGCAGCCCGGTCTCCTCGCGAATGCGCTTGTCCAGATTTTTCAGCAGCGCCCCGCCGCCCGTCAGCACGATGCCCCGGTCGCTGATGTCCGCGGAAAGTTCCGGCGGCGTGCGCTCCAGCGCCACGCGCACTGCGTTCAGAATCGTGGCCACGCATTCGCCCAGAGCTTCGCGAATTTCGCTGTCGTCGATCGTCACCGTGCGCGGAACCCCTTCAATCAGGTTGCGCCCCTTCACTTCCATCGTCAGCGGCTTTTCCAGCGTATACGCCGACCCGATTTCCATCTTGATTTGTTCCGCCGTTCGCTCGCCAACCAGCAAATTGTATTTGCGCTTCAAATACTGCATCACCGCTTCGTCCATCTCGTTGCCGGCCACGCGCACCGACCTCGAGTACACGATCCCGCTCATCGAAATCACCGCGATATCCGTGGTCCCGCCGCCGATATCCACCACCATGTTTCCCGAAGGTTCTTCGATCGGCAGCCCCGCGCCAATCGCCGCGGCCATCGCCTGCTCTACCAGATATACTTCGCTGGCTCGCGCCCGGTACGCACTGTCCTGCACCGCGCGCTTTTCCACTGGCGTAATTTCGCTGGGCACTCCGATCACGATACGCGGATGCACCAGCACCCGCCGGTTGTGCGCCTTCTGAATGAAATACGTGAGCATCTTCTCGGTGACTTTGAAGTCCGCGATCACGCCGTCTTTCATTGGCTTGATGGCCACCACGTTCCCGGGTGTGCGTCCCAGCATTTCTTTCGCTTCGCGCCCCACCGCCACCACTTCGCCGGTCGACTTGTTAATCGCCACGATCGACGGCTCATTCACCACAATGCCTTTGCCGTGCGCAAACACTAGTGTGTTCGCCGTCCCCAGATCGATGGCCAGGTCGGACGAAAACAAACTGAACACCGACCTCATGCTGTAGCCGTTTTTGTTCATTCCCTCGTTCCCCTTGCGGAGAGACCCTCTCCGCTGCCCGGCCAGAAAATGCGTCGCTGCCGGGCGTGCCCGCAATTCCAACCCAGGTCCATTGTCTCCGGTCAGCGCCGTAAGCGCAAAACCCCGCGCTCCAACCGCTCCTTCGCCAGCTCTACTTTGGCACGATGATGGACACTTCCTGCTTCGCCGTTCCTCCGCGCCGGTTTTGTCCCACGATCACGATGGTGTGCTGCCCGGGATCTAGTTGCTCCGTAAAATGCCGGAAGCTCCCGTCCGCCGCGATGTTCGGCACCGATTGTCCGTTGATGATCAGCGCCGCCCCTGGCTCCGTGCGCCCCAGAATTTCCGCCACGCGCCCGTGCAATTGTGTCCCATCGATCTGCAGCATCATTTCCTGGGTCTTGCCCTGCGCCACCAGCGTAAACTTGAACGTCTCGCTGACCTCGCTGGCTTGCTTCTTGCCGTCCAGCGCGGACACGTTCCAGAAATAATCGCCCGGATCAAAGCCCGAAACTTCTGTGGTTGCCCCGGAGACCTTCACTTCCTTCACGATCTTGGTGAACATCGTCGTGGTGCTCACGCGCAGCGTGTAGGAAACTGCCTCCCGCACCGGCTTCCACTCGAAACGCACCTCAAAGTTGCGCGGGTATTCCGTGATCAACGGCGCCAGGTTCAGCGGTGCCACCAGTTCCGGCGGCGCCAGCACGTTCGACTTCTGAATGGCCGCCCCGTTCTGGAAGCTTACTTTCTCCCATTGCGTCAGCTCGATCTTCTCCGATCCGCGTTTCACTTCCGCCGAACCGTTGGACACCGTGATTTCATGTTCGTTCGTTTGTGGATCGCTCTTTACCGACGCGCGGCTGTTCTGGTGCATTTGCGCCACCGCATCTTCCACGCTAACCGCCGCCTTGGAATCCGGCGAAGCCCAGTTTCCCGTGGCCAGATCCACCGACCCCGTGTTGATACGCACCGCCACGCTCGTCGGCCTGTTATTCCCCATCAAATTCTCTTCCACCGTTACCAGCGCTTCGGACTTCACCGTATACGTGGTCCCGTCGCCAAACGTGATGCGCGCCGCTCCGTCCGGTCCCGTTTGAATCTGATCGCCCTTGTCCAGCGACGTGCGGTAGTCCGCTTCCACCCACGTCACCGAATTCACTTTTTTTACCTGTACCTTGCCGTCCAGGTTCACGAACTTTGCTTGCGTCTGCGCCGCCGAAACCGCATCGCTGTCCCCGCTGATCTTGTCGTTGACGGTCCTCAGAAACTTCGAGTAAATGTCCGGCACCGCCAGATACAGCGCCGCGAAGACAATCGTCGCGATCAGCACCACGTAAATCGCCACCGTCTTATACGTGATCGCGGTCCAATACACTTCCACGCGCGGCGGCGCCTTGTGTGGCGACGGCGAGTGCTTCGGGTCGACTGGTGTTTGTGTGCTCACAGGCTCCGTGCGCAAGAAATGCGCTAAATTTAAAACTTAGCACACCGCTTCGCCGCCCGCGCATCCGCCTCAACCAGCGTACTCAATCAGCAAATAGCAACTTGGAGTGCGGCAGCACAGCTGCGCCTTTCCGCCAGCCACGGCGTCTATGACCGTGGCAATCCTGCAGCCGCTCACGCCGCCCCGCCCGCCGATTACGCCGCGCCCCGCGACTCCCAGCCTCATTCCTTCCCCGAATCCCTCCGCTCGAAGAACCTCCGCTTATCCACCCCCGCCGCCACCGCCACATCAAAAAACCCCACCATCATTTCATCGTAGGTCTGTTCACCCCACCGCACCGCTGCGCTCGGATCAGGGTTATGAGCATTCCCCGCCGAATTGTCGAACCACGCCACCGCCTGCAGTTCCGTTCCCGCCTTCAAGACCCGCGGCTCGGCCAGCCGGTAGCTCATCTGCCAGTGAAAGTGATAGTTCACGCGCAGCAACGTCTCCATATCCGCGCCGCCCGAACCTCCCTCTTTTCGGTGCACCACGTTATATTCAAATCGCCTTCCCCGCAAATGCATGTGCGGGAAAAAGCTCAGCAGCAAGGCCTCGTTCGGAAGCGTACCCCGCGCTTCCACGCGATAGTCCGGCGCCCCCGGTGGAATCACAAAGTGATCGTTCGTCAGTTGCAATGTCAGCACCCGTTGCGCCGGCCGCTGCTTCGAAAAGATCAGTCCCACGCTCGAGCGATCCTTTGTCGCCCGCCCGTTCGACGTGTAATGCATCTGGAAAACGAGATCTGAACCCGCCGGAATGAACTTCGCCATCGTCGCCGGCCAGTTATCCGGCGAACTTCCCGGCGCGTACACCAGCAAAACGTCGCTGTCCGTCCAATGCGCCCCGCGCCGGTCCTCCTCATCGCTCAGCGACTCCACCGTAAACGGAACCCCCATCGGCGCATGCCGCAGCCATTTCGATTCCGGCGGCCGCACGTACACCACCGCATGGTGCACGTTCGCCCGCGCCGAAGGCCGCACCTCCACACTCTGGATCCACCGGTCCTCCGCAAAGTGCGTCGGCACGATCTCATACGTGTAATCGATATCGCCGCCGGCAGGCAGCCCCACTGCCTGCGGCATTTGCAAAACCAAGTCCGGCTGCGCCATCGTCCAGCTCTTAGCCCACGGCGCCGCCGCAGGCGCATCCTTGGCATCGCCTGCCAGAGCGCCATCGTCCGCCCACGCCGCAATCACCGAAATCTCCTTCGCCGTCAGCGAAGGATCATTCGAAAAGTGCCCCACGCCGGCCTCGGCAAACCACGGCGGCATGGTCTTCGCCTGCGTCGCCGCGCGAATCGCACCCGCAAACGGCCGCGTCTGCTCGTACGTCTCAAACGCCATCGGCGCAATTCCGTCCGCCCGATGACAGCCTTCGCAATGCCGCCGCAAAATCGGCAACACATCGCGATAATACGTCGCTACCTGTTCCGCCGCCGAAACCCTCCCCGCCGCCGAAACCCTCCCCGCCCCGCCCTCCCCACCGCCGAGCCACACACACACAGTCCCAACCAGCACCAGCAAGCCGGTCAACATCACCAACCCGAACGACAAAGCGCAACGCCTCATATCCCCGCTTCGATGTTCCTCCCGTTCCCCGGGTTTCTCCAGCCCTCTATCGACGATTCAATTTGAGGCCCGGCCCGCAATCTTCTATAATCCAGAGTTTGGCTACTGAGAAATAAGCAACTAGGAGCTGTAACCGCATGCCTGGAACTGACAAAAGAAAACTTGGCTACCGCATCCTGCTCGGCGTCGTCGTGGTCGCCATCGGCGGCAGTATGTTGCTTTACCTCGTGCCCCAGGCGCCCGGCGGCGGACAAGAAGCCAGCGACACCCTGGCTCGCATCGGAGATCAGACCGTCAGCGTCGCCGAAGTCCGCCAGCAGCTCGGCGATATCGAGCGGAGCAACCCCATACCCAAGCCCCTCGAAGGCCTCTACGCTCAGCAGATCCTCAAGCAAATGGTCTTTCAAAAAGAGCTCGAGTACGAAGCCAAGCGCCTGGACATCAAAGTCACCAATGAAGAAATTGCCGACCGCATCCGCCAATTCCTTCCCAGCGCTTTCAATGGCGGCAATCCCGTCGCCATGGATCAGTACTCCGCCCAGGTGCAGGCGCGCTTCAATTTGACCGTTCCCGTCTTCGAAGAATTGATCCGTCAGGGCATTCTCGACGACAAGTTCCGCAAGCTGGTCACCGACGGCGTCAGCGTCGGCCCCTCCGAGCTCCAGCAGGAATTCGCCTACCGCAATCAAAAGGTCAAGCTCGACTACGCACTCATCAAGCCCGAAGACCTCGAAGCCAAAATCACCCCAACCGACGCCGAAGTGCAAGCCTCCTACGACAAGAACAAATCCAAGTACACCGTTCCGGAGCGCCGCTCCGTGCGTTACGCCCTCGTCGACGTCAACCAAATCCGCCAAAGCCTGCAAATCTCTGACGACCAGCTCAAAGCCCGCTACCAGGCCAACATCCAGCAATACGAAGTCCCCAACCGCGTCCACGTCCAGCACATCCTCTTCATGACTGTCGGTAAGACCCCCGCGGAAGTCGAAGAGGTCAAAAACAAAGCCGAAGACGTCCTCAAGCAGGTCAAAAAGGGCGGCAAATTCGACGAGCTAGCCAAAAAATACTCCGAAGACCCCGGCACCCGCGACAAAGGCGGCGACCTCGGCTGGATCGTTGAAAAGCAAACCGTTCCCGAATTCCAGACCGCTGCCTTCAGCCTGCCCAAAGGCCAGGTCTCCGACCTCGTAAAAACTCAATACGGCTTCCACATTATTAAGGTCCTGGACAAGGAAACCGCCCATACTAAGCCTTTCGACGAGGTCAAGGACACCCTCCGCGCTCCCCTCATGCTCAACGAAGCCGACAAACAGGCCAGCGACGTCGCCGACAAGCTCGCCGCCGCCGTTCGCCAGTCCAACAAAGTCTCCCTCGACGATCTCGCCAAGCAATATCACATGGCCACCGGCGAGACCCATCCCGCCGCTGCCACCGAGCCCCTCATCGAGCTCGGCAACTCCCAGGAAGTCAAGGACGCCATCTTCCGCCAGCGCGTCGGCGAACTCAGCCTCCCCATGCGCACCGACCGCGGCTTCGTCATCATCTCCGTAAAAGACATCCAGCCCACGCACCCCGGCTCGCTCCAGGAAGTCCGCGACCGCGTGGTCGCCGATCTCAAGCGCGAAAAGGCCGGCGAACTGGCGCGCACCAACGCCGAGCTGCTCGCCAAGCGCGTCAAATCCGGCGAAAAGTTTGACGCCGCCGCCAAAGCCCTCGGCCTGGACCCCAAGCTCAGCGATCCCATCGCCCGCAACGGCTCCATTCCCGGTGCCGCCAGCGGCAAACAGCTCTCAGCCGCCTTTCAGTTGAAACCCGCAGACGCCGGCGCCCCGCTCAACCTCGGCGCCAACTGGCTGGTCTACCAAGTCGCGGAGAAGCAAGAACCCAATCCCGCCGACTTCGACAAGCAGAAGAAGGAAATCACCGATTCCTTGCTGCAATCCAAGCGTAGCGTGGCCTTCGAGGCCTTCCGTGCCGCACTCGACGAGCGGCTCAAGAAGGACGGAAAACTCAAGATGATGCCCGACAAGCTCAAGACCTTCGGCAGCTTCGGCTAGTCGTTAGCCTCGTATACAACTGAAAATAATAGGCTTATGGCATGTAGCGTCGTTGCGTGCCCGCCCTTGCCTTTCCGCTGTCCGCCCATTACCCTATCAGCGCTGGGATCTAGCCTCATTCGCCGCTTCCCAGCGGCGTCGCAACCAGGGGGTTCCGCGAGGCAAATCTTAGAGCCGCTTAATTCGGCCTCACCAGGCCGGTTCAGGAACTAAACACTATGCCCGCTCGTCCATCCGCCGTTCGTAACGACTACCGTTGCAGCATCGAAAGAAACCAGAACGGGAAGTATTGCGTACGTATTCAGTGCCGCTATCCTCGCCACGCCTGGACCCTCAGCGTCTTTTTCCTGGCTTCTTCCTTCGACCGCTCCATGAAAAAGCTCGAAGAGTCCCTCGATTTCCTCCAGCGCCACGAAGAGAAGCTCTGGTTCTGGGGCGTCGACCGCGCCGCCGATATGGGCTTTTCCGCCGAATTCCTCCGCGAAGCCGGCCTCAAGCTGGACCGCCGCATCGAATTCCCACCCAAGTCCGCCAGCCTCTCGCTCGCTCCCGAGCGCGAAGTACCCGCCTTTGTCCTCGGCACCGTCCGCCGTGGCCTCGCCGAATCCGTAGACTCCGGCCGCCTAGCCGCCGCCGGCGACTAACCCCACACCAGCCCGATCAACCCTATAGTTTACGCGCGCTTTTGGAGTGCGGGAGCCCAGCTCCCGCTTTTCCGTCAGGCGTGCGTTCTCGAGAGCTAAAAACGCTCCCTGGCCACAGCGGCGAAAACCGGCGATCTACTTTTCGCGCAGAATCACTTCGCCTTGCCCCACCGGCTGATCATTCAGCCACAGCCGGTACTTGTACGTGCCCGCTTTGGTGCCCACACGGGGCGGCCCGCTGCTCAGCCGCATTCCCGCCGGCGCCTGGAACACGTTCGACGAAAACGGACAGCGGTTAGCGTCGAACTCGATGCGCACGCTCCCTGCATCCGAAAGCCACGAGACCTGGTCGCCCGGATCGAGCACCACCGCCTGCGGAATCAACCCTATCAATACCGGACGCTCTGTCATTCGCTCCCCTTCTCGCTATCTAAATCCTCTGAAACAGCCCCTTGAACCAGCGACGATAGCACATCCCGCTCCGCAATCTGTACGACTGGTCACTATACCTGTCCTTCCGTACGCTTGACCGCTGTTCCACGCGCCCGTAAACTTATAGGTGCTGAGTGTGCGCCAGCGTCTATTCTGGCCTCGCGCTCGCCGAAATCCTCATCGAGCGTCCAAGAGACGCGAAGGAAGTATCTGCATGGCGTCACGAGCTCTATCGATTCCCCTGCCCAACGGCTCCCGCATTTCTGTTCTGCTTTCTCTGCCGTTCGCCCTGGTGCATCTCGCTTCTTTGCTGGTGTTCTTCTTCCCATTTCACTGGTATTACCCGGTCGCCTGCGTGGCGCTCACCGTCGGACGCATGTTCTGGGTCACCGCCGGGTATCACCGCTATTTTTCGCATCGCTCTTTCAAGACCAGCCGCGTTTTTCAGTTCGTGATTGCCTTCATGGCCATGACCTCCGCGCAAAAGGGCGTACTCTGGTGGGCCGCGCATCACCGCCATCATCATCGCCATTCCGATCAGGAACTGGACTTGCATTCCCCCACGCTCTTCGGCTTCTTCTGGTCCCATGTCGGCTGGATCATCTCGGACAAGTACAACGACACGCGCCTCAACTACATCGCCGACTTCGCCAAATATCCTGAGCTCCGCTGGCTCAACAAATATCACCTGATCCCGCCCGTCGTGCTCGCCGTAGTCATCTGGCTCATCGGCGGCTGGCCCTTGTTCATCTGGGGCTTCTGCCTCAGCACCGTGCTCCTCTGGCACGATACTTTCACCATCAATTCGCTCTCCCATCTTTTCGGCAAGCGCCGCTACGACACCACCGACACCAGCAAGAACAACTGGTTCCTAGCCCTGCTCACCCTCGGCGAAGGCTGGCACAACAATCATCATCATTATATGGCGTCCGCCCGCCAGGGCTTCTTCTGGTGGGAAATCGACATCACCTACTACACCCTCAAAGTCCTCTCCTGGCTCGGACTCGTCTGGGAACTCCGCAAAGTCCCAGCCCACATCCTCGCGCAAACCCAACAGCAACCCCAAGACCTCGCCGCCTAATAAGCACCCGTAGCGCCAGGCTTTAGCCTGGCACCGCCGGACTTGGCGCGACCGATCCTCACCGGCCTTGCCTTTGAACCACCGATTGCGTATCGTCGAAATAACGACAAATTCCATGAATCTCGAACGCTTGAATCGAATCACCGTCGAAGCCGGGAAGTGCGGGGGCCGTCCTTGCATTCGCGGCCAGCGCATTCGTGTTACGGATGTGCTCGAACTGCTCGGCGCGGGAGCCTCTTTCGAGGAAATCCTGGCGGATTATCCATTCCTCGAGCGCGAAGACATCCTCGCGGCCCTGGATTATGCAGCCCATCAGACTGACCACGTCGTGCTTCCGGCGTCGTGAAATTCGTCGTCGATAACCAGCTACCGACTGCCCTCGCACAATACCTACGTAAGCGCGGTTTCGATTGCCAGCACGTCCTGGAGGCTGGCTTGGGCGATGCTCTCGACAGCGATATCTGCCGGCACGCCGGAGTTCAAGAACGCATTATCATTAGCAAGGATGAAGATTTTCTGTACTTCGCCAAACAGCACGAAGCGAGAATCAAAGTTATTTGGGTACGCCTAGGTAACTGCCGAACATCGGTGCTGTTGGCAGCTTTCGAACGCTCTTGGCCTCGGATCGAATCCTCCCTCAAAGCCGGCGACAGAATCATTGAAATCCGCTAAAGCGTTATGGGGTACCCGCCACGCGCTGATAGTGGGACGGAGTTAGCTATGGGACAGGCGGCGCGGAGAAGCGATGTGGTGTTTGTGCTTGCCGGCGAGCCGCAGAGGAAAATTCATGGCTTGGAGCTTTATCGCGCAGGCTACGCGCCGCGGATTTTGCTGAGCGTGGGGCGATTCGAGATCCGCCGGTTTGCGGAACTCGACCTGCCCTATCCTCCAGGTAGTGCGCCGATCGATTTGCTGGCGGCGCGGCCGATCTCGCCGCGCGGAAGACATTTTTTCGTGACGTTCAGCGCGGACGAGGTCAGCTTCGAGAAGATTGCCCCTGGCTGGCTCGGCACGTTGCGAGAAATTCGCGCGCTAGCTAAGTGGTGCAAGCAACGCCCGGAAATCACCTCGCTGATCATGGTGAGCAGCGGATACCATCTGCGCCGCGTGCGGCTATGCTGCCGGGCCTTGCTGCCGAAGGCGATTCGCGTGACGTATGCAGCCGTGCCAGGCGAAGCCGAGGTCCCCGCCCGCGAGTTTGCGCTTGAGTTGCTCAAGCTGCCTTTTTACGGTGCGGTGCTAGCAGGAGTTCGGCTGGCTCGCGCCTTTGCGAGAGGCTAGCATCAATCGCGCAGCGCGCGCACCGGATCAGTGCGCGTAGCCCGCCACGCAGGAAAAAAGCACGCCGCGAACGACGCCACCGCCATCACCGCAAACGCCGCACCGAACGCCAGCGGGTCCCGCGGGCCGACGTTGTATAGCAGATAGCCCAGCAGCCGCGTGGTTCCCAGTGCAGCTGCTGCGCCGAGCAGCACGCCGCCCGCAGTCAAAACCATGCCCTGCGACATCACCAGTCGCAAAACATCCGCCCCGCTCGCGCCGAGCGCCATCCGCAATCCCAGTTCCCGCGTACTTTGCGACACGCTGTACGACATCACACCGTAAAGTCCCACCGCCGCCAGCAACACCGCGAGTCCGCCAAATACTCCCAGCAGCATCACCGCGATGCGTTGCGCCGAAGTCGAGCGATCCACTTGTTCTCGCATGGTGTTGACCTCGTAGAGCGCCAGGTCAGGGTCCAGCGCGTGGACTTCCTGCGCCAGCGCGTTAGCCATGGTCTGCACAGGCTGCGATGTGCGAATATTCAGCCCCACCAGCGCCGTGGGATTCTGCCGCAGCGGCACGTAGAAAAACGGTTTCCGCTTTTCCATGAAGTTGCCGTACTTCGCCACTTTGGCCACCCCGACCACTTCCATCCATTTGCCCTTGACCTGCAAGCGGCTCCCCACCGGATTCCCTCCGCGCCAGAACCGCGCAACCATCTCTTCGTTCACAATGGCCACCGGCGGTGCGCTTTCATCATCGGCGCGCCTGAACTCCCGCCCCGAAACCAATGGAATGCCCACCGTCGCCAGATATTCGGGACTCACTTCATCGTAGGACACCGTCGGCTGCTCGTCGCGCGGCGGTTCGTAGCCATCCACCGCAATCGGAGCCGAAGAATACGTCCGGTAGCTGAACGGTATGATCCGCGAATACGCCGCAGACTCGACTCCCGGCACCGCGCGTACCCGTTCCATCAACTGCTCTTGAAAATTCCGCGCCCGCGGCACGTCGTACCCCGCCGCAAACAAATTCACCGCGGAGACCAGCACGTTGTCCGTCGAGAATCCTGGACTCGCGCTGCGAATCGCTTGCAGGCTCTGAATCACCAGGCCCGCTCCCACCAGCAATAGAAAACTCAGCGAGACCTGCACCACCACCAGCGTTGACCGAATCCACGCTTTTCGCCGGCTGCCCACCACTCCCGCCGAATCCGCTTTGAGCGCCGAAGCTAGATCCACCTTGCCGCTCTGCAGCGCCGGCACCAGCGCAAAGAACAGCGTCGCCAACACGCAAACGCCCGCGCTCAGCGCGAACACTCGCCAGTCCAGTTGCCCGCCCAGATACATCGGTACTCCCCGCCACGGAATCAACCTCACCAGAAGATTGCGGCACCAGTACGCCACCAGCAGCCCGCTCACCGCCGCGAACGCCGAAAGGATCAGGCTTTCCGTGAATAGCTGTCTTATCACTCGGCCCGGCCCCGCCCCGATCGCCAGCCGCACGGTCATCTCATGCCGCCGCGCGAAAGAGCGCACCAGCAGCAGGTTGCTGACGTTGGCGCATGCGATCAGCAGCACAAACACCACCACCGCCAGCGCGATGCCCAGCGTCGGCGCCAGCGCCCCGGCATTATTGAAAGGCGTTTGATACAGCGGAAACAGCTTGATGCCACGTCCCCGGTTGGTTTCCGGATAGGTGGCTTCCAGCCGCTGCGCCACCGCGGATATCTCCTGCTGCGCCTGCTCGCGTGTCACGCCAGGCTTCAACTTCACGAAACCTTCAATCCACCGCGCTCCGCGATCCTCCAGTTTGTATCCCGTGGAATCGAAAGTTTCCTGCATCGACACCGGCACCCAGAACTGAAAAGCATAGCCCACGAAAGTGCCGTAAAACCCTTTCGGCGCGACCCCCACGATCGAGTAACGCACGTTATTGAACATCTGCGTCTTGCCGATGATTTCGGGATCCCCGTGGAAACGGCCCTGCCACATCTGGTAGCTGATCACCACCACCGGATGCCCGTTGCGTCCGGAGTTTTCCGCCGGCTCGAATCCGCGCCCCAGCATCGGATGGACGCCCAGCGCCTCAAAATAATTCGCGGACACTACGCTGCCGCTCGCCCATTCGGCGCGATCCCCAATGCTCAGACTCGCGCCGCTAATCTTTTCCGCGATAAACGCATCGATGAGCGTGCAGCTTTTCTGGAAATCGAGAAAGTCCGGCCACGACACCACATCGTATCCCGCAGTGCCCCGTTCGGTGCCGCTCACCGCCAGCATCCGCTCCTGGTGCTCCACCAGCGGGTACGGCCGCAGCAGCACCCCTTCGATCCAGCTGAACACCGCGGCGTTCGCGCCGATACCCAGCGTCAGGCAAAGAATCGCCAGCGCCGAAAAGCCCGGACTACGCCGCAGCATCCGCAACCCATAGCGCAGATCTTGCAGAGTTGTTTCGATCACTGGGAGTCCTCTCTGGTCACGATAACGTTCCTTGGTCTGCTCGACGCCGCCGAAAGAGCGCAGGGCTTCGCGGCGAGCTTCCTCGCCGGACATGCCCTTGCGCACGTTAATCTCGATAGCCATTTCCAGATGCGAGCGCAATTCTTCGTTCAGGTCGTCCTCGAGACGACGGCGGCGGAAAAGGGAGGTCAAGCGGCGGAGCAAGCTGCGAACGAGTTCGAAGAGTTGGCGCATCGGCCAGCGGATGCTCCTTTAGACGGTCAACAGGAGTCTACTACGGTTCTGTCGAGCGTCAACAGGAGTTTTTCGCGCGCCTGCCGATGCTGGCTGCGTGTTTCGGAACCCGCGGGCGAGAAAGGCGCGCGGCCTACGCGGTGCGGAACTTTTTCACCGCGAGAATCCCCAGCGCGATGAAAAGCACCATGCACACCGCCTGCGCGATCAGGAACGGCGGCTCGGACCCGTTCGGCGCCAGCGCATGCAGCGCCGCGTTTTTCATGAACGCTTGCGCGATCAGCACGAACACATTGAAATACAGCGAGATGACTGCGGTGATGACGTACGCGCTGCGCCAGCCTCCGGCCAGGTGCCGGACGTAGCGCGCGTAAATCGCGATAGCCAACGCGATCAACGACAGCACGCCGAGAATATGGCCCGGCGTGACTTTGTGGAACGGGAAGAGGAAACCGGTGACGCTGGTGAGCACGGTGGTGAGCAGGAAGAGAGCCGTCAAGCCGTCGAGCCGTTTGGCGGCGAGCATCCCGAACAACACGATCACGCCAGACAGAATGCCGATCAGGCTGATCGCAACGTGCACGAATGTAAATGTGGTCATGCCCAGGATCATGAGGCGCACCCTTTCCACTTCATTGGTTTGTGGTCACTGCGATGGCGCGTAACATACATCCGCCAGGGTATACGATGCAATGCCCGAGGGCGTTTTGCGCGAAATCGAGGAGATGCGGCTATGAGCGGTGTTGCGAAGATTGACGCGAAGGTTGCGGCGAACGTCAAGCAGGTCGTGCCCTTTCTGCATGTGGCCAGCATGGAAAAGTCGCTGCGCTACTACACGGATGGCTTGGGCTTCACCATGAAGCACAAATGGGAGCCCGACGGAAAGCTGCGCTGGTGCTGGCTCGAGTTGGGCGGCGCCGCGCTGATGCTCCAGGAGTTTCCGAAAGAAGGCCACAACTCGTGGGTGCCTTCCTGCAAAGTCGGCGAAGGTGTATCGCTGTGCTTTCAATGCGCAGACGCGCTGGCCATTTACCGCGAACTGGGATCGCGCGGCATCGCAGCGTCCGAGCCGCAAGTGGGAAACCGCATGTGGGTAACGGACGTTGCCGATCCCGACGGCTACCGCCTGTTCTTCGAGAGTCCGACGGACGTCCCCGAGGAAACGAAGTTGTCGGAAGTGAAGTAGTCGTCCGAAGTCAAAAGGTTGCCGGAAGAGAAGTCATGTCGAATGCTGCTTCAGCGCGACCGTCATTGGCGTCCGCGTCAACGTCTTGCGCGCCGCAACGGGCGGTGTACAATGCGCGCCACTTTAGGCTGGACTGCGAGTGGAGGCAGCGATGCGTGGTGCGAAAAGAATTTGCAGTGCGCTGGTGATTTGTGCGTTTGCGTTGGGACTCCCGGCGGCAACGGTGCGCGCCCAGGTGGCGGCTGGAAAGATCGCGGCGGCGGACGATTTCAATATTCAACTGGCTGAGGATCCGCAGATTTCGCCGGATGGAAAACAAATTGTGTACGTGCGCGAGTGGGCCGACATAATGACCGACAAGCGTTACACCAATCTGTGGATCGTGGCCGCCGACGGCAGCGGGCACCGCCCGTTAACCACCGGCCTGCGCAACGACGGCTCGCCGCGCTGGTCGCCGGATGGCACGCGCATTGCCTTCGTGGGCTTGGTAGCGGGGCATGCGCAGATCCTGGTCCGTTGGATGGATTCGGGACAAACCGCGGTGCTGACCAATCTCGAAGAGACGCCGGGCGGAATCAACTGGTCGCCCGATGGCAAGACCCTTTCCTTCACGTCGCTGGTGCCGGGCAAGGCGCCGCATCTTGCGGATTTGCCGGCGCCGCCCGAAGGCGCGAAGTGGGCCAGCCCCGCGAAGGCGTACGACCAGTTGGTGTATCGCTTCAATGACATCGGCTATTTGAAGCCGGGATATACACAAATCTTTGTCGTCTCCGCGGACGGCGGCGCGCCCCGGCAAGTTTCGAGCGGCGATTTTCAGAATGGCGGATGGGCGGAGATCAATACCGTGCCGGTGTGGACGCCGGACGGCAAATATCTGATCGCCTCCATCAATCGCCACGCGAATTATCAAGCCGAGCCGTTCGACACCGACATTTACGAATTCGCCGTGGCCGATGGAACGGCAAAAGCATTGACCAGCCGGAAAGGTCCAGATAACGAACCGGCAATTTCGCCGGACGGAAAACGCATTGCTTACACCGGATTCGATGACCGCTACCAGGGCTATGAAGTCACCAAGCTGTACGTCATGAACCGCGATGGCAGCGGCGCGAAATCGATTTCGGACAAGCTCGACCGCGACGTCTCCGATCCCGTGTGGGCCGGCGACGGCGGCGGCATCTATTTCAAGTACGTCGAGCTGGGCCAGACCAAAATTGGCTTTTACTCGAATGACGGGAACTTCAAGAAAATTGCCGACCACGTTGCGTCCGGCAGGTTGGCCTACGGATTTGCCGGCGCCTTTACCGCCTCGCGCAACGGAGCCATTGCTTTTACTTACGGCACCGGCTTGCTTCCGGGCGATGTGGCGGTTGCCAGCGGCGGCGGTGCTCCGCGCGTGCTCACCACGCTGAATCGCGAATTGCTTTCCCAGAAAAAGCCCGGCGCCGTCGAAGAAATCTGGTGGGAATCCTCGAAAGACAAACGCAAGATCGAAGGCTGGGTGGTCAAGCCGCCCGATTTCGATCCCGCGAAGAAATATCCGCTGATCCTCGAAATTCACGGCGGACCCTTTGCGGACTATGGCGACCGCTTCGATCTCGAAAAACAGGCCTGGGCCTCGATGGGCTACGTGGTGTTGTATGCCAATCCTCGCGGCAGCACCGGTTACGGCGCCGAGTTCGGCAATCTGATTCATCATGCCTATCCCGGCGATGATTTTTACGATTTGAACAGCGGCGTGGACGCGGTCATCGCCAAAGGCTACATCGACACGAACAATTTGTTTGTCACCGGTGGAAGCGGCGGCGGCGTGCTGACCTGCTGGATGATCGAACACACCGAGCGTTTCCGCGCGGCAGTTGTGTTCTATCCGGTCATCAACTGGTACAGCTTCGTGCTCACCAGCGACATTCCGTGGACCGCAAAATACTGGTTCCCCGCCAATCCCTGGGAACAAACCGATCACTACATGCAACGCTCGCTCACCAATCTCGTGGGCAAGGTCAAGACGCCTTCGCTGATCATGACCGGCGAGGAAGATTACCGCACGCCCATTTCCGAGGGCGAACAGTTTTACACCGCGCTGAAACTCCAGGACGTAGAAAGCGTGATGGTCCGCGTCCCAAACGAGCCCCACGGCATCCACCGCTTCCCCAGCCATCTCATTACGAAAGTGCTGTACGTAGGCGGCTGGTTCGACCAACACAAAAGCAAATAGCCGACGACCCAACTACGACGAAGGCGGGCTCTCCAGCGAATTCGCTGGTAGGATGGGACTCCATGAGCCGCCCATCGTTGTCCATTCGATGCTTTGTGTTGTGCTCGACCCTCTCGACGTTGTTTGCAGGCGCAGCAGGCGCGCAAACTCCGGTCAATGATCAGAATATTTCGTCGCTAGCTGTGCGTTTGGCCGAAGTCCCGCGGAAGATGGAAGCAAAACGCGTGGTGATTCTGGATTTGCGAGGTTCGCGGCGCGAAGCGCATCCCGCCGGAAAATGGCTCGCCGACCGATTGTCGGTTACCTTGCAGAAAGAGCTGCCTGCCGCGGAAATCGTGGATCGCTCCCAAATCAAGGCCGAAGAGATCGTCGGCACAGTAGAGCCAGGCCTGAGCGATGTACGAGTTGCCGCCTTGGAGGTCGGTCGAGTAGCGGGCGCGGATACGATTGTCACCGGGACTTTTGTAGAGGTTACAAAAGGTGCTCTCTCCATCACGCTGAACGCGTTCAAGTCCACGACTTCCGGTATGCGCGCAGATGAAATCACCGCGGATGTGCAGGAACCGCCGGAAGTCACGGCTCTGTCGCCGGAGCCGGTCCCTACGCACATAGCAAGAGCTGATGTAGGCCTTGGCAAACCGCCGACCTGCGGGCATTGTCCGCTGCCAGAATATACAGACGAGGCCAGACGTGCGCATTATCAGGGGTCGGTAACTCTTGATGTTTTGGTGACTTCGCAAGGAAGAGTGGAGAAGATAGTTGTAGTAAAAAGTCCAGGTCTCGGGCTTACTGAAAAAGCGATAGGGAAGGTCAGAACCTGGCGACTGAAACCTGCCCTCGACCCGCACGGGCAGCCAATCAACGTGCGAGTCATCGTGGAAGTAGCCTTTCGTATGCGCGATTGACCTTCCAGCTTTGAGCAGTCCTGCAACATCGCGAGCAGCCGTATGCCTTGCCTCTTTCTCCAAACGATATTCGATTTCGGATTGGTAATGGGCTAATTAACGACCAGGAACCAGATTCGCCACGGTCAAGCATCACACCAGTGCATGAGCGAGACGATCGAGACGCGTTGTTGTATTGCCGGTGGCGGGCCGGCAGGCATAATGCTGGGATTCCTGCTCGCTCGCGCGGGCGTGAGCGTGGTAGTGCTCGAGAAGCACGGTGACTTTCTGCGTGATTTCCGCGGCGACACCATTCATCCTTCGACACTCGAACTGATGTACGAACTTGGCTTGCTGGAAGAATTCCTGAAGCGCCCGCATCAGGAAATACGCGAACTGGCTGGCCAGGTAGGCGAAGAGATTGTAACCATTGGTGATTTCTCGCATGTTCCCGGCCATTGTAAATTTCTCGCCTTGATGCCGCAGTGGGATTTTCTCGATTTCTTGAAAGAGCAAGCCAGCCGCTACTCCACGTTCCAATTGAAAATGCCGGCGGAAGTTGTAGATCTGCTGGAAGAAAACGGCGTTGTGACCGGTGTACGCGCAAAAACGCCCGTCGGGATGCTGGAAGTTCGCGCAGGTCTGACCGTAGGCGCGGACGGCCGCCATTCCGTGGTGCGCCAGCGCGCCAAGCTGGAAGCGCTCGACTTGGGTGCGCCCATGGACGTGATGTGGATGCGCCTGAGCCGCCGCTCGAATGATCCGGAACGCACCTTCGGCCATGTGGACCAGGGCAGAATCCTGGTGCTCCTGAATCGCGAGACGTATTGGCAATGCGCTCTGGTGATTCCCAAAGGCGAGGCCGAACGCATCAAGCAAAAAGGCTTGGAAGCATTCCGCGAAGCGTTGGCGGAGTTCGAGCCTTTCCTCCGCGACCGCGTCGGCGAATTGCGCGATTGGAAAGACGTGAGCCTCCTCACCGTGGCGGTGGACCGGCTGACAAAATGGTGCAAGCCCGGGCTCTTGTGCATAG
>Ga0209736_1000042_pt1 | contig 47325 bp, 48 predicted proteins | sample BlaSpr_A8_Ref_M3_FD_187992 | JGI IMG/M metagenome (GOLD analysis project Ga0209736, IMG submission 187992) | Forest soil microbial communities from Thunder Bay, Ontario, Canada - Black Spruce, Ontario site 2_A8_Ref_M3 (SPAdes) (version 2) | ecosystem: Environmental > Terrestrial > Soil > Boreal...
GAAGTACGCGGAGTGCTGGTGGTGGATGATTTTGCGCATCACCCCACGGCCGTGCGTGCGACGATTGAGGCTGCGCGGGCGCGTTGGCCAGGGCGGCGGGTGTGGGCAATTCTCGAGCCGCGATCGAATTCGATGCGGCGGAAAATATTTGAGCAGACGCTGCCTGTGGCGTTGGCGCTGGCAGATCGCGTTGTTTTGGCTGGCGTGTTCCGCGCGCAACAGCTTGGCGATGAGAATCGTCTTGAGCCGGAAGCGGTCGCGGAAAGTGTTCGCGAGTTAGGAAAGAGCGCACGTGTTTTTCCAAGCGCTGACGCGATCGCGGAACAAGTGTCGAAGGAAGCAGAGGCTGGTGACGTGCTGCTCGTGATGTCCAACGGCAGCTTCGATGGCCTGTGCGAAAAATTGCTGGCCGAGTTCGGCCAGCCGGTGCAGGTTTCTTCCGAGGCAAATAACAGGTGAAAGCTCCATCGTGGCAGAGCCGGGCCATGCTCCCGGCGATAGCGTTCTTAGTGTGCGCATTGGGCTTGGCGGGTCCAAGTTGGGCGACGATTAGCTACGAAGTGTCGATGAGCCATCCGGAGCAGCACCTTTTTCATGTAACGATGACGATTCCCGAGGTAAGCGGCGAAGTGACGGTGCAGATACCCGCGTGGAATGCGTTGTATCAGATTCGAGATTTCAGCAGCCATATTCAGCAGGTGGAAGCATCCGCGGGAACTGCGAAAACGCCGATTGAAAAAGTGGATAAACAAACTTGGAGGATTGCAGGCCAAGGAACGATTACGGTTCGCTACGCAACCTATTGGGATGAAGTTGGGCCTTTTGCGACGCAATTGAACGGTGAGCACGCGTTCATCAATCCGGCGATGATTCTCCTTTATATGCCGGACCGCCGTGCCGAAGGGGTCAACGTGTCTTTCGGGGACGTCCCATTCGAGTGGGGATTTGAGTCGGCGTCGCAATGGGCCATCTTTCAGAGTGGCCGAAACCGCGTGATTACAGTCACGAGCACGAGCTACGACTCTCTGGTTGATGGACCGATGGAAATAGGCAAATTTCAGGAGTTTGACCTACCGGATGTTTCCCCGCGCGTGACAGTGGTTGTCCATGGAGACGGTTGGCGTAAGAGGCAGATCGAACAGGAGTTGAAGAAGACTTGCCAGTACGAAATCAAGCTCATGGAGGGTGCGCCGTTCGAACGTTACGTTTTCATTCTGCATATTGGGAGAGACGCGGGTGGGGGCGGCATGGAACATGCGAATTCGACGGCGATCGGGATTCCGTCAGATGAGTATCTCCCGGGAGTGGCGGCGCACGAATTTTTCCATTTGTGGAATGTGAAGCGCATACGGCCAGCCACTTTGGAGCCAGTGGACTTCACGAAGGAGCAGTACACGCGGGCACTGTGGTTTGCGGAGGGCGTAACGAGCACGTACGGCGCGTATACGCTGGTGCGAAGCGGGATTTGGAATAAGGAAAGGTTTTACGCGGATCTCGGGGAGCAGATCAGCGAATTGGAAGCACGTCCGGCGAATCGCTGGCAGAGCGCGGAGCAATCGAGCCTGGATGCTTGGATGGAGAAATATCCGCTCTACAACGGGCCGGAATACAGCGTGTCCTACTATACAAAAGGGCAGGTCTTGGGTGACTTGCTGGACATTCTAATTCGGGACCGTACTGATAATGAAAAGAGCCTGGACGATGTGTTGCGCGGCTTGAATAAGGACTTTGCCAAACAAGGGAAGCCTTACCGGGATAGTTTGGATATTCGGCTGGAAGCTGAGAAGGTGGCGGGCGGGTCCTTGGAAGAATTCTTTCGGGATTATGTCTCAGCGGCAGAGCCATTGCCTTATCAGCAGATCCTCGCGCTGGCTGGGATCGAGTTGAGAACAAGGGAGCATAAACGGGCGGTGCTGGGGTTTTCTGCAGAGCGTGAATCGAGCGGGACGGCGACGGTGCTCGGCGTTGACGAGGGAAGTCCCGCTGCGGCAGCGGGCTTGCGGCCTGGTGACGTTGTTGTAAATTGGAACGACGGAGACGTGCCGGGTTCTCCGGGACGATGGGTACGCGAGCGGCAGCCGGGCGAAACCGTCAAAGTCCGCATCCGACGGGGCGAAAAGGAACGGGTGCTCGAGTTCAAATTAGGTGAAGAGAAAGAACTGCTCTACCAAGTCGTCGAAGATTCTCACGCGGGCGAGAAAGCCCGGCGTATCCGAGAGGGATTGCTTCACGGAGTCACGCAAGCTGTGACGTTGCACTGAGTGGCGAACGAACGTTAGGCTCTGCTTGACCTGCGGAGCCGGATTCGAGAGAGTTCTGCTGATTGCATGCTCCGCACGCTTTTCATCGCTGTTTTCCTTTCCCTCTACATCCTGATACTTGGGCCACCGCTACTGCTCTACACGCTGGTCACGCGGCACATCGATCCACTCTATTGGGCGGGCCTTAAGGGTGTGATGTTTTTTGTGCGGGCGGTTGGGGTGCGGGTCCGTGTGGAAGGGAAGACGAAAATTCCGGCCCTAGTTTGCCTTTTTCTGGCGAATCATACGAGTTCGGCGGATGCTCCCGCGGTGGTCGGGGCCATTCCAAGGCGCATCGCGGTCCTGTTGAAAGAATCCCTTTTCAAATGGCCGATCGTGGGGCAGGCGTTTACACTGGCGCGCTTTATTCCGGTGAACCGTAAAGATCGGGAATCCGCGATTGCCAGCGTGGAAAAGGCAGCGGAAGCGATGCGACAGGGGCAGTCGTTCCTGATCTATCCGGAAGGTACACGCAGTCCCGATGGACGGCTTCAGGAATTCAAGAAAGGAGCGTTTGTGCTGGCTATCAAAGCGGGTGTTCCGGTCGTTCCGGTGCTTTGTTCAGGGGCGCAGCGGGTGATGGCAAAAGGCTCTCTGAAGATTCACGCTGGAGAGATTCTCGTGGAGTTTCTGGAGCCGATTGATGCTTCAAAGTACACGCTCGAGGAACGCGACGCTTTGAATCAGCGGGTGCACGATGCGATGGCGGCAGGTTTGCCACCGGAGCAGCGTCCCATCGGGTTTCCCGGAGCTGTGTAGAAGTCAGCGGGAGCCGGAGGTGCGGGGGCGTCCGCCGAGGCGTTCCACTTCACCCTCCAATTCGCGCACGCGCTTCTGAAGTTCGGGCAAGCGATTTAGAGCCGCGACGGTCTTGAGCCACTGGCGATTGTCGACGGCTGGATAGCCGGAGAACATCGAGCGGGGCGGGACATCGTTCGGGACGCCGCTCTTGGCGGTAATGACGGAGCCGTCGCCGATGCTGAGATGTCCAGCGGTGCCGACTTGGCCGGCGAGAATGCAGCCATCACCGACTTTGGTGGAACCAGCGAGGCCCACCTGGCCGCAGAGCATGGTGTTGGCCCCAACGCGGGAGGCATGGCCGACGATGACCATGTCGTCCAGCTTCGTGCCGTGGCCGACGCGTGTTTCTCCGACGGTGGCGCGGTCGACACAAGCGTTGGCTTGAACTTCAACGTCGTCCTCAAGAACCGCTGGGCCCGACTGCTGCATCTTGTACCACGTTCCGTCCTTCTGCTTGGCAAACCCAAGACCGTCGCCGCCGATAATGGCTCCGTTTTGCAGTATGACGCGGTCGCCAATGCGGCAGAATTCGCGGACCACGGCGTGGGAGTGCGCGAAGAAGTCATCACCAACGCGGGCACCCTGGTAGATGGTAACGAAGCTGTGTAGAACGGCGTTACGGCCGATGTGGGCATCTTCTCCCACCATGCAGTAAGGTCCAATGTGGGCGCCTGCCCCGATTTTGGCAGACTTCGCGATGAGCGCTGTGGGGTGGAATCCTGGGGCGTAGCGGGGAGCTTGGTAGAAAAGTTCTATGGCATGGGCGAACGCGAGGTAGGGGTTTCCCGTGCGCAACGCGACTAGCCGGGGCATGGCGGAGCCGCGCTCGATGTTTATGCCGTCTTCAACAAGTACGGCGGAGGCACGCGTAGTTTTGAGGAGAGGGAAGTAACGGCGATTGGCAAGAAAAGTGATTTGGCCAGGTTCGGCGTGTTCTATCCCCGCGATTCCGTGGATGGTAGTCTCGCCGGGGCCATCGAGACGGCAACCGAGCTTTTGGGCAATTTCCGAGAGGTTCATGGACATAAAGCCGCTCCTTACCGCTGCGTGCGAGTCTCGCACAGCGCAGAGAGGGAAGTACAGCCGCGTGGGGTTATTCGTTGAACAGGCGCGGCTGGATTGCGGCGGCGGCAGCGGCGGCGGGTTTGCGCCGGGCAATGCCGACGACGCCGAGCACGGTCAGTTCAGTAAGTGCGCTGCGGGGAATAAAGATGCGGTCGGTGGTGGCATTCAAATCGGGCGGGGTGATTTGGATGCCGTTGTCGAGCATGGTGAGAAGATCATTTGGAACCACCCCTTCAATCGTCTCGCCGTCGCTGTAGCGCAGGCGGACCCAAAGTCCGTCGAGCTTTGGGCGGCTGAGGAAGGCCTTGCGTTCCGGTTCAAAGTCATCGGAAAACTCGCGAACGAAATAAATTGAGCGAACCTTGGCGAGGGGAATCTCCTGATGCTCGCCGTCCGGGGTCAGAAGGTCGATGGGATCAGCTTGGCCGAGCCGGGAGGGGTTCAGATAGCCGCGGAAGGGCTTCTTGTCGGCAAGGACAATGACGACTTTCTTGTGAGTAGAGGCTGGGGCTCTGTTTTTCAAAGAAATCAGTTAGCAAATGTCTGGAATGGAGCAAATTTGCGAATAATCAAGATGTATGTTATGTTAAGCGCGTTTTGCCTGTCAACCTATTGTTTTCATTAGGGTTAGGTCCCGGAGCGCCGGCCGTTGACCGATAAAAAGCATATCCTCAAATCGGCCTCGATCATCTCCCTGGTTACTATCGTTAGTCGAGTACTCGGCTACGTGCGCGACCAGCGCATTACCCTCCTCCTTGGAACATCCGCTGCAGCCGACGCCTATGTGCTCGCCTACCGAATTCCCAACCTTTTCCGGCGATTGGTTGCCGAGGGGTCCATGACCGCCTCGTTCATCCCGGTGTTTACCACCTACATGAGCGAGAAGTCAAAAGAAGAGGTCTGGGATTTCGCAAACAAGCTTTTCTGGACGCTGGCTCTGGTCGTCGCCGGAATCACCGTGCTCGGAATGGTTTTCTCGCCGTCGGTGGTGCATCTGTTTGCGGGGAATAACGTTGCCGGGGTCCAGGCGATCGAGCTAAACCGCATCGTATTTCCGTATCTGTTCTTTGTCTCGCTGGCGGCCCTTGCGATGGGCATTTTGAACAGTTTTCACCTGTTTGGACTGCCGGCAGCAACTCCGGTGGTCCTGAATTTGGCAACGATCCTGTTCACGTTTGCAATAGTTCGGAGTCACTTCAAGGATGCGGCGACGGCCATCGTCGTGGGGATCCTTGTAGGCGGAGTCTTGCAGTTCCTGATGCAAGTGCCCCTGCTCGTGCAGAAGGGAATGAACTTTAAGTTTGGAATTTCGTTCTCGCACCCTGGAATAAAAAACGTTGCCCGGTTGATGATTCCCCGCCTCTTTGGCATTGGCATTGGGCAGATCAACCTGTTCATTGATACGCGTTTCGCGACGGCTAGTGTCATGCCGGCTGGGAGCCTCGCAGCACTGTATGTTGCGGACCGGGTCATGGAGCTTGTCCTGGGAGGATACGCGATCGCCGTGGCGACGGCGATCTTGCCGATGATGTCACACCAGGCGGCGGCGAAGGATTATGAGTCGCTCAAAAAGACTTTGGCATTTTCCGTGCGCATTGTGGCATTCATCACGATACCTGCGGCCCTGGGATTGATGATTCTGCGTGAGCCGATTATTCGGGTGCTTTTCCAGCACGGGCAGTTCGTCGCTGAATCGACGCGTTTGACGGCTCGAGCGTTGCTGTACTACGCAATTGGGTTGCCGGCGCTGGCAACCGTGAAGCTGGTCGTGCCTGCTTTTTATTCCACGGGGGATACCAAGACGCCGGTGATCGTCGCTTCCATTTCGTTGGTAATCAACATCGTTCTGAATATTGTTTTTCTGCAGTTTTTCTTCAAGCGCGTGCAGAACGGGGGCCCCGCTCTAGCTACCGCCATTGCCTGCTTTTTTGATTTCTTCGCGCTTTTCATTATTTTCCGGCTGCGCTATGGGGCCATGGGAACGATGGATATTTTGCGTTCTTTTGGCAAAATTTCCATGTGCGCGAGCATTATGGGCGTGGCTTGCTGGTTTGGGAATCGGTACACGCAGTTTACGTTGCACTCAAGATTCCTCGTTCAGCTCCTCGTCTTTTCCGGGCTCATTGCAGGGGCCACCGCGCTCTATTTGGCGCTCGCGTGGCTTTTCCGTTGTCATGAAATCCAAGAGGTTTACGGGATTGCCACGCGGCGTCGAGAGGGCGCTGGAAATGGGTACGCGGAGCCTTGATGGAAATGACGCCAGCCATGTCGCTATTTTTGACCCACGGGAGAGTGGAAAAGGGGCTTTCCGCCAATACGGTGGCCGCATATCAACGCGATTTGGCGAAGTTCAACGTGTTCGTTCAAAAACGCAAGCTCACGCTTGAGGGTGTGACCCGGGACGATCTTGTGGATTTTCTGGCGGGGATGTACCGGGAAAAGCTGGAGAGCCGGACGGTGGCGCGGCACCTGGTCACGTTGCGGAATTTTTTCCGTTTCGCGCAAGTTCAGGAGCTCATCGTCACGGATCCATCGCTTAATCTCGAGTCGCCCAAGATCCGGCGTAACTTGCCGGGCTATCTGAAGCTCGAGGAAGTGGAGCGATTGCTGGCCCAACCAGATGCCAAGACGGCCTTGGGCTTGCGAGACCGCGCCATGCTGGAAGTACTCTATTCGACCGGTTTGCGCGTTTCCGAGTTGATTGGGCTTCGCGTGACGGACCTCGACGCCAAAGTAGGCTGCATTCGCTGCATTGGCAAAGGGGATAAGGAACGAATCGTTCCAGCAGGGCGCAAAGCGCTGGGCATGGTGGAAAAGTATCTTCGCGATGCACGGCCAAAACTCTTGGGAAAGCGTGTCTCAAGTCAGGCGCTTTTCGTAAACCGGAGCGGCAACTCGCTCAGCAGGGTAGGCGTGTGGAAGATTCTTTCGGCGTACGGCCGGCGCGCGGGTTTGCGCGTCGCCCTTACGCCGCATATGCTGCGCCACAGCTTTGCGACGCACTTGCTGGAGCGGGGCGCGGACCTGCGGTCGGTACAACTGATGCTGGGCCACGCGGACATTTCCACAACCCAAATCTACACACATGTAGTCGAAGAGCGGTTGAAACAGATTTACAAGGCGCATCACCCGCGCGCTTAATGCGCGGCGTCGGTCCCGGGCTAAATTGCGGTTGCCTCCGCGACGGTCAGCGCGGGCATCCAGAACGTGAAGGAGTGCGATGCCAGATTATATGTTTTTGCTGGAAAGCCGGCTGTCACCCGAGCAGCGAGCGGCCATGATGCGCGTGCAGGAGCTCTCTGCCGCCATGGGGTTCAATGTTTACCTGACCGGCGGAACGGTACGCGACCTCGTTACGGGGGCTTCGCTGCGCGATCTCGATTTCTCCGTGGAAGGCAATCCATCGAAAATCGCCCGCGAGCTGGAGAAAGGCGGCGCAAAAATCCTCTCCGAGGATGAAAAGTTTCGCCAAATAGAGATTCTTTTTGCGGGAGACTGCGATGGCAGCATATCGGCGGCGCGGGACGATCACTATGTGCGCCCCGGGACGCGGCCGGAGATACGTTGGTCCACGATCATGGAGGATTTGCGGCGCCGTGATTTCTCCTTGAACTCGATTGCCATCTCGCTCAATCCGGCTTCGCGCGGATTGCTCCTTGATCCTACAAACGGGCTTTCGGACATTGAGCGCGCTGAAGTGCGCGCGCTGACCATTCACAGCTTCACGAATCAGCCTGTGCGGCTGCTCCGGGTCCTGCGATTTGCTGCGCGGATGGGTTTCAAAATCGAGGCGCGGACGCAGGAGTGGTTTGACCTGGCTATCGAGCGCGATTTGCAGCACACCATCACGCCGGAAGACGCGGGAGCGGAGCTGCGGGCCGTGGCTCGCGAAGAGCGCCCCGCCGTGGTTCTGAAAGAGTGGGAAGAGCACGACCTGCTCGAAGCGATACATCCCGTGCTTGCAAAACGGCACCCGGATTACGACGCGATTGCGCGCCTCATGAAGGTTCGCGAGGATTTGTTTACGGCGGGTGTTCGACCGAAACTCGCAACGCCCATGATGCTGGCCGTTCTTGGGCGGCTTAAAGACCGGGAACAGAGCAGCGTTCTCTCGAAGGCTGGATTCCGCTCGGCTGAAGCGGATGCCATATTGAACTTCGAGAAAGAAGTGCTCGCTGACCAGAAAGAATTGATTGGCCGCAAATTGAACGCGCCCGTGGATGCTTACAAGTTTCTCGAAAAGCTTCCCGTGGAGCGCATTGCCTACATGCTTGCAGAATCAAACAATTCGGCGGCGCTCTCGAAAATCCGCGCCTACCTCCACAAGTGGCGACCGATCCGGACCGGGGTCCCCATGGTTGCGAATGAGCTGGAAGCTTTGGGCTATGCGCGCGGGGCTAAGTTCGACGCGATTGTCGAACAGGTTTTCGGAATGCAACTGACGGGGCGCGGCAAGACACCGGAAGAACGGCTGAAGATACTTCGGAAACTGTCCGGAATCAAAGAGCAGCCGAAAAAGAAAGAAAAGGAAAAGAAACCTGCGAAGAATGCGGAGAAGCCATCCGCGGCTTCTGGCGCTGCACCGGCAGCGGCAAAAGGCGTCCCGGCGAGAGCCGCGCACGGTCCATCGCACAAGAACCACCCGGTCATGTTGAAACAGGCTGCGAAACATAAGGCCGCAAGTGAGCAAGCCAAGCACGCTAAACACGCTGCGCCGGGTAAGAAGCGCAGCAGCCGAAAATAGGAAACGGGTAAGGAAGACCGCCTGTGCAAATCGCAAGAATGCCGTTCGCAATTCTCGCGCGAGAGTTCTAGAATCGAGATCCATGGGTCAGCCGCAGTTTGTTCATCTTCACGTTCACACGGATTTCAGTCTGCTCGACGGGGCATGCGAAACGTCGGAGCTACTCGATGAAGCTTCGCGGCAGAAAATGCCCGCAGTAGCCGTGACGGACCACGGCAACCTCTTCGCCGCTGCCAATTTTTTCAATGAAGCCAGTAAGCGCGACGTCAAACCGATCATCGGTTGCGAAGTTTATGTGGCCAAGGGCAGCCGCCACGACCGTGGCGAAAAGACAAACGGAACCGGCGGACAAGACCGTGGCGAAGCAGAGTCGGGCATGCGCGGGAGCAACCACCTTGTGCTCCTCTGCGAATCGCTCGAGGGCTATCACAATTTAATCAAGCTGGTCTCCTCAGGCTTTCTCGAAGGTTTCTATTACAGGCCAAGAATCGATTACGACCTGCTCGCGAAGCACAACAAGGGCTTGATCGCTCTTTCCGCATGCTTACGCGGCGCGGTGACGGAAGCGGTCGTGGATGAAAAGTACGACCACGCTCGCGAAAATGCCTACCGTTTGCAAGATGTTTTCGGCAAAGGCAATTTCTTTCTGGAGATTCAGGACCAAGGACTCGAGATCGAGCAGGGCGTGAATCGAGAGCTCGTCCGCCTTTCCAAGGAGACGGGCATCCCCCTTGTCGCTACAAACGACTGCCATTATCTGCATCACACCGATGCGCATGCGCAGGACGTCCTGCTGTGCATCCAAACGGGAAAGACGATGAGCGACGCTCATCGCATGAAGTTTGCGACCGACCAGTTCTACTTCAAGACGGCGGCGGAAATGGCCAAAGTGTTTGGCGAACTGCCGGACGCGCTGAGCAGGACGGTGGATATTGCCGCGCGTTGCAACGTCAAGATCGAGCGCATCCCGAATCCATTTCCGGAGTTTAAAGTTCCCGATGGCCACACGCCCGGGAGCTACTTTGAGAAAATGGCGCGCGAAGGGTTTGCCACGCGCGTTCCATACCTGGAACGTCTGTTGCAACAAGGCGTCTTGCACAACCCGCTGGTCGAATATGAGCGGCGGCTGACGTCCGAAATCGAAATGATCAAGAAGATGCGCTACGAGGGCTACTTCCTGATCGTTTGGGATTTCATTCACTATGCACGCACACAAGACGTTCCCGTTGGGCCGGGGCGGGGATCCGCTGCAGGCAGTCTCGTCAGCTACGCGCTGCGCATCACGGATGTGGATCCATTGCAATACAACTTGCTGTTCGAGCGGTTTCTGAACCCGGAGCGCGTCTCGTTGCCCGATATCGACATCGATTTCTGCATGCGGCGGCGCGGCGAAGTGATCGAATACGTCACGCAAAAATACGGGCGGGAAAACGTCGCGCAGATTATTACGTTTGGCACCATGGCAGCGAAGGCGGCTGTCAAAGACGTTGGACGGGCGATGGACATCCCGTACGGCGAAGTGGATCGGCTCGCGAAACTGATTCCCACAACACTCGGCATCGACTTGGAAACCGCTCTCGCGGAGGCGCCCCAGCTAAAGTCCGCCATTAACAGCGATGAAAAGCTGAAGGATTTGATGGCCGTGGCGCTGCGTCTCGAGGGTCTGGCGCGTCACGCTTCCACACACGCAGCCGGCGTTGTGATTTCACCTCGGCCGCTCACAGATGTGGTACCGGTTTACAAAACGAACCGGGATGAAATCACGACGCAATACGACATGAATGCGCTCGAGCGTATCGGCTTGCTGAAGATGGATTTCCTCGGCCTGACGACGCTCACGGTCCTGCAAGACACCGCGCGCATGATTGAAAAGAATCGCGGCGTGAAAGTAGATATCGACAATCTGACCTTGGACGACGAACAGACCTACAAACTTTTTGCGCGGGGCGATACCACGGCCATTTTTCAGTTTGAATCGCACGGCATGCGCGACATTTTGCGTCGCTACCAGCCCTCGCGCATTGAAGATCTCACCGCGCTGAACGCACTGTACCGGCCCGGACCGATTCAGGGCGGCATGATCGACGACTTCATCAGCAGGAAGACGGGCAAGACTAAAGTCAGCTACGAACTCCCGCAACTCAAGGACATCCTCGACGAAACGTACGGCGTCATCCTGTACCAGGAACAGGTCATGCAGATTGCAAACCTTCTAGCGAGCTTCTCGCTCGGCGAAGCGGATATTCTGCGCCGCGCGATGGGCAAGAAGAAAAAAGAGGAGATGGCAGCGCAGCGGGCAAAATTCATTACCGGATGCCTGACAAACAAAGTTCTGGAAAAGAAAGCCGAGCGCATTTTCAATTTGATGGAGGAGTTTGCCGGCTACGGCTTCAATAAGTCCCACTCTTGCGCGTATGCGCTCCTGGCTTACCAGACGGCCTACCTGAAGACGCATTACCCAGTCGAATTTATGGCCGCGCTGCTTACTTCCGAAACGGGCAACGCAGAAAAGGCCGTGAAGTACATCAACGAAGCCCGGGGCATGAGCATTTCTATTCTACCGCCGGACATCAACGAGAGCGATCTTTATTTCACGCCGGTTGGCGAATCCATCCGCTTTGGTCTGGCCGCCATCAAAAATGTGGGCGAGAATACCGCCAAGGCCATCCGCGATTCACGGTTGAGCGCCGGCGAATTTACTTCTCTGTACGATTTGTGCGAGCGTATCGAGGCGCGATTTCTGAACAAGCGCGTGTTTGAGAGCCTGATCAAGTCCGGCGCTGTGGATTCTCTCGGGGCGCGCGAGTCGATGCTGGCCTCCGTAGATGATGCTTTGGCGGCGGTGCAGCGCGCCTCGCGAATACGCGAATCCGGGCAACACGGCCTCTTCGGCACAGCAGCGGCTCCGGCGCCGATCGCCTTTGAATTGCACGAGGCCGAGCCATGGAGCGAAGCAGAACGCCTCGCGAGCGAATACGCCATGCTTGGGTTCTACGTGTCCGGGCATCCGCTTGCAAAGTATGCCTCGCGTTTGCAAGAGTTGAAATGCATTTCGCTCGACCAGATCGAGGGCCAGCGCAACGGTAAGGAGATCACGGTTGCGGTGCTCATTGTTGGCACGCGCCCCATGCGTTCCAAAAAGGGCGCGCGCTGGGCGATCTACACGATCCAGGATATGACCGGCGTTCAGGAACTGCTTGCCTTTCCGGAAAGTTTTGCGCGGCTCGAGCAGATTCTCAAGGCGGGAGCACCCCTGTTGCTCAAGGCTCGTGTGCAAGTTGAGGAAGCGGGCACGCGGCTTTCTTTGCAAGAAGCTGCTCGGCTGGGAGACCTCGCTGAACGGCCAGCGTCGGGCCTTCGCATCCGCATGAAGCTGGAAGAGTTAAACGACGAATTGCTGGACCACCTTGAAGAAATTCTCTCCTCCTACCGAGGATCAAGCCTGGTTTCGCTTGATCTCACGGACGCAGGAGGAGCGATGGCCACGCTGCAGATTGAGCAACGCGTCCGATCCTGCCCGGAACTAATCACCGCGATCCGGGAATCCTTCGGTGAGCAGTCGATCGACTTGGTGATGTGATGAAGTCCAAGGACAAAGCAAAAAGCCCGGCAGCACAGGCTAATCGTCAAAGCGAGATCGAGCGCTTGGAGAAAGACGTTGAAGAACTGCGCCAACTCGCCGGCGACGAAGAGGCCGACGCGGAGCTCGAACGCATCCGCCAGCAAGTGGTCGAGCTTCGCAAGGAATTTTATAGCCATCTCGGTCCCTGGCAGCGCGCCCAGATCGCCCGGCACACCCAGCGGCCGTACACGCTGGATTACATCGCGATGCTCTTCACGGACTTCGTCGAGTTGCACGGCGACCGCGGCTACGGCGACGACAAGGCCTTGATTACGGGGCTCGCCAAGTTTAATGGAAGGCCGATTGCCGTCATCGGCCATCAAAAAGGCCGCGACACTAAACAGCGTCTACTACGAAATTTTGGCCAGCCCAAGCCCGAGGGTTACCGCAAAGCCCTTCGTATCATGCAACTGGCGGCGAAGTTTGGCCGGCCCATTCTCACTCTTATCGACACGCCAGGCGCTTATCCCGGCATCGACGCCGAGGAGCGCGGACAAGCCGAAGCCATCGCGCGAAACTTGCGAGAAATGGTGCGCCTGCCGGTTCCGATTATCGTCACCGTGACGGGCGAAGGCGGCTCCGGCGGAGCGCTGGCCATTGCCGTAGGAGATCGCGTCAACATTCTGGAAAACAGCTTTTACTCCGTGATTTCGCCGGAAGGCTGCGCCGCGATCATGTGGCGAGACGCCACAAAGGCGGAGACCGCGGCCACCGCGCTGAAAATCACGGCGAAAGACCTGAAGGAGCAAGGCATCGTTGATGAGATTGTGCCCGAACCCGAAGGAGGGGCGCACCTCGACCCAGAAGGCGCTGCGCAGCTTCTCGGGGAAGTCTTGGACCGGGAACTGGTCGCTCTAACGCAACAGCCGACGAAAGATTTACTCGAAGCCCGCTACGAGAAGTTCCGCAAGATGGGGCAATACTTCGATTTTGGCAATTAAATAGCGGCTTTTTGAAGCATAAGGTCCTGGGTCCACCCCTTAGCACATTCGCAACTCTTGCGAGACGAATCGTTGTCGCTTCGACAGACGCGGGCTACCCTGAATGAGCAACCTTCAGAGTGATCCGTCGCGGGGCAACTTCTGCGCTAACACGGCGGCCCGTCCACGGAAGACAGGACTTATCATGTCAGAACCCTTTCGCCCCTATGAAAAGCTCGTGGAGATCACCGTGATGGGCAAGAAGTTTCAGGTGCCGGAGCGCAATTCGCTTCTCCGATGCTTCCAGTTCATCAGCCCGGAAACGATTCCTTATGGGCGTTTTTGCTGGAATCAGGACTGCCAGTATTGCCGTGTTTCCTGCCAATTGCCGGATGACGACGAGCCCCGGGAAATGCTCAGCTGCAAGTTCATTGTTATGCCCGGAATGGAAATTACTGAGTTAAGCCAAGAGTTGAAGTGGTGCCTCAGGTCCAAACTTCCGGCCGACGCGGCCGTCTCTTCCTAAACCTCCCAACTCAGGCATGCAAAAAAGGTCGGCCCGGGCGCAACTTCCGTCTTCGGCGAGTGTTTGTAGCTGAAGGTACACGTATCAGCGAGCGACGGCAGTTGTGCGACGCCAAAACCCAATTAACCATCCCCGGCGCACAGCCGTCGTCGACTTGTGAGTAGTTAGCCGCAGGCAGCTTGATTCCGTTCGGCAGCCTAGAGCGCCTTCTGCCCGATTTGCACTCCATCCTCTGCTGGACTACGATCCTTTCTAATAAATTATGCCCACAGATTTCTTGCCTTGCGACGGCTGCGGTCAATCCGCGTCCCCCGAACACATCGCGCGACGGCTTCAGCGCCTGGAATGGACCACTCGATACCGGCCCGTTCACATCGGCGCGCTGCTGCTCGGAGGCGTCTCTCCCCTGGCCGAGGAGGACTTCCTCTATGCCGGGAAGCTCAAGGGCGAGGCGCGGCGATTGCTGGAAGCCGTTGGGATTTCCCAAGCAGGGAAGTCCCCCGAGACCGTTTTGAGCGAGTTTCAGAGAGGCGGATTCTTTCTGACGCACGTGCTTGAATGCCCCCTTGAAACTAGCGAGGCCGGAAAGTCTTCCTGCGAGTCTCTACTCGCGCAACGTGTTTCACAGGTTTTGACGCGCATTCGCCGGTCGCTCAAGCCCAAGCGCGTCGTCTTGATCTCCGATTTGTTGACGCCGCTTGCGGCAAGACTGTCGAGCGCCGAATTGGGGTGCCCGGTGATCCTGGACAATGGCAAACCCTTCGGTCTGGACTCTGCCGATTTTTCCGGGGCTGTTGAGCATCTGCGCCAAGCCTAGGACTAGCGACCGCGGGCGTGTGACCGAGCGCACCGCATTCCCTGTCCCTATAGTACAGGCTCATAACTGTCCTTCGACCGGCTTGCGAATCCGTTGGCTGTGATAGAATCAAAAACTTAGCGAGAGTGACGTTGGAGTAGGAGTCGAAGCGTGAAGAAGCAAGCAAAGTTTGGAATCGGAATCAGCGTAATCGTCGTTTCCCTGGCGTGCTTAGCCTGGCTTGGCTACGGCGAAAGCAAAACTTACTATCACACTATCGCGGAGCTCCAGACTCTTAAGGGCGCTGAACTATCCCACCGGATACGCGTTGGCGGAACCGTGGCGCCGGGCAGCATTCGACGTTTCACCGGCCGCGTGGATTTTGTTCTCGAAGGGGAAGGGAAGTCGCTCCCCGTCAGCTATGTGGGCAGCGATCCCCTGCCGGACACCTTCGTGGACAAATCGCAAGCTTTGGTCGAGGGCAGGCCGACGGACGGGCGCTTTGTCGCTGAGGTGGTCCAGGCAAAGTGCGCGTCCAAGTACGAGGCGGCTCCGGGGGGGACCGTTGCCACTTCTTCCACTGCGACAAAGTAAGGCAACATGTAACGGGCCCGGCTTGGCCGGGGGATAGGCGGAGTCCCCGTGGATGTATTTGGTTCATTCGCTCTTGTCCTGGCGTTCATTTGTGCGGTGTATGCATTCGGAGGCGGGATTGCCGCAATCATCACACGGCACCCACTTCTGGTTAAGAGCACGCGGCAAGCGGGCATCGCCGCCTGCTGTCTGATTTTTATCGCCACCTTCAGCCTCGAATACCTCTTCTTCAGTGACAATTTCTCCGCCGCTTACGTTGTTGCCCATAGCAATCGTGCGCTCGCGACGTTTTATAAAATCGCTGCGCTGTGGGCTGGGCAGGAGGGCTCCCTGCTCTTCTGGAGCTTCCTGCTTTCGATCTACGTTTTCTCGGTCCTGATCGCTTACCGCAACAAAAACGGCGAGTTGATGCCGTATGTGGGAGTGATTCTCGCCGGAGTCCAAATATTTTTTCTGACACTCAATAATTTCGTCGCCAGCCCCTTCAAAGCGCTAGCCGTTCCCGGTGTCAACGGTGCGATGGATCTCGTCGCGCGCAGCGACGGCAACGGCCTCACTCCGCTGCTGCAATATCCGGAGATGGTAATTCATCCGCCGAATCTTTATTCGGGCTACACGGGATTTACGATTCCGTTTGCGTTTGCCCTGGCCGCTCTGCTCGCCCGGTATCCCGGCGAGAAGTGGATCCATCTCACGCGCAAATGGACGATGATCGCGTGGTGCTTCCAAACCGCGGGCATTCTCCTGGGCGCGCACTGGGCTTACGCGGTCCTCGGTTGGGGAGGCTACTGGGGTTGGGACCCGGTGGAAAATGCCTCTCTGCTTCCGTGGCTGACGGGCACCGCGTTCCTGCATTCGGTGATGATGCAGGAAAAGCGCGGCATGATGAAAGTGTGGAACGTTTGGCTGGTGTTCACGACGTTTATTCTCTGCATTGTCGGCACGTTCCTGACGCGCAGCGGAGTCGTAAGTTCAGTCCACGCGTTTGCCCAGTCCAGCATCGGCAGCTGGTTCGTGGGCTTCCTCATAATCATTTTCACAGTCTGTTTAGTCGCTTATCTCAAGAACCGCGACTATTTGAAGAGTGAAAACCAGTTGGACGCCATCGTCTCCCGAGAATCCAGCTTCCTCTTCAACAATCTGATTCTGCTGGTTTCCTGCGTCGCTGTGCTTTCTGGCACGCTTTTTCCGGTTTTGTCGGAAGCAGTTTCCGGCTCTAAAATCAGCGTGGGCGCGCCTTTCTTCAATAAGGTCAACATCCCAATCGGCCTGCTCCTACTCTTCCTGACGGGCGTGGGGCCGCTGCTCGCCTGGCGGAAGACTTCCGCGGAAAGCCTGAAACGAAATTTTGCCTGGCCGCTGATCGTCGGCCTCTTGGGGGGCTCGGTTATTTTCGCGCTGGGATACCACGAGATTTACTCGCTCATCTGTTTCTCGCTCTGCTTCTTCGTCACCGCGACGATTGTCATGGAATTCTACCGGGGCGCTAAAGTCATCCGAGTGCGCTCGGGCGCGCCCTATCTAACGTCCGCCATCGAATTGACCATGCGCAATACACGGCGCTATGGCGGCTACATCGTCCACATGGGCATGGTGCTGATCTTTATCGGCTTGGCTGGCGCAGCCTTCAACCAAAACGTTCAGAAAGAACTCCAACCCGGCGGATCAATGCAGTTAGGGAAGTACAAGCTAGTTCTCCAAAGCTTCGATAGCAAGCCGGAAGCAAATTACACCGGCCTTCGCTTAAATGTGGAGGTCTTTGTCAACAATAAGCCGCTGATGATGCTCTATCCCGAGCGACGCATCTTCGAGACAAATGGCGAAACGGGGACGATGGTGGCGATCTACTCGACGCTTCGCGAAGACTTGTACGTTGTTTACGCTGGACAAAGCCCGGACACGAAGCTGCCAGTCATTCACGCGTACTTGAACCCGCTGGTGAAGTGGATTTGGTTTGGCGGCGTAATCGTGGTGTTTGGTACGCTCGTTGCATTGCTGCCGAATCGCCGAGCGGTCTTGGTTTTGTCCGGCGCGAAACAACCGACGCCAGAGCCGCTAGTGCGCGGAATGACGCCGTCGGTCACCTACAGAAAAGGCCATGAATAAAATTAAAAAGATGAAGCGCCGGGCTGTGTTAATTTTTCCGTTCCTGTTGTGTTTTGCCGGAGCGTTGCCACTGTTGTCCGCGTTTGGAGATGCACAGCAGCCCGATCACAAGCATCAGTTGGGCATGAAAGTGAAATGCATGTGCGGCGGGTGCAATGATTCCGCAGGCGGCTGCTACCACGTCGGCGGGGCGTTCTCCGGTCCTTGCGGTACGGCTCTGGGGATGCTCAAGAAAATTGAAGAGCGCATAGCCCAGGGAAATTCCGATGACCTCATCGTCCAATCCTTTGTGCAGGAGTATGGGCAGGCCGTGCTTACCGAGCCTCCGCACAGCGGATTCGGCCGGGTGGCCTGGTGGATTCCCGCACTCGCGCTGATCGGCGGATTCGCGCTGGTCCTGAGCATTATCTCCCGCTGGCGGAGGCAGTTAGGGCCTGAGCCCGCTCTGGCTGCAGCGGGTAGCGCACCTCCCATATCGCGTGAACTGCTCGATCGTGCGCGTGCACAAGCTGCCCGCGACACTGAGGATTGATCTTGACCGTTGTCTCAACTGTCGCCATTCTTCTGATCGCCTCCGCGGATTGGGCCGTTCTCGGCGCATGCCTTGCTCTGGCTTTCGCCACCGGGCTCTTCATCTTTTACATTCAGCCCGATGCTTCTGATCTCGCACCGCACCGCTCGAAGCTCGATCAATTGCTCGAGCGCCGCGACACCCTTTACGACAATTTACGCGACCTACGGTTCGAGTTTCGTTCCGGAAAATATGCCGAAAACGACTTCGAAGCGATGAAAACCTCTCTGGAGAACGAAGCGGCGCTTATACTCGCCGAAATCGATGAAGTTACGGAATCGCAAGTTCGCCGGCCTCGCGCGATCAAGCCCGCTGCTTCCGAACGAGGTGGGCAGTGAGGGCCCGGTGGATTTCGTATGCGGCGCTCGGCCTCTGTTTGCTAACGCCGTTCTCTTCCATCTTCGGCGCCACCGTTCACGGCACGGTGAAAAATGGCACTACCGGCAAGCCCGCTGGGAATGTCGAGGTCATCCTCATCCAATTGCAGGGCGGGATGCAGCCGGTCCTAAACTCAAAAACCGACGCGCAGGGCCAATTCACGTTTGACTTTCCAGCGATCGGCACGCAACCGATGTTGGTGCGCGCGGTCTATCGCGGAATCAATTTTCATCAGCCCTTGCCCCCGGGACGAAATGAAATACAAGTCGATGTTTTCGAGCCGTCGCGCGACCCCAAAACGATCTCCGTCGGAACCCATTTCGTAATTTTCCAGCCGAATGGCGCGACTCTCGAAGTTGGCGAAGAATACGCCATCAAGAACGAATCTCAGCCTGCCCAAGCGTATTTTCGCCCCGACGGCAATTTCGAGATTGCCCTCCCCGAAGGCGCGAGTCTGAAACAGATCGCCGCCCAAGGCCCCTCGGGCATGCCCGTAGTGCAAGCGCCGATCGATCGCGGCAAAAATAAGTACAGCGTGGCGTACGCCTTTCGTCCTGGCGAAAACGGAGTGCGTTTCTCCTACGAGTTGCCATACGCGGGCAACACCGCTTCCGTGAAGCTACCCACCGTATATCCCGGCGCGCGGCTGGTAATCGTTGCCCCACCCTCCGTGCAGATCACCGCCGAAGGCTTGCAATCCGGCGGACTGGAACAGGGCATGAGCGTGTACAGCCGCGACAGTCTCGCCGCCAATTCCGCGCTGACCGTCAACATCTCCGGCACGGCCCCGCCGCCAAGCAGCAATGCCTCAGACACCGATGCTGGCGCTCAGAATCGCGACGAGCAGCAGGGAAGCGGTCCAGCTTCCGGCGTAGCCATTCAAGCGGTCCCAGGCCGCCTTGATGTTTTGAAATGGCCCCTCGTGGGAGGCTTCCTCTGCCTGTTCGCACTGCTGGCGATTCTTCTGGCACGTAGGCCTGTGGTCGCCGTTGCGGGCGCTCCTTCTGAGGGCGTCGCGGATGTTCCCGCAGACGCGCCAAGGAAAACGACAGCCGCAGCGGTTGTGACGCCGGCGGTTCGCAGCGCAAGCCTGGCGCAAGTCGATGCCGCTGTTGGCACGAGCCTGGATGCGCTGAGGGACACGCTCTTCCGCCTTGAGCTGCGCCGTCAGGCAGGCACAATTTCCGAAGAAGAGTACAACCAGGAACGGGCCCGCGCGGAAAAAGTCTTACGCGATCTTGTGAGAGGTTAAAAGGGTGACGCCGCCCGACGCTGCGTGTATTTTTCCCTTCAGTAGGACAGACACTCTTGTCTGTCTCTCTCAGTTCTTTGCTCCGTTCCTCTACGAGGTCCCTCGGTGACGCCGCCGGCATTTTCTTCCGTTGGTCTCCGTTTTGAAAATATCGACAAGCGCTATGGCGGACTCCTGGCATTACGCGGGGTCTCGCTAACCATCGCTCCCGGAGAATGCGCAGTTTTTGCTGGCAGAAACGGCTCCGGCAAGACCACCCTGCTCCGCATTGCCGCGAGATTAGTGCGTCCCTCGCGAGGCTCCCTAACCTTTTCCGGCAACCAACGCGACGGAGAAGAGAACGCGATCCGCCCGGGATTCGTAGCTCACGCCACAATGGTCTACGACGAACTGACCGCCGAAGAAAATCTATTGCTCTTCGCGCGTCTCGAAGCGGTTTCTCAGCCTAAGCGTCGCGTCGAAGCTTTATTGAAGGAAGTCGGCTTATCCGATCGCCGCTCATCGCTTGTGCGAACTTTCTCCCGCGGAATGCGACAGCGCGTGGCTATCGCTCGTGCCTTGCTGCATGAACCTGCGGTTCTTCTGCTCGACGAGCCGGCTACGGGCCTCGATCCCCAAGGCGTTACTTGGCTCGCCGAGTCGATTCGCCGCTTTCGCGATTCCGGCCGCACGATTCTGATGAGCCTCCACGGCGAATCGGAAATCTCTTCTCTCGGCACCCGCGCCATTCGTCTGGATGCGGGCTCGGTCGTTGCGGATACGCGCACTGGGGCAACGTTTCGCTCCATTCTAACTTTCGCCGACGCCTGAATGAGCCTGTTCTCAAACACGGCCGTTTTGCTCGGCAAGGAGCTTCGCACCGAGTTCCGATCCAGGGAACTCCTCACGGCCACGATTATCTTCATTTTGATTGTGATCGTTCTCTTCAGTTTCACGTTTGATCCCACTTCCGACGAATCGCGGCGCTTCGCTCCCGGTCTACTCTGGCTGGCTTTTCTTTTTGCTTCATCCCTTATGCTGCAACCGTGTTTTCTGCGCGAGCAGCACAACGATACTTTAAGCGCCTTGCGCCTCTCGGTGAGCGACCCGTTCGCCATTTTTCTAGCCAAGCTCGCGGCGAACACAATTTTCCTACTGCTCACAGAACTGCTCCTGCTCCCGCTTTTCGCGATGATGTACAACGTGCCAGTCTTGTCCGTGCTCCACTGGCTGGTTCTGGTGTTTTTTCTCGCGAGCCTGGGCATCTCCGTTGCTGGGACGGCGCTCTCCGCCATCTCGGCGCAAGCCCGCATGCGCGAACTCCTGCTGCCCTTGCTCATGCTTCCGCTCCTCACTCCGATTCTCGTGGCCAGCACCGAGGTCACCAAAGCCCTCTTTGACCGTGCCCCTTACGTGAAGTGGAAAGGAATCGGCTTCCTCGCCGTTTTCGACGTGGTTTTTTTGACCGCGCTATGGCTTTTCGGCGAATATCTACTGGAGGAATGAAGCATCATGTGGAAACGCGCGATGATTGGCGCCTTTGTTCTCTTTCTGGTTGGCGCTGCCGCCTATGCATCTTTCTATATCGCCCCGGAAGAAAAGACCATGCGGGTCATTCAGCGGATTTTCTATTTCCATGCTGCTAGCGCGTGGGCTGGAATGACGGCGTTTTTTATCTGCTTTGCCGCGAACCTCCTTTATGTTTGGCGCCGCGACGAAAAGTGGGATTCGCTAGGCGTTTCGTCGGCTGAGGTCGGTCTTGCGTTCATCACCGTTGTTCTCATTACCGGGCCCATCTGGGCCAAGCCGGCATGGGGAATTTATTGGACTTGGGACGCTAGGCTCACCTCCACGTTTGTGCTGTGGCTTCTCTACATCTCTTACCTGCTTTTGCGCACGCTGATCGAAGAGCCGGATCGCCGAGCTCTTCTGAGTGCCCTCTTCGGAATATTTGCCTTTATCGATGTTCCGATTGTCTTCGGAGCGATCCGTTGGTGGCGCACGCAACATCCGGCTCCCGTCATCATGGGAGGCCCCGGTTCCGGCCTCGAGCCCACCATGCGCAAGGTGTTTTTCTTCAGCGTGCTCGCGCTTCACGCCTTGATGGTTTTTCTGATCGCCGAACGCTATCGGCTGGAAAAGTTACGCACCGATCTTGAACTCGTACGCCGCGAGGCGGAGACCATATGAAAAGTCTGGACAGCGTTTTCGCCGCCTACATCATCGGCTGGGGCGTTTTTTTTGTCTTTTATTTGACCATCGCAAAGCGCACTTCGTCTCTGCGGGAAGAACTCGAGCGATTGAAAAACTCCTTGCACCGGGGTAAGTAATTGGCGCAGAAGAAAAAAGTCGGAATTGTGATGTTCCAGCTCGGCGGGCCGGATTCGCTGGAAGCCGTCGAGCCATTTCTTCTGAATTTGTTTCTCGACCCGGATATCATTCCCATGGGACCGCTGGGTTTCCTGCGCCGCCCGCTGGCGAAACTGATTTCCTCCCGTCGCTCCGTTCCAGTCCGTGGCAAATACGCGGAGATTGGTGGCCGCTCGCCGATCGGAACGTTGACGGAGCGGCAGCGAGGTGCGCTCGTCGAGGCGCTGTCGGACGACATCGATCCCGTTGGCGTTGTTGCCATGCGCTACTGGCACCCGCTCACTGCCGAAGCCGTCGAGGCGCTTCGCAAAGCCGGGGCTCTGGATGAAATCGTTCTTCTTCCGCTCTACCCGCAATTTTCTTACGCCACCACTTTGAGCAGCCTCAAGGAATGGCGTCGCGTCTATGGGGAGCCGGACGCAGGCCCTCCGCAGCGCACGGTCAGCCAGTTCTATGATCACCCTCTGTATGTGCAGGCGCTCGCGCAGCGCATTGGCTCCGTATTGCGGCAATTCGCGGACAGCTCTCGCATTCACCTGGTCTTCAGCGCCCACGGCTTGCCGATGAGCCTGGTCGAAAAGGGCGATCCTTATCCGACTCAAATCGAGGCGACGGTGCGAATGGTTTGCGAGGGGGGAAGAAAGCAGTTTCCCGGCTGGCCGCAAACTCACGTACTTTGCTACCAGAGCAGGGTTGGTCCCTCGAAGTGGCTACAGCCTCCCCTAACGCGCACAATCGAGCGGCTCGGCACTGCGGGTGTCAAGGAAATGCTCGTTGTGCCGATTTCGTTTGTGACCGAGCACATCGAAACGCTTCACGAGATCAACATCGAGGCCCGCGAAGAGGCCAAGAGATTTGGCGTAGAAGTCTTCCGGATGATGCCTGCCGTGGGCGATTCGCCTCTTTTCATCGCTGCACTGAAGGACCTTGTCCTGCGGGCGGTTGGTCTCGCGGAAGACCCGCGACCCGTTCAGATCTCTTCGACCGCCTCGTAATGGGCCCGGAATCGGTCGAGCAACCGAAGTCAAACGGATCGGATCGCGCCAGCGGCGTAAGGCCGATCCTGCCAAAGAGCATAGAAGTCACCAGTGCGCTATAATCCCGCGATGGAACCAGAACCATGAAGGCTTCCTACCATCCCGGCGTTCATCGCTTCGCGGTCTTCACCGTTTGTTGGACAGTGCTGCTCTTGATCGCAGGTGCGCTGGTTACTTCCAACGACGCCGCGCTTTCCGTGCCGGACTGGCCAAAGTCGTTCGGCACGTGGACCCCGCCCATGGTGGGCGGCGTGTTTTACGAACACTCGCACCGCGTTATCGCAGGCGTGTTGGGAGTGTTGACGCTTATCCTTGCTATTTTACTTTGGATCAAAGAAGAGCGCCGCTGGTTGCGCTGGTTTGCGGTGATTGCGGTAGGGGGCATCGTCGCGCAGGCGATTCTCGGCGGCCAAGTTGTAATCCAGTTGCTGCATTACTGGCTGCCGGTGATGCACGCGTGCTTCGCGCAAATCATGTTCGGAGCGATTTTGAGCATCGCTGTATTTACCAGCAATTGGTGGATATCGGAACGTCCTCAACTCGAGGATCGCGGCTCACCCTCCATTCACTCCCTGGTGCTCCTGAACGCAGCGGTGATTTTTCTCCAGGTGTTTCTGGGCGCGGGTTTCCGCCACAGAGAAATTCCCATCTGGCCGCACGCCGCAGGCTCACTGGCCGTGCTTGCCACGGTCATTTGGACGGCCGTGGTGCTACGCAAGCGTTTCGAGAATTCGCGTGAACTCACCAAAATGCGGATTCTGCTTCACTCTGTCTTTGGCTTACAGTTTCTTCTGGGCATCGGCGCTTACTGGTCGCGCATTGCGACCGCGGATGCCCCGCAACCAATGCGGCTGATGATTGTGTTGACGGTGACTCACACGGTAGTCGGCGCGCTGTTGTTCGCCGTCTCCATCCTGACGATTCTGCTGTGCTATCGATTGGTGCCGCGGCCCGGCGAAGTTGCCGTCTCATCGCAGGGGCGGGTGACGGTCTGATGAGCACTGCGCGCACGACGGAAATCACGCTCGCTTCACGTGCCAATGCCTACGTCGCGTTGACCAAGCCGGATGTTTCCTTTCTCGTGCTGATGACCACGGCCGCCGGATTCTACATGGGTTCGCGAGGCGCGGTGGATTGGCTGCACTTGATCCAAACCGTTTTCGCCACGCTGTTGATAGCGGCGGGCACGGCGACATTGAACCATTACATCGAACGCGACTCCGACCGCTACATGCGCCGCACGGCGTCGCGCCCGCTTCCCAGCGGACAATTGCAGCCGCGCGAAGCGCTGTGGTTTGGAGTGATTCTCTCTGTCGCGGGCGCGCTTGATTTGTACTTTACCGCAGGCCTTCTCGCTTCCGCGCTTGGAGTTCTCACCTCTCTGAGCTATCTGCTAGCCTATACTCCGCTGAAAAAGCGCACGGTTTGGGCAACCGCTGTCGGTGCGTTTCCCGGAGCGATTCCTCCCATGATTGGATGGGTTGCCGCTACCGGCAGCCTAGATCGTGGCGCATGGCTGCTCTTCGCCATTCTGTTCTTGTGGCAGTTTCCACACTTTTACGCCATCGCGTGGATGTATCGCGAAGACTACGCACGTGCTGGCATTCTGATGCTGCCGGTAGTAGACCGCGAAGGCACGCGCACGTTTCGCCAGATTATTCTTACCGCCGTTGCGCTCCTGGGCGTCAGCTTGTTGCCCGCCGTTATGGGATTGGCCGGCGTGCGCTATTTCTTCGGCGCGCTGGTCATCAGCACCGCACTAGTTCAGGCATGCTTGTGGGCCGCCAGCTCGAGAACCAACGTGCGCGCCAAGTGGCTCATGCACGCCACCGTGCTGCACATTCCCATTTTGCTCGGTTTGATGATTTACGACAAAATTCCGCGCTGAGGAAGTTCTGGCGGGAAGGATAACCGCAAAATTTCCGCTAAACTTGTGGAGGGAAGTTCGACGTTTTTTCGGACTCGATGAGCGAGCCAGTCTGCGATGAGCGCACGGCCTTACGCGTTCCGGCCTTGGGAAATACCACGTGCCAGAAATCATTGCGAGGGGCGGCGAAGCCGACTCCAATAAACCTCCGGTCTTGCTTCTCCCTCACAGAGGTCACGAAACATTCCACCGACTCCGACGTCATTTCATTGAAAAGACGGACCGTTTGGCCTGGCAGTAGAGGTGCATCCATCACAATGAGCGCCCCATTTGCGCTTACAAACTGCGTAAATGCCTTCAAATCAATAGCTTCGCCTTCCGGCATCTGGCAGCGCACTTTCACCGGGATTTGCAGTGTCATGCGAACCGTGCGGCGCCGCTCTGGATATCTGGACCTGTGCATGTGCATAAGACGGCCTCGGAAGGGGCGCGACCCTGAGAGCTTGCCACGGTTGACTGAGAATAACAAGGGTTTACAGCAGTTTCCGGCTGTCGGGCCAGCGAAGTCAGAAGGGAATTAGCTGGGCCGAAGTGAGGCGATCACCGCTTCGGTGAATTCCTGGGTGCCGGCCTTGCCACCCACGTCTTGCGTGATGTGCTTGCCCTCGAGGAGCACCTGTTCGACGGCGCTTTCGATCCGGCGCGCGGCGGACCTTTCGCCAAGATGGTCCAGCATCATAATGCTGCTCAACAGCAGAGCTGTAGGATTCGCTAAGCCTTTTCCCGCGATGTCTGGTGCGGTTCCATGCACGGCCTCGAACATAGCCGCTTCATTGCCAACGTTGGCGCTGCCGACTACCCCGAGGCCGCCGACGAGGCCCGCGGCGAGGTCGCTCATCACGTCTCCATAGAGATTTGGGAGCAGCAGCATGTCAAACTGCTGCGGATTCAACACCATTTGCATGCAGGCGTTGTCAACGATCATCTCTTTGTATTCGATGTCCGGATATTGCGGCGCGACGTTGCGGATGGACTTCAGGAAAAGCCCGTCCGAAAGCTTCATAATATTGGCTTTATGGATGGCGTGAATTTTCTTTCGACCTTCCCGCTTGGCGTATTTGAACGCGAAGTGTGCGATCTGCGTAGACGCTTTTTCCGTAATGATTTTCAGGCTTTCCACCACGCCGGGAACGACTTCATGTTCCAGGCCGGAATAGAGATCTTCGGTATTTTCCCTGATTAGAACGACATCGACGTTTTCAAACCGGGATTTTACTCCAGGAAGATTTTTGACGGGCCGGACGTTCGCGTAGAGATCGAGCGTCTTACGCAGTGCCACGTTGATACTTGGCGCTCCCCCGGCGACGGCTGTGCCCATCGGGCCTTTCAGCGCAACGCGGTTGCGCCGGACGGATTCGACGGCGCCTTCACTGACAAATTGACCCGTCGCCGACGCTTTATCAGAGCGCGCCTCGACCTCTTCCCAATCGATTTGGACGCCTGCTGCTTCCAAGATACGCCGCGCGGCTGCCGCGACTTCGGGACCGATGCCTTCTCCGGGGATCAGAGTGACTTTGTGTCTCATGGCTGCATCTTATTGTATGCGAAGGTTATAGGGTTGTCGAAACAGGCTCGCGCGCCGAGTTTCCTGGCAAGAAAACAGCCCTGTATCTCCGATGTGCAGTTGTGGAGCAGGTTTGGTATACTGTAGTGGAAAGATGCGTCGCGGGCTTGCCTGCGAGCGGAGGCCATAGGAATTTATGATTAGTCTGACTCCCACTGCCAGCACCAAGGTCAAGGAAATCATGGGCCTGCAGAATCCTGTACCGGTGGCGTTACGCGTTGCCGTCGTCGGCGGAGGCTGCTCCGGTTTCCAGTACCACATGGCATTTGAAAACCAGACCAATGAGACCGATCAAGTCGTTGATTTTAACGGGCTCAAGGTCGCGGTCGACCAGATGAGCTCTATGTACCTGGATGGCGTCGAGATCGACTACATTGAGACCATCGAAGGCGCCGGCTTCAAGTTCAATAACCCGAACGTGAAGAGCACTTGCGGCTGCGGCAGCTCGTTTAGCGTTTAGCCGGCAGCGTTTCATCGGCTCTATTTATATCTATCTGTCATTCTGTCATAGAATGATAGATAGAATTGAGGAAGGCGTCATGGGCGCCCTCTTTCCAGAGTTCCAGGCCCTTGAACTGACGGTTCGAGGGCCTTTTTTATGCCCGCTACCCTAGCCGAGTGGGATGCTCGCCACCGCGGGGCCGCACAAGACTCGCCCGCTGAACCCGCCAGCATCGTTTTGGAATGGCTGCCATTGCTTCCCAGCGGGCCGGCGTTGGATCTCGCCTGCGGGACCGGACGGCACACGCTGTTGCTCGCCGCGCGCGGGCAATCGGTGACTGCTGTCGATTGGTCGGGAACAGCGCTCGAGATTCTCGAAAATCGTGCGCGGAAGGCAAAGCTCCACGTTGGCCGGGCGGACGCCGCTACATTTGCAAATTCACGGACCCGAGGCATCCGGCTGATCCAGGCTAACCTGGAGGACATACAGCTTCCCGATGCTGCGTTCTCCTTGATCTTATGCCTTCAGTATTTGCAACGTTCTCTTTTCTCGCAGATGGCGCATGCGCTGCAGGCCGGAGGCATGCTCCTTTTTGAAACCTATACGCGGGCACAGCTCAATTATTCTGGTGGGCCGCGGAATCCCGAGTATCTGCTGGAACCCGGAGAGTTGCGCACGGCGTTTCCCGAATTGCATGTGTTGTTTTACAGGGAGCTGAACGCCGGGCAGGGAATCGCCAGTTTAGTTGCTCAGAGGCGGCAGAAAGCGGCAGAAAAATGAACCGCAATCGCTTCCGATAAGTCAGACACAACGCATCGCTCAGGTGTTTGCAATCTCGCGTTGTCATCCGTATTCTAAAGTGCGGGCATGAAGATAGCGCTGGCGCAGTTCAATCCCACGGTAGGCGATTTCGCAGGAAATTCGGCTCGCATCTTAAGTCTGGCGGAGAAAGCCAGGCAGCGAGGGGCCGACCTTGCCGTTTTTTCCGAGCTTTGCCTCTGCGGCTATCTTCCTCAAGACCTCCTGGAACGGCCTTCCTTTATTGATCGTAACCATCATGAATTGAAGGATCTTGCGGGCAAGCTACCGCTGCCAGCCATTGTCGGATACGCCGGGCGGGTGCAAAACGGCACAGGAAAGTCCATCGCCAATAAGGCAGCGCTGATTTGCAGCGGGCGCGTGGTGTTCGAGCAGAGCAAGATGCTACTGCCGACGTACGACGTGTTTGATGAATCCCGCTACTTTCAACCAGCCGACCGGCAGTCCGCTTACGGGTTTGGCAAAGAGCAGCTGGGCATTACGATTTGCGAAGACGTCTGGAACGACAAAAACTTCTGGGCCAAGTGCCGGTACGACCGCGACCCCGTGACGGAACTCATTGGGCAGGGAATTACCGTGCTTCTGAATATTTCTGCCTCACCCTACACGATCGACAAGCGCGCTCTTCGCCTGGAAATGCTTCAATCGATAGCCATGAATCATCACCGGCCTGTCGTTTACGTCAACCAGGTGGGCGGCGACGATAGCTTGATTTTCGACGGTGCCAGCATGGCCTTGACCGCGGAAGGCAAGGTCGCGGCACAAGCGCAGGCTTTTGAAGAAGATCTGATCCTCTTCGATACGGTTACGGGAGAGGGCGAGATTCACAAGCAGCCGCACGAAGAGATCGCCTATGCCTACCGGGCGCTGATCACCGGGACACAAGATTATGTTCGCAAGTGTGGCTTCAAGAAAGTCTTGGTTGGGCTTAGCGGCGGAATTGATTCCGCGGTTGTTGCTTCCATTGCTGTGGAGTCCCTTGGGGCCGAAAATGTGCTGGGTGTCTCCATGCCCGGCCCTTACTCTTCCGAGGGCAGCAAGTCCGACGCCAAAGCACTGGCGCACAACCTTGGCATCGAGTTCATAACTCTGCCGATTGGCGATGTGTTTGATTCCTATCGAAAGGCGCTTGCGCCGGCTTTCGCTTCACGGTCGACCGATGTGACGGAAGAAAACATCCAGGCGCGCATCCGCGGCAATTATCTGATGGCGATTTCCAATAAATTCGGATCCATGGTGCTGAGCACGGGCAACAAATCCGAACTGGCTGTAGGTTACTGCACGCTTTACGGCGACATGGCCGGAGGGCTTGCCGTAATCTCCGACGTGCCAAAACTGATGGTTTACGAGCTGGCGCAATGGATTAATCGCGATAGGGAACTCATCCCTGCTTCGAGCATCGAGAAGGTTCCTTCGGCGGAGTTGCGTCCTAATCAGAAGGACGAGGACAGCCTTCCGCCGTACGATGTCCTGGATCGTATCCTGAAGGCTTATATCGAGGACCTGCACAGCCCGCAGGAAATCGCCGACCATTACGGATTTGATCTGCAACTCGTACGCGACATTGCCCTGCTTGTTGACCGGACCGAGTACAAGCGCAAGCAAGCTGCACCGGGTCTCAAGATTACGTCGCGAGCTTTTGGATTTGGCAGGCCGTTCCCGATTGCCCAGCGGTTTATCCCTTAAAGAACGAGGTCCAGCGTGAAGAAATCACTGACTCTCACAGCGATAGTTGCTTTGAATATTGCGATTCCAACTGCCCGCGCACAACAGCAGAAGACCACTGCCGCTGTACCCGTCGCCGCGGGACAGTCAGCGATCCAGAAGACGGTCGAGGCTTACCTGCGCAATCTCTATGCGTTCGGGGCCGATACCGCCGTCAAAGTGGCGGCGCCAAAGGACATCGGCGTGGAAGGGCTGCAAGAAGTCGATATCGAGGTCAAGATTGGAGAGAATCAACAGACCGGCAAAGTCTATGTCACCAAGAACGGGAAATACATGTTCCGCGGGGAACTGTCCGATCTCTCAAAAGACCCCTTGGCAGAGGCCCGCGCACAGCTACAGACGAAGGACTCTCCTTCGCTAGGCCCCGCCAATGCTCCTGTAACCCTCGTCGAGTTTTCTGACTTCGAGTGCCCTGTCTGCCGGAACCTGCATGACGCCCTCCGCGGACTTCTTCCGAATTATCCCCAGGTCCGCGTGGTCTTCAAGGACTATCCGCTTGAGCAGATACATCCCTGGGCCCGAACAGCGGCCCTCGCCGGCCGATGCGCCTACCAGCAAGACCCGAAGGCATTCTGGAAAATGTATGACTTCATTTACGATGGACAGGAGACGATTTCCGCCGAGAACGTCTGGGGCAAGATGACGGACTTTGCTGCACAGTCTGGGTTAAACCCCGATGCGTTCAAGGCTTGTATGGCAAGCCCTGAAGCCGGGGCTGCTGTGAATGCCAGCCGCGATAATGGGATTCAGCTCGAAGTCGGCAGCACGCCGACGATGTTTGTGAACGGCCGGAGAATTGTCGGCGCAGATGCGCACACTCTCGAGCAGTACATCAAGTACGAACTAGACCAGCGCAAAGCGCAAAAAGCCGCCAGCAAGAACTAACCAACACATGACCGATCTGGGTTAGATTTCTTCCGCTGCGACCGCTGACAGATGGCGCGGTTCCAAGCCGATGGCCAGGAGGAGCTTCAAAACGGTGTTGTCTGCGCACCTCTCGCTTGCGAGCGTCCTGATTTTCTAGTTAACATAATATTACTTATCAGACGCCGTGTCGGGTGGAGATGCCGCGAAGAAAAGCCTGGAGCACCAGTTCGTTGACGTCTTGCTGGCGGCGCTGATAGCGCGGAAGGAATTGGGAGCGAAAACCGCCGCGCGTCGGGGGACTTTCAGACGGCAGAGCACGCCCAGCTTGGTGGTGAGATCGCGGAAGTAGTAGCCGTTGCGGTAGTCGATGCGGGCGGTGGGGGCGTGCTCGTAGTAGCCGAGGTCGAGATAGCGGTCACGCTCGGCCAGCAGGGCCTGCTCGATCAGCCGTTTGATTGCGGAGCGCACGCGGTCCTGTTCAAAGAATTCTTGGATGTCGGCAAAGTCCAGCTTAAGATGACCATCTACGAGGACTTCCAGTTCTCGCATTAGGGTGTACCTCCTCTGTGAGTTGGCGCTCCAAAGGAAAGTACGCTCTTTTTTTCTGCTCAAAAACGGAATTTACACAAAAGACGTTACGCTACCCTTCAACTTTTTTCACTTTTTCTTGACAACCTTTGTTTTCAAGAGCATAGTCGCCCCATTCCCTCGGTTTTTTCCCCTCAGAACGTCAAGGAGGTCCACCATGCCACATTATTGCCACCAAGTCAGCTACACGAAGGAAGCCTGGGCCCGTCTGATGGCCGATCCTCAGGACCGGCTTGATATCGTTCGCACACCCATCGAGAAGCTCGGCGGAAAACTGCACTGTGCGTTCTTCGCGTTTGGCCCGTTCGACGTCATCGCCATCACCGAGATGCCCGATAACATGTCGGCAGCGGCTATCGCTATCGCGTTCGCAGCGGGGGGTGCGGTTGCTCACGTGCAAACGACACCGCTGATGACGGCCGCGCAGGCCATCGAGGCTATGCGCAAAGCTGCTACTTGCGGCTACAAGCCGATCGTTGCAGGGCACGGAGCTGCTGCGGGCGCCTGAGCGCCTGGAAACAGGCCTCTGGTAATAGCTGCAACTGACTCAAGGCGTCCGGGCTTCCTTCCCTCACATGCGAGACCTCGGCTGTTCACAGTCCCAGCGACCAGCCGGCCCAATCCCCCGCCCCTGAGCGACAAATAGCTCGCCACGCTCCACGCGCCGTGGACATATCCACAGGATCGCGTGACGTAATCTTCTCGACTAACATCTATTGGATAGTTTATAGTCCAGTCACTCCAACTCGCACCCAGCCAGTGAGCGGAGCGGTACTAGTGAGGAGCTACGATGATCATCGGTGAACGCCTGCGCGTCTTGCGCGAAGAAAAAAAACTCTCCCAAGGTGATATCGAGAAACGCACCGGCCTGCTGCGCTGCTACCTTTCGCGCGTGGAAAACGGCCATACGGTACCAGCCATCGAAACGCTGGAAAAACTGGCTCGAGCGCTGGAAATGCCGCTCTATCAGTTACTTTACGATGGCGACAAACCACCCCAGCAGGATGTTCCAGCCGCTTGGATTGAATCTGGATCCAACGCCTGGGGCAGCTCCGGCAAAGACCTGCGGTTCATGCGGAAGCTGCGGCACTTGCTCAGCAAGATGGACCCGCAGGATCGCTCTCTGCTTCTTTTCACCGTCCAGCAGATGGCCAAGAAAAGGAAAGCGCCGGCGGCTGCGGCGGCTGCCGCTGCCGCGGCTTCAGCAGACTGAGGCCGCGGCTCACGCTGAGGTTTTACCTCGATTTTTACTTCATTTCTCTTATGCTAGGAATTCCTGCGCTCCGCTGTCGTGCGCTTCCGGGGATCTACGCCTTTAAGCGGGATCACTGCGTAACTGAACCTCGCCGTATCGATGAGGAGAAAACATAGCTTGGCGCTCTTCCTCGACCTCACTTCTTGTGCGAAATGCTCTGCTAAACTCTAGGTGTGAACCCTTACAGAACGACGCCGCGCCTGGCGAATATCCGTCTCCATCCCACTAAGGCCCTCGACTCGATCTCGGTAAACGAAGCCCGCATTGGACCGAATGGCGGCCTTGAACTCGACCGCGTCTGGGCGCTCTACTCCGCCGACGGCCGTTGGGTCAATGGCAAGCGCACTGCCGCCATGCACCTCGTCCGCGCGGCGTATGCTCCAGACGTAAGTTCCGTGACGCTCACCGTTCCTGGCGACCGGCGCGACATTCCCGCAATGACTTTCGCTTTCCCAGGTGACACGGAAGGCGTAGCAGAATGGTTTAGCATGTACTTTGAGCAGGCGATTCAGGTGCGCTACACGCGCGATGGTTTTCCCGACGACGGCCTGGCCTCAGGTCCTACGATTGTTTCCACGGCATCGCTGGAGGCAGTGTGCGAGTGGTTTCCCGGTATGACGCTTGACGAAGCCCGCCGGCGCTTCCGTGCCACGTTGGAAATAGAAGGTGTCCCCGCGTTCTGGGAAGATCAACTCTTCGCTCAGAGCGAGAGCAGTGTCGTGCGCTTCAAGATCGGCGATGTGGCCTTCGAGGGCAGCAACCCCTGCGCACGCTGCCCAGTTCCCGCCCGTGATTCACGAACCGGCGCCGACTCTGCGGGTTTCCAGAAGCGCTTCACCGAAATGCGACGGGTGCAACTCCCAGCGTGGGCGCCCGCTGATCGCTTCGATCACTTCTATCGCCTCGCCACCAACACGCGCGTCCCCAGCACCGAATTCGGCAAACTCCTCCGCCTCGGCGACGAACTTTTGTTGTAGACGCGCCGTTCACATATTTTCCTACACGATTCCTACGCAGCCTCAGGAGTCTAGGAGTTTGTAGTTTTACCGCCCGGCAGCGGGAGCGACCGGTTGTTTTTCGAGAAGCTGTTCTTTGCGATAGATCAAGGAATTGATGTCGTAGGTAGCGAGCTCAAAGCCGTGTCCGTGAGTGATTGCGTCCGTCGGGCATGCTTCCACGCAATAACCGCAAAAAATGCAACGGCTGTAATCGATGTTGTAAACGCTGGCGTAGCGTTCGCCGGCCGAGATCCGGCTGGCATCGGTATTTTCGGCGGCTTCGATGTAGATGCAATTCGCCGGGCAAGCCGCGGCGCAGAGAAAACATCCAACGCACTTCTCGAGCCCGGATTCGTCGCGGTGCAACACATGAATTCCACGATAGCGAGGCTGAAAATGCACAGGTTCGAACGGATAATTCTCCGTGACCGTTTTACGAAACATATTCCGGAAGGTCACGCTGAATCCCTGAACCAGTGTGGTAAAGGTTTCGCCGACTTCTCGAAGGATGGATGCCATAAACTAGGAGTCTAGCAAACGGCTTAAGCGCGGGCAAATAAGTATGTTCGTACTGCGGAACGAACAGCTCACGCCTTCAGAGACTCAACGATTTGCTTGCCATGAAAGCGCCCATTTTCGATGAATATTTCGCTGGTGTGCCGCCCGCCGATCACCACGCCTGCCAAATGAATTCCGTGGACATTGCTTTCCAGCGTGTTCGGATCAAGCGCCGGCTTTCGAGTTTCCGGATCGAGTCGCACGCCAAGGCTCTCGATGAAAGCAAAATCGGGATGATAGCCGGTCAGTGCGAAAACTTGTTTGGCGGGCAGGCGCTTTTCACCCGAGCCGTTCTGCACCACAACCTCATCTCGCGTGATCGCTTTTACGTGCGTCTGAAACAACGCTTTGACCTGGCCCGACTTCACCCGGTTTTCGATGTCGGGCCGCACCCAATACTTGATCGTCGAACCAAGTTCCGCGTTCCGGTGCACGAGAGTGACGCGCGCGCCATTGCGATAGAGGTCCAAAGCCGCTTCTGCAGCCGAGTTCTTTCCGCCGATAACCACGACGTCCTGGTTCCAAAATTCGAACGGTTCGGTGTAGTAGTGCGAAACGTGCGGCAATTCCTCTCCGGGAATGCCCAGAACGTTCGGAAGGTCGTAGTATCCCGTCGCAACACTGATTTTCTTTCCCGTGTAACGCTGTTCCGTTCCCTTCGCTGTTTGCGTCACAACCGTAAAGTTGCCGTCATGCCCGTCCACTCGCACCACTCGCTCGAATAGCCGCAACTCCAATTGATAATGCTCCGCCGCCTTGCGGTAATACTTCAAAGCCTCGGTGCGCACGGGCTTCTCCGTCGCGCTCACCAGAGGCAGGTCGCCGATCTCGAGAAGTTCCGGCGTCGTGAAAAACACCATGTTAACCGGGTAGTGGTAGATCGAATTACACAAGCAGCCTTTGTCGATCACCAAAGGCTTCATCCCTGCTCGCCGCGCCTCGATCGCACAAGCGAGGCCGGTCGGTCCCGCACCAATGCAAATAATATCGTAAGTCGCCATAACTTTTTTAGTGTGCCGGGAGTCGCCAAGAATTGCAAATTCGGCGTGATTTACAGCGTTTGCGGTGATTCTAGTATTTCAGTCAGTTCCCGGCGGAATAATTCCAATTCTTGCAAGCGGTCTGGTGTGGCGGGCAGTTCGGTCTTCTTCCAGACGAACACCTCAGCAGGGCCGCGTTTGAGTCGCACGCTCAGGTTTCCATCAACCAAGTAGGACGGCGGCGCAAGAAGCTTCAGTCCACCATTGGGAATCTTTGACAGCACTGCCGCGCATTCTCCGCGCCGCAGGCACAATGCATTCTCATAGGGAGCAATCGCGATAGGCCGAAAGCCTGCCGCGAAAAGACTCTCAATAGTGTGCATCTGCTGAGGACTGAATTCGGTCATCTGAGGCGGTCGTAAGGGCACGGCATCGCCGTGCCCCTCTTCGATTCCAAGGGAACTGCTTAAGCTGCGGTCGAATCCGCTTCTGAAGACGATCCTTCGAGCTGCGAAAGAATCTCCCGCAGCGTCACGATCAGCTCGTCGCGCGTGACATGGCTCTTCTTGAACTGGATGCGAAACTTGAAGCTTTCATTCTCTGGCTGGAACTGAAAGAGGAACGGCTGCGGCCTCTGCCGACCGCCCTGCTCGTCACGCCGTTCGCGACGCGCCTCATCCCGCGTCAACCCGCCTTGCATAATTCGGTGCATCATCTCGATCATCTTTTTTTCGGTCGGCTGGCGCGCAATCTGCAGCAGCAACGACTTCGAGATAATTCCATGCTCCACGCATTTCTTGCGCAGCGACTCGGGAATATTCCTGAGCGACAAGGTTTCCGTAACCGAGGAACGCGCGCGCCCAATTTTCCTGGCAACGTCTTCGTGCGTGTATTCGAATTGAGTCGCCAAACGATGCAGCCCGTCGGCTTCTTCAAACGGCGTGAGGTCCTTGCGCTGAATGTTCTCAATCAGCGCGATTTCGAGCGTCTCCGCATCGTCGGCCATTTTCTCGATGCAGGGAACTTCACGCAGTCCCGCGGCACGCGACGCGTGATAGCGCCGCTCGCCGGAAATGATGTAGTAGCAATCTTCGCGCGGAACAAAGCGCACCAGCAACGGCTCGAGCACCCCTTTTTCGCGGATCGACTCCGAGAGTTCGCGCAAATCTCCCAGCGCTTTGCGCGGCTGATCCGGATTGGGGCGGATCTGATCCACGGGGATCATTCGCCCGACCGCTGCCCCGCTGTAACTTGTCAGTGATTCGACGTAGTGCGCGTCATGCCGCATCTTCAGCGTGACGGGTAACCCGATCCTCTTCGACACGTTGGATAACCTCCCCTGCCAATTTCTTGTACTCGATGGCGCCAGGTGATTTCGGCGCAAACGTCAAGATCGTTTCTTTGTAAGCCGGGCTTTCCTCGAGCCGCACGTTTTTACTTATCTTGGTTTTGAACAGCACTTCGCCAAACACGGTCCGAATCTGCCCGTGCGTGTCCCGCGAAATATTCGTCCGCTTATCAAACAAGGTGATGACCACGCCTAGCACTTTCAACCCGGGGTTGGGCCGCGCGCGAATTCTTTCGTAGGTTTCCAGTAGGTCGTCCGTTCCCTCAATCGCAAAGTAGGCCGCCTGAATGGGTACGAGTAAATGCGTGGAAGCAACGAGCGCATTCACCGTCAGAATTCCCAGCGACGGCGGCGTATCCAGCACGATGTAATCGTATTCCTTCATGATCGGCGCCAAAGCGTCCTTCAATCGGTACGGCGCGTCGAACTGTCCCGCAAGCACTTGCTCCAGCTTGGCCAGCGCCAGGCGGCCAGGCCCAAGAAAAAGCATCTGATCTTTTGTCGGCTTGATAACGGCTGCCATCGTCGCACGGCTTTCGCTCAGCACGTCGAACATGGATGTAGCAATCTCCCCTGAATCGAAAAATGCGATTGTTGAATTCGCTTGTGGATCCAGGTCAATCAAGAGCGTGCGCTTGCCGCGGTGCGCGAGGGCGGCAGACAAATTTATCGCCGTCGTCGTTTTCCCGACGCCGCCTTTTTGATTCGCAACCGTGATGATGGCAGTCATACGCTTCTGCCTCCGCCTATGCGCATGATAAATCGCGCCGACGCGATCCGGCAACCAGGTCCCTATATGTGGGTGCTGTCCGCAGAAAGCCCCCTAGCTCTAGGCCCACTCTACGTTCGTAACCCATTCTAGCGCAAGGGAAAAGTGGAAATTCGCAGTGTGATCAGAGGAAAACTCAGAAGTGCTATTTTGGGACAGCCCCCGTTGGCCAGCCCGAAACTTTTACCAGCCTAGCAGTATGAAAAGAAAAAAGCGAAAAGGATGAGGCGCGACAGCGGTAGGTGCGCGTTTCGAGTCGGCTAGAATTCCACACCCCAGAAATCCATCGAAGCCCCTTGAAGCTCCAGCCCCAGTTCCCATCCTGTCCGGCCTTCGTGTCCTCGCCAGATCAGGACCGCCTCGCAAGCATTCTTGTTGATGAGATTAACCAGCAGCAGGCGCTGCCCCACTGGAAAGCCTTGGGGAATCACGGCGAGGCACCCTTTCATACTGGCGTCTACCGTGTAACCCTCCGCGCGCATGGCGCGGCCCGACTCCGCCCATTCCACGGCCACAGGCACACGAGAATTTACGCGTACTCCGGCCCTGGCATTCTGCATTCCTGCTTCAAACCTGGATATGTTCCCCACGCTCACGGTTGTCTCCTGCGTTTACTGGCTCGCACGTGACCCAGCAATTCGGCATCGGTTTCTAAAAATAAGTGCAGATCAATGTGCTCGTCAAAAACGCGCAAAAGCAGCAGTATTCGAAGACTACGGTTGACGCCCGGCCCCGTCAATGGGACTTCGGGCCTAGAACGACCTCGAAGTTACCCATAACAGTTGGCTAAGACGCTCCTCCACATCCGCCGGCCCGTTTGCTCCTTTTTGCAGGCCCGCTTAAACTCTTTCCATCCTCTTCCGTCCATGATCCGCTATAAAACATTCCGCACCGAACTCGGCCCCACTCTCCGGCTGGCCCTGCCGCTCGTACTCGCTGAACTGGGCTGGATGAGTATGGCGATCGTGGACACTATGATGGTCGGCCGCCTCCCCAATAGCGCCGTGGCAATTGCCGCTGTCAGCCTGGGCGGAATCCTGGTTAACGTCCTCGCCTTCTTTGGAGGAGGGTTGCTTATCGGGCTGGACACCCTGGTCTCTCAAGCATTTGGCTCCGGTCAGCGCGAGGATTGCCATCGGTCACTTCTGCACGGTATTTATCTCAGCTTGGCTCTTGCGCCGTTGTTGATGGCTCCGGTCTGGTTTTTCGAACCTATGCTTCGAGCCATGCGCATCGCCCCAGACGTAATCGCTCTCGCCGTTCCCTATTCCAAAGCACTAGCTTGGGGGACTTTGCCCTTACTTCTCTATTTCGCCGTCCGGCGCTGCATGCAAGCCATGAATCTGGTGCGGCCCATCGCCTTCGCTTTGATCACCGCGAACCTCATCAACGCCGGCGGCAACTTAATCTTTATCTATGGAAAGCTTGGCGCTCCCGCGATGGGCCCGGTGGGATCGGGGTGGTCCACCTCCTGGGCACGGATTTACCTTTCGGCAGTTCTCGTAGGCTATCTCCTCTGGTATGACCGGCGTCACCGAACCCGCTTGCTGCGCACCCCCATCCAGCCCGATCTGCGGCGCATCCGACGGCTCATCGCGCTCGGCTTTCCTGCGGCCATGCAGATCACCCTGGAGGTTGGAGTTTTTGCCCTCGTGACGGCTCTGATCGGCCGCTTGGGGGCTGTTTCCCTCGCCAGTCACCAAATCGCGCTGAACACTGTCTCCTTCACCTACATGGTTCCGCTCGGCGTCTCCTCAGCCGCGGCGGTGCGCGTCGGTCAAGCCATTGGTCGCGAGGACCCCCAAGGCGCCGCAGACGCCGGGGGGACCGCCATTTTTCTCGGTGCCGCGTTTATGACCTGCATGAGCGTTGTCCTGCTCGTTGTCCCTCGCTGGATCGCACGCGCCTACACACCCGATGCGGCCATCATTCACAGCACAATCGCGCTGCTCGCTGCTGGCGCTGCTTTTCAACTCTTTGATGGAATTCAAACGGTTGCTACCGGGGCCCTGCGCGGCCTCGGAGACACCCGCACACCCATGCTCTGCCACTTCACTGCGTATTGGATCATCGGTCTTCCCCTTGGCGCTTGGCTCTGTTTCCGCCTCGGCTGGGGGGCTTTCGGCCTGTGGGCTGGATTGAGTCTCGCGCTTATCCTGATCGGGGTTGTTCTACTAATCGTCTGGCAGCGAACGGTTCGACAAATGACGCTCTCCCCCTCGAAAGACGCCTATCCGGTCGATAGCCCGGCCGGACAGTTTTGACGATTGCATCAACGAATTGAGTTTGGCCAGAAGGTATGGGGTAAGGTTACATCTTGTAGCGGCCGAGGTCGTCGTCAGAAAGGCCTTCGAGCCAGTTGCGCAATTGCTCGCTGGTGCTGCGTTCCGTAATCGCGCTGGAGATCTTCGAATTCTTCAGCACTTCTTCATCCACGAAAATGGGGCAATCCACACGCAACGCCAGCGCCAGCGCATCGCTCGGCCGCGAATCAATAGTCATCATCTGCCCGTCGCGCTCCACCCAAATCAGCGCATAAAACGTATCGTCCTTCAGGTCGTTCACCACAATCTTGCGAACCTGCACGTCGAGCCCGAGCAAAACATTTTTCAGTAGATCGTGAGTCATCGGCCGCGGCGTCTGCACCTTCTCGATCTCCAGCGCAATCGCGTTGGCCTCATACACGCCAACCCAAATCGGCAAAATCGCCTGCCCTTGCACATCCTTCAACACCACGATGGGCATGTTTGTCACGGGATCCATCATCAGGCCGCGGATTTTCATCTCCACTTCCATGTGACCTCCCGGTTAGCACAAACTCCAGTCTGTGCCGTCAAAAATGTCCTAGTGCCCGACGGTTGCAACCACAAATCGCCGCCCTAAGGAGCCTGCTCCCCCACCAAACTGTTAGGAGTAGCTCCCGTAACCCGAACCTGCACGTACTTTCCCAGAAGCGCCTGCTCTTGGGAAGAGAAATTTATAACCCGATGGCAGGAAGTATGTCCCGACCACTGATTTTCACGCCGCGATTTTCCACTGACGAGCAATTCAAACGTCTCCCCAACCATCGTCAAATGCCTTGCCGTCTGAATCTCCCGCTGTTTTTCCTGCAGCAAAGCCAACCGCCGGCTCTTCTCTTCTTCACTGATCAAGTCGCTCATTGCCAACGACGGCGTATGCGGCCGCGGCGAATATTTGAAAGAAAACATGTTGTCGTACCGCACCGCATCGAGCAGGCTCATTGTCTGCTCAAGATCCTCGTCCGTCTCGCCAGGAAACCCCAAAATGATGTCGGTGGTAATGCTGATAACCCGCTTCGCACCACGGATCATCGCAATCTTCTCCAAATACTCTTCGCGACTGTAAGTCCTCTGCATGGCGCGCAAAACTCTCGTCGACCCAGACTGCACCGGCAAGTGCACGTGGTTGCATAGTTTCGGCTGCGCATCAATAGCATGCACAATGTCCTGAGTGAAGTCGCTAGGATGAGAAGTCGTAAACCGTACCCGCCGAATCCCCGACTCATCCGCCACAGCCAGCAGCAACTCAGAGAACTTCATCTTTCGCGCGCTTGGGTCAGCGTACGAATTCACCGTCTGCCCAAGCAGTTGCACTTCGGAATACCCCAACTCGGCAAGCTGCCGCACTTCGCGCAAAATCGAATCGCTCGCCCGGCTTCGCTCCGGCCCCCGCGTGTAAGGAACGACGCAGTACGAGCAAGCCTTGTCGCAACCTTCGATAATCGTCAGGTACGCGCGCCACGGATTATCGCGTCGCGTAATCTCCGTCTCAAACGTTTCGTCCGTATCCGTATCGAGCCCGGTAACGCGCTGATTCCCTGCCTCAACCTGCGCAAGCAGTTCCGGCAGCTTGCTGTAACTCGCGGACCCGCACACCAAACTCACCCACGGTGCCCGTTTAAAAATCTCTTCGCCTTCCTGCTGCGCTACGCAACCCAGCACGCCAATAATCCGCCCGTCATTCTGCTTTAAACCGAACTCTCCAAGCCGCGAGAAAACCTTCTGCGCCGCTTTCTCCCGGATGCTGCACGTATTGTAGAGAATCAACGAGGCCGTTTCCGGCGACTCAACTTGCGTGTATCCCCGCGAAAGCAGAACACCAGCCACTTTCTCCGAGTCGTGATCGTTCATCTGGCATCCAAACGTCTCCAGAAAAAAGGTCCCGCGCAACGCGCCCCGAATCCCGTCAAGTTCCGATGCCTCGGCCCTCGCGCCTGCAAGCTCGCCGATGCCTTCATTCTTTGTCGTGATGGCACTGCCGATGGAAAACTCAGAACCGCCCGTTAGTCTCTCCAACCCGATGTCGAACGTTTTGCCCATGCCTGTTTCGCAGTCTAACACACCTATCCGCCTCCGAACGTGAGCTCCACTGCCGTCCCTTAGAGCCACTCCAACCCATATACCGCGTTCTTGTCTGTATCCAAAGAGGCAGCACCATCTTTATCTTCTGCATCTCATTTGTTTGACCACCCTGTAGGCGTGTGCTACGTTTCTGAAGTCGGTAAAATTTATTTCTAACTGAGGGGTTGCATCATTCTTCTGTTCTCAACGATTTTTATCGCCGATCTCGGTAACATTCTTGGACAAACGGGTTGGGTAGCCCGTGGCATTTTGCTCCTGCTCGGGATTTTCTCCATCGTTTCCTGGGCTATGATCTTTCAGAAGCTCGGCCTCTTCGGCCGCGTTCGCCGTCAAAGCGACCAATTCCTCCGCATCTTTCGCGCCACCAAGGGTGTAGCCAACCCCCAAGCACTTGCGTCTGCGGGATCGCCGTTCGCTTCCGTCTATGCCGCCGGCTATCGCGAACTCTTGAGCCAGGTCGGCACCGGCAATCCGCAACCCACTGGAAAACTGAAGAGCCTCCAAGCGGTCACCGTAAGCATGCAACTCGCCTCGGCTGAAGAAGTCCGCCGCGTCGAAAAAGGCATGTCCTGGCTAGCCACAACCGGCTCCGTGACTCCCTTCATCGGCCTCTTCGGCACCGTTTGGGGCATCATCGACGCCTTTTCCGGGCTTGGGAATGCAGGCGCTGCAAGCCTCCGCGCCGTCGCCCCAGGCATCGCCGAGGCGCTCATCACCACCGCCGCGGGCCTCTTCGTCGCCATCCCGGCGGTCATTTTCTACAACCACTTTTTGCAAAATATCCGCGACTTAGCGCAGCGCCTCGACACATTTGCCCTTGAAGTCGGAGCCCAAATCGAAAAAACTTTTACGTAGGCTATTGCGGCCGCCAGCCCTCGGCCGCCACTGAAAACCATGCCGCAACTCTCCAAACAAACGCAGAGCACGCTCTCCGAGATCAACATGGTCCCGTTCATCGACGTTGTTCTCGTCCTCCTCATCATTTTCATGATCACCGCCCCCATCCTCCAGTCCGGCATCGAAGTCGACGTCCCCAAAACAACAACCGTAAAAGAAATCAACGAGCAGCGCCTCGTCATCACCATTGACAAGTCCCAGCGCGTCTATCTCGGCGACACTCCCATCAACATTCACCAACTCGGCGCTCAGGTAAAAGCCCAGCTAAAAAAACCGCAAGACTCAGTCTTCCTTCGCGCTGACGAAACAATCCCCTTCGGCACTTTCGCCAAGGTGATCGATACTTTGCGGCAATCCGGCGTCAATAATATTAGTATCGTCACGGAGCCCCTAACGGAACGCGCCCGCACACGCTAATCCGCTATTTTCTGAAAATGATCACCGCTGTCGCCAATCCGGAAGAACTCGACCTCCGAAAGTTCCTTGTCTATTCCGTGATTCTTCATGTGTTCCTCGTCCTCTGGATCACGGCCTCCATTTATCTCCAGATGCGAGGCCCAGAGTGGGGTGACATTGGCGGAACCAACGGCAGCGTCAACGTAAAACTCGTCGGCCCGTCGGCCGGAATCCCGATGCCGCCGCAGCCTATCGTCACGGATAGCAAAGCCGTCGACCCCACCAAAGGCCTATGGAAAGAAGAGCCCAAGCCAAAAGTGCCTGAGCCTCCGACGCCGGCCGAGAAAGTTCCAGTCTTCAAGAACGAGAAACCGAAGGCCATCTCACACCCGTCAAAAGTCGATGAACCCAAGGTGCCCCCTCCCGACAACGCTGTGAATTACGGGAAAAACGGCTCTCCCAATCTTCCAACTGGCTACGCACCCAATCCCGGGGGTGGTTCCGGCCCGGTTACCGTGCAAGGCCAGGGCGGCGGAGACTTTGCTTCGCGGTACGGCTGGTATATCGAAGCCGTGCGCCGCAGCGTCGGGCAGAATTGGCTCCAGACCACCATCGATCCCGCGGTCCGCGCCGCGCGCCAAGCCCATTGCGTGATGACATTTCGCATCAATCGTGACGGCTCCGTTCAGAATATCCAGATGTCACAATCCAGCAGCAATCTGTCGATGGACAATTCAGCACGGCGCGCACTAGATGGCATCCACTTCGGACCGCTGCCTAATGACTACAGCGGAAGCAGCGTGGATGTCATATTTGATTTCGATCTGTCTTTGACACACTAGAGCAGTCCCTTCGCTCGTGTTTTCTGCGGCAAGGAAAATCGGAGGTAAGGGTGCTAGCGAAGTTCAAACACTTCAGTTGGCTGGTCGTCGCAGCCGTTCTCATCTTTGTAGTCAGTCCCGCCCGTGCACAGCAGGGACAGAATCCATGGTTCCGCACAGGCACCGGCCTCGGCGTCGAAAAGATTCGCCTCGCCGTAGCCGACTTCGGTCCGCGCGCGGACAACGCGAAAACTCACTCCCAGCAATTCACCCAAATCGTGCGTGACGACTTAGCCTTCAGCGGAGTCGTCGAGCTAGTCAGCCCCAGCTTCTACCCAGCCCAAGCTCTCACCCAACCCGGCGAACTCCAAAACGCCGCCTGGACCGAATCTCAAGTCAACGCCCACTACGTCGCCTTCGGCAATCTCAGCGAAACCGCCACCGAAGTCGCCATTCAGGCTTGGCTCTATGACGTCACCAGTCCTTCCTCGCAATCCGTCGTCGGCAAAATCTATCGCGGCGCCCCCACGGACCCACAAGTCCGCAAATTCGCTCACCAATTCGCCGATGAAATCATCAGCAAACTCTTTGCCGGCATTCCCGGCGTTGCTTCTACACAAATCGCCTTCATCAGCTCCCGCACCGGCTCCAAAGAAGTCTGGGTCATGGATTACGACGGCGCCAACCAGCACCCGCTGACCTCTCTCCGCACCATCTCGCTAATGCCCCGCTGGTCCCCCGACGCCTCGCGCATCGCCTTCACCTGCTATCAACCCGTAAGCGGGGTCGTAAGCGCCCAAATCTGCATGTACTCTGCGGACGCCGCCAAAGTCCTCTCCTTCCCGCGCTTCCGCGGCACCAACAGCGCCGCCGCCTGGTCTCCAGACGGCACGCAGCTCATTTTCTCCTCCTCCATGGCAGGCAATCCGGAACTCTACGTCACCGACATCAATGGCAGTAAGCCCAAGCGCCTCACGTTCTCCACCGGCGGCAGCACCTCCCCCACCTGGAACCCCAAGACCGGTCAAAGCGTCGTCTTCGTCAGCGACCGCGGCGGCATCCCCAAGCTGTACATGATGAACGCTGACGGCACGAACGTCGTCACTCTCGATCTCCCCGACAAAGGCTACCTAATCGATCCCGCATGGTCTCCCAACGGGCAACTGCTAGCCTTTAGCTGGCGCCGGCCCAGCGGCAACTACGACATCTACGTCATGGAACCCACCTCGCAGCAAATCGTCGAGCTCACTCGCGACGAAGGCCGCAACGAGCGCCCCAGCTGGGCTCCCGACGGCCGCCACCTCGTCTTCGAATCCACACGCGCTGGCCCACGCCAAATTTGGACCATGCTGGCCGACGGCTCGCAGGCTCACCAGCTCACCACTGACGGTCACAATGAGTCGCCCAACTGGTCGCCAAAATAACTAAACAACTGTTGAACTTGTTGATAGGAAGAAATTTGGCCGAAACTTTCCACCGGCCGCGTGCATCACAAGGTTGGCTGCTATATTTCTCCAGAACCATGTTTCTGCTTCGATTGTTTGCGATTTGCTGTCGCATTTGTTTGTGTACGATATGGAATATATCGTGCTACGATGTATTTCCCTAACCCAGCCCGCTAGTGATAGGATGATGGCGGAAGATGGGACGAACAAGGGATTCTTACGCTGAGGAGGATACGAATGATTCGGGTTTCTAGCTCTTTGTACCGCGGGGCCATTCTCACTGCCATGCTCGCTCTTGCTTTTGCCGCAGGTTGCGCAAAAAAGCCACCAGCAGCGCCGCCGCCACCGCCACCTCCGCCGCCTCCAGCCGCTCGCCCGACCGTTTCGCTGCAGGCCAGCCCAACCTCAATCAACAAGGGTGATTCCACCACTCTGAGCTGGACTTCCACCGACGCCACGCAGCTCACCATTTCGCCCGATGTCGGCGCCGTCACAGCGCAAGGCTCAACCAAAGTAACGCCATCGGATTCCACGACCTACACGATCACGGCCAGCGGTCCCGGTGGCTCGGCTGACTCCAGCGCTCGCGTCACCGTCGCTGCACCTCCTCCGCCGCCTCCTCCGCAGGAGGAGGGTCCAAACCTTGACAAACTATTCCTCCAAGAAGTGAAGGACGCCTACTTCGACTTCAACAAAGCCGATATCCGCGCTGATGCCCGAGAGGCTCTTGGCAAAACTGCGGAGTTCCTGCGTAAGTATCCGCAGATCAAGGCCACCATCGAGGGCCACTGCGACGAACGCGGTTCCACCGAGTACAACTTGGTCCTCGGAGATCGCCGCGCCACTGCCGTGAAGAACTACCTCGTTCAGCTTGGTATCTCTGCCGATCGTCTGACCACGACGAGCTTGGGCAAGGAGAGGCCCTTCTGCACGGAAAGCAATGAGGAGTGCTGGCAGAGAAACCGCGTAGGCCACTTCGTTAAGGCCAACTAATCCGAGGGCAACCTCGTAACTGTTCGATGACCGACAGAGCCGCGTGACCGAGCAATCTCTTGCTCGCGCGCGGCTCTGCCGTTAAAGTGAATAAAGAGCCGTCCGGTTCCAGACGTACCGGCCGCTCAGTGACTAAGAGTAAGAGCGCTCTTCCCTGGCCTGAACTTTCGTCTGAGAAGCAGACGCATCTGAGGAGGTTTTTTTCATGAAAATCCGCACCATCGTCATTTTTGCCGCCGCCGTTTTTGCCGGGGCGCTTGGCGGCAGCCTCATCGGGCCACGCCCCGCTGAAGCCGTTGCCCGCGAAATTATCGACCTGCAGCGCGATGTCACCACGCTTCTCCAAGGTCAGAAGGACATGTCCACGCAAACTACGCAGGACCATACGGTCCTAAAGACTCTTGTCGAGCAAGCCAGCGACAATGTCGGCAAACTCAACGCCACTATGGGCTCCGTCCAAAAGTCCGTGCAAGACGTGCAGGCCAATTCCGGCGCCCGCCTGGACACCATGTCCACCCAGGTCCAGGGCCTTTCCGACAATCTCGAAGAGATTAAATCCCGCCTCGGCAAACTAAATCAGCAGCTCGTCGATCTACAAAGCGCCGTTCAAAGCATCGACTCCAAAGTCTCCGGCTCAGCCCCGGCCAGCACAACTCCGAACACCAACCCGCGGCCCTCGAATGACGTATCTTCCAACTCCGCTCCCCCCGCTGGTGGCAACTCCCCCGCGCCATCCGCCGACATGCTCTATTCCAACGGCCTGCGCGATATCACCAGCGGCAAATACGATTTAGCCCGTCAGGAATTTCACGACTACCTGAAGTACTACGGCGATACCGATCTAGCCTCGAATGCCCAATTCTATCTCGGCGAAATTGCTTTCCACCAGAAGCAATATCAGGACGCCGTCGCCGAATACGACAAGGTGCTCACCGTTTACCCGAAAAGCTTCAAGCTCGCCCCCGCTCGCTTAAGGAAAGGTATGGCGCTACTCGATCTCGGTCAGAAGGCTGCCGGAGTCCGCGAACTGCGCGAAGTTGTCCGCCGCTACCCTGGTACTGAAGAAGAGCGCGCAGCCCGCGCCAAACTCAAAGAACTAGGCGTAGCCGTCACCGCCGCAGGCTAGCCCTATTTCTCTCCCGGCCCTTATGATTCCCCGCCTAGACTTCTCGCCCAGCCCTCTGTCGTTTCTTTCGAAGTCCGTCCGCCGCTTCAAGCCCTAAGCTACGCCAATCAACAATCGATCTATCCGCCTGCTTACATCACGCAAATACGCTTCGTCCCCTCCAGCCAATTCCGCAATCACGCTACCCGAATATCCAATCTCCGCAAACGCCTGCCGCACCGCCGCCCAATCCACATCTCCTTCGCCCAGGTTCACCCAAGCATATCCACCGTCTTTGCGCTTGAAGTCTTTCAAGTGCACCTTGTAAATGCTCTTCCCCAACGTCCGTATCCAATCCTGCGGATACCCGTAAAGCACTACATTC
>Ga0209736_1000043_pt1 | contig 47198 bp, 33 predicted proteins | sample BlaSpr_A8_Ref_M3_FD_187992 | JGI IMG/M metagenome (GOLD analysis project Ga0209736, IMG submission 187992) | Forest soil microbial communities from Thunder Bay, Ontario, Canada - Black Spruce, Ontario site 2_A8_Ref_M3 (SPAdes) (version 2) | ecosystem: Environmental > Terrestrial > Soil > Boreal...
GGCGATCAGTTGCTCGAGCCATGCGCCGAGGTCGGAGATACCGGGTGAAGTGATAAAGGTGATTTTGTCGCGGCCGTGATTGGCGGCGACGCCGAGAATGGTGCCGAGGATGACGCCGGGGTTGACGTCGGCTGCGGACGAAGCGCCGCAAGCTTTGACCATTTCCGCGGTGTTCTTCAGGAACTTGGCAACGTCCAGGCCCATGACCGCGGCAGGAATCATGCCGAAATTGGAAAGCGCGGAGTAGCGTCCGCCAATGCTCGGAACGCCGGGAAAAATCTTGCGAAACTTGTCCGCTTCGGCGACTTGCTGCATTTTCGAGCCGGGATCGGTGACGGCGATGAAGTGGTTGCCCACTTCTTTCTCGCCCACTTTCGCCTTTATGCGCTCGTAGAAGTATTGCTTGAAGATGTTGGGTTCGAGGGTGCTGCCGGACTTGCTGGAGACGATGCACAAGGTCTTCGCGAGATCGACTTTGTTTTCGACGGCTTTGACTTGCGCGGGATCGGTGGAATCGAGCACATGCAGTTCGGGAAAGCCGGCGATCTTGCCGTAAGTCATGCGCAAGACTTCGGGGCACAGGCTGGAACCGCCCATACCGAGAAGGAGGGCGTGCTTGAACTTGGCTTTCTTTACGTCGGCGGCAATGTCCTTGAACGCGGTGATGTTGGCGATTTGCTCGTCGACAATGGGGAGCCAGCCGAGCCAACCGCCTTCATCGGTGTTGGTCCAAAGCGAAGCGTCTTTCTGCCACAGGCGCTGCACTTTATTGTTGCGCTTCCAATCGTCGATGGCGGCGGCCACGGCGCCGGCGAGATCTTTCGGCAGCTTGTATTTCTGCGGGTTTACGCTCACGCGTGCACCCCGGCGGTCTTGCCGGTGACTTCGAGCAATTGCACAAAGGCGTCCGCGAAGAGCTTGACGCCGTCGACGAGCAGTTTGTTGGTGACTTCCTTCATGGAGATGCCTACGTGTTCGAGCGCGGCCATGGTCTTTGCGGCTTCCTCGACATTCTCGGTCAAGCTGGGGCGCAGCTTGCCATGATCACGGAATGCATCGAAAGTCGCCGGCGGGATGGTGTCCACGGTATCGGCGCCGATGAGCTCTTCGACATAGACGACGTCGCGATATTTGGGATTCTTGGTGCTGGTGCTGGCCCAGAGAAGCCGCTGGGTTTGCGCGCCTTTGGCTGCCAGGGCCTTCCAGTGTGCGCCGCCGAAGAGTTCTTGATATTTGCGATAGGTGAGCTTGGCGTTGGCGATGGCGATCTTGCCTTGCACCGCGGTGAGCTGGCTGCGCTTGGCGGCATCGGTGGTGGTCTTCAACATTTCATCGATGCGGCCGTCGATCAGCGTGTCGATGCGGCTGACGAAGAAGCTGGCGACGCTGGCGATGTGGCTGACGTCCTGGCCCTTGGCGGCGCGCGCTTCGAGCGCGTCGAGAAAAGCGGCGGCGACCTGTTCATAAGCGGATTGCGCAAACAAGAGCGTGATATTAATGTTCAGCCCGTCTTCGAGCAATTGCCGGATCGCGGGAACGCCTTCTTTGGTGGCCGGCACTTTGATCATGACGTTTGGCCGGCTGACGGCTTTCCAGAGGCGGCGTGCTTCGTCGATAGTGCCGTGGGTGTCATTGGCAAGCGTGGGCGAGACTTCGAGGCTGACGTAGCCGTCGCGGGTGCGCGAGTCTTGATACACCTGTTTGAAGATGTCGCAGGCGGCTTGCACGTCGCGAATGGCGATTTTTTCGTACACGCCTTTGGCACCGAGCGATTTGGCGTCGGGTGCTTCGATGATGTCGGCGTAGTCCTTGCTGGTGGCGATGGCTTTTTCAAAGATGGCGGGATTCGAGGTCATGCCGCGCAGACCGTCGTCACCGATCATTTTTTGCAGGGCGCCGCTGGTGAGCAAATCGCGGCGAATGTAGTCCATCCAGGGCGATTGCCCGTAGGCGAGCAGGCCCTTAAGCGGGTTGGTGTGTTGCGAACCCACGTTTGGAACCGTCGAGGTAGTGGTCATGGTAATTCTCCTTAACTTCCCGGAAATTCCGCGAGACCCATTGTACGCCTGTGTTCCGGCGCCTGCTTGCCGGAGAAGCTTTGGAGCCGAGCCGCAGCTACTTCGCGGCTGGCGCGCAGAATTTCGCTTCCAAGGCTTTCACTTTGCCGAGACGCCGGACGTGGCGCTCCTCGTTGGTGAATTTGCCGGAGAGGAACGCTTTGACGAGTTCTTCGGCAAGCTTTACGCCGATGACGCGCGAGCCAAGTACAAGAACATTGATGTCGTCGTGTTCGACGCCTTGGTGCGCCGAGTAAGTGTCGTGGCACATGCCTGCGCGCACGCCGGCGACTTTGTTGGCCGCCACGCTGGCGCCGACGCCGCTGCCGCAGATGAGCACGCCGCGCTCGGCCTTGCCGTCAATCACCGCGCGGCCGACAGCCTCCGCGAAATCGGGATAGTCGGACGGATTTTCGTTGAATGCGCCGACGTCCAGGACTTCGTGGCCGAGGGAACGCAGCAAATCTCCCATCGATACTTTCAGCGCAAAGCCTGCGTGGTCCGATCCAATCACGAGTTTCATGCCTGGCTCACTTTCCCAAGACTACTTTGGCAGCGGCGACCACGTTGTCCAGCTCAAAGCCAAATTTTTTCAGTAGATCTTTGATGGGCGCGGAGGCGCCGAAGGAGTGCATGCCGATGATCTTGCCCTTCGGGCCGACGTAGCGGTCCCAGCCGAAGACCGAGGCCATCTCGACCGAGACTCGCGCGGTCACTTCCGGCGGAAACACGCTGGCTTTGTAAGCGGCATCCTGCTGCTCGAAAAGCTCGAAGCACGGCATGCTGACGACGCGCGCCTTGATGCCTTCGGCGGTCAGTTTTTCGTAGGCTGCGACGCACAGCTGCACTTCGCTTCCGGTGCCCATCAGGATCACGTCAGGTTTGCCACCCGCAGCGTCGGCCAAGACGTAAGCTCCTTTGGCGACGCCGGAAGCCGGCGCATATTTTGTGCGGTCGTAAGTGGGCAGCGGTTGCCGCGTGAATACCAGCGTGGAAGGGCCGTGCATGTGTTGTATGGCGACTTTGTAGGCTTCGACGACTTCGTTGGCATCGCCGGGACGTAGCACCAACATGTTCGGCGTCGCACGCAGCGCCGCCAGTTGCTCGATGGGCTGATGCGTCGGCCCGTCTTCGCCGAGGCCGATGGAATCGTGCGTGAAAATGTACAATACCGGAATCTCCATCAACGCGCCGAGGCGCATGGCCGGCTTCATGTAGTCGCTGAAATTGAAAAAGGTGGCGCTGAAGCTGCGCAGTTTCGAGAGCGCCATGCCGTTAGCGGCGGCGCCCATGGCGTGTTCGCGGACGCCGAAGTGCACGTTGCGTCCTTTATATTGATTCGGGTAAAAGTCGCCGGCGCCTTCGAAGGTTAAATTGGTTTTGTTGGAGTGCGCCAGATCGGCGGAGCCGCCTACCAGCCAGGGAATATTTTTCGCCAGCGCGTTCAGCGTTTTGCCCGAGGAATCGCGCGTGGCCATGCCCTTAGCGTCCGGCGGGAACGTAGGCAAATCTTTGTCCCAGCCATCAGGAAGTTTTCCGCTTTGCATGCGATTGATTTGGTCGGCGAGCTGCGGGAATTTCGCTTTGTATTGCTCGAATTTCGTGGCCCATGCGGCGTGTGCTTCCGCTCCGCGCTTTCCGATGCCGTTCTTGAACTGATCGTAGACGCCGTCTGGTACCAGGAACTTCGCATCTTCGGGCCAGCCGTAGAATTTCTTGGCGAGTTTGACTTCGGCTTCGCCCAGGGGCTCGCCGTGCGCATCGGACGAGTCCTGCTTATTCGGCGAACCGTAGCCGATGTGGCTGTCCACGACGATCAGCGTCGGGCGGTCTTTCGTCTTCAGAAAGACTTCGTACGCGCGCGCGAGCATTTGCAGATCGTTGGCGTCCGCAACGCGCGTGACATTCCAGCCATAACCCACAAAGCGCGTCATGACGTCTTCGCTGAACGACCACACGGCTGGTCCGTCCAGCGTGATGCGGTTGTTGTCGTAAATCCAGCAGAGATTCGAAAGTTTCAGGTGGCCGGCCAGCGAAGCGGCTTCGCCGGCAACGCCTTCCATCAAGTCGCCGTCGCCGCACACCGAGTACACATTGAAATCGAAGAGGTCGAAGCCCGGCTGATTGTAATTTTCGCCCAGCCATTTGCTGGCGATGGCCATCCCCACGCTGTGCGCCACGCCTTGCCCGAGCGGCCCGGTGCTGGTTTCCACGCCGGTCGTCAGATGCGATTCGGGATGACCGGGAGTTTTGCTGCCCAGTTGGCGAAAGCGCTTGAGCTCTTCCATCGGGAGGGCCAGGTTCTGCGTGACTTCGCCTTTGGCGTTTACTTCACGCACGCCGGCCAAATGCAACGTCGAATACAGCAGCATCGAAGCGTGGCCCGCGGAAAGCACGAAGCGATCGCGATTGGGCCACCGCGGATCGGCCGGGTCGTAACGCAGAAAGCCCTGCCACAGCGAATAGACCACCGGCGCCAAGCCCATCGGCGCGCCAGGATGCCCGGAATTGGCCTGTTGCACGCCATCGATCGAGAGCGTACGAATGGTGTTGATGCTCAACTGGTCGAAGTTCACCTGGCTCACGTTTGCTCCTGTGGCGGGCGAGGAGGGCTCCCGCGAATTGGTTCAGGTCTTAGCTGCACAGCGTTACGGCACGGCTGATGGGATTTTACGCCCCAATAAAAAAGGCCAAGGGATGAAGCGGCCCGCGGGCGCTCGAATCGAGGCCAAGGGCTCCCGGAAAACTACTCTGCCTCACCGAACTTGTCAATTGCACCGCGCCCTTCGCGCACTATCATTAGCATTAGAGCCAGCCAATGCTTTTTGGGCCGCTGCCTCGCCCCGTGCTAACCTTGCTCATCCACTGCCAGCGATGCCCGGGTGGCGGAATGGCAGACGCTGAGGACTTAAAATCCTCCGGGGATTTTTCCTCATGTGGGTTCGACTCCCACCCCGGGCACCAGTCTTTCTTATTGAAGATGAACGAGTTATTGGGCCGCCCCTTTCCGTGTCCTTCTGGTGTGCCCCACGCCGCAAAAGAACGAGTGGATCGTGACTCCAGGCATTGATCAAATCCTGTTCAAGCTGCGCTCGCCGTGAGCGCACCCACGGTGCGTAATGCTTCTCGGTGATTCTCACGCTTTGATGGCCTAGCAAAATAATTCCTGCGCCATGCAAGTTCGATAATCGAAGTCGCGCAATGCAGGCCAAATTCAGTGAGTCGCTGGCGTAAACTAATCCACGGTCAGGTACGCGCAGCGCGGGTGTCGCGCATGAATTGCTTAATGCATTGAGCGGCATTTTGTTTGGCAAAAGGAGGCTGTTATGCCCGTTGAATCATGCATCCCGATCATCCGAGCGCAAACCTGGAGAAGAGTCTGCGTTTGCGGGTTGATGGTCTCGGATTCTCGATGAGCTCAGAAATGCGCAAAGACGACAAGCTGATCTTCTGCATGCTTCGGAAAGACGAGTTATTTTTTATGCTGAACCAACGCGCGGGGACTCCGGTAAAGCCGGAAGACTACGAGGGCATTCGACGCTACTGGCGCCGAAGAAACGCGCATCTCGTCAGTGCTTGATTTACTGATGACTAGAAGCCAGTGCTACGGAGTTTGCTGGTTTCAATTGCCAGATTGTACACTCAGCTAGCGGCCAAAAGGCGCAAAATGAACGAACAAAGAGAAAAAGAAGAGGTGGGGTTCGGGAAGAGTTCCTGGCTAGCAGAAAAATTTTCGCGGGCGGTGTCAATGGCCTTGGGCGCTTTGATTGCAGCCGCTGAGAATGTATTCGCATCGACGACGGCGCTGCTGGTTGGGATTAGCCTGGCGATGAACCCATTTTGCTTCCAGGCCAAGGCCCGCAACGCGCGACTCTTTGCTGCAACAAAATCCGATAATCAGGCCTCACTCGTTCATCGCAACCTATGGCCGGAAAGCAAGTCACCGATTCGCCTCGACGCGAAAATCGAAGAGCGCATCGACGGCCTACTCAAACGGATGACGGTCGAAGAAAAGGTCGGTCAGGTCATCCAGCCCGAATGGAAGTCGATCAGCCCGGCGGAGGTGGCACAATACCATATCGGCTCGATTGAAAACGGCGGCGGTGCGGTGCCCGGCGGCAATAAGCATTCGAGCGTTCAGGACTGGGTCAACTTAATCGAGCCCTATTACGACGCCTCGGTTGATCCGGTGAGAAACCGCGTCATCATTCCGCTGATCTGGGCCTCGGATGCTGTCCATGGCCACAACAATGTCTATGGCGCTACGCTTTTCCCGCACAATGTCGGGCTAGGCGCGGCGCACGACCCGGACCTGATCCGCCGCATCGGCGAGGTGACTGCCGCCGAGATGCGCTCGACCGGCATGGACTGGTCGTTCGCGCCGACGATTGCAGTTGCACGCGACGACCGCTGGGGCCGCACATATGAGAGCTACTCGGAAGATCCGAAGATCGTGGCGCAATATGCCGCCGCCATCGTGACGGGACTGGAAGGTTCGGGTTCGACCTTCCTCGACAAGGATCATGTCATCTCGACGGCCAAGCACTTCCTGGGCGACGGCTCGACAGACGGCGGCCGAGACCAGGGCGATTCCCTCGCCTCCGAAGGCGATCTGATCCGGCTGCACGCGGCCGGCTATACCCAGGCCATCGACGCTGGCACACAGTCAATTATGGCATCTTACAATTCGTGGCACGGTGTCAAGATGCATGCCAATAAGGTGCTGATGACCGACGTGCTGAAGGGCCAGATGGGCTTCGACGGCTTCGTCATGGGTGACTGGAACGCGCACGGCCAAATTCCCGGCTGCACCAATGCTGATTGCGCCCCGGCGTTCAACGCGGGGCTCGATATCTTCAACGCGCCGCAGGACTGGAAGGCGCTCTACGCCAATCTGGTGCGCGAAGTGAATGACGGCACGATTCCGAAGGCGCGCCTCGATGACGCCGTGCGGCGGATCCTGCGCGTCAAGATGCGTATGGGCGTGTTCGACGAACCCGCGCCGGACAAGCGTCCCGACACCTACCTGCCCATAGGCACGCCCGGTCATCGTGCCGTCGCGCGCCAAGCGGTGCGCGAATCGCTGGTACTGCTCAAGAATGACGGCGTCCTGCCAATCAAGCCTAACGCCACCGTGCTGATCGCGGGCGACGGCGCCGACAATATCGCCATGCAGGCGGGCGGCTGGACGCTTTCCTGGCAGGGCGCCGATAACGGCCCGAACGACTTTCCCGGCGCCACCTCGATCTATGAAGGCCTGAAGGCCGAAATCGACGCAGCTGGCGGACGGGCGCTGTTCAGCCCGGACGGCACGTCGGCGCAAAAAGCTGACGTTGCCATCGTCGTTTTCGGCGAAACCCCCTATGCCGAATTCAAGGGCGACCAGAGCGACGTGGCGCTGCATCACGACAATGTAGAGTCTCTGGAACTGATAAAGAAGCTAAGAGCGCAGGGCATTCCGGTGGTCGCCGTCATGCTGTCGGGCCGCGCGCTCTATATCAATCCGCAGATCAATGCCGCCGATGCCTTTGTCGAGGCGTGGCTACCGGGCTCGGAAGGCGAAGGCGTCGCCGACGTGCTGACCGGGAAGTACGACTTTACCGCCAAGCTCAGTTTCTCATGGCCCAAACGCCCCGATCAGACACCCTTGAATGTCGGGGATGCGACGTATGATCCGCAGTTCGCCTATGGTTTCGGGCTGAGTTACGCCGCGCCTGCGCAGACGCCCGCCTTGTCCGAAGTGGCCAACACGGCCAAGTACGGAGAGAAGGACGTCTACTACGCTAAGGGTACGACGTGGAACGGTTACAAGCTCTCCATTGGTGATAGCAACGCTTCGCACACGGACTATGCCGGCACGCGCGCCACGCTCTCCGGATCGGCGGGCCTGACGCTGGAATCGCAGGCCGACGGCGCGTTGCACGCGGCGTGGAAAGGCAAATCGAAAGCATGGCTGCAACTGCGCGGGGACAAACCCAGCGACATCAGCCGCGAGGCCAATGGCGCGATGATGCTCAGCCTCACCGTGCGGGTCAATGCGGTTCCGGCCACCGAGGTGCGACTGGGCGTCGGTTCTGCTTCAGTGCCCGTGACCGCTGAACTGAAGGCCCTTCCCCTCGGCAGCTATGCGACCCTGGCGGTGCCGCTGTCATGCTTTTCCGCGCAGGACCTAATGAAGACCCCGACCATCGCCCATTTGGAAACTTCCGGCAGTCTGGACCTGTCGGTGTCCGAAATCCGCCTAACGGAAACCAGAATGGGCGCAGCTTGCCCCACGGAGTGAAGGATTTTCAAGAAGGCACGAAACAAGGATTTCATTCTCATCGCCATGGAAGAAGTCCAAACCTATCGCCCGCAGGCTCTGAGGGCGAAGCGCAATCAACGACCCAAGCCTCGGAGATGCGCCCATGAGACGATTGCGCCTGGAATCTAACCACTCGTAAATGCAGCTCGGCGGCTTTGCCGCTTCGTGAAATGAATAAGTTACGTCCTATGAATCCCCTGAGGGGTTCGACTCCCACCCCGCGCACCAGTTCCAGTTTTTAATTCTTCTCGCTAGTGGGCAGTCGCCCACGTCGCGGTTGTTTCCGCCAACTCCCGCAGCACTCCCGCATCGGTCTTCCCAGACTTCTTCAGCACATGAAACGAATGGTCGGCTCCGTCGATCACGTGCAGCGTCGCCAGCGATCCCAGCTTATTGCAAATCGGCCGCAGCAAACTCAAATCCGCCAGCTCATCTCGCGTCCCCTGCAAGAACAGCATCGGTTGATTAACTCTCTCGAGATGTTGCGCGCGCTTCGTTCCCGGCCGCTTCGGCGGATGCAGCGGAAATCCGAAGAACACCAGCCCGCGTACACCTTCCAATTCACCCTCCGCTGCAGCTGTCGACGTCATACGCCCGCCAAACGATTTTCCGCCAGCAAACAACGGCAAGTCCGGCGCCGCGTCCCTCGCGGCACGCACTGCCGCCGCAACGGTCGCCGTCGCCACGCCCGGCGTGTCCGGAACCCGCCGCTGCTGCTCCATGTACGGAAACTGATACCGCAGCGTCGCCACGCCGGCGCGCGAAAGTTCCTCCGCCAGCGCTTCCATAAACGCATGCCGCATCCCCGCACCCGCTCCATGCGCCAGCGCCAGCATCCACTTCGCATCCGCCAGCCGCACCAACAGCGCCGACACCTCACCTGCGCCGTCCACAGCAAATCGCAAACTCTTCGCAGTTCCCACGCTCTCACTCCCAGCGGTGCCAAACGCCTGCTTGCTTTTAGTACAGCCCCGGAACCAATCGCTTGGTCTCCCGGCGGTACGCCACATACTCTTCCCCGAATGCCCTGGCAACGCCGCTTCCTCGATATGAATCCTGTAGAGCAGCGCCGCCGTCGAACGTCATCGCGTCTCTACCCGTTCCAGCCGCACCAGCAACTTCCGGCTCCGCGCTCTCATCGCCGGCGTTCCGCTGCGCGCGGCCGCACGCAATATCTCCACCACTCTCGCCCGCATTCCAGCGTCCTCCTCCGCCAAGTCCGCCAATCCTTGCAGCGCGAATGTCCGCACGATCGAACTCCGATCTTCCAGATACGTATTCAGAAACGCCGCCGCCCGTTGCCGTTCCTTCGCGTTCAGCGCCAGCCGCGGAATCATCGCCGCCAGGTGCCACCGCAGTTCCGGTTCTTCAGCCTCCGCCAGCAATCCCAGCAATTCCTTCTTATAGCCCTGCAGCACTTCACGATTCTTCCGCGTCACTTTCTCCGCCGCGTCCGCAGCCCGCATCCGCACCACCGCATCCACAGACCACAATCCCGCGATCAACCCGCCAAATAGTTTTGGATTCTTCAGCACCGCAGCGGCTACTTCGTCAGACCGGCCAATCGTTCGCCGGTCTTCTCCTTGCAGGAGAGAAAGTATGTTTTTGCGCGGCATAACCAGGAGCGTCGAGCTGAATAATACAACGCGCGAAGCGTTTTTCAATCCACTCCGGAGCAGCACCAATTTATTGTCGAAAACGCACAGATTAGAATATGAATCGAGGCCGCGCATGTTTGCAACGGCCTCCGCTTCGCGCCCGACCGCTTCTTGGCTTTTGTCTTACGCGGAGGCTTGCTGGCTCCGCTGCAGAAACGCCAGCAGCTCCGCATTCACCTGATCCTTCAGCGTCGAGCACATCCCGTGAGGCGCCCCGGCATAAACTTTCAGCGTCGCGCCCTTCACGATCTTCGACGAAAGCATCGCGGACGCCCCGATCGGCACGATCTGGTCATCGTCCCCGTGCAGAATCAGCGTCGGTACGTCAAACTTCTTCAAGTCTTCCGTGAGATCCGTCTCCGAGAATGCCTTGATGCAGTCATACACCGCTTTGTGTCCCGCCAGCATTCCTTGCAGCCAGAACGAATCGCGCAAGCCCTGCGAAACCTTCGCTCCCGGCCGGTTGAACCCGTAGAACGGCATGCTCAAATCCATGAAGAATTGGGCGCGGTCGCTCTGCACCCCCGTCCGAATCTGATCGAACACTTCCATCGGCAATCCGCCAGGATTCGCAGGCGTCTTCAGCATCAGCGGAGGTATCGCGCTGATTAGCACCGCCTTGGCCACCCGCTTCGTGCCGTGCCGCCCGATGTACCGCGCCACTTCGCCTCCGCCCGTCGAGTGTCCGACATGCACCGCGTCCTTCAGGTCCAGCTTTTCCGTCAGCGCCGCCAGATCGTCCGCGTACGTGTCCAGATCATTGCCGTCCCAGGGCTGGCTCGATCGCCCATGGCCGCGCCGGTCGTGCGCGATGCAGCGGAATCCGCGGCCCGCCAGAAACAGCATCTGGTCTTCGAACGCGTCCGCGCTGAGCGGCCACCCGTGGCTGAACACCACCGGCTGCCCCTTGCCCCAATCCTTGTAATAGATGTCTGTGCCGTCTTTCGTCGTGATCGTCGCCATGGGTTCCTCCTCTTTCTGCTGCAGGCCATTCCCCATTCGGCTACAGGCCATGCACGCGCATTATGGCGCAACTCTTCGGTTTGGGAAACTGATTGAGGGACTACACTGAGGTCTTCAGAAATGCTGGGAGTTATGATCTCGCTGGCTGCGGGCCTTCTCCGCCCGTCCGGTCTCGTCTCATCGCTGCACTATGGTTTCCAGTTTCAGATCAAACCATTCTTGCAGCGCCGGCACTGCCCGAAACGTCTTCGCATTCACCTTTCCCGGCACCGTCATCCAATACACTGTTGCGCTATTCGTCAGGCTGTCGATGCACATCCGCTGGTGCGTTTCTCGCGCGGTATCCGGCGATTTCTTCCTCAGCCACACCACCGTTCCTTCCTCGGACTCGTTCACCTCAACGAATCCCACCTGCCGCGCCGCCGTTTGAAACGCTTGCACCGCTTGAAATCTGTCCATGGCCCCTCTTTGCTGCTTTGTGCACGGATTTGCCGCCGCGCGCTCTACGGATTCTCCCAGTAGAAAAACTCCACGCCCACGCCAGAACTCCCGCCCGGCACGTCCTTCCATTCCACGTGGGACACCCTTCCCGTGAACACCCGTTCCGTCGCCGGCATCCCTGCGATCCGTTTTGGCATCCGCATCCACACTTGCACTGGCAGCCCCACAAATACCGGATGGCTGGTCACAAAGTAAACTCCCCGCGACGATATGTTAAGCGATTTCGCGGGGTGCCCGTTCGTCAGCGCAGAGTGCACCGCGCAAAACACCAATGGCACTTTCAATCCGTAGCGGTGTGTATAGCGGCGTTCCGATGTGCTCATCGCGCCCCCCTTCCTCTGGAGCGGCAAGCTCGCGTTCCGCGAGTTCCCTCTACGCCGCTCCATCGTCTCTAAAGCCTTCTCCTTGACAGAATGTCTTTGCACCAAACCCGCTACTGTACAGAATTGAACCTTGAGTACTGAATCGGTACTGAAGGGCATCGCGCTGCTGTAAATTACAAAGGCCCCAGCTGCTGCGGGTCCGCTCCCGGAGTTGTCCTGCAGCCTCTCGTTGATCGTGAATAATTTTTATCGTCTATGCGCCAATCACGTACTGTTCAATATTGAACAGTACGGCGTTCCGGTCCATACTAGCCTCAGCTATGGCCCAATCGTCCGCAGCTCGGCGTGTTTCTGTTAAGCACCGTCGCGCTTCCCAAAAAGCGATTCTCGCTATCCCTGCTTTCGACGTGAAATCGTTTCTCGACTCTGCCGGCCTGGGCAGAGTCGTTCGCAAGCTCCGAGCGAAAGAGACCGTCTTCGCGCAGGGCGATCCCGCGAACCAAGTCATTTACATCCAGGAAGGCGGCGTCAGGCTTACGGTCGTCAATGAGTCCGGCAAGGAAGCCGTTGTGGCCATCTTCGGACCGGGCGACTTCTTGGGGGAAGGTTGCCTCGCGGGGCAATCCGTTTGCATGGCCACGGCGACTACCATTGCGGCCACCATCGTGCTGGTCATCGAAAAAAACGAGATGATTCGCGTGCTCCACAAGGAACACGAATTCTCCGACCGCTTTATCGCCTACATGCTCGCTCGCAATATCCGCGTCGAAGAAGACCTCATCGACCATCTCTTCAACTCCAGCGAGAAGCGCCTGGCCCGCACTCTGCTCCTGCTCGCGCGTTATGGCGCGCCCGGCCAGCCCCAAAAGATCCTTCCCAAACTATCGCAAGAAATGCTCGCGGAGATGATCGGCACCACGCGCTCCCGCGTCAATTTCTTCATGAACAAATTCCGCAAGCTCGGTTTTATCCAGTACAACGGCGAGATCCATGTCAACAACTCACTCTTGAGCGTGGTCCTGCACGAATGACACGAATGAGTTGATACTTACCCGTGGGTCTTGCCGGAACGTTCTGAGGGGGCTACCGGTGGCCGCTCGTAATCAATGGCGTGATTTCTACCGTAGCGCTCTGCGCGAGTCGGCTAATGGGCCTTTTCGTGTGTTCCTGGCGGATATTGCCATCGGCTTCTGCGTTCAGCGTCTGATGGAAGCCACTCCACCGCCCGTTTCCTCAGAGCGCGAAGCCATCTCCATCGCCCTCGCCGACCTCGAAATCCTCAAATCTCTGTGCAGAAAATACGGCTGATGCGCCTCCGCCATCAAGCTCCACGCTAATCCGCACTACCGCACAAAACCCACACCGATCGCCAGCGATCTATTTTCCGGGCGCGCATTCAGCTTCAGTCGTTCGCGCTCCGCCTGTTCCTTCGTTCCCAGCCGCTTCGACAGGAACACAAACTGCCCGTCCCGCCGCGCGTACACCACCCAACCTCCGGACGTTCTCGTCATAGACCCTCTCAATCCCTGCATTTAAGATGCACGGTGCTCAACAATGGCCACGCCGTCCCCTCCGAAGTATAGCCCGCCACCGTGCTTGTCCGCTTACTTCTTCCGCGGCGGCTTGGCCCTCGTCGGCCAAAACTCGATGATCGTCTTGTTGCATCAGGCTCGCGAAACGCGTCCCATGCCCTGACTTGCTCAGATAACCGTTTACCCGCAGTTGGTGAGCCCTCGCAATATCCTGAGCAAGGCACGACGCTCCTCAGCGCTCGATTCGGCTGCTACGCTGTTTGGCGATGATCTGAGGGTGGCAAGGATTATGTTAACCAGCAACCCCGGTCGCGGTTCACGGAACGCGCAGCGCGCCCCACCCCTATCTCCCTGCTCGCTCCTCCATTACAATCTCCCGGTTCGCTCCGCTTGCTCGGAGCCGCTGTTCTCGGGGAGGCTTTTGTGCCGTCGATTGATTCTTTCGACCTCATCGTCATCGGTTGCGGTCCTGCCGGAGAAAAAGCCGGCGCGCAGGCCGCCTATTTCGGCAAACGCGTCGCCGTCATCGAACGCGCCGAATATCCCGGCGGCAGTTGCATCAACACCGGCACCGTCCCGAGCAAAACGCTTCGCGAGTCCGCGCTGTACTTTTCCGGGCTCAAGCAGCGCGGCCTCTACGGCATCGACTATTCGCTCAAGGAAAATCTCACGGTCCACGATTTCATGCACCACGAGCGCGAAGTCGTGGAGATGGAGCGCGCGCGCATCCTCAAGAATTTGGCGCTGCACAAGATCGAGTTTCTGCGCGGCCAGGCCACCTTCGAGGTGGGGCACACCGTCTCCGTCCTCGGCGCATCCGGCTCGCGCACGCTGCATGGCGAAGTCATCCTCATCTCTACCGGTTCCAAACCTCATCGCCCCGCCGAAATCGCTTTTGACGATATTCACACCTTCGACTCGGACACCTTTCTGCAGATGGACCGCATCCCCAAAAGTCTCGCCGTCATCGGCGGCGGCGTGATCGGATGCGAATACGCTTCCATTTTTAAGGCGCTCGGCGTCGACGTCACTCTTGTCGATGGCCGCGACCGCCTGCTTCCGTTTCTCGATCCAGAAATCTCCGATCGTCTCCGGGATCGCCTTGCGGGTCTCGGCATGCACTTCTGGTTCAACGAGCGGCCGGTCAAAACCGAAAATTCCGCCGCCGGCGTCACCCTCTCCATGAAAAGCGGGAAAACTCTGCAGACCGACGCCGCGCTCTTCGCCGCCGGCCGCCGCGCTGCCGTCGATGGCCTGGCTCTTGAAAAAGCCGGCCTCGCGCTCAACGACCGCGGCTATATTCCCGTTGACGAAAACTACCGCACCGCCGTTCCCGGCATTTACGCTGCCGGCGACGTCATCGGCTTTCCCGCTTTGGCTTCCACTTCGATGGAGCAGGGCCGCGTGGCGGTCTGCCACGCTTTTGGATTCAAGTACAAGCAGCGCGTCGCTTCCATGCTGCCCATGGGCATTTACACCATTCCGGAGATTTCCGCTGCGGGCGAAACCGAAGATTCCTGCAAGGAAAAGAAGATCGACTACGTGGTCGGCCGTGCCCTCTACGAAAACAATGCCCGCGGCCACATCACCGGCGACACTGCCGGTATGCTCAAGCTCATCTTCGCCCGCGCCGACAAAAAACTTCTCGGCGTTAGCATCATCGGCGAAAACGCCACCGAACTCATCCACATCGGCATGATGGTCCTCGACAACGGACTGACCATCGACGAATTCATCGAGCAAGTCTTCAACTATCCTACCCTCAGCGAGCTTTACAAATACGCGGCTTACGACGGCCTCGGCAACCTCGCCGGCCACAAACTGAGAGAAGGATAACGCGCCATGATTTTTGGTGTGGCTGCCCGACGCCGCATTTGAGATTTACAAACCGGCAACCAACAAATGATCGTAGCCGTCCTCAACCCGAGAACGAAACTCTTAGCAGTGCTATTCGCCTGTTTATTCGCTGCTGTCGGGTTCATGTTTTCTCTATATTCCCTCAGCGCCCTCCGCGTCTCTGCGCTATCTTTTTCTTCCTCTCCCTCTTCCTCTCCTGCTCCCACCTCGCACCTCGGTTTCGACCGCGACCAGTATCCCGGCGACGCCGCGATGAAACTCCTGCGCAAAGACTTCGTCTTCAGCGGCTACTGGCTTGGCTCGCCCCCGGGAGAAAAGACCAACACCTGGCAAGGCAAGCGCGAACTTCTGCGCTCGCTCGGTTACGGTTTTCTTCTGCTTTTCACGGGGCCTGACTCAGGTACGCTGAAGTCTTCCGCGAGCGCGAGGGAGAAGGGAACTGCGGATGCCAAAGCTGCGGCCACTTCCGCGCGGCGCGAAGGTTTTCCCACGGGCGCGGTGGTTTTCGCGGACATCGAAGAAGGCGGGCGGCTCACGCCAAACTATCATGCTTATCTCCGCGGCTGGTCCGGCGAATTGCGCGGCAACGGTTTCAAGCCCGGCGTGTACTGCTCCGGCATGCCGGTCAATGAAGGCCACGGCGTCACAATCACCACCGCGGACGACATTTATAATGATCCGCTCATCCCGGACTTCGCGCGCTGGGTTTACAACGATGCGTGCCCTCCGTCCGGCGGCTGCACCGTGGAACGACAAGCGCCCGCTCCAGCGAAGAGCGGCATCCGCTACGCGGACGTCTGGCAATTCGCGCAATCACCCCGCCGCAAGCAATACACCGCGCGATGCGCTGCGAAATACGCACCTGATGGCAATTGCTACGCGCCCTCAGATGCCGCACACCAGTGGTTTCTGGACCTGGACTCCGCGACATCGGCTGACCCATCTGGCGGAGCGAAATGATGAGGCGTCAAATAAAAAAGGGCGGCCAGATTCGGCCGCCCTTTCTGATTATTTGGTTGCGGTTGCGTGGCTTAGATTTGGCCGAGGCCGCCGTCTACGGCAACTTCGGAGCCGGTGATGTAGGAAGCGTCGGTCGACGCCAGGAACGCTACGGCGCTGGCAATCTCGGATGGCTGGCCGATGCGCTTCATCGGCACTTTGGCGAGAACCTCGCTCACGAACTGGTCGAGCGCTTCCTGGGGCAGTCCGGTGCGCGCAAATCCCTCGGGAGTGTTGATCGGTCCCGGACTTACGGCGTTGACGCGAATTCCGCGTCCTACCAGTTCGGCCGCCAGCGAACGTGTGAACGAGCGCAGCGCCGACTTGGTTGCAGCATAGACGGAGCCGTTGACCAATCCGATTTGGCTGGCAATCGAAGTATTGATGATGATGGACGCGCTGTCATTCAGAAACGGCAGCGCTTTCTGGATGGTGAAGTACACGCCCTTGGCGTTGATGTCGAAAAGTTCGTCGTAGAGTTCGCTGGTGGTGGCGGAGGCGGGCGCGAACTTATAGATTCCGGCGTTCGCGAAGAGCACGTCGATTTTGCCCAGCTTCTGCGAAATGGTGGTGTACAGCTTGTCCAGTTCCTCCGGCTTGGAAACGTCTGTGCGAACGCCCAGCACGTCCTTGCCGATTTCTTTCACTGCGGCATCCAGGGTCTTCTGATTGCGCCCGGCGATCACCACCCGCGCGCCTTCTTCGTGAAAGCGCTTGGCGGTGGCCAAGCCGATGCCGCTGTTGCCCCCGGTTACCAGTGCTACCTTGCCTTCGAGTCTCTTCATGGTGTTTTCCTCTCCGTCTGCAAAAGTCGATTCCGGGCCGGCACGGAAGCGCGTTGCGAAATGCCACCGCGGCCTCTTTTTGGAACCTTTTGTCTGGAAGCGTCGTCTTGAAGCTTCGATACTTAGATGAGCATCTAAATGAAAGGTTTCATCCGGTAGTGGAAACTTCGCCGCCGCTGGCTCGAATTCGCCGGAGTCGCTAGACTGGAAAGGACTTATGGACCGCGCTCAGATCGAGAAAATCTCCAAGGCCCTGGCCGACCAGACCCGCCTGCAGATCTTTGAAGACATCGCCGCGCGCTCCGACCTGACTTGCGGGGAGATCGTCAACCTGCAGGGCGTTAGCCCCGCCACCATCTCCCACCACCTTAAAATCCTCTCCGACGCGGGCCTGATCGAGTGCATCAAGCACGGCCAGTTCGTGTACAGCCACGTAGTAAAAAGTGCCATCGCGGCGTACGCCGCTGCGCTGACCCGCCTGGCCTCGCGCTCGAGCAAGAAAAAGTCTGCGAGCAAGCGCTAGCGCGGTTCGCGCGCTGAGTGCGGCGCGGGATTACCCCGGAAGCAAGTGCCGCCCCTTTTGTTGATTTGGGCTTGACGGAAAATTGTTTTGCCACGCGCACCATATCTGGTCTATATAGGCCGCAATGGGAGTGGGGCAGGGACCCAACAAACCGATTTTCCCGCGCAACGACCTTTGCGGATTCGCAGGGGCCTGTCTGATTTCCATCGGCCATTTTTTTTACCGACCATAATCTGCAGGAGCCGTCCAAGGGGCGGCAACGGGAGGGAACGATGGTATCCAGATCTACCCGCACATCTATTTCTATTTTATTTTTCGCACTCATTTTTGCGGTGGTGTGTTTCGTGAACGTTGCGCCGGCGCACGGTCAGGCAACTACCTCGACGGGAAGCATTCAAGGCACGATCGAGGACCAGAAGGGCGGCGCGGTGTCCGGTGCGAGAGTGACCATCACAAACAAAGGCACAGGGCAGACGTTCAGTCCGCCGGTGAATGACGCCGGTATTTATGTTTCGGGGGCGCTGAAGCCGGGGGACTATGTGGTGCGCGTGGAAGCGGCGGGGTTCAAGACCGCGGAGCTGGCGGTGGTGGTGGAAGTGGGGGTGGTGTCGTCCGGGAACGTGAGCCTGCAACTGGGATCGGAAAAAACCGTGGTGGAGGTGGAAGCCTCGGCGATTGCGGTGAATGAAGATCAGGCCACGGTGCAAGGGGTATTGACGAGCCAGCAGATTGAGACGCTGCCGATCAACGGGCGGAATTTTCTGGACCTGGCGCAGCTCGAGCCGGGGGTGCAGATTCAGGATGGCTCGAATTTCGATCCGACGAAGAATGGGTTTTCTTCGATTTCGTTCGCGGGGCATTTTGGGCGGACGACGCGAATTGAAGTGGATGGCGTAGACATCAGCGACGAGACGGTGGGAACGACGACGCAGAATATTCCGCAGCTTTCGATTCGCGAGTTCCAGATCGGGCAGTCTTCGCTGGATTTGTCGACGGAGTTGACGTCGACGGGAACGGTGAACGTGGTTACGCGGTCAGGGACCAATGAAATTCACGGCGAAGGTTTTTTCAATTGGCGCGGGGACAGCGTGTCCGCGAAGCTGGGGTCTCTGGCATCTCCGTTTGACCGCAAGCAGTATGGGGCGCGATTTGGCGGTCCGATTTTCAAGGATAAGTTGTTCTTTTTTGGGGCGGGTGAACGCGCGCAGCAAGCTTTGCAATCGCCGCAAGTGCTTCCAGCGCCGTTCAGCGGGCTGAGCGGCTCGTACGATTCGCCGTTTCACGACACGATGTACATTGGGCGGGTGGACTGGCAAGCGCGGCCGAACCTGGAGATTTTCTACCGCTTTTCGTACGAGCAGAACCGCACGGTAAAAGGGGTGATCCCCAACAATTTCCAGGCGTTCGCTAACACCGACAACACACCGGTGCATGCGGTCGGTGTGGACTACAGTCACGGAACTTGGACGCACAGCCTGCGCGTGGGATACACGAAGTTCCGGAACGGGATCAGCGACGCGGTGCTGGGGAGCGGCATTCCGGATCCAGCGCCGGGAATCGCCATCGAAATTGGCGGTGATGCAAATTGCCTGACGGCCGGATTGGACTCGTTTTGTTCCGGGCCGAGCTTCCTGGCGCCGCAAAAGACTTTCCAGAGCGACAAGCAAACCAAGTACGACGGCAGCAAAACCATGGGCCGGCATACGCTGCGGTTTGGCGGCGGCGTGAACCGCATACAAGGGGCGGTGTTCGCGGCGTTCATCGGGACGGCGCCGATCGTGGGATCGAATTTCAATTTGTCCACCGGCGGGGATGCAAAAAATCCGCTGGATTACACGGTGACGGCCTTGTCGGTCGGAAACGGACAGGGATTCTTTACGGAGCGGCCGGGATTTGGATTCCCGGCAGGAGAATCGGCGGATACGCGGCTGCAGTTCTACTTCGGCGACGTGTGGAAGGTGAAATCAAACCTCTCGGTGACGCTGGGGCTGCGCTACGTGCGGGATTCGGGGCGCACCGATTCGGACATACCCCCGATTCCGTGCTCGGCTACGACGTTCTTCACATGCACGGGCAACCTGATCGATCAATTCGGCGCGGGGCTGGGAGGGCGGGTGCAGCAGCCGAACAAGAATTTTGCGCCGCAAATCGGCATCGCTTGGGATCCGCAGAAGAACCACAAAACAGTGATTCGCGCGGGATTCAGCCTGGGGTATGAAAACGCGCTGTTCAATAACGTGTTGTTCGACCGTTCGGCGCGACTGGCGCAGGGATTATTCCTGGTTACGCAGAACATTTGTCAGAGCGGCACGCTGGCTCTTCCGGGAGGTGCCGTTTTGACAAAAGTGCCCAGCAACGGGCATGTGATCGCCACGGACGTCTGCGGGCAGACCATCGGCAACGCCAAGCAGGACGCGATGGAACTCGAGGCGGTGTACCGGCAGGCCACACTCACGGCGGGTCCGCAGGCCAACAGCGCGTTTATCGGGAACTTTCTCGGGGACGGGTTCAACGTCACACTGACCAACTTGCTGGCGCCGCAATACCGGTCACCGTACTCGATGGAGTTCAACGTCGGAGTGTCGAGGGAACTGCGTCCCGGGACGGTGTTGACGGTGGACTACTTGCGCAACGTTGCGTTGCACGGGTTGATCGGTGTAGACACAAATCATGTAGGCGATTCGCGATTCCTGAACGCGACGGCTGCCCAGAACGCGATTACGAAAACGCTCACAGCCTGTAATGGACCCGGATCGACAATCGACCAAGCGATCGCGGCTTGTCCGGGCCTGCATCCGGTGGGAGGAGCGACGATCGTGGATTTCGCCAAGAACGGGCTGGATTCGGGTAACGCGTTCAACGGAGGCGTTTCGGCTTTTGTGCAGGGCCGGACACCGGACACCGGAGCAGCCTTCCCCGGCGTGAACGATAAAGTGGGAACGAACCAGATGCTGTTCCCGATCGGGCGATCCGTATATAACGCCTTGCAGGTCAAGCTGACGACGCAGTGGAACAATCCACTGCCGGGCGTGAAGGCAGTGAATGCGCAAGTGGCCTACGCATTGTCGCGGGCCGTGGCTTCCGTGCGAGATGTGGATTTCATCGCGAATGCTTACGACTTCCGCAATACGGGACTTTCCGGTCCGAACGGACTGGATCGGACGCACCAATTTTCCGCGGGCGCTACCTTCAGCATGAAGTACGGCGCAGAGCTGAGCTTCATCACGCACTGGAACAGCCCGCTGCCCACCGACGTCAAGCTTTCGACACCTCCTTCGGCTACAGGTGCGATCTTCACGTCGGACCTGACGGGCGACGGCTCGTTCGCTGGACTGACGGGCGGACAGACCGGGGACTTGTTGCCGGGGACCAATCCCGGAGGATTCGGGCGGGACTTCGGCGTTGGAGGTTTGAGGAATCTCATAACCGCGTATAACACCAATATCGCCGGGAAAACGCTGACGCCGGCGGGGCAAGCCTTGGTGACCGCCGGATTGTTCACGCAAGCGCAGTTGCTGGCGCTGGGGGCGACTCCGCAACCCATCGCTGATCCGCCGGCCGGGGAAGTGGCCCTCAATAGTTTTTTCACGTTTGACCTGCGGCTGGGATGGAATATCCATCCGGTGAAGAAGTGGGAGCGGCTGGTGTTTGCGCCGCAAGTGAACATCTACAATCTGTTCAACAAGCAGAATTTCGATTCGCCGAGCTTGCCGTTGAGCGGCGTTCTGACTGCTCCGTGTACGCCGTTACCCGGGCAGCCGTGTGCAGCAGGCACGGCGATCAACAACACGACGCCGGGAGACCGGACGAATTTGATTGGACTGGGGTCCGGTGTTTTCGCGCAGGGAGCGCCACGATCGCTGGAGTTTGGGTTCAAGGTGGTGTTCTAGCTGGATTGCCGGATTCGGGATTGGTGCGTGGAATTAGGCTTGGTGTGCGGAGGCAGGCTGGAAGCCGGCGCTACCAAAAAAGGCGACTGCGTCTGGGGGCCAACGGGGCGGAGCGCAACTCCTGCTCCTGTGCCTGGCGTTCTCTCCTTGGCATCACATAGCAATGGTTGTTCACTGAACCTCTGGGGAGGCTCTATGCCGTTTGTGAGTATCTCGCTGCGGAAGGGTACGTCTGCGGAGTATCGGCGGGCGATTGCGGATGGGGTGCATCAGGCGATGATTGAGGCGATTGCGATTCCGGCGGATGATCGGTTTCAAGTGGTTTCGGAGTATTCGGCGGAGAATTTGATTTACGATGCGCATTATTTGGGTGTGAAGCGGTCAGACCGGGTGGTGTTCATTCAAATCACATTGAGCGCGGGGAGGAAGCCGGGGCAGAAGCGGGCGTTGTACAAGCGCATTACGGAGCTGCTGGTGAAGTCGCCGGGTGTGCGTCCGGAGGATGTGGTGATTAATTTGGTGGAAGTGGTTTGGGAGAATTGGTCGTTTGGGAATGGGGTGGCGCAATACACGCTGGATTGAGTCGGCGCCCGCGAGAACGAGCCGAGTGGGTCGAGGCGCGGCTGATGCGATGATGCTGCGAAGAGGGCACGATGTATCGTACCCCTACGTTTTTGGGCATGGCACCCTGTCTATTGACGTAAGCTCCCGTTCCGTTTGACAAGCAGCTGTTTCAGTTTTACCCTCGGCCCTGAAACATTTGTTGCACATTTTCCGTATGGGTTGCTAGAGGGTATCTCCTTGAATCTCAAATCGAAGTCTCTGGGCCGGATAGCAGCCGCGGTCCTGTTTGCAGCAATAGTTGGCTGCGCGTGCGCCGGGCAGCAAACCATCGGCGGCACGGTCTCCAGCACTGGCGCTGGGAATGACAAGGCACGAAAGATCGACGAATTGATGGGGTTGTACAGCAAGTACGGCAGCTTCAACGGCTCGGTGCTGGTTTCCGAACACGGCCAGGTGATCTTCAAGAAAGGCTATGGCCTGGCGAACATGGAATGGCAGATTGCGAACCAGCCGGATACCAAGTTTCGGCTGGGATCGATCACGAAACAGTTCACGTCGATGTTGATTATGCAGCTGGTGGCGGAAGGGAAGCTGCATGTGGAGGACAAGCTGTCTGACGTGCTGCCGTACTACCGGAAAGATACGGGCAGCCAGGTGACGCTGCAGCACCTGCTGACACACACTTCGGGAATACCGAGCTATACGGCGGCGAAAGACATGCACGAGTGGTGGCACAACCACTTCGAGGTCGAGGATTTCGTCAAGAAGCATTGCAGCGGAGACCTGGAGTTCTCGCCGGGAAGCAAATTCGAGTACGACAATTCGGGATATTTTTTGCTGGGCGCGATCATCGAGAAAGTGACGGGGAAGAAATATGAGGAGGCGCTGCAGGATCGAATTTTCAAGCCGCTGGGGATGCGTAACAGCGGATATGACCATTCGGAACCGTTGATGGAACACCGCGCTGCAGGATACGAACACGGGAAAGAAGGATTCGTGAACGCGGAGTACCTGGATATGTCGATTCCGTACGCGGCGGGTTCGCTGTATTCGACGGCGGAAGATTTGTATCTATGGGATCAGGCGCTGTACACGGAAAAGCTGCTTTCGAAGGAGCTGAAGGCCATGATGTGGACGCCGGCCCTCGCAAACTACGCATACGGCTGGGGCGTGGCGAAGATCGCGGAAGGGAAAGCGGGCGCTGGACAGACGCTGATTCAGCATGGCGGCGGGATCAACGGGTTCAATACGCATGAGGCGCGATATGTGGATGAAAAGCATTTGATCTTGCTGCTGAACAACACCGGAGCGACCAAACTGGAGCAGATCACCGAGGGAATTGCGGCGATTCTCTACGGCAAGCCATATGAATTGCCGAAGCCATCGTTAACGGCGGAACTGGTAAAACTCGCGACAGAAAAGGGCGGCGATGCGGCGGTGGCCGAGTACCGGCGACTGGAGAAAGAATCACCGGAGAAATACGACTTCAGCGAAGCAGGGCTGCAGGAAATAGCGATCTTGTTATTTCAGTCGGAGAAGCTGCCGGAAGCGATTGCATTGCTTCGGTTGGATACGGAGGAACATCCGAAATCATCGCAGGCGTTTTTCTTCCTTGGCTACGTCTTTATGCAAGCCGGAAACAAGGGCGACGCCACAACCGCATTGGAGAAGGCGCTGGAGCTGGATCCGAAAAACGATCGAGCGGCTGGGCTTTTGAAACAGGCAAAAGAGAAATAGTGCGGAAACGCGCAACTCGTTCAACGGCTAGTCGGTGGGGTTGCGGGGGAATTTCATGTAGGGGAGGCGGACGTTGCGGTCGATGACCTGGTCGGCGCGGATGGCGAGGGGGGCTTCGAAACCGAGAGTGCCGCCGTTGGTGACGAAGTCGTCCTGGTCGACGCCGTCGCCGCTGACGCCAAGACCGCCGATGAGGACGCCGTTGCGATAGAGGCCGGCGCTGCCGGGGAAGAAGACGATACCACTTTTGTTGGCGTTGGCGGCGCCGGTTTGCGCGCCTTGGGTGCAAGGGTTCGCGGTGTCCTGCAGATACAAATTAAAGAAGGGGCCGGGCTGGGAGCCGTCGATGCCTGGGGGATAGAAAGGCATGGCGCCGAAGCTGATGGTGCGATTGGTTACGGCGGTGCCCATGGGGACGTCGGTGAGGTCCGCTGCGGTGCGCGCGGAGCTGTTGAAATAGATCATGTTGCGGGCTTTGGAAGCGGCGACGTCGATACTGAAGATGGTGGAGTCCACCATGCGGCGTAGACCGATGATGGTGCCGTCGGTGTCTGCAACAGCGATGACCATGCGAGTGCGGGAACCGAGAGGCAGACGAATGGCGGCGCGAGTTTTGTTTGCGGTGGCTTCGGCGTTGTTGAGAATGGTGGTTACGTCGGCAGCGGATAAGCCGCCCGTGCCGTTTGTGGGCGTGATGAGATCGCCTTCGGGGGGCTGGCCCTGGCTGTTAGCCAGCGGGGCTTTGAAAGTGCCGGTGCCCGCTACGGGGCCGGCGGAAATTCCTGGCGGGCGCGTCGATTGTCTTACGAAGGGGAGCGCGATGCCGCCGATGAAGACGACTCCGGGCTGTGCTGGCGTTGGGCCGAGATTGTCGAGCGTGGCGGGGCGCTGGGCTAGTGAACCGGTGAAGGCGGCGAACTCGGCGACATTGGTGTTGCTCGAGGAGGTGACCACGCCGACGCCGCCGAGAACTATACCTTTATAAAAGATGGGGAGGCCGCCGGGATTTACGGCGTTGGGATCGCTGTCGTTAGTGTCGGCTTTTCCGGTGAGGATGCCGAGGCCGAAGCCGCCACCGAGTGCGAGCGAAGGCGGTACTTTGCTCATGAAGGTGGCGTCGTTGACTAGCGTGCAGCCGCGATTGGTGTTCTCGATACCGTATAGGTCGGCGTTGGGCTGGTTCATTACGCCCGGCGGGAAATGAATGCCGCTGATGAAGCGCACAGTGCGGGAGGAGAGCGGAGCGGCGTCGTTGCTGAAAAAGGCGCCGGTGCGGCCGAGGGCTACGGCGACATCGTTGGCATCCTGGGTTTGGCCAAAATTTCCGATCGCGGTGGTGGGGGCGTTTTGTGTGCGGAACACGCCGAGGACGAAGCCGGCGCGATCGACTACGGCTACGACCATGTCGACGTTGACGGAAGCTACCGCGGAGTTGATTACGCTTTGCACGTCGGCGGTTTGCAGCGGCTGAACTGCCGGAGGTGGGGGAGTCGGCGTGGGGACGGCGGCGCCTGGTCCGCAGCCGACGAGGAGAAAGGCCAGGACGCCGGCGACTCCAAGAGCCAAGACGATTCCGAGCGCGAGGGTGCGATTGCGCTGCCGGAGTGCGTGGCGCGACTGCACTGGCTTTCTCAGTGTGTGAACCGGTGGCATGTTTTCGATGGTTCCATAGTTATCACAGTACTTCGTTGCGGCTCAATGGATTTGCTGGGCGACGGGCGCTTAAGGGTGACATTAGGTGTCTGAAAGGTCTGCGTTGTCGAGTACTGCCATTTATTTTGCGAAAAGTGTTGCTCGACGCCGGGGCTTGTTGTTATCTAGTGTTCGATTCTAACTCCTTTGCGCTTGATTATTCAGGTTTTCTGAAATGCGCTTATTGCTCCCAAGGCTGTGGTTGAGCGCGCCCGGATTGCGCTGCGCTGTGGTGGTACTGTGTGCGGCGGGGTGCGCTGGTGCGGCTGCGTGGGCACGGGAAGCGCAAACGGCGGTGGCCTCGCCGCAGACATCGGCAGGACGCGCACCTCAGAGCGACCCGTCGGCGCAGCAATCGCGGGAGAGCCGTGGATTGCAGCAGCGGATTCCACGGCAGCAGGCGCTCACCACGGCTGCGCTGGATGGAGCGGTGCGCGAAGCGAACGCGAACGGCGACGCGCGGCCGGTGGCGGGAGCGCAGATTGTTTTGCGGAATTTGCAGACGGGAGAGTTTAAGCAGGGCGCGGCGAATGGAGAAGGCATTTTCCGGATACTGCCGATTTCCCCGGGACATTATGAGTTGCGCGTGGAGGCGGAAGGGCACGCGCCGTTTGCGATTGCGGATGTGGCGCTGAGCGCGAATGAGATTACGACCTTGGAGATTGCGCTGGTTTCGGTGACGAGCGAGGAATTTCGTTCGCGGCTGCCGCGGCTGCCGGAACTGGGTCCTGCGGTGCCAGAGGATGCGATACCAGCGATGGGAAGCTACCGCGAATTCTGGCACCGCCTCGATTCCGATCCAAATTATATTGCGGAGCTGGCGCCGGACGCGCTTCCCCCGGTGGCGGATATCTACAACGTGGTGCCGAATCGCTGGGCGCTGACACAGCCGGATTACCGGCGCTATCCGCAAAAAGGCGAGTACGTTTATACGCGATCGCGGTGGTTCGATCCGTTCAACCGCAATAGCTTGAAAGGCGACCAGCCGATCTGGCCGGAATTGCTGGGGCAGCAGACGTTTCTGGATATTACCGCGACTTCGGAAACATTTTTCGACGGGAGGCGGGTGCCATCGCCGAGCAACGTGAGCGCGGCGCGGCCGGGTAGCGAGACTTTCTTCGGCCAGGGCGAGCAGTCTTTTGTCGATCAGACGCTGCGATTCTCTTTCGATTTGTTTCATGGCGACGCTTCGTTTAAGCCGATTGACTGGCGGATTCGTATCACGCCGGAAGTGAGCCTGAACGATCTGGATGTGCGGGAACTGGGGATCGTGAAGCCGGACGTGCGAGCGGGAACGAACCGCTTTGACGCTCACTTGGGATTGCAGGAAGCGTTTGTCGAACTGAAGCTGCATGATTTGAGCGCGAACTACGATTTCATTTCCGCGCGGGCGGGGATTCAGCAATTCAACGCGGACTTTCGGGGGTTCCTGCTGGTGGAGGAGCAGCCGGCGCTGCGCATCTTCGGGAATATCGGGTCGGACCGGATCGAGTACAACGCTGCGTACTTTAATTTTCTCGAGAAGAATACCAACAGCGGGCTGAATACGTTTCACCGAAGGCATCAGCAAGTGCTGCTGGGAAATGTGTACCTGCAGGATTTCTTTTTCCAGGGATACACGGCGGAGTTTGTGGCGGCGTGGAATAAAGATGATGCGACGCTGCACTATGACGACAACGGGTTTCTGGTGCGGCCGTCGCCGATCGCGAACGTGATCGATCAGAATCCGGGCGCGGGGCCGATTCTGCACGGGATTCGCGTGGGCTACTTCGGGTGGCTGGGGAGCGGGCACATTCACCGGCTGAATATCACGCATGCGTTTTATCAGGCAATTGGGAAAGATTCGTTTAATGGGATCGCGGGGCGGCGCGTGATCGTGAACGCGCAAATGGCGGCGGCGGAGCTTTCTTACGATCATGATTGGATTCGCTATCGCGTGAGCACCTTCTACACTTCGGGTGATGACAATCCGCGGGATGGACGGGCGCGGGGATTCGATAGCATCGTCGACCTGCCGAATTTCGCCGGAGGGCTTTTCAGTTTTTGGAATCGCGAGCCGATTCGCTTGCTGGGCTCGGGGATTTTGCTGACGACGCCGGGAAGCCTGATTCCGAGTCTGCGGTCGAGCAAAGAGGAAGCACAGGCGAATTTCGTGAATCCGGGAATTTTTCTAGCGAACGCCGGGATCGATTTTGACATCACGCCGAAGTTGAAGGGTTTTGCGAATTTCAATTACTTGCGCTTTCAGCGTACGGAAGCGCTGGAGTTTTTGTTATTCCAGTCGCCGATTCGGCATTCCATCGGGGAGGATTTCGGAGTGGGCTTCGAGTACCGGCCGCCGCTGACGGAGAACATTGTACTGACGGGCGGCGCTTCGGTTTTGCAGCCGGGGCAGGGATTTAAGGATATTTACACGAGCCGGACCCTTTTTTCGCTGTTTGGGATTGTGAAGTTTACGTTTTGAGTTGGGGGCAGATGCGGGAGCGCTTGAGATTGCGCAGATTGGCTGACGCCTGGGTGGTAGGGGCGCAGCGGTGCTGCGCCCCTACGCGGGCTGCGATGTCGATTACGTTGTGTTTGGTGTGTTCCGTGGTGTTGGTATTTTTTGCGGAGCGGGCGGGGATGGCGGTTGCGGCGGCGCAGGAGGCCGGGCAGGGCGGCGGGTTTCGCGGGCAAACGCAGGAGGAAGCGGACCGGAAATCGACGGGATGCATTTCGTGCCATGGGACGGCGGATGAGCCGACGATGCACGCGACGAAGACGGTGCTGCTGGGATGCACGGATTGCCATGGAGGCGATGCAACTGTAGGAGTTGCCGCGGGGACTGCCGCTGATTCGGCGGGATACAACGGCGTCAAGGACAAGGCCCACGTGCAGCCGCGCGACGCGAGTCTGAAAGAGCACTCGGCGCTGCCGGAGCGGCTGTACACGAAATGGCTGAAAGAATCGGCGGTGTACGTGAAGTTCATTAATCCTGGCGACCTGCGGGTGGCGCCGGAAACTTGCGGGACGGTGGGATGCCACGCGAGCGAAGTGCGCTCGGTGTCCACGAGCATGATGACGCACTCCGGGATGTTGTGGGGCGCGGCGCTTTATAATAATGGTGCGACGCCGTACAAGAATACGCATTTCGGGGAAAGCTACACGCGCGACGGCGTGCCTCAAGCGATCAAGACTTCGCCAGCTCCGAGCGCGGAGGAAACGCGCACGAAAGGCGTGCTGCCGGAGCTGCAGCCGTTGAACCGCTGGGAAATTTCGCAGCCAGGGAACGTGTTGCGCGTGTTCGAGCGCGGCGGGGCGAAGAAAGCGGAAGTCGGGAATCCGACTCGCGAAGAAGATCCCGGCAAGCCGGACGACAAGCTGAGCGAACGCGGGTTTGGTACCGAGTTGCGCACCGATCCGGTATTTCTGGGATTGCAGAAGACCCGCTTGCTTGATCCGGTGCTTTCGCTTCCAGGGACGAACGATCACTCGGGAGACTATCGAGCGAGTGGTTGCTCTTCGTGCCATGTGATTTACGCGAACGACCTCGATCCCACGCATTCGGGGAGCTATGCGGCGTTCGGGCATTCGGGATTCAGCGCTTCGGCCGATCCGACGATTCCGAAGAATGAGCCGGGGCACGCCATCAAACATGTGTTTACGCGGGCCATTCCCTCGAGCCAGTGCATGATTTGCCACATTCATCCGGGCACGAACATGGTAACGACGTATTTCGGATTGACGTGGTGGGACAACGAAATTGACGGCGAAAAGATGTATCCGAAGGAGCAGCGGAATCCGAGCGAGGAAGAGCGGTATCAGGCGTACCTGCGGAATCCGGATGGAGCGGTGGCGCGAGGATTGTGGAACGATCCGAAATTCTTGGAGAAAGTCGGGAGCAAAGAGTTCAATGCACAATTGAAGACTACGCAGTTCGCGGATTTTCACGGGCATGGCTGGGTTTTTCGTGCGGTGTTCAGCCACGACCGGAAAGGGAACTGGCTGGACAAAGACGGCAAAACGATTGCGTTTGATGATCCCGAACGGTTTGGGAAAGCGGTGCATCTGGCGGACATTCACCTGGAAAAAGGAATGCAGTGCAGTGATTGCCACTTTGCGCAGGACAATCACGGGAATGGCAAAGTGTACGGCGAGCCGCGCGCAGCAGTGGAAATCGACTGCGTGGATTGCCACGGAACAATCCGGCAGAAGGCGACTTTGGTTACCTCCGGACCAGCGGCGCCGGATGCGCTGCGGCAGATCGAGCCGCGCGGACGGAATCTGGAGGGGTTGCGAACGCCTTGGGGTTTGCGGCGCTTCGAACGGCGCGACGGCAAAATCTTTCAGCGCGCGATGACGGATCAGAACAAGGAATGGGAAATCGTGCAGACGGTGGATTCGATTACGCCGGGCAACGTGCATTTCAGCATGAAGTCGCTGCGCGCGAAACTGGTGAACAAGGACGGCGCGGTGGACGCAGCGATGCCGCAGGATGATACGCATCTGGCGCATCCGAATTCGTCGATGACGTGCTACTCGTGCCACACATCTTGGACGCCGACTTGTTTCGGGTGCCACTTGCAGATGACCGCGAATGTGCGGCGGCCGATGCTGCACAACGAAGGGCTGATGACGCGCAACTACACGAGTTACAACTTCCAGGTGCTGCGCGACGATATTTTCATGCTGGGCGTGGATGGGACGGTGACTGGCAACCGGGTGGCTCCGGCGCGGTCTTCGTGCGCAGTCCTGGTGAGTTCGCAGAACGCAAACCGCGAGTGGCTCTATTACACGCAGCAGACGATTTCTACGCCAGGATTCTCGGGGCAAGCGTATAGCACGTTTGTGCCGCACACGGTGCGCGCGCGAGAAACCAAACAGTGCAGCGATTGCCATGTTTCCGCGCAGAACGACAACAACGCTTGGATGGCCCAGCTTTTGCTGCAGGGCACCAACTTTATGAATTTCATGGGCCGGTATGTTTATGTGGCCACGGGGAAAAAGGGCTTGGAAGCGATCGCAGTGGCGGAGCACGACGAGCCGGAAGCGATTTATGGGAGCGATTTGCACCGCATCGCGTATCCGGGCGATTACAAGAAATTTGTCGATCATCATCGCGAATTGGCGACGGCGTACGAACACCCCGGCAACGTGCTGGATATCCAGGCGCGCGGAGAATATGCGTATGCCGCCCTTGGTTCCGGCGGCTTCCGTGCTTTCGACATCGCGAACATCGACAATAAGGGATTTTCCGAGCGCATGACCACGGCGCCGTTTTCGCCGCTGGGGCAGCGATTTTATGTGCCGACTAAAAACGCGCAGGCGGTGGCATCGCCGAGCACGCTGGCGGTGGATCCGCTGCGCGTGCAGCTTCCTGAGAACGAAGAGCAGCCCATTCATCTGCTGTACGCTTTTCTTTACGTTGCGGACAAAGAAGAAGGGCTGGTGGTGATCGGCAACCCGGATTTGAAATCGAAGAGTCCTGGCGTGGGAACGCTGCTGGACGGAAATCCGGCGAACAATTTCTTGAAGCGTGCCCTGGCGTTCAATCCAGGCGGTGTGCTGACGGGAGCGCGGCGCATCGCCATCGCGGGCACCTACGCCTATGTGCTTACGGATAAGGCTTTGGTGGTGATCGACCTGGCGAATCCGCTGGCGCCACGAGTGGCGGCAACGATTGGGTCACCGGTGCTCAACGAGCCGCGCGGAATTGCGGTGCAATTCCGCTATGCGTTCGTGGTGGACCGCGACGGGCTAAAAGTGCTCGACGTTACCGATCTTGCGCAACCGAAACCGGCGGGCAACGCGGCGGTTCCGATCGAGGATGCGCGGAATATTTACGTAGCGCGGACGTACGCTTACGTTTCCGCGGGCAAGCAGGGAATCGCGATTGTCGACGTGGAGAAGCCGGATGCGCCGAGGCTCGACCAGATGTTCAACGCGGGCGGCCAGCTGAACGATGTAAACGACGTGAAAGTAGGTATGGTAGCGGGCAGCGCGTTTGCATTTGTGGCGGATGGACACAACGGGCTGCGCGTGCTGCAAATCGTCTCGCCCTGGGATGATCCAGCGCATTTCTCGGGTTTCAGCCCCCGGCCAGTGCCCAAGCTTATTGCTACGGCGCACACTCACGGGTCGGCACTGGCCATCTCGAAGGGAATCGACCGCGACCGAGCGGTGGATGAGTCCGGCAATCAGATCGCTGTCTTTGGCAGACGCGGCGCTCGGCCGCTGAATGGCGGCGAGATTCGCGGATTGTACATGCATCGGGGCAACGGCGAGTTTTACTCCGTCACCGACAAACCGGGCGAGCACGCGGCTGCGACAAGTTCGTCAGCGGCGATTTCTCTGCTGCATCAAGCGCGTGACTGGCTGAATTCTTTCCGCTGAGGGCTCACCGAAATGAATCGACGCAGATTCCTCACCTCTGCAATCAAGGCTGGGACGGCGCTATCGTGCGCGCCGATGGCGAGTTTGTTGGGCGAAGAGCAATCTTCGCCGAAGCCCGCGGTGCGCCCGCAACTTGCGCTCACCATGGACGATCCCACGCTGAACCTGCAATCCAACCTCAAGTGGCCGGACGCCAACGCGCGGATTCTGAAGGCGATTGCCGCGCGCAACGTTCGCGCCGCGCTGTTCGTTTGCGGCATGCGTGTGGACGATGCTGAGGGCGCAAGGCTAGTGAGCGCGTGGGACCAGGCGGGCCACCTGATCGGCAATCATACGTATTCGCACTACGCGTACATGGAAAAGACCAGCTTCGGGGACTTCGCCGTGGATTTCCTGAAGAATGAAAAGCTTCTAGCGGCGTATCAGAATCGCAAGCCCATGTTTTTCCGCTACCCGTTTCTGAAGGAAGGCGATACCGCCGAGAAGCGCGACAAGTTCCGCGCGCTGCTGAAGGAACGCGGCCTCCGCGTTGGGCACGTCACCATCGATGCTTCGGACTGGTACATGAACCAGCGCTTGCTGCACCGCTGGGAGACGCAGCCGAACACGCTGATCGGCGCTTACCGCGACTACATGATCGCGCATCTACTCGATCGCGCCACGTTCTATCGGCAACTGGCTATCGATTTGCTCGGGCGGGACATTCGCCACACGCTGCTCATGCATTACAACACGCTGAACGCCATGGTGCTGCCGGAGGTGTTGGCGGCGTTTGAGAGCGCCGGCTGGCAATGGATTGATGCGAGCGTGGCGTTTGAAGACGCCGTGTTTCAAGGGCAGCCGAAGATCGTTCCGGCGGGGGAAAGCCTGGTTTGGGCGCTGGCGAAAGAGAGCGGGCGGTTTGCGGAGCGTCTGCGGTATCCGGGGGAAGACGGGGAGTATGAGCGGGCGAAGATGGACGCTTTGCTGCTGTAACGGCGCGACCGCAAATGGCGTTGGTGCGATTTTTCTATTTCTTTTCGCCCGCATTCTTCGCTTAAGCTTCGCCCTGGGACCGAGACCGACCTACCGCATGTGACTGCCAAGTTGCTGCTGCATAACCATTTACGCTTTATCCGCATCTAATACAATCATTACAATTCCTTCACGTTTTTGACGCATAGCACCCATCAGAATAATTCGTGCAGGCTGTGCGGCAGGCGCGGTTAAGGTGTATGGGTAGGGTGTTTTTGGCGCCAGCATCCGGCGCTTGGCCCGCATCTGACGGGCCACCGAAAGAAAGGACGTTCGCAATGGTAAAGCAGTTCTTACTGGCCAGCGATTTCGACCAGACGCTTAGCTTCAACGACTCTGGGGTCGTGCTGAGTGAGCTCATCGGTTTTCACAATTTCCACGACAAGGTCAAGGGCCTCGCGGAAATGAATCTCGTCCAGCAGGGCGCGGAACTCAGCTATTTGATCTTGCACGATCCGGACTTCCGTCGCGTGCGGCGGGAGCATCTTCTCGAAACTGGCAAGCGCATCCGCTTGAAGCACGACGTGGCGCTCTTCGCGCGCGCGCTGGACAGCCTGGCGGAGGGTTACAAGTTCAACTTCTACGTGATCTCCGCCGCGCCGCAGGAAATTATTCAGTCGGCACTCGAGGGCATCGTTCCACCGGAGCACATATTCGGGACGCGATTTCGCTACAACGAGCAGAGCGGGGAGATCGAGTCGATCATTCGCGCCGCAGCGGGTTGGGGCAAGGTCACAGTGCTGGAGGAAATTCGCGCGGCGCTGGGCATCAGCCACGACCATATCGTATATATGGGCGACGGCAGCTCGGACCTGCCGGTGATGATGCACATCAATCAGCACGATGGGTTGACGATTGCAGTCAGCGAAGCGAAGTACATCACCCGGGTGGCGCGGCGAACGGTGCTGAGCGATAACGCGATGAGCGTGCTGGTGCCGGTGCTCGAAGAAGTGCTGCGCTGGGATTCCGCGCGCATCCGGCGGCTGTTTGCGAGTTACGGATTGACGCTTCGCGAGTGGGACAAGATGCGCACAGACATGCTGACGATTCAGGATTTGGCGGAGTCCACGTCGGCGCCAGTTACCACACACTGATCTGAAGAGCGATTCTCTTTCTCGCTTTATTCGCCGTGGCCTGCCTTGGCTCCGGCGAATTGTCTATTGCTGCGCGTGCGCTACACTGGTGACGACAACTGGAGGCGTTCATGTCCAAGAAATTGATTCTGATGCTGGTGGGCGATTACGTGGAAGATTATGAAGTGATGGTGCCGTTTCAGGCTTTGCTGATGGTGGGCCACACGGTGCACGCGGCGTGTCCGGGCAAGAAGTCGGGCGACATGGTGCGCACGGCCATCCACGATTTCGAAGGCGATCAGACGTATTCCGAGAAGCGTGGGCACAATTTCGCGCTCAACGCCACGTTTGATCAAGTGAAAGCCGAAGAATACGACGCGCTGGTGATTCCGGGTGGACGCGCTCCCGAGTATATCCGGCTGAATCCGCGCGTTCTGGAAATTGTGCGGTACTTTGCGAACGCAAAAAAGCCCATCGCGGCGATTTGCCATGGTGCGCAGGTGCTGGCGGCCGCGGGCGTGCTCGCAGGAAAGAAGTGCAGCGCCTATCCAGCGGTCGGCCCGGACGTAACGTTGGCTGGCGGCACGTATGCGAACATCGGCATGACGGAAGCTGTGGCTGACGGCAATCTCGTCACCGCGCCGGCGTGGCCGGCACATCCCGCGTGGCTGGCCAAATTCCTCGCGGTCCTCGGCACGCGCATCGAGCTTTAGGAGCGGAGGCTCTAAAAGATTCGAATTTTCTCATCGCAAGAAACCGACAACGGCTGCGCTATTCCTAAATTCGTCCGCCGGATGGATAATTTCTCTGGAACACCCGCGAAAGGACGATGGCAAAGTCATGGCTAACATCAACAGCAAAAAGGGCGTCATCGGCATCCTCACCGGAGGCGGCGATGTTCCGGGCCTCAACCCGGCCATTCGCGGAGTCACGCTGCGTGCTTTCCACGAAGGCTACCGGGTCATTGGCATTCGCCACGGCTGGGCCGGGCTGGTCGAGATGCTGCGCGAGAAGGACTACGACAACTCCGACAATTTCCAGGTGCTTACCGAAGAGGTCGTCGACCGCGCCGGGCGCACCGGCGGCACTTTCCTGCATTCCTCGCGCACCAATCCCAGCCGGGTGAGCAAGTCCAGTGTGCCCGTGCATCTCAAAGAAAAATACAGCGCGGAGAAGAACGATCTGACTCCCGAAGTGTTGAAGAATCTCGCGTGGCTCGGCATCGACACGCTCGTGCCCATCGGCGGTGACGACACGCTCAGTTACGGCGTACGCCTGCACAAAGAAGGATTCAAGGTCGTCGGCATTCCCAAGACCATGGATAACGACGTGCCGGGTACCGATTACTGCATCGGCTTCAGCACTTGCGTCACGCGCACGATTCAGATGGTCAACAGCTTGCGCACTTCCGCCGGATCGCACGAACGGTTCATGGTGCTCGAAGTTTTCGGCCGCTACGCCGGCTTCACCGCCATGCTGCCCACCATGGCCGGCGCCGCGAATCGTTGCGTGATTCCCGAATTCAAGTTCAATATCGAGCAGCTCACCGAGTTGCTGGTTGCTGACCGTCGAAAGAATCCCAGCCGTTATTCCATCGTGCTGGTTTCCGAAGGCGCGATGTTCGAAGGCGGCGAAATGATTTTCGAAGGTGAAGCCACTGATGCCTTCGGTCACAAAAAGCTCGGCGGCATCGGCGACATCGTGGCGGAGAGAGTAAGCGCACTCTCCGCCAAGTTCAACGGTGGAAAGAAAATCGACGTGATCAATCAGAAGCTCGGCTATCTGGTCCGCTGCGGCGACCCGGACGCCATCGATTCCATCGCGCCGATGGCCTACGGGAATCTGGCGCTCGACTTGCTCCTGAAGAAAATCAGCGGGCGGCTCGTCGTCCTGCAGAACGGGCACTACAGCAACGTTCCGCTCGAGACCGTCACCGCTACCAAGAAAGTCGTCGACGTTAAGGAGCACTACAACACCGAGCGCCTCCGTCCGCAATTCTCGAGCTTCGAGAACAAGCCCATGTTCATTATGTCCGGCGAAGTCGGCAAGTCTCGCGCATGATCTAGCTTCTACGTTGCCTGTCCGGCGTGGACCGCTCCAACACTTGCTCCCGCAGCGTGTTCAGACTGTTGGTCATGCGGTCCGCTTCAACATTTACCAGCGCGTAGCGCGTCTTTGCCGGATCGTCGGCTGCCACCAGTCGATTGTGGTCCTCGCGCAGGTCCGGGAAGTCCCTCTCCGCAATGCGCTCGCCTCGCAAAGCCTTCCCCAGCAGCTCCAGCGTTTTCTCCACGTGATCCTGGAACTTGCGAAACTCCGGACGCGGAGAAGCCGCGGCGGTTTGCGGCACTCCCGCTTCCATGGCCATCATGGCATGCGCAAAACGGTGCGAACTGGCCAGCATCGCATTCCAGCGGCTCATCTGTTCGGGCGTCACGCCCGGCTCGGCGCTTAGCCGGTCGAGCGACGCCTCCAGGTTGGACCGCGCGGTTCGCGCTTCCTGCCGCGCGCGTTCTCGCTCTTTCTCGCTGGCCGCACCCGGCTCCAGGTAGCCTTGGGTGATCCGGTGAAACGATTTCTTGTAGGCCTCCAACAGCTTCGCGAACAGCTCCGGCACCTGCGCTTTCTCCCACGTCGGCCACGCCGCATACGCTGCCAGCGCCAGCACCCCTCCGATCACCGTGTTGACGCCGCGCGCGTGGATGGCATCTTTCGGCGACGCCCCCGCGATCGCCAGCAAGAGCACGATCAATGCGCTGATCGTTACGCCGAAGATCCCGTAGTTCGCGCGCCCCACCCAGCGCACCAGAAACGTGAACGCCGCAATCAGCGTAATCTCCGTGGCCGTGTGAATCGGCAGAAAATGAAAGAGCGCCGTTGCCAGCACGAGCCCGGCGATCGTTCCCGCGATGCGCAGAATGCCCCGGCTGAAGGTGACCGCAAATTCCGGCTTGAGCACCAGCACAATGGTCATGGGAATCCAGTAGGACCGCTGCGACTCAAACATTCTTCCCGCGGCATCGCCAACGGCCACGCAAAGTGCCAGCCGCACGGCGTGCCGAAAAGCCGTGGACTGCGGGTTCAGGTTCCCGCGCAGTGTCGCCAGCACGCCACCGAAGCGCAGCCATAGCGGTTGCCGCGCTTCTTCCTTTTCAAATTCCGCTTGTCCTTGTGGCGTCGTGCGGGACGCAAGATCGATGGCCGCCCGCAGCTGGCCGCTCAGCGCGTCCATCTGGTGGCGGGCATTCTGCGCCACGGCCGCCGCGAATGTTCCGCGCTCTCCGGCGTTTCCTTCATGCAGTTGATTAGCCACCGCTATGCTTAGCACCAGCCGGTCTCTTTCGCCTTCCAGTTGCTTGCCGGTCAGCAGCGATTCGCCGAGGTCGTCCAGAATCTTGGCCGCGTTTTCGAGATAGCTGTCGACAATTTCAATCGCCTGCTGGCCGCTGCTCTCGCGTTCGAGACGCACCCTCATCCGCGCCAGCACTGTCAAGCTCACGCGAATACGCTCGGCCTGGTTAAGCAGCGACCGGTAGCGAATGGCTTCCAGGTTCTCGTCGCGGCTCAGTCCCGCGAGCGCGTTCTGTGCTTGCAGGCTCTCCGGAGTGGCCGGCGGTGCTTTCGCGGCGATTACCGGGGCGCGCGCAGATCTCGCCAACGCGAGAAACAGCGCACCAAGCGCGCGCCGCTCCGGGTCGTATCTCTGCACAGGCCACAGCGCAACAGAGAGTCCCGTTTGCAGCAGGCCTCCCGCCAGCGTCAACAAGGCGGAGCTCACCGCCTGCAGCGGCGTCAGCGCCTGCGCGGCGTACACCACCAGCATCACCGTGCTGATCACCCCGACATCCGCCGCCGTCGTGCCCAACGACACCAGCATTCCCGCCGCAAACGTCCATGCCAGCACGATTGCAACGGACGTAATGTTATGGTGCCCCGTTAAACCGCCCAGCAGCACTGCAACGGAACACCACGTCGTGGACGCCAGCATCCGCTTCGCCCGCTGCGCGTACGGATCGCTGCCGTCCGAATACGATGCGTTCAGCGCACCGGTCGCCATGGCCAGCCCGCCGCGCGGCATTCCCAGTGCGTAGCCCGCAATCAGCGGCAGGATCACGCCGATGGTGTTGCGCAGCGCCATCTGCGGCTGCATTTTCGTTTTGTCGAAATGCAAAACGATTCCGAGCAACCGGCGATGCCAATTAGAGGATTCCGGAGCAGCAGGCGGCGCGGGCGCGCCAGCTTGCGGTTCCATCGTGCTGCTGGCTGAAAATTCGACCGTCATCAGACTACTAGAATAACGGATTCCACTCATCCGCACGCTCCGGAGCTGGCAACTTCCAGGGCGCGTGTACCGCTCGCGAACTGTTCCGCATCTTAAGAGTGCAGAACAATTTTGGAGACGATTGCGATGCAACGCCATCTTGGCAAGAACGGCCCGCTCGTTTCACCGCTGGGTCTGGGCTGTATGGGCATGTCCGAGTTCTACGGCGCTCGCGACGACCACGAATCCATTGCCACCATCCACCGCTCCATCGAACTCGGGATCACTTTTCTCGACACCGCCGACACCTACGGCTTCGGCGACAACGAAATCCTGGTCGGCCAAGCCATTCGCGGCTTACGCGACAAAGTCTTCCTGGCCACAAAATTCAGCATCGTTCGCAGCAAAACCGATCCGTCGGCCCGCGGCATCGATGGCCGCCCCGAATACGTCCATACCGCTTGCGACGCCAGCCTCCGGCGTCTCGGCGTCGACGTCATCGACCTTTATTACCAGCACCGCGTCGATCCCAACGTGCCCATCGAAGAAACCGTTGGTGCCATGGCCGAGCTGGTGCGTCAGGGCAAAGTCCGCTTCCTGGGCCTTTCCGAAGCTGCCGCCGATACCATCCGCCGAGCCCACAAGATCCATCCCATCGCCGCTCTGCAGTCCGAATACTCGCTGTGGACCCGCGATCCCGAAGACCAGATTCTCCCCACCATCCGCGAACTCGGCATCGCCCTGGTCGCTTACAGCCCGCTGGGTCGCGGCTTCCTCACCGGCCAAATCAAACGCTTCGAGGATTTCGAGCCGGAGGATTACCGCCGCCAATCCCCGCGCTTCGTCGGCGAAAATTTCCAGAAAAATCTGGATCTGGTCGCTCGCGTGGAAGCCATCGCCAAAGAAAGGAATTGCACGCCATCTCAGTTAGCGCTCGCCTGGCTTCTCGCGCAGGGAGACGACATCATCCCCATCCCCGGCACCAAGCGCCGCAAATATCTCGAGGAGAATGTCGTCGCGTTACAGGTCAGCCTCACGCGCAACGATCTCAGCCGCATTGACGAAGTCGCCCCGCACGGCGCCGCTTCCGGCGACCGCTATCCCGCGCACATGATGGCTGCGGTGAACCGCTGACGCGAGTTTAGGTGGCTCGCCTTACTTTCCGCCGGCACGCAGCGCCGGCAACGTAAATTTCGGCGTAACTTCCTTGCGTTTCGACCAGTCGTGATACGTGTGGCACTCAAAGCACCGAGACTCCGCATGTTCCGGCCCCGGTGCGTGGCACGTCTGGCACGTCGCAATTCCCGGCAGCAGCACGTCGCTCGTCTCCTTGCTCGTCAGCGCTTTCACGTGGCAGCTTTCGCACGTAAACCCGCGGTGCGCATCATGATCAAATTTCGCATGCGGCATCCAGCGTTGCATAATCTTCGAGCTCGCCACGCTGGGCAACGGCATCCCCAGCGAAGCGGTCGGCAAGGCCGTCCTCGCTATCGCGGTCCGTGCGGCGTTGTCCCCACTCGCTGCCGACCACCGCGCCATCATCGTGTCGTAGAGCGGTGCCGTCGAAATCGTGTGGCATTGCGCGCACGTCTTGTGCCACAGCAGTTCTTCGGCCACCAGCGTCTTCTCGCCGATCCATTCCTGTACTGTAAGCACCCGCGCATCCGCCTGCAGTTGCCGGCCAGTCAGCGCGCGATCGGGATCGCGCACTTCGCGTAGCTCGTTCGGGTGCGCCGCGATGTATTCCGTGAGCTTCTTCACCACAAACGCGTGCACCACCTCAGGCTTGTCGTGCGGCACGCCTTCCTCAAAGCGCTTGTCGAATGTCAGCAAATGACAGGCCACGCACGCCGTTGCAAACTTGACCGGCGCCATTAGCTCCCGGCCCGCCATCGGATGGCGCGCCGCCATCGTCTCCGCCTTCACCGGCAAAAGCTCGTCGTTCTCTTTGTACGTAGTCGCCGCGCTCGCATATTTCGCGTCGCCATACGGCCACGCGCCCTTCGCTGGCGCCGGCCGGTGACAATCGCCGCACACCAACTGCACTTCCGGTCCATTCGGCCCGCGCCGGATGGGCTTCATATGAATCGCATGATTCAGCTTGATCGTCCCCGGATCGCGCGCATCCGCGTTCACCGCCCGGAATTCCGGATGCCCATCCTGAAAGCTCCGAATGTTTGCCGCAAAATGCGACGTCCCGCCCGCTGCGCGCAAATCGCCGTGGCACTCCGCGCAAGTCTGATTCCGCGCCGCCGAAAGATTCACGCGCCCGCGATGCTCCACATGGCACGTCGCGCAATCCGGCTCCGCCACCCGCGAAGAATGATGAGCTGGCCCGTCATGGCACGCCAGGCAAGCGTTGTTCTCCGCCTTCGCCGCAAACACCCCGGCTTTCTGCACATGGCACGTCGCGCACTCTTTCTCCAGCACCGCGTGCGCTCCGCTCAGCCGCCCGCTCGAGTACACCCGCGAGTCCCGCGCGAATCCATGCCACGCGATCCATCCCAGCGCCAGCACCGGCAGCAGCACGCCCAGCCACAATTTCGCGAGCTTCATCGGCGTCGGCCTCTTGAAATAGTTGAGGTCGATCCGCTGCGCAATCTTCTTGGTTGTACGCGTCCGCGCCATTCTTATTCACGCCCAGCAATCCGCAACAATTCGCGATTTCCGTAGTAGGGGCGATCATCCGCCGCCAAACGCCGCCCAGCCAAAAACTCAATACCGCAGCGCCGTAACCGCATGAATCGCACCCAGCAAAATCAGTCCCAGCGAAAGCGGAATATGCAGCAGCAGCCATCCATGCATCCAGCGATGCAAGCGCTCCTGCCGCGTAAGCTGCCGCGCCTCATCGCAAATATCTCGCAGATCGTCGAGCACCGGCCGGGCCGACGCAGGCAGCAGCGTCTCCAACGCAGAAAACGCGCTGATCGATTTCCCCTCATCCCCCAACCGCTGCCCGTGCTGCTTCGGATGCTCCAGAAACGGCCGCATTTCCTTGACGTAAAACCGCCGCAGCGGCGCTCCCTCCTCTTCGCTAAGCAGGATAATCTCCGCCGCCGCGGCAACCGCAGCGCTCGCCCCCGCGCTCACCGCAGCCGAAGTGCGCAGCGGCGCCATCGAAGCCGCGATCGGACGCAGCGCCGTGAAGCCTCCCGCGCGCAAGCCGTCCTCGCCAGAGGTTTTCCCGAGCCCCAGCGGACCGCAAAGCGATTCCACCGCGCGGTCCGCCTCTTCGCGCAGCAGCACGCGCACGTGCCCGATTTCATCGTAAATCGTTTCCAGCGGCACATCCGCCGTCATAATCTGCGGCAGATAATTTTGCAGCACCGCTCCGAACACGCCGCTTCCCACCGTCACGATCAGCAGCCACATCAGCACTCGCGTCAGCGTCCCGCCAAAATGAAATCCCCCGTGAAACAGAATCAGCGGCAGCGCCAGAAAACCCAGCCACAAATGTCCGCGCATCCACGCCTGCGCCCGCCCGACCCGCCACGTTGGCACCCGCTTCCGAGCTCCTAGCAGCGCCGCAAAAATCATGAACGCAAACCCAATCACGCCGAAGGTCAGTCCCACAACGCTGCCGCCCTTCGGCCCTTTCGGCGCGCTGATCGCGTACAGAACATACGCAACCGCCGCCACCGCCAAAAATACCAGCGATCCCACAGCCCACCCGCGTTGCGTCTGGTCCATCTTCATTTCGCAGGACCCTGTCCCAGCATCTCGCCGAAGAAAATCTTGGGATCGACGCGATGGGCCGCATCATGTGGGCACGCGTACACGCAGCTCGGCTCCTTCAGGTGCGTGCACAAGTCGCAGGACGTAGCCTTTTGCTGGATCACCGCTTTCTTGCGCCCCGGCCGCTCCGGATCGTCGGACATCACCTCAAAAGGATGTAGATTGATATTTCCGTACGGACAATTCCGTGCGCACAACCCGCACCCGATGCACCAATCCTCGATAATCACTTCGAGCGAATTCCGCCTCCGGATCGACCCCACCGGGCAGCCCACCATGCACAGCGGATCGCGGCACTGCCGGCAGCTCGTCGCCACCAGATATTTGTCGAAGCGCAGCCCGTCGCGCACCAGTCGCGTCACGCCTTCATGCGCGTCCGCGCACGCGTTCACGCAAGCATCGCACCTCGTGCAATTCTCCAGATCGAGAATCAGCAGGCTCTGCGCTTCCATCAATCCCTGCGATAGAAACTGGTCGATCGGAACGGTGTGCACCATCTGCATTCGCTGCTGATTCGCCGCGTGCCGTTCCGCCGCCACGGCTTCGAGCCCCTTCCGCACATTCGGATACCGCTCCACCATCTGCCGGAAATCATCGCCGGAAATCCGCACTACTTCGACGTGATCGAGCGCCGTGCACGTGGCCGTGCGCACCCCGCCGCCCAGCAATCCGATTTCCCCGAAATAATCCCCGCGCGACAAATACGCCAGCACCAGCTCCCCGCCGGGATACACTTCCGACACTTTCACAAATCCGATGCGCACCAAATAGAAACTGTCCGCTGGGTCCCCATGCCTCGTAATTACCTGCCCCGGCGCAAACCGCTCTAGCTCCACACTTTCCTTCAAATGTTCGATGAACTCCGGCGCCAGATCCGAAAACATCGGCACGCCCCGCAAATGATTTTCCAGCGCCCGCTGCCGGTAGCTCTGATCGATCTGCGCGCGGAACGTCTTGTTCTTCATCATGATGTCGAGCACGTTCCGCAGCATTTCGTACGCCACCACGTCCGTCAGCGCCCGTACCGTCGCCGACCGCGGATAAAAATTCATACATGTCATTTCGCCGAACAGATCGCCCGGGCCAAACTCCGCAACCGGATTGCCGTAGTTCAGATCCACGGAAGCGTCAATCGGAATCGTCCGGTCGCGCGTCTCCTCGTCGCGCTTGTCTTCGTCCCGCCCCACCAGCGTGCTGGTCAGCTTCTTGAAGAAGCCGTGCGATCCCCCTTGCGTCTTCACGTGCGCGATCGGGGTCGAAATCGAAACCTGCGCTGTCCCTTCCGTAACGTAAAAAGCCGTCGAGCCAAACTCGCCCTCTTTGCACAGAATCTCGCCCTTGCGGTATTTCCGTTTCACAATCGCGCCGCGATTCATCTCCAGGAACGTTCCCGAAACTCCCTTGAACACCGGAATCCGCAACAGTTCTTCCGCTTCGAATCCCTGCGCTCCCGGCCCCGTCGTGATCTCCGTTCCGGCCACTCCTTTATTCATCAGCGCACCCGTCGGGCAAGACACCATGCACTCGCCGCATGAAATACACGTCGAGTCTCCCATCGGCGCGTTCAAGTCAAACGCGATGCCCGTCGCATATCCTTTCCCCATCCGCCCCATCACAAAATTATTTTTCACTTCGTCGCAGCCGCGAATGCACCGGTCGCACAGGATGCACGCATCTAGATCCACCGCAATGGCCAGCGAAGAATCGTCCTTCCCGCGCGAAACCGTGCGCCTCGCGAATCGCGGCTGCTTGATCCCCGCCGCCGCCGCTTGCGTTTCCAGTTCGCAATCGCCGGAGTGCTGTTGCCGCGCGCACGGCGAAGGATGATCCGCCATCAGCATCTCCAGCACCGTCTTTCGCGCGCCCAGCACTTTGTCCGAATTCGTCACCACTTTCATTCCCGGCTCGACCGGCCGCACGCAAGCCGCCGCCAGCACCCGCGCTCCCGTATCCACCAGGCACAGCCGGCAAACCCCCACCGGCGTCTGGTTTTGCAGGTGGCACAGCGTCGGTATCGCCACGCCGTTCATCCGCGCCGCGTCAAACACCGTCGTTCCCGCCGGTGTACGCACAGCTTTTCCGTCGATCGTGATGTCCACCATTCCCGGAGGTGCGCTACCTGTGCTCATGCGCTCACACTTTCGTGTGCGAGCGAATCGCCGCGCCAACCCCGTAGGGGCGCAGCACTGCTGCGCCCCATCTCGGCAACCAACGATCCCGTCTCGCCACTCTTCTTCACGGCCGTATCCCCACGCGATTCGCCTCCCCAGCCCGCCCCGCTGCCGTAAAACAAATCCCGCTCGCGCATTGTCCCTTCAAAACATGCGCATCAATCTCCGTCCGAAAATGTTTCAGCACTGATTGAATCGGCGCCGGCACGATCTGCCCAAGTCCGCAAATCGAAGCCAGCGCCATCGCCGAAGAAAGCTCGTCCAGCAACCCCATGTCCGCTTTGTACTGCGCTTCCGAAAGTCCGCCCTGCGTCCAGCGCGCCAGCATGTCCGTCATCTTCTGCGAACCCACTCGGCACGGCACGCACTTCCCGCACGATTCGTTGCGGTAGAAGCGCACCGCATTCAGCGCCATATCCAGCATGCACGTCGTATCATCCAGAATCACGATCGCGCCCGAACCCAGCATCGACCCCGCTTCCGCCAGCGCCTTGAAATCCAGCCGCACGTCCACCATCGACGCCGGCAAATATCCCGAAGACGGCCCGGAAGGCGCAAACGCCTTCAACTGCCGGCCGCCGCGAATCCCGCCCGCATGCTTATAAATTACCTCCCGCATCGGCGTCCCCGTCGGCACTTCGTAAACCCCCGGCCGCGCCACGTGCCCGCTGATGCCCACAAATTTCAGCCCGCGCGAAGGCGCAATGCCAGCGGACTTAAACCATTCCACGCCGCGCGCCAGAATCTGCGGCACATTCGCAAACGTCTCCACGTTGTTGATCACCGTAGGCTTCTGCCACAACCCGATCTGCCCGGGGAACGGCGGCTTGTTTCGCGGCTCCGCCCGGTGCCCCTCGATCGCTTCGATCAACGCGCTCTCTTCCCCACAAATGTATCCGCCCGGGCTCACAAAAACTTCCAGATCAAACGCCAGCTCCGTCCCCAGAATCTTCTTCCCCAGCAAACCCGCGCGGTAGCAGCGCCGGATTTCCTCGCCCAGAATCTCTTCCTGCAAATGATACTCGTGCCGGATGTACAGAATCCCCCGCTTTGCCCCGGTCACCAGTCCCGCAATAATCATGCCCTCGATCACCAGGTGCGCCAGGTGCGTCATAATAAAACGATCTTTTATCGTTCCCGGCTCGCTCTCATCCGCATTGCATACAATGTACTTCGTCGGGTCCGCCTGCTTGCGCACCAGGTCCCACTTCATGCTCGTCGGAAATCCCGCTCCGCCCATTCCCCGCAGCTCGGACTCTTTCAAAATCGCCAGCACGCTGTCCCAGTCCTTGCTCGCCGCCAGCCTCCCCAGCACGCCGTACTTCTCATTCTCCGGATACGGGTCCGAAGCGCATTGCGCCCGCGTCTCATGTGGATGCGGCTCCAGAATCTCTTCGCCGCGCATCGCGCTCCGCGCCAGCACCTCCACGCCGTCCGCCGTAACATCCGTAAAAATCAAGTCGTTGACCGCCGCCGCCGGAGCGTGATCGCAGCGTCCCAGGCACGACACGTCTCGTACCTCTACGTCTTCCTTCCGCGACGCTGCAAACCGCGTTTCCAGCTCCGCTCGCAGCTCGCACGCCCCGTTCAAACGGCAGCTCATGTCCGCGCACACCCGCACTTCCGCCTTGGCTGGCGGCGCCAGGTGAAAATGCGGATAAAAGCTCGCTACGCTGTGCAGTTGATAGAGTGGCGTCTGCGTCCGCTGCGAAAGGCTCTCAAGCTCCGCCTTCGGCAGGAAGCCGTACCGCAACTGAATGGCCCGAAGGTCGTCGAAGATCACGGCGCAGAGTCTCGTCGAGAAACGCGCCGCGCAGTTTTCTAAATCCGCGCAGCGCCAATTGGAGAACGGAAATCCCCTGCATACTACTGATGCTGAGGCCGAGTGTAAATAGCGCCGTTTCGCTTCCGGTGGCAAGATGCCAAAGGGGTGATGAACGGGCGTTGACTTCCGCTGCCCCTCTCCGATATAAGCAAACAGATTCTCCCGGTCTTCTTAATGCGAAACGTCCTCACTCCCCGCGCCCTAACTCTGGTCCTGTGCATTCTTGGCCTCGCGCCTCTGTTTCCCGCCCGCGCACAGAATGAGCCGGGCAAGTACATCGGTCCAGGCTCCTGTGCCGCCACCAGTTGCCACGGTAGCGTCAAGCCCGTCGCCGGCAGTCGCATCTTCCAGAATGAGTACTCCACCTGGATTCTAAAAGACAAGCACAGCCGCGCCTACCAGGCCCTCACCGGAGATATCGGCGAGCGCATGGCCCGCATCCTCAAGCTCGGCTCCAAAGCCGAAGAAGCGCCCAAGTGCCTCGCCTGCCATGCGCTCTACACCACCGCCGAGCAGCGCGGCCGCACGTTCGAAATCAACGAAGGCGTAAGCTGCGAAAACTGCCACGGTCCGGCGCAAGGCTGGCTCGGCCAGCACACCGCCAAGGACTCCGCCGACAAACACGCCAAATCCGTCGAACTGCATATGACCGACACGCGCAACATCCTGGCGCGCACCGAAAAGTGCCTCGAATGCCACCTCGGCACCAGCCAGAAATTTGTCGACCACGAAATGATCGCCGCCGGCCATCCCGACCTCTTTTTCGAGCTCGATTCCTTCTCCGCCATCATGCCGCGTCACTGGAAACAGCCTCGGGAAACCGCTTCCGGCCAGCCTGCCGAAGACGCTGCCTGGGCCAGCGTGCGCGAGTGGAGCGCCGGCCAAGCCGTCCAGCTCCGCAAGTCCATGGACCGCCTCGTCTGGCGCGCCAAGAACGAACGTTACGATAAGAAAGACATCTGGCCCGAATACTCCGAGCTTTCCTGTTTCGCCTGCCACCACGCTCTCGGCGCCGCCAAGGACAGTTGGCGCCAGCAGCACGGCTTCCCCGGACGCCGCCCCGGCGATCCCGCTTACAACACCTCGCGCAACATCGTTTTCCACTTGCTAGCCCGGCAAGTCGATCAAGCCAGCGCACAGGAACTCGAGCGCCAGGTAGCCGCCGTCGCCGACGAAATGAGCAAGCTCAGTCCGGACCGCAACGCCGTGGCCTCAGCGGCTGGCGCAGCAGCCCCGCTAGCCCAACGAATCGCCGAGCGTCTCTCCACCATCGAATATAACCAAGACCTAGCCCTGAAAATGCTCCACCAAGTCACCGACGATTCCGAAAACATCGCCCTCGCCGACGAGCGCGCCGCCGAG
>Ga0209736_1000044_pt1 | contig 46933 bp, 41 predicted proteins | sample BlaSpr_A8_Ref_M3_FD_187992 | JGI IMG/M metagenome (GOLD analysis project Ga0209736, IMG submission 187992) | Forest soil microbial communities from Thunder Bay, Ontario, Canada - Black Spruce, Ontario site 2_A8_Ref_M3 (SPAdes) (version 2) | ecosystem: Environmental > Terrestrial > Soil > Boreal...
CACGAGCTTCAATCCCGACTTGATTTTGATTACAATTCCGCTCATACCCCGCAGAGGCCCATCCTCGATCCGGGCGACATGGCCGACTTCCAGGTATGGCCAAGGCATTGTCGAAAGACCGCTCTTTCCCACGAGCTGGATGGCAGCGATCTCTTCTTCCGCGACAGGAATCGGTGTTTTGCCTACCCCCACGATTTGTATGACTCCGGGTGTCATCAGCACCGGCAAGCGATTGTGCGGGTTCATCCGGCAGAAGAGATATCCAGGGAACAACGGCACTTCGACTTCCTTCATCCGATCGGACCAGCGCCGCATGTATCTGCTGATGGGCAAAAAGCACTCGTAACCTGCATTCTCCAGCAGCAAGTCCGCTGTCTTCTCTCTGCTCGTTCTGACCATGATCGCGAACCAAGGCCACTGTTGATTACCCATAGTGACTCCCCTAGAGAAGCTACCGCCGTTGGAGTCCCAGAATTCTCAGGACCCGGATTCGGCGAAGGCCTAGGTCCCCTCGAACGCAACTGTCGACTCAAACCAGCTACGCTGACCAGGGGAAAACTTGGCCCGTGCGGAACCGTAACGGATGCCGAATCCCTTCACAATCCGGTCTTAACCTTAAATACTGGGCGGACAATTCCCGAGAGTACGCAAGGAATCGTAAGTCAAAGTATTTCTGAGGAGTTGGACATTCACGGTTCGTCATCAACGTCCTGTTCGTCCTGGATTCAGGTATTCCCCTGACTCCAATTCCTTGATTCGACTGATTGTCTCTTCCACATGCGTCTGAATATCCTTGTGCGCGTGCGGACGACTGAGGAAAACGAGAAGACAATCAGTTAACTTGACGCCATGCTCTTCGACTCCCAATCCTGCTATTTGCGCTGAGGGAAACAATCCCAAAAGTATGAGTCGGGCGAACTTCCTCAGTATTCTTGTCCGCGGCTTGGATGAAAGCAGGTCGATCGGGCACGCGGATCGCCCTAAACCGTCTATGCCATAGTCACTGCTAGCGACGGCCATCCCCCGGGTATTGCAGTGGTTCTGAGTGAGCCGTATTGGAATGCTAAATAAGGAGAAGAAGTGAAGTCGACTTGGTTAGAATGCGACCTGAATCGCCTGCTTGGGAGGCAGGCGCTCCACCCGAAAGACCCAGCTAGGGCATTGTGCGTTCGACCCACAACCCTTCCCTGAATCTTCGGCCTGCTCCTATCGCGGGTGGGTTGTCGACTCCAGACCTACGTCGCTCCTAGATTACCCACGGCCCACCAGGCCTCCAGAGAGACTGAAATCCGTCTTCGGTTACAGCTGCTGTTAATACGGGTCCAGCAAAACCCCGCACTATTATTATGACGCCATCTAGATTTGCATAGTCTGTTTCGAATCTGCTCCTGCGAAGAAATGCCTTCCACTGCGCAGCCTTTCCCGGTACCAACGCAAAGTCATCCATAAGGCCAATGGGCAGCGGCTCGACTTCCGTGGAACGTCGTTTGAACGTAGCTCTCACTGCTCGATGCAGGACGGCACCATCGAACTCGTATAGCTGCGACAGCAACATGAGATCGAAATAGTCCTTCATTCGGCTATTCAGAACTCCGAGAACGGTGATCGCTTCCAGTTTTTCAGCAACAACTGTCTCCCTGGGATACGCAAGCAATTTCGGGACAGGAAATTCAAGCAGAACCGGATATTCAATCTTAGTCGGACGAGGGACGATTGAGTCACCAAATCCGATGTCGATTTGTACAACTAGCCTAGCCTTCGCCACCGTAGCAGTCAGGCGAACCCGCGCCCCTTCGTACTCTGCGTCCTCTTTGATTCTCTGGATTTCAATGGTCTCTTCCCTGAACTCTACCCCATCCTGTTCCACCGCAAGACCGCATATCTTCTCAACAACGAAGCGTATGTGTTCGAGACTGTTGTCGATCCGACCCATCAGATCAATGTCCATCGTCGGCCTCGACTGTGGCGCCCTCCAGGCAGTCAGCAATAGAGCACCCTTCAGAATGAAGGAGTCACGGAACTGTGATTTTGACAGTCGGTACAGGAATCGCTCCATGACAAAGTATTGGAGAAGCTCCTGAAAAGGCCTCCCCTGTTCGTGTGCTTGATTTAGCAAGCGCTGACGCACGGAAGCCCCGATATCTCGTTTACTCACAGCGTAGCCTCAAGATAGGGGCGCATGATCCTCTCCACACGACAAATGCGCGCGTAGCGCACTAGTGCCCGAAAGTCTGCCTTTTTCTTCAGTTCCCGAAACCGCCGCAGGGCTTCAACAGCGATATCCAGACCAATCTTATTGCGGTACTTGAAACAGTCGGCCACCGTCTTCGCAGCTGAATAGATTCGGATGGAAACCTCGTCGATTCGAACTAGCTCAACTCCTGCGCTGAAAGCCGGCTCGGAATACCAGAACACTCGGATGGGGAGAGCATCTACCTTCGGAATCTGCCCATGGCTGGGTATGGCAAGATCAATGGTGTGGGGAACCTGTGTTGTCATACCATGATGTGCTAGCGCGGATATCAGGCACACTACTGCATTGGGGGCACGAATTGCCACTGTGACCCAGTCTGGATTGGTCAGATGTGGTGCAGTGGAGAGGCGGTAGAGTCCCCGGCCGACACGTTCAAGCTCCCCTCGATCACGCAGTTTGTAAAGCGTACGAGGATGGATGCCCAGCCGTAGCGCGTCCACCGTCCGGAGCATGCCTCCGCGCTTGCTGAAAACCTTGCGTGCTGAATCCACGGCCTTTGAAGCATTCGCCATGATGGATAAACCTCTCGGAAAGTATATACATACTCCGATCATTTTATCCACCACTAAAGAGTGCGTACCTTACTGCACGCACTTCAGAGATCAGCTCAACAATTGCACCGTCAACTCTATGCCGTGATTTGCATGGCAGTGGGCTGCTTCCCTACCGTTCTAATTTTTACAGGACGGGCGACTGGTCCCGAAGCAGTGGAAAGAGCGAGTCGGGGCCCAGAGCACCCAATGAAATTAAGGGGAGAAACAGAGTTAGCGTCCACGCCCGGGCTTCTCGTGTTGTTTTACAGCGTGTAATTCCTTGCCAAACACTTTTGCAGCCCAGTCCGGTATCGTCTGCGCGGTTTTACTCAATTTGCCGCCGATGAAGTGCGCCACTACGCGGAAGCCGCGGCGATGAGCGGTGTTGTCGTATACGAGCAATTCATCAGCATGTTTGGGGACTTCGGAAAGATGCTTGGTTGACTCCCGATAGGAGTCAATCACGCTGGACACGGGCACGGCCTGTCCACCTCGACTCATGCGCACCAGCACCCGCCCCACATTCAGATTCGCATCTTCCGTAGAAATAAAAAGAACCTTCGTCGAATACCCTGTTGCCTTAGCCTGGTCGAGTAGTTGCATGTCCACACGAATGTCTTCGACGGCAAAAGAACGTCGCTCCTCAAGAAACGGTTGTTGCTGGTGTCTCAGTGGGGGAACAAGCGTTGGGAATGGCTCTTTCAAATAGGCTTCGTAGAAAGTTGTTTTGCCGGCGCCCACCGGTCCCGCGATTATGAACAATGCTGGCTTTTGCTGGCTCAGGTTGTGATTTCCTCGTGTGCAATTCTGCGCGTATCCTTCCGGCGCGCGGGTTCAAAGTCTGTCGCTAATTTCTCAACGGGGGTTCGCTCTCCGTCAGGCGTTACCTTCACTGTCGCTTTCAGGTTTCGATCGTACTCGTAATATGATCCGTTCGGCTCTTCCGCCTCGAAGGGAACGGATTGCATTGCCGAAAGCTCCGCAAGCATTTGATGAAGCTCTCGACGCTCGGGCTCCGACATGGTGTCGTACGAATGCACGGACGAACCCCGTCCCTTGGCTGGTTTCTTAAGTTTGCCTTCTCCATTCTTCGAGTAATAAGCCAGAAGAGCGCTATTCACGAGCTGATTCATCGAACAATTCCGCTTCTTAGCGATTTCATGAATCCGTTTACGAAGTCTATTCAGGATGACGACTTGCGTTTCTCTCCCGGTCTGTTTCTGCCTGGACTGAAGAGTCACAAGCTTGACGGTATTGAGGTTAACTGCGAGAAGCGCATCGTTGATCGAAGCCGACAGCTCTCCCATGTATCTCGGTTTGTCCCGCAGGAGTTTGTCGAGGGAACTCAAGAGTCGGACGTTGTAGACTCCGAAATTAGCGCTTCGCCGCTTGGGCACGATTCCCTACCGTCTTTGGGATAAGTTGCCGCAACTGAAAATATGTCACAGCCCATACATACAGATATATACACCACCCTTGTCGCTCGTTCAAGTTCCCCTCAATTTCGCAAGAACTGTGCGTATTTCGAATCGTGATCTGCCCAAAACTGCCGGCGCACGATTCTCGACTCCAACGACTCTCTCCACTACTTCCAACTACCAAAAATTCCAACAAATCGGGGCGTCTGCTTTTCGCTCTGAGTAAACTAAAAAAACTGGGGCCGCGCACCAAGTCCTACCCCCCAGTGATTCTCCGCGCAAGAAATCAGGTCTTCACCTGATTTACCGTGCCCCGAATTACTCTATAGGTTAGGTCAGGCTGTAACCGTGTCCTGAAAATGTCGCCACTGCGAAGATAAAAGGAGGGTTTTTCCGTGTCCAGATACACTGCCAGTAGCGTTGGTCGGGCCACTAGATTTAACTTGCAGCCGGGAATATTTCTCGCCCTCGCTGCGTTCTGTTTCGCGACTCTTGTTTACGCAGCAACTCCAGCTTCCAGCACTCTGAACCCCGTAAATGGCTCTTCCGCATCCTGGGCCGGCGGCGGCATTGCCGGGGCTACTACGGATGAAACCACCTGCGTCGACGGAACCGATTGCGATGTATACACAATCACTCTTACCGGTTCCCCGGCCAATTACAAAGGTTTGGTTTTGGCCATCAGCATTTCCCACCAGGTCAAGCTCAATGATTACGATCTTTATGTGCACAAAGGCGATCTCACTGGTCCGGTGGTCGCCAGCTCGACCGGCGGCATACCAGAAACCGGCGAAGCCGTGGTGATTGACCCCACCGTTTCAGGAACTGGCGTATACACCGTGCACGTCGTGGATTCCAATGTCGCTCCCGGCGACCCGTATAGTGGCGTGGCCACCATCGCCACCCCGCCCACGGACTCGCTGGCTCACGGCACCGCGCCCACCTATGCAAACTACCAATCGCCGCCAGGTCTGGGCGACAGCTCCGGCGAACCTTCGATTGGCGCCAACTTCAACTCGGGCCGCATCATGACCCAGGCAGTCTTCGACACATTGCAGGTCACTTTCAACACCAACACTTCGCCGGCGACGGCAACCTGGCTGCTCAAGGATGGGCCGAACACAAGCATCACTACTCTGGATCCCATCCTCTTCACGGATTCCCAAACCGGCCGCACTGTCGTCTCTCAGCTCTTTGGCACCACCAGTCTCTCTGCTTTTACCGACAACGACGGCGAAAGCTATACCGTAAGTCAGGGCGGCGGCATCGCCTCCGGTATCGATCATCAGACCGTCGGCGGCGGACCGTTCCGCCTTTGTACCGCCGATCAGTTGCTTGCTACTCCGGTGCCCTGCGCGCAGTTGGCCGTTCGTGGCCCCGTCACGCAATATCCGCATGCTGTCTACTACGCGTCGCAGGATATCGGCGATGCCGCAATGGCGCTTAGTCAGGACGGCGGCTTGACCTACGAAGCCGCCCGCCCCATGTACACGCTGGTAGATTGCGGTGGCTTGCACGGTCACATTAAGGTTAGCCCGAGCGGCATCGTGTACCTCCCCAATAAAAGCTGCGGAAGCACGCAAGGCCTGATCGTCTCCATGGATAACGGTCTCACGTTCACCGTGCAGCCGGTTACCGGAAGCACTCCCAACTCGAGCGACCCATCCGTAGGTATCGGCTCCAAAGGACGCGTATATTTTGGCTACGTTGCCGGCGATGGACATCCGCACATCACCGTTTCCGACGATCAAGGCCGCTCTTGGCACCATGACTTGGATGTCGGAGTGCCCTTCAGTATCCGCAATACGGTCTTCCCCGAAGTAGTTGCCGGTGACAATGAGCGTGCGTCCTTCTTTTTCCTAGGCACGCCCTCGGCCGGCGATGCCGCCGGAGCGGACACCGGCCCAACACCCTTCAACGGTGTGTGGCACGGTTACATCGCCACCACGTACAACGGCGGCCGGACTTGGTTCACTGTAGACGCCACGCCCAATGATGCCGTGCAACTCGGTGTAATCTGCACCCAGGGCACCACGTGCCCCAATGGCACCAGAAACCTCCTGGACTTCAATGACCTCACGGTGGACAAGACGGGTCGTGTCTTTGCCGCGTATACCGATGGCTGCATCACCGCTGCCTGTATCGCCAAGGGAAACAACTCCACCGCCAGCCACACGCGTCTCGATAACGATGGGGCTACCAAAGCCACCATCATCCGCCAATCCACCGGGCTCGGCCTCTTCAAGAGCCAGGATGCAACTCCCTTGAAGCCCTAGCAAATTGGGCATCGTGGAGTGGCACGGTTACCCATCTGCGCCACTCCTCCCATCCAAGTTTCGATTGCCTTCATTACTGCGTCCACCGTGTGATGGGTGGTTCCACTGGTGCTACGAACTGCGTTCTACTTCATCCCGAGTGCCATGACCGGGTCCATCGTCAGCGTCTCTCCGTTGGACACATCCCAATTCCCGGAAGTATCGCGACAAGAGCGCATCGATCGAGCTCTTTCCAACCCCGCCCTCGACTTGCAGTGAGATGTGGATTGACGTTCCACCACCTCGATTACCGTTCGTTTTTGTCATTCGAGTCCTCCGTTCCATGCACCAACGTTTTCAAACTCCGTGTACCCCGCCAGTGAAAACCAGGCCTGTCTTCCTCCAATCGCCTTAGATTCGCAAATGGCTCCCGCCCTTCAACTGTTTCCACTTTTGCTTCCTGCAGCCTTTGCGACTCAGGAGGTTTATCCTGCTTTCCCCAGGAGCTGGTTGCGGTTGGTTTTCTAGTTTTTCTCGCGCGCCAGACAGTCATGTGAAAAACGTGATAGGTCATCTGCAAGTCTTCGTTTCCCAATGCTTCCCAAATATCTTTAAGACTCTGCCCTGAGTGCAGCGCCGCTTCTATCCCCGGCAGAAGAGATCGAATGAGCGCGGCTTTGCTCTTCGGGGGAGCGCCGGCCAGTTTTTCCAGACAGGGGCGGTAGTCTTTTTGCATTGACGCGCCTTCTCAGACTGCTATACATATAGCGGCATGACATACCGGTGTAACCGATGATGAGTCTCTGAGTCAACAGAAATCAACAAAAGTTGGCAGAAGTCGACAATTCTCAACGTGGGTCAACACTTCTCGGCAAAAGTCGGCAAGAGTCGACAGAAGTCAACACTCTTCAACAGCAGCAGGGGCAGCGTACATGAAATGCAGGCGGATTATCAACGACCGACACACGTATTGGAAGATAAAGGGTTGTGGCGACGCTGCGCGTATTTTTACAGGCAAGTTCTTATTTTTCAGAACGAAGGGATGTGGCGACTTTTGCTGGCAATGTGGCACAAATGTGCCACCGCAGATTCTTCCACGTTTCTCGACTCTTCGACACTCTAAATGGAAGGAAATATATGGCAAAACCCAGAATTGAGCGGAGTTTGTTGTTTCCGAACAAGGAATTCCGAGAGGGAGTGCAGAAAGCGTCGAAGGACCGGGGCTTCCGATCCGAACAGGCATTTATCCTCGCCGCTTGCGAACGCGAGATTCGTAGGGGTGATGACACTGAATCCCTAACGCAGTTTGAGGCGCGCATCGCAGCCACACTCACGAACCTGGCGAAGCAGGGGCAACATCTTCAAACGCTCGTAGAGGCGCAGGTCGCCATAACGGACGTGCTCCTGAAGTAGGTCATCACCTGTGTTGTGGAACCCCCAGAAGATGCGCTCCCTGCGGCTCGCGTTCGCGCCAGGTTGCGCTACGACAAGCTGATCCGCGCTGCGGCGAAAGAGCTCTCGAACAAAAACAGAGACACTCTCAGGGGGATGGTAGCCGATGAATGACGAACCACTAATATTGGCGAGCGCATTTAAAAACACTTTCCATGATGCTATACATATAGTAGGCTGAATCAGGTTCAGAAACACGCCATGGACCATATTACCCTCGAATCCGCCACAAACAGGTCAACCCAATCCACCGAGCCCTTTCTGGATTGCCTCGGAGCCGCCGCAGTATTGGGAGGCGTGCATCCAAAGACGGTCGAGCGCTGGGCGAGACAGGGCCGCATTCCTGCCTATCGTTTTTTCAAACGTTAGAGCTTCCGCGCATCGGAGCTGGAAGTTTGGATGCGTTCTCATGTAAATTCAACTTGCCATCCGTGCCGCTTAAAACAGGAGGAATCGGATGGAACATAAGCGGCAACGGGTTCAGTTTGGTTGGCTTGATTTGAAAAAGAGAAAGAATGGCCCGGAGGTCTGGGTCCTGCGCTATCGGGAAACACTAGCGGACGGCTCAAAGCGTGTGCCAAGTGTGATCGTTGGGTCAATCAAAGATTACCCAACAGCGTCACGGGCGCGCACAGCGAGCATGTCCCTGCTGCTTTCAATTAACCAGGAAAGACCCGAGGGGGTTCCTGTACCGTTCGGCGCAGTGATTGAGCGCTATCTCGCGCAAGAGCTTCCGGAAAGAAACTCGACCGCGTCTCGCTATCAATCCTGGCTCAAGAATTACGTAAAGCCAAAGTGGACTGAGTGTCTCCTCGACCAGATCAAACCGCTTCTCGTTGAAGATTGGTTGAAGAAACTCTCTCTTGCGCCGAAAAGTAAGTCCCATCTCAAGAATCTAATGCACGTCTTGTTTAACGCCGCGATGCGTTGGGAATTGATTCCGTATCAGCTGAACCCAATGAGCCTCGTGCGCGTGAAGGATGGTTCGAAACGAATGCGGGAGCCAAGAGTTCTCTCGGTAGATGAGTTCCTGCAGATATCGGAGCACATCCCAGAACCGTTTCGAACGATGTGCATTGTTGCAATGTGCATGGGACTTCGGGTTAGCGAAATACTCGGTCTTAGGTGGTGTGACGTCGATTGGGAAGGCATGCGAATAGGCATACGCCAGTCCTATGTTTACGGAAAGCCTGGCGCTGTCAAAACCCCGGCTTCTCAACGATGGATGCCACTTGACCCTTCTCTGGCGAAGAAACTACGACACCATCAATTGCGGTGTGCTTCGCCGGCGAAGAAAGAAGACTGGGTCTTTGCAAACCCGAATACAGGAAAGCCGTACTGGCCTGGTAAAACCCAGGAGAACTGGCTCGTCCCCGCAGCGGAGAAGGTGGGGTTGGGCCGGATCGGCTGGCATACCTTCCGGCACAGTCATTCCTCTCTACTACATGCGCTCGGTGTGGATCTTAAGGTTCAGCAGGAGTTGCTGCGACACGCGGATATTCGTACCACGATGAATATCTACACGCACGCGGTTCCCGCCGCTTTGAGAAAAGCAAACAGCAAAGTGGTTCGCTTGGTGCTGCCAGCGCAGGTAGCGTGAGCTTAGTGCTCCCTTAAGCTCCCTCGCAAATCTGCAACTCACTGTTTGAAAAGAAGATGTTGGTAGGGGCGGTGGGGATCGAACCCACGACCTTCGGCTTAAAAGGCCGCTGCTCTACCACTGAGCTACGCCCCTAAAGTGGTTATCCTGCAATAACTTGTAAGATAGTTGGCGTGACACCGTTTTGCCTGGTGTCACTTGTGGGTTCACTTGTTCTAAGCAGTGAGACCACCGCATGCAGCTTGTTCGGACCGAGATGAGCGCACCCTCTTATCATGGTCAAGCCCGTGTGCCCTCACGAATCGGCAATGTCCTCGCATCATCATTTAACGGGACGTGTATCGGTGCTTCGTCCGCGGGATGTTCAACATCCTATTAAAGTCTACCATGTCCGACGTCAGACTGTATTGACGGCCCTTGCGCATACCGGTGTTGATCGCCAGATCGAGCTCCGGCACGTACGAAGACCACTTGGCCCTCAATCGCATTTCTCAGCTTCTTTTTCTCCTCGACGGTCAGAAAGCGCACGCGATTATTGTCCTCGCGGCGATGTGTAACGGATCGCGCCGAGTTTGAAATGATTTTCCGATTCAGAATTCCCGGGCGATAACTCAGGGACATCAGCGATCGATAGTCCCGCGTTCAATCTCCTTCACCGACATTTGCGGGGCTGCAACTCGTGTGAAGCCGCTCGGTGGCGCCAAGACACACCCCCAAACATCGCCAGGATCGCTGCGTGGGTAGGTACCGGCGATGCGCGCTACTCCACCCTATTTTCTTGTGGGCGTACGTTTTGATTCATTCGGAAAAAGTTTTTGGGATCGTGTCGTGTCTTGACGGCGACAAGCTGTTCCCAACGGTTGCGATAAGCTTCCGGCACGCGATCGTCTTCGTCGCCGCTCATAAAGTTGACATAGACTCCTGGAACCATCGCCGGCTGCAGCTTGGCGAAGAGTGAGCGAACCCAGGCTACGTTTGCTGAATCGTCCTCAGCGTGCGGCCAATTCCCAAGCAGATTCACAACGAAGGGCGCGCCACGATCACCAAAAGCGGTTTCATCGGCCGGCACGCGCGCAGCGGCGCCGCCCAAGTATGCGAGTTCAATTTGACTCGTGGGAGAAGGGATGGTCGCCAGTGCTTCCACCATGCTGTGAATGCTGTGGTCGGTGAAAGATTTGAAATAGCCGGACTTGGTGTAGTAGCGCCGCCCATGCGGGAATTCCCAATCCGCCATGGTCTGCAACTTCAGAAACGGGAGCACCTCTTTCGTTACGGCGACAGGATTGGAGAAGGACAGGACGTGATCCACAAAGCGGCGGCCTTCCTCGAGGTCTCCGGCCCACAGCGCGGAAGCGCTTGCGACGGGAAGCCCGCGAACATGCGAAGGAACGTTGTCGGAGTCTGGAGCGATGGTCAAGGAGAAGCCCCAGCGCAAGTTGTCGGGAGATTCCGGCATGAAATCCCGCCAAGACTGCAATACGCGAGGGATGTCATCCCCGAAATGCAACGCCGTCCCGAAGAGAACGGCGGTTAATGGGTGGAGTCTCACCTCGAAATCGGTAACCACGCCAAAGTTTCCGCCGCCGCCGCGCAATGCCCAAAAGAGGTCAGGGTTTTCCGTTGCGCTGGCGCGGAGGACAGAGCCATCAGCGACGACGAGGGTGAAGCCCTCGACATTGTCGCAGGATAGACCGTGCAAGCGGTTCAGCCATCCCGTGCCGCCGCCGAGGACCAGTCCTCCCGCGCCGGTATGGGAAACGACGCCAGCGGGAAAGACAAGTCCGGCGGCTTGGGTCGCAGTATCAACGGTACCGAGAAGGCAGCCACCGCTGAAGCGTGCCCGGCGGTTTGTTTCGTCGACATGCACCTGCCGCATGCGGGTAAGATCGATCACCAGGCCGTCTTCGCAGCTGCTGAATCCGGCAAGACTGTGGCCACCGCAGCGGATAGCGGGAAATACTCCTGCGGCCCTCGCCGAGCGGATCACCGCCTGCACATCCGGCACTCCGGTGCAGCGGGCGATCAAAGCAGGCTTGCGGGCAACCATGCCGTTCCATATGCGGCGTGCTTCGTAAAATTCGGTGTCGCCGGGACGCAGCAAGTCTCCGTGGAACTGACCGCGTAGTGAGGAGTGCACCTCTTCGATGGCCCCGCTCATTCCTTAGCTCTCCCTTGCCGGAACAGTAAAAATTTCAAAAACTGCCGAGTGATTCTTCGCCGCGGCCGCTTAACGTTTTTTGGGTTACTTCCAAAGTTGCTTGATGTTTTCCCACTTCTCCTGTTCCGGATCTGTCGAGGCGGGCTTGTACTCGCAGCCCGGGAAATCATTTGCGGGCGGAGCATAGGTGCCACGATCGATCAGGCGGCGGATGTTGTCGCGGTAATACTCGTCCACTTTCGCGTGCCGCTCCGGATCTTTCTTCATCCACAGGTTCTTCGGGTGGATGGGAACGTCGTACATCTTGCGAAAGACTTCCGTACGCAGATCCTTGAGCCAGTTGCTGTTGAGGTTTCGCACGCGAAACTGGCGCAGAGCTTCGATGTCGATGGTCGCGGCAACCGCGGTGTTATAGCCCGACGGCGAATAGGAAATCACGCTGCCCATGTAGTCGACGATGTGAGAGTGGCCGCCGGCAATGTCAAACGGGTGCTTCATGCCCGGATGCAGAAACACTGGCCCGACGTTGGGACAAAGCATGTACAGAGAATTGAAGTGAGCATGAGCCTGGTTCTGAATGAGCCAAGTGCCGCCGCCCGGGTATCCGGAATTTGTCATGGGGATCGCTTCACTGGGCCGGTAGACAACCTCGGCTCCATTGAAAGCCAGTGCGCGCACGGCTTCCGGATATTCACCGTCGCTGCAACAGATGGTGCCAATATTCCCGATGTCCTTAGTTTTGAGGACCGGGTAGAAGGCCTCGATGCCGTCTCCGAACAGTTCGACCCAGCGATCGTAGATATCGTGCGGCGTACAAGAATGCTCACGGCACCAGACGTGGTTCTTGGCGGCCTTGTGAACGATCTTCCCCTGCGGGTCAATGACAAACAGCGTGTTGAAGAAGCGGTTCTTCATGACCTCCGGCCAACGCGCCTTGCACTGCACGATGATGTAGGTGTCATAGTTTGTGGCCAGCTTGGCCAGCCGATCGGTCTCTTCGCCGGGAATATCGATGAACAGCTCTTTTGCGGCGATGGTGTGCGGAAGATCAAAAGCTTCGTCCGTGAAGCCTGTGAGAGCGCCTTCGGCGAGGGCAATCAATTTTACCGGCATGTTGATGCTGACGACCGACATCGCGGCATGGATGCCGTCTTCAATCGTGTCAAGATTTCTCGCGATGTCTTTCCGGCTGCCGATTCCGTGCACGACGGTTGAGAGACCGATGGCCATGTACGGGGCAACCGGGGCCGAGGCCGCCTTCCGGCCGCCGTTGCCGCCACTGTTCTTCGACTTTGCCATTGATGATTTCCCCTTGCGATGAGTTACCGAGCCGCCGCGCAACCAGGATTTTCAGCCGGCATATTTAACGAAGACGTCGAGCCGGCCATTGTGCCCTTGTCTACCGCTCCGGCAGAAGACTCTCCGGACTTGCTTCCAACGGAACGGATGCGCCACCCGCTGCGCGGCGTTGCACTTTCCAATACAAAAGGCTGATGATTCCGAGGAGCGCGGCAAAAGCAGGGACGGAGTATCGCAAACCCTCCACAAAAAAGGTGCTGCACGCGATCGCTACCAGGACAACGATACCCAGGATGTTCGAAATGGGAAACAGATGCAGTTTCAGCGGCAGGTCCTGCACTCTCGCGCCGATGGAGCGGCGGAACCGCAAATGGGTGAGCAGGATGACGATCCAGACGAAGTACATTCCCGCGACTGCCGACCCATACATCAGCAGAAACGCGCGCTTAGGAACATAGATGGCCAGAAAAATCGCGGCTACCATACCCAAGCTTGATGCTGCTAGCGCGCGGTGCGGCACGCCGTTGGCGCTCAAGCGGCCCAGCAACGCCGGTGCAAAGTTTCCCCGGGCCAAAGAAAAGAGCATGCGCGTAGAAAGATAAAGGTTAGTGTTGGCGCTAGACAGTGCGGCGGTGATGACGACGAGGTTCATAAGGAACGCGGCATTCGGGATTCCGATGGCCGCGAATGCCCGCACGAACGGACTCCCCGAGATGCTGCCGTCGCCCGTCTGGTTCCAAGGCGTCATGGTCACCATCACGGCAATGGCCAGGACGTAGAACAGAATGAGGCGGAACACCATGGTGCGGATGGCGCGGGGGATCGCTTCGGCCGGCCGACGGGCCTCACCCGCCGTGACGGCCACGACCTCGACTCCCATATAGCTCGCCATGGTAAGCGTGAACGCCAGCCACATGCCGCGAAGGCCGTGGGGAAAGAAACCTCCGTAGGCAGTGAGATTCCGAAAACCAAGCGCGGGCCGGGGAGTCAATCCGGTGATCAACGCGATGGCGACCACAATAAAAATAATGATCGCGACGATCTTGATCAGCGAGAACCAATATTCGAACTCTCCAAAATTTCCGACATGCGCGGCATTAATGCCGACGACTACCGCGGAAACCACCGCGACCCAGATCCACTGCGGCACATTGGGAAACCAATACTGAAAATAAATGGCCACGGCGGTGACTTCCGCGCCGATGGCGATGATTTGAATCAGGCCGTAAGTGGCGCGAACCGTGAAGCCCGACCAGCGATTGAGGTAGCGCTCAGCGTAAATGCCGAATGAGCCCGCAACCGGATGCACAACCGCCATCTCCGCCAAGGCATACGCCATGATCAGCGCGAGCACCGCCCCAAAGACATAGGTCAGAATGACGGAAGGGCCGGCGAGATTGATGGTGACGGTGCTCCCCAGGAACAGCCCGACGCCGATTGCGCCGCCGATCGCAATCATGGAGATTTGCCGCTCGGTTAACTTGCGCTGCAAATCCTGAGGCGGCTGCGCGGCATCGGCAGCCTTTTCGCCGCCAGGGCCACCAGGGCCATAGGAAGTACTCGTGATCGGCATCCTGATCCGCCTTTCGCGCTTTTGCCAAACCTGAGACTCTACTCCGAGACGGAAGAGCCAGCGAATCACTGACCCGCGATTTCCTGCAATGCACCTAGAAACAATCGAATTTCTTCGAGGGTGTTGTAGTGTACCAACGACGCTCGGACGGCGCCGCTATCCGGCGAAAGCCCGAGCCGCCTCATCAGTCTCGGTGCATACATGTTGCCATCGCGCACCGCGATACCTTTATCGGCTAAGCGCGTGGTGACCTGTTCTGGTGAAACACTTCTGAGATTGAAGCAGACAGTAGGTACACGCAGGTGAGAAGTTTGTGGATCCTGCAATCCGTACACGGTCACGCCTTTCATCGAACGCAATCCCTGCAAGAGCGCCGCGGAGAGCGTCGTTTCGTATTCGTGAATTGCTTCCATCGCACTGGCCAGGCGCTTGCGCTGTGCAGCCGGCGCGTCGGAGCCGTCGCAGTTGGTGCCCAGGCCGGCCAGGTATTCGATGGCCGCCCTCATTCCCGCGACGTTTTCGTATACAAAGGTCCCCACCTCGATCTTGAAGGGTGGAGCATCGGGGATAAAGTCCTCCCGGAAAGTAGCTAGCGCGTCCAGAGCGGCGCGGCGCCCCCAGAGGAACCCCATGTGCGGAGCAAATATTTTATACCCTGAACACACCAGGTAATCGCAGCCCCATTTCTGAACATCCACGAGACCGTGCGGCGCGTACTGCACGCAGTCAAGAAAGACTTCCGCGCCTGCAGCATGAGCTCGCTGGGCCACGCCAGCTACATCGATGATCGTCCCAAGGGCGTTCGATGCCACCGTGCAAGCAACGAGACGCGTCCTCGAGGAAAGAAGTGGCTCGAGATCGTCGAGGTGCAGGCTCCCGTCCTCGCGCACGTTCCACCAGCGGAGCACCGCGCCCTGTTGCTCCAGAGCCATCCAGGTGGCGATGTTGGCCTCGTGGTCCAGATCGCTTACGATGATCTCCCGGCGGTCCGCGAATCTTTGGCTGAGCGCGAGGCTCACCAGGCGAATGAAGGATGTCGCATTCATGCCGAAGGCTACTTCGTCCGGGTCGGCGGCATTCAGGAACGTCGCGACAGTCTTTCGGGCGCTGGCGATTTCCGCATCCACCTCCCGGCTTTCGCGGTAGCGGCCCCCGCGCTGGACGTTGCGCCGGAGCAGATGACCGTTAATTGCATCAAAGACATTTTGTGGTATCTGCGCGCCGGCCGCGTTGTCAAAGAACAGGGAACTCTCGCTGCGATTTAGCGCCGGGAATTTCCTTCGCACCAGGTCAATCGGGAATTCGGCCATTACTGTCCTTTCTCACCGTCCTGCCCATACGCAGAAGGAACTTCCGAGGCTCTGGTTGCGCATGCGACGTACCGCCGGGCCGGCGAAGCCCGAGTGAAACTTGCGGAACCTGAGCGTTAATTGGCGCTCACCGGCATCGCACCGGTTTCCAAGAGGTCGAGATTTCGTTCCAGCACCTCGAGCACGCTCTGCACGTCACTCTGCGTGTTGTACACGTGGAAGGAAAGGCGCAAACCATCGTGACGATTCGAGCAAACAATCCCGGCCGCCGCTAGTTTTTGAACCAGCGCCGGAGCGTCTTTGCATCGCAGGACGCACAACGGTCCAACGCTATCCTCCGGAGTTTTCGCGCAAAGGCCCAGTTTTTGCGCGCCCGCCAGGAGCGCGCGCACCAGCCCTGCGATATGCGCGGAAACGCTGTCGAGTCCGATCTTCTGCAGCAATTCGATTCCCCGCATCGCCGCGTAAATGTTTGGCACCGGGGGCGATCCCGCTTCAAACCGGCGCGCTGACCTCGAGAGATCGAGGGTTTTCACGTCGAACGCAAACGGGTTCGTTTGCGCGAACCAACCCGTGATCGTTGGCCGCAGCGATTCAATCAATTCTTTCCTGACGTACAGGAATGCCAGGCCCGGCGGTCCCAACAGATACTTCAGCGTTCCGGTCACGTAGAAATCGAGGTCCGCGGCGCGCACGTTTACCGGGCGAGTGCCGCAATCCTGATAGTCGTCCAGCATCGCGAGGGCTCCATTCGCGTGTGCCAGCCGCACAATCTCGCGCACCGGCGAACGGAACCCATTCATAAAGCAGATCCCGGTGATTGGGACGATCAGCGTTTTGCGATCGATAGCCCGCTCGTATCCTTCCACCGGAATCGCGTCGCCCGATGCGCCCACGAAACTGACCTCGGCTCCGCGCTTCTGCTGGGCCAGCCAAATGTGCCCCATCGTTGGGAATTCGAACTCACCAAGAACGACTTTCTTCCGCTGATCGAACGTCAAAGCACTGGCGACGGAATTGATGCCCGCCGAGGCGTACGGGACGACCGCAACTTCGTCCGGAGACGCGCCAATGAAGCCGGCAAATTGCGCGCGCGCGGCCTCGTATCGTTCGACCCACAAATCCCAGGGCGAACCGTGCTCGTGCCAGCTGGCGATGTACTCACGAAAGCCATCTTCCACCGCGTCGCACAGCGCTCCTTGCGAACAGCTGTTCAAATAGATCTTGTTGGCGAAAACAGGAAATCGCGAACGAATGGCCAGGACTTGAGAGTTGGTGAGCATGGTTAAATCGCTGTTTGTTCCTCGAATCTGTGCAGGACGCCGGCTAGCCCGGAGGTCAAGCCGCGCGAGAAATCGTTGATCCCTTACGCGGCCGTTATCCAGAGCTTCAAAACTCCCGGTCTAAAAGTGAAATCTCACCCCGAACTGGCCTTGTCGCGGAGGAGTAATAATGTTGATGGGCGTCCGGAAGTTGCCGCTGGTTATGTTGTCGTTAAAGTTTTGGCCGTAGTTGGCCTTGTTAGTGAGGTTGAAGACCTCGAAAAGCAATTCCAATTCAGAATTCCTCAATCTTTCAAACTTGAAGATCTTCGCTATGCGCGTATCCCAGCTGAAAGTGGGGTCGCCGCGGAGCGACCCGCGGGGGCCGGCCCGGTCGCCGTCCGTGTTGAATGTACGCGAACCTCCGGGTCCGTCATCGACCGCACCGAAGACCGTCGGCACTCCATCGTTGTTGGCATCGCAGCCGCCGCCGCACACCGGCGTGTAGGCCCGCGCCGATGCAGCGGTTACGATGTTGGACCACTGAATGCCGTACGGCAGCCGAAAGATCCCGGAAACCACCAGGCGGTGCCGCTCGTCCAGGTTGGAGGGTCCCAGTTCGCCGGGTCCGTGCGGGTTCAATTGATTTAAGACTACGAAATCGAATTGATCCGTGTCCGTGGTGGACTGCGAAAGCGTGTAGCTGGCCAACAGTTGATACCACTTGGTCAGATTCTTTCGCGCGGAGATCATGAGCGCTCCGTAGTTGTTCCGCCCGGTTGTGTCCTCCAGAAAAATCTGCCGCGGAAGGTTGGAGTTTGGATCAAATGCTCCGGCTTGCGGGAAATTCACACCGGTGGGGGTGAAGCTTCCGTTCAGGCAGTTGGGGTCATTGTTGATGCAGAAATTGAGGTTTCGCCCCTGCGTCAGCGCCCTGGTGCGCGAGTAGACGCCGTCAACGTCAATCGTCAATCCCGCCATGCGTCCTTCTTTGAACTGGTGGGAGAAGCCGCCGTGGAACTGGTCCGCGTACGCCACTCGGCTGTCAGGTGAGGTCACGAAACCGATGGGAAAACCGTCTCCGAAAATGTTGGTGGGAGCCACTGCCGGCTGGCAGGGTGCGACCAGGGGCCGCGTCGCGCCGCAAGTAACTCCAGGGAAGAACTTCGCCACGGATCCAGGTACAAAGACGAAATTGAACGGGGCATTACCATTTGCCTGTGTCACTTCCAGGTCGGCAAACAGGGAGCCCGAGAGAAGAGACGACGGATCGTAGAGCCGCCCGTACCCGGCGCGGATTACCGTCAGGCCGTTGCCGTTGACATCCCACGCCACCGCAACGCGCGGACCGAAGTTCGTTTTTTCATCGTGAGGCGTCTTGCCCTTCGGGCCGCCGGGGGTCACGCTGCCGAATTGCGTGACCAAGCTCTCGGCGAGGGTGCCGCGGAAATACAGTAGATTGTGGAAGAAGTCGTAGCGCAGACCGGCCGAGAGCGTTACTCGTCCCAAACGGATATCATCCTGGTAGTAAAACCCGATGTGCGTCAGCGGCTTATTAAAAATATCGAACGCTGGAGAGGTCCACGACTTGAAATTGGAAATCTGCTGCGCCACCGCAGTGGGTTTCCCGTTGATTATGATTGTCTGGATTCCAGGGAGGATCGTGTTTGTTGCCGGATCGTATAGATCATTGGCAAAGGTGTAGCGGTTGTGGCGGAAATCTCCGGAGATCCCCAGGCGCGGCCGGTACACATCGGTGAACCCGAAGCGCATGTTGTGCCGTCCGTGGACCATCGAGAAGTCATCGCTCCACTGCCACATATTTTCCCTCGGCGCTTGCGTTCCGGCCTGGCTCGCGCCGAACGACGCGTCGGGGAGTATCACTGTCGGAACTATGAGCGAGCTAGTGTTGTCCGTTAGCGAGTTTTGCCAATACTGATAATGAAAACGGAAATCGTTGACCTTATTCGATCCGAATAGCTTGGTTAGCGCCGCCACCGCGTCGTGCAGTTTGTTGGTTTCATTCGCGCCCGCGCCGGGGCCCGGTGCCTCGAAGTCATTGAAAAATTCGTTCGCCCTGATATTGTCTTGCTCGGAATATCGCACGAGCCATGTAGTGGTGTCGTTGATGCGTCCGTCCAGTCGCGCCGTGTGCAGGTTCTGACGAAAGGGCTCGGGTGTCGCCGTACCGTCGAGGGTGGGGAAGTGCCCGTTGCTATTAAAAACTCGGGATTTGTCCTCGCGGTCGCGCTCGTAGCTATAGAAAAAGAACAGCTTATCCTTGAAAATCGGGCCGCCGATGGTCCCGCCAAATTGCTGGCTGCTGAACGGAGGTTTTGGCTTGCCAAACCTCGATGAAATTGGATCGATGGCTTCGTACGCATCGTTTCGGAAGAAACCGAATCCTGATCCGTGAAAGTCGTTCGATCCCGACTTGGTGACCACGGTTACCACGCCCCCAATTCCTCTCATGTACTGCGCCTTGGGATCATGCGTGGTCACGTCGAATTCTTGCACCGCTTCCAGCGACAAATTGATGTTCTGCCCGCCCATGAACAGATCGGTGTTGTCTCCGCCATCGATGGACATGAATAGATTTCGTCCGCTTTGCCCGTTGATCGAGATGGCCGGCACGTTGCGCTTGGTCGGATCGTAGTTCTGGTCGACAGAAACGTTGCCGCTGGTCACGCCCGGAACGAGCGCCGCCAGAGTCGTGAACGTGCGTCCATCGATCGGCAGCTCATCCACTTGTTGCGGCGTGATGGCCTTGTGCAGCGTCGCTGTCGTGGTCTCCACCAATGGCGCCACGGCCTCCACGTTCACTTGCTGCTGCTGGCCGGCAGGCCGCAGTTCCACGTTCAGGTCAAGAGCTTGCGAGACCTGAATGGTCACATCCTGAGTCAAGACGGCAAATCCCGAATAGCTTGTCTCCACCTTGTAATTCCCGGGAGGCAGGTCGTTCACCGTGAAAGAGCCGTCGCTGTCGCTCTGCACCGTGCGCTTCAAGCCCGTGGCCGGATTGCTCACCGTGATGGTCGCGCCGTTGATTGCGCTTCCGGTGCTGTCCTTGACGTGTCCGACGATGTTGCCCTCTCCGCCCTGTCCAAATATTCCGGGCGGCATAACCAACCCACCGAGAATGAGTAGAATGCAAGCCCCAAGCATATGGCCACTTCGCTTCATCGCACCCTCCAACGCCACCAAGTCACAGCGCTCGCAAGCTGATCTCGAACCGCCCAACCACTCGTCGCCGAAACCGCGCAACGTATGGCCAAGCGCACCGATCAAACGAGCCGGACGAAATGCCCCACTGGGCCGCGCACTCTATAGTGCCCACAAGTCGCATGTCAATAAAAATCTTGTGGTATACAATTGGCATGCAAGTGTGCGCGGCCCCTTAGCTTCTCTGGGAAAGCCTGTAAGATAGTTTCCATTCTATTTGTCGAGGTCGTATGCAAAAGCTGGGCAAGAAGAGGCGCAGCCCGCAGCCGCGCCGGCGCGAACATCCGAGCCTGCCTGCGCGGCTTGTCCCGAGCCGCAAGACTTCCACGGACTCGTTGAGCCAGCGCGTCTATCAGGCCCTGAAGCATGACATCATCACCGGTGTGCACCCCTCCGGCGAAGCTCTTGGCGAGAAGGATCTTGCCAGGCAATACAGCAGCAGCCGCACTCCCGTGCGCGAAGCCGCCCTCCGGCTGCAGCAGGATCACCTTCTCAAGATCATCCCGAATCGCGGTTACTTCATCACCAAGATTTCCGTGCAGGACCTGACCGACCTCTACGACTACCGCGCAGCCGTGGAATGCGCTTGCGCGGAGCTCGCCGCCAGGAAAGGCATGAACCCTGCGCTCCTGGAGCGCTTGGAGGAGCTGGCCAACACGGAATACAGAATTAGTGACCGCAAGAGCTACGAAAACTTTATTTCGAAGGATACGGAATTTCACCTGAATATTGCTCGGCTTGCCAGAAACCACCTCTTGCTTCAGGGTGTCGAAGCCGCGCGCTGTCAGATGGAACGCATCATGTACGCCGCCATCGACATCGGCTACTACGGAGAACTGCCGGGACACGAGCATCGCGGAATACTCGACGCCATAAAAACACGCGACTCCCACGCCGCGCGCCAGTTGATGTACGACCACATCTTCGGCTCGCGCGACAAAGTTCTCCAGCTCGCGGGCGGCCACCTGCGTTAGGACTTAGCCCACCGTCTTCCGCATCCTCACCCTGCGATCTTCTTCTGCCCAATTTGTTAGCCGACGCTGTGCGAGGCACTTGTTCGCTTGGCAATCCGCGCGATAGCCGCCACACTTGCATCGACGTCCTCTTCCGTTGTCGCCCAAGAGGAAACACTGATGCGCATGGCCATTCGTCCATGCCATTCTGTACCGCCGCACCAGCACGTCCCTTCACTCTGCACATCCGCGATCACTCGTCGGGTCGTTTCCGGATCACCGAACGAGACCAGAACCTGATTGAGTACTACGTCGTTCAGCACCTCAAAGCCGCATCGCCGCAAGCTCTCGGCGAATCGCTTCGCCAACCGGCAGTCCCGCTCGATAAGTTCCGCCAGACCACTGCGTCCCAGCGACCGTATCGCTGCCCAGACTTCCACCGCGCGCGCACGCCGCGATGCTTCCGGAGAGTAATGCGCCGGTTCGCGCTCGTTTCCCGTGTGCAAATACGCCGCGCTGACGATCATCGCGTTGCGGAGATACTCGGCATCGCGAACGAAGGCCACACCGCAGTCGTAAGGCACACTCAACCATTTGTGACCATCCGTCGCCCAGGAATCTGCCTCACTAACGCCCTTTGTGAGGTAGGAACGATGCGGTGCGGCCGCCGCCCACAGTCCAAAAGCGCCATCGACATGTACCCATGCACCGGCTTGATCAGCGCGGGCGCAGATCTCTGTCGCGGGATCGAAGGCGCCGGTATTGACGTTGCCGGCCTGCAAACAAACGATGGTCCGGTCATTCAACGTGGGAAGATGTGTCGGCTGCATTCGGCCTTGTTCGTCAGTGGGTACGGTAGTCACTCGCGCCCGGCCGAGACCCAACATGGACAAAACTTTCAGCACCGAAACGTGCACTTCCGCCCCCACGACGACGGTCAAGGGAGGCGCGCCAAAAAGCCCGTCGTCCTCCGCATTCCAACCGGCGCGCTTGAGGAGGGCATGCCGGGCGGCCGCGAGACACGCGAAGTTCGCCATCGTGGCGCCGGTCGTGAATCCGACACCACACGTGCCCGGCAGTCCAAAAATTTCACAAAGCCATCGCGCGGCGATTTCTTCGATCTTTGCGCCAACCGGAGAGGTAGCGTGGAGCCCGGCGTTTTGATCCCAGGCGCCGGCCAGCCAGTTTGCCGCCAGCGTCACCGGCAGTGCGCCCCCGGTGACGAATCCGAAATAGCGACCCGAGGTAGAAGCCATCGTTGCGGGCGAACCCAAATCGTCGAGCAGCGCGATCACTGCCGCGGGATCCGAAGGCTCCTCAGGAAGAGCTCCGCCGAGACCCTCCAGCTTTGCTACATCTTCCGGACGCGGCGCGACCCGTCTCCGCGCAATCTCTGTGACGTATCGCGACCCTCGTTCCGCCGCATCCGACAGTAGTTTCTCCATTGTGGCTCCTGGAACACTTTAGATCGGGAAGCTCAGTGCGACCTGCGGCTCCGCGGACGACAGTGGGTATACAGCTAATGGGGCAGACCTGATCATTCTTGATCGCAATCCACCGGACGACATCAACGCAGTAAGCGACATTTTGCCGGTTGCGGATGACGGCAAATCACCGTCAACCACCTGAAGTCTGGAAATTCCGCCGTTAAGCTACATCAAGCTGCCTGCGCAGCGGAACTCACCCCACTGTGGGCAAGCCTGCCAAAGCCATGGCGATCTCCTCCGCCGGATAGTCGTAGTTCTGCAGCTTCCCTGCCTGATAGTCGAGGTACGATTGCATGTCGAAATGCCCGTGCCCGCAAAGATTAAAGAGAATCGTCCGTCGCTTTCCCTCTTCCTTGCAGCGCAGGGCCTCGCCTATCGCCCCCGCGACCGCGTGGTTGGCTTCCGGCGCCGGAATGATGCCCTCTGCGTTGGCGAACTGAATCCCGGCGGCGAAGGCGTCCAGTTGCTGCACCGCGCTCGCCTCAATCAATCCCAGATCCATGCAGTGCGATACCAGCGGAGCCATGCCATGGTAGCGCAACCCGCCCGAATGAATTCCCGGCGGGATGAACGTGCTTCCCAGCGTGTGCATTTTGACGAGCGGCGTCAAATGCCCGGTATCTCCAAAATCATAAGTGAATTTGCCCTTGGTCAGGCTGGGGCAAGCGGCAGGTTCGACGGCAATCACGCGCGCCTGGCTTCGGCCCGCGATCTTGCGGCCCAGATACGGCATCACCAGGCCTGCAAAATTTGATCCGCCGCCCGTGCAACCCACAATCACGTCCGGCTCGTCGCCCGCCATGGCCATCTGCTCCATCGCCTCGAGCCCGATCACCGTTTGGTGCAGCAGCACGTGATTCAGTACGCTCCCGAGCGCGTATTTGGTGGAATCATCTTTCGCGGCAACTTCCACTGCTTCGGAAATGGCGATGCCCAGCGAACCATTAGATTGCGGACTATGTGCCAGAATGGCGCGGCCTGACTCCGTCTCATTGCTCGGGCTAGCCGTGACCGATGCTCCGAAAGCCTCCATCAGCGCGCGGCGATACGGCTTCTGGTTGTAGCTTACCCGCACCATATAAACCTTGCATTCCAACCCAAAGAACGCGCAGGCCATCGCCAGCGATGAGCCCCACTGGCCCGCTCCCGTTTCCGTTGCCAGGCGCTTAGTGCCTTCCTTCTTGTTGTAATAAGCTTGCGCGACGGCGGTGTTCGGTTTATGCGAACCCGCCGGGCTCACACCCTCATACTTGTAGTAAATCCTCGCTGGTGTATCCAGAGCCTTTTCCAGACGGCGCGCTCGAAAAAGCGGCGAGGGGCGCCACTGCGCATACACTTGCCGCACCTCTCCAGGGATCTCGATCTCGCGCTCCGTGCTGACTTCCTGAAGAATCAGGCTCATCGGAAACAGCGGAGCAAGGTCGTCGGGTCCGATGGGTTTCAGCGTGCCGGGGTGCAAGACCGGCGCCAATGGCCTTGGCAGGTCCGGAACGATGTTGTACCAAGCTTGTGGAATGCGGCTTTGCGGGAGGTTGTACTGGATCTGATCCATTCACACAGTTTACCAGCGGTATCGGAAAAGACTAGCTCCGACGCACTCGGACTCGCCCTGACGAGCTCCGCCACACTCTCTGCCGCGTGCTTCTCACTTCCTCCTGACGGACTTCCAGCGCGCTGTTGCACTTTACTGCGCTGCGGCGCGCGACAAAAAAACAGCGGGCCGCGCGCCGTGAGGAGTGCCGCGCAAGCGCGCGTGGAGGGCTTTCAGAACGCGGGAGTGGGGAAGCACAAGAACGCGCGTCAGCTTGTGGCCGCGCGGGCGCGATGGCGCCGCTGTCAGCTTGTGGCTGCGGAAGCGGGGATGCGGGGGCGTTTGCGTTTCCATTCGTAATCTTTGCGGAGCAGCGCTTTGTGCTTCTTGAGTTGCGCTTCCAGCTCGGCGAAGGCTATTTTGCAGCTGGCACGGGGTTTGGCGGCGGTCCCGGTGGCGTGCATGGTGTGGCTCGGCAGGTAGAGAGTCAGCGCGCAGGTGAGATTTTCGGCGTGGCCATCCCGACCGCGGCCTTCTTTGGAAATGACGCCGTGCAGCCGCGGCAGATCCGGCTGGTAGGTTTTCAGCAGCTTGTCCAGTTTGGCGGCGTGGCGGGCTACTTCCTTCTCGATCAGTTCTCGTGCCTCGGCGTGCTTGTACGTGAACGACATTTTCATGAACGCACCTGTGGGGAAGTTTGCGGAAGAAGGGCGCGACGCAGATTGTTCTGCACCGCTCATAGATAGAGGATAGCAGCGGTCCGCGCGCGCAGCAACGCCACGGCGTGGCCTGCTGCGTTGACATCCTCCGCAAGTCCAAGAACAATTCCTCAGAGGCTGAAGACTCGTAAAGCAAAGAGTTTATGCCGGCGGCAAAGTTCCTACGCTCGAATTGGGTTTCTCCAGGATGACGAAGCGACACGACAATTCCCTGCCCGCTTCCCGCGATTCGGGCTTGCGCGCGGGCGGCGAAACGGACGCCCAGAAAAACCCGCCTGCGGCCGGCGTGCGCGTGGGTGTTGCCGGCTGGTCGTATCCGGACTGGGCTGGGTACGTGTATCCGGCGCGGCGGCCCAAGGGCTTTCACGAGGCCACGTATCTGGCGCAGTTCTTCGACACCATTGAGATCAACACTTCGTTTTACGCCCCGGTGCGGCCGGAACATGCAGCGCAGTGGATCGAGCGCGTGGCGGCGAATCCGCGGTTCCAGTTTACCGCGAAGCTGTGGCAACGGTTCACGCACGATCCGGCTCCGACCGTAGAAGACGAGCGCGCGGTGCGCGCTGGGTTCGATGTGCTTTGCGGTGCTGGGAAGCTTGGCGCGGTGCTGCTGCAGTTCCCTTTTTCGTTCCACTCCTCCTCGGAGACTGTCGCCTACCTTACTTCCCTGCTGAAGCGCTTTGCGGATTATCCGCTGGTGGTGGAAGTGCGGCACGCTTCGTGGAAGACGGAGGAGTTCTTCACGCTGCTGCGTGAACATGGCGTGGGGTTCTGCAATGTGGACCAGCCGGTGATCGGGCGGTCGCTCGAACCCTCGGCGGTGGCGACGAGTGCGATCGGCTACGTGCGGTTGCACGGCCGGCGGTACGACACCTGGTTCAGCGATGATCCGGATATACCGGCGCACGAGCGCTACAACTATCTCTACTCGATGCCAGAGCTTGCGCCGTGGGCCGAGCGCACCCGCGAAGTGGCCCGGAATACGCGGAGCACCTACGTGGTGACCAACAATCATTATTTGGGCAAGGCCGCCGTGAACGCCCTGGAGCTGATCAGCCTGCTCAAAGGCGGGAAAGTCGAGGTGCCCGAGCCGTTGCGCGGGCGTTACCCGGAGTTGGAAGCCATCGCGGATCGCCCAGCGGAAGCGCCAAAGCTTTTCTCGTAACGAACGAAGAGGAGTGAGAAGAGAACCCGGACAAATCTAGGAGGAAAGTGATGAGTGACAGCTCGGATGGGAAGACGAAGGGTGCATCGTTCATTCCCGCGGATGATGCGCAAAGAAAGTTGATTCTGGCGCGGGGTGATGGCGAGGGGTTGACGCACATCGGGTTGGTTGGGGACACCTACACCATTCTTTTGACCGGCAAGGAAACGGCGGGACGCTTCTGTTTGATCGACATGCATATTCCTCCGAGCGGCGGGCCACCTCCGCACCGGCATGACTTTGAAGAGACATTCATTATTTTGGAGGGGCAGATCGAGGCTACATTTCGTGGGGCGAAGTCGACTGCCCGTGCAGGGGAGACGGTTCATATTCCAGCAAACGCGCCTCACCAGTTCAAGAACGCCAGCAAACAAGCGGTGCGTATGCTGTGCATCTGCTCCCCAGCCGGCCAGGAAGAGTTTTTCGAGCAAGTGGGAGTGCGCGTAGCGACTCGCACGACCGCGCCGCCACCTCTGGATGAGAAAGCGCAAGCGCAATTTAGGGCCAAAGCCGAAGCGCTCGCGCCAAAGTATAAGACCGAATTGCTGCCTTCTGCGTGAACCCGCCTGACAGACCATTTTCTGCGTTACGATGAACCCGAAGCAAGGAGGGGCAGCGCGTGTGGCGACGAACGGTTGCGGTTACGGTGGCAGTAGTTGTTCTGGTGCTCGGCAGTGTCGCGGCGGCCGAGAAACGGCGAGCGAAAGGAACACACATGGCGACGGCGCAGAACGATTCGACGCAGCAAATGACCGAGGCAATCTCAGCGCGGCTCCACGCCCAATGGGAAGGCTGGAAGAACCAGGATCCCGCACCCAACGATGCCATCATCGCCGACGACTTCCATTCCTTCTGGCCCGATGGCTCCCGCCACGTTGGACGGCCCACGCCAAAGCAAATGGCCGAGCAGCCCATTGCCGCCTACAAACTATCCGAGTTTCGCGCCGTTCCCGTAGGAACCGATACCGCCCTGGTCACCTACCTCGCCGAAATCAAAACCCCCGGCGACAACCTCGAGCACCACATGTCCGTAGGAGAAGTCTGGGCCAGGCGCAATGGCCAGTGGCAAATCTGCGCCTACTCCGGCACCCTCATGAAATAACCTAGCCTCCGACGGCACCCTGTAGAGGCCATCCTTTTAGGGCGGCCTCACCGTCTAGGCTCATCTGAAACACCTTGAGGTGCCCGATAGCAACCACTAGAACCATGAGCTTGGCATCCCTAGTGTCAACCCGGGCCAGTCTTCCGGTAGAGCAGCACATTGAGCAAGCAGCCAAACGGCGGCGGAGGCTGCGGCTACCGCGCCAATGAAAAGAAACCATACTGGAATTAATGATTCATTGAGATTTTGGCTGCTGTGGAAGTATAGAAAGATAGACGCGGATAGCATTTTCGGCCGGCCGAGCAAGTCTGTCCGGCCCACCCGTGCTTTGCCTTGGAGCAGGTTAGCTTCGGGCCGGGGCCTGGAGCCACTTGATCGCTCTGCGCCACGGGGCAGCCTCTCCGTTGCTCATCGGGGTCTGCAACCACTCCATGGCGCGATGCCGGGCAACCGCCCAATGGCTAGGACCATTCTCTTGGGGCTCCTCGAGCCCCGTCCGGTCAACCGGCGGTTTTTGCTCCGGCATAAGCCAATAGGGGCTGGCATTTACGCCGGTATTTGCGAAGGATCGGTCCTCGGCGGCCATCGACGAGGGACGCTCGCTGATCGCGCCGGTGAACGACAACTTTAGCAGCGCCCCGAACTGCTCTTGGGACGCTCTAATTGTTTTCAGGATTTTGCGCGCAAACCAAACACCGGCAGCCAGGAAGCCAAATTGAGCGAGGAGATTTCCCAGGGCATACCAATTGCTCTGCATCCAAGCGGTGAATTCGTTCATCGTTACCCCTTGGACTGGGACACCTTCAATCTACAACTGGGCTCCGGCGGCTGAAACTGGTAAGAAGTCCAGAAAACGGGCAAGTGCTATCCCTGCCCTTGCGGGCCACTCGCCCACTCGCCCACCCGCCCGCGACGGCACCCTGTGTAGAGGCCGTCCTTTTAGGGCGGCCTAGCCGTCGAGGGTCATCTAAACACGTTCAAGAACCATGAGCTGCACATCCCTCGTGTCAACCCGGGCCAATCTTCCGGTAGAGGAGTACGCCGAGCAGGCAGCCAACGGCAGCGGAGGCCGCGGCTACCGCGCCAATAAAAAGAAACCATACTGGAATTAATGATGCATTGAGATCTTCGCTGCTGTGGAAGTATAGAAAGATGGATGCGCATAACAACGCCAGCGGCACGACAGCAATCGCACAGGCGCGCCGGCCCGCATTTCGCGGGTATCCTATGCGGGCCATTACGAGGATCGTCACAAAAATCGCAAGTGGCAGGACGGGTGGCCCGGACGAAATTCGCGCCGCGTCCGAAACATTCGGTCGCTCCAAACGCCGGAACCTCTTCTTCCTTCGCCGAAGCGTAACCAGCACGGAGGGTGCCCCAGCCTCGGTTTTTGAGGCTGGGCTCTTGCTTCACTCCCTCGTCTCCAGTTCTTCGGCGCCCACGAGAAAGGTCGGCAGGCGACGAGCGTTTTCCACAGGAGTTCCTATTAGTTAATAGATTTGAGTACTTTATGGTAGACAAACGGCTCGATTCGTGCTATCCTTCTTCGTGTTGCCCATCGCAAGAGCGTTTCCCACCCTCGTTCGGACTTCAACTCTCCGTTCGGATAAACCCGCCGCCCGCCCTCTTCATCCACTCTCTTTCGCTCTTTTGCACCAGAGCAAAAGCCATCTTCTTTCTTTTCAATCGCTTCCGCACTCTTTGTGTGTTTACCCGGGGTGGCACCCCAAGCGATCCTCATTTCCCTGCCCGCCACTCGTCACTCGCCACTCGCCACTGCTCTTTTTGCACTCCCGTGCAAAAGAGCGAAGCGCATCCCTTTCCTTTTCAATCACTTCCCGGCTCTTTGCAAAAAACCGGGGGATGGCGTCAAGAGCGCCTCCCGAATTCCTGCTCGCCACTCGTCGCTCGCCACTCGCCACTATCTCCTTGTGCCCCAAATTGGGATAGGATGGCGGCGCGAGTGGCGTTGCGAAATGCTAGGAGGAATATGCGGAAGCGATCAGCATGGGCAGCGGTAACGGTTGCGGTAGCGGCGTTGGCGTTGGCTTGCGTGGCAGGCGCGTCGGTGAGCGCTGCGGCGCCAGGAGCGGCGGACGTTAAGGATGGCGAAGGCTTGTTGCGCGCGATGCAGGGGCGGTACGCCAACGATTGGTATGAGACGCTGAGTTTTCAGCAGGATGCGATTACCCACAATGACGACGGCACGAACAAGACGGAGATTTGGTACGAAGCGGCAATTCTGCCGGGGAAGCTACGCATCGATATCGGCGCAGCGGATTCGCCGAACGGGATGCTGGTGGCCGACGGCAAGCTGAACATTTTCAAGGATGGTGCAGTCACCGTGAGCCAGCCGTTTGTGCACATGCTGCTGGTGCTGGGATTCGACGTGTACAAGCAGCCGGCGGAAACCACCATCGCGCAAGTGAAGGGGCAAGGATTTGATTTGTCCAAGATGCATGAGGACACCTGGGAAGGCGAGCCGGTCTACGTAGTGGGCGCGGACAAAGGCGACCTGAAAACGAAGCAGTTCTGGATCGAGAAAAAGCGCTTGCTGTTTGTGCGGCTGATTCAGCTGGACCGCCAGGATGCCGCGAAGACCAGCGATACGCGATTCATGGACTATAAGAAGCTGAGCGTCGGATGGGTAGCCGCGCGGGTGGAATTCTACGTGGATGGGAAGAATGAGTTCAGCGAGATCTACTCGAACATCCAGGCCAATCCGAAATTGGATGCCGCAAGGTTCGATGCGGCGAAGATGAAAACGAAGCAATGAATAGGCGGAGGGCGGAGTGAGTTACGTCGAGCGGAATTTGATTGCGGGGGAAGAGATTGTGTTTCAGACGAAGCATCATTGGATCGTGATGCTCGGAGCGCTGCTGCTGGGAGTGGCGCTGGACCTGGCGGGAATCGCGGGGCTGATTTATTTGTTGAATCGGCATGACATGGATGCGATGAGCAGGAATGCGGGGTTCCTCGCCGCAGCGGTGGCAGTGATTGCCGGGTCGCTGGTGACGTTCTACGGGAATATGCAGCGGAATGCTACAGAGATGGTGGTGACGAACAAGCGGGTGATCGTGAAGACGGGAATATTGGCGCGGAAAACGTTCGAGATGCTGCTTTCGCGCATTGAAAGCATCGGAGTGGAAGAGCCAGTGTGGGGGCGAATGCTGGGATATGGCACGGTGATTTTGCGCGGCGTGGGCGGGACGCCGGATGAGTTTGACTTGATTGCGAAGCCGCTGGAGTTTCGCAGCCACGTGCAGGAACAGATTGAGAAGCAGAAAAAGTAGAACAGCCGGGTTGCAACTTTTCGGCACATACAGGGTTTCTTCTATTGATTTGCATCTCGGCCTTAGGCGAACCTTAATTGGTTCAGCCAAGGGAAGAGAGGAGATCAAACGTATGAAAGCATTGATGGGGACACTCCTTGTTGCAGCCATGTTGCTGGTTCTCGCGCCGGGAGCTTCGGCGCAGGTAGTGGTTGGAATTCAAATTGGTCCGCCGCCACCGCCGCGCGTGGTCTACGCTCGGCCGGCGAATCCGGGGCCGGAGTTTTTTTGGGTGGACGGCTACTGGTATCCGGTGGGCCATCGCTACCGCTGGCATGAAGGCTACTGGACCCGCCCGCCGTACGAGGGCGCGCGCTGGATTGGCCCGCGCCACGAAGAAGGACGATACTACGCCGGCTACTGGGACGGCGATCGCGGACGGTTCGAGCACGATCATCGCTGGGACAAAGAACACGGCCGCCGGGACCACGAGCGTTACAAGGACCGGGACGATCACGACCGCGATCATGATCGAGACCACGACAAACACTAATCCCGCGCTCACGCAGCGCAATTGAAAAATGGCCGCGCGCCAAGCACCAGCTTGGCGCGCGGCGCTATTTGTGGCGGACTTCTACGGGGGCGCGGGTGCGGTCGAGCGGAAGGACGTGGAGTTGCCAGGTGACGGGGACGCTGGCGGGAACGTAGCAGATGGATTTGTCGCAGGCTTGATATTCGAGCTTGCCGGTGATGGCGAAAGTTTTGCCGTCTTTGCCGAGCGAGCCCCAGAATTCGGAGCTGGAGCTGACGCGGACATCTTGGGTGATGCGGAAGGTGCCTTCGAAGACGGGGACTTGCTCTTTGATCGCGGGCAAATAAAGAGTTTTGGACGGCGGATAAATCGCGGACTTGAGTTCGAGTTGCGGGATGGATTCCATCACCAGCTTGATGGGCTTGTAACCTTGCGTGCCGGGGGCGTAGACGTGGACATCCGGCGGGAGACGAACTTCGGCAACGAGCGTGATGCGCGTGCCGGGAACGCCGGTGAGATCGGATTGTTCGAGAGCGAGCTGCAGATGCGGGGCTTCGAGCGTTGCGGTGACTTCCTGGCCTAATTCTGGGAAGAGCTTGGAGATGATGCTGTTTCCGGTGAGGCGTTCGCGGTAGCGCGCTTCGAAGAATTTTTCCTTGATGATGCCGCTGGGATCGATGAAGAAATATCCTGGACGCGCAAAGCCTTTTTGCATGCCGGTGGCTTCGGCGTTGAAGACGTCATAGGCTTTGATGGTCTTGGAGTCCGGATCGGCGAGCAGGGGATATGCGATTTTGTGGCGGTCGGCGAAAAATTTCAGGATTTCTTCGTTGTCATAGCTGATGGCGGCGAGCTTGACGCCTTGCTTTTCGAATCGCGCTTGAGCGGTTTGCAGCTGGACCAGCTGCCCTTTGCAGAAGGGTCACCAATCGGCGGAACGGAAGAACAGGAGGACGGTGCCGTTCGGTCCTTTCAGGGTGTCGAGAGTCTGCGTGCGGCCAAACTGGTCGCGTGCGGAAAATGCGGGAGCTTTCTGGCCGACGGCGAGGCCGATGGACATTAATGCGAGGGAAGCGATGCGAATGGTGTCGTCATCGATGGTGCCGCGGACGGTGACGGTGTCGCCGAGGTGCGCGGTGATGGATTGCTGCGGCTCGAGGCTGTACATGAGGCGGTTGGTGTCGTCATAAAGCGCGAGCTTGGCGCCGGGGACGTCTTTCATGCATTCGGGAGATTCGGCGAAGGCTTCGTCGGCGTTGCAGGCGCTGGAGACGAGGATGCCGGACCAGGCGGCGGGCTTTGCGGTGTTGGTCTGCGCGGCGGCTGCGAGCGTGGCGATCGAAAAGAGCGCTGATAGAAAGAGGAAGAAGAGTTTCGCGATGGAAGCAGATCTGGCCGACAACATTAATCCGTGGCCCTCGTTTGATTTTGAATGCGCTCGCTTACTTTACGCCGGACAGACACAGTGCACAAGATGGCCGAACTAAATCCGCGCCACAAAAGCTAGGCGGCGGAACGCTGGTTGTGAAGACTTAAGACTTGGCGCGCGACTTCTTTGACGTTTGGTACACCGAGAAGGCCGACGGTGACCTGGGAGACGGAATTTTTCGTGCGCGTGACGGCATTGGTGCGGATCAGGACGTCGCCGCTGCCATCGGCGCGCTCGCGGTGATCGACAGAAACGATGTCGGCGGGAGTGCAAGATTTTACGGAACGGGTATTCGCACCAGTAATGATCATGACGCGCTGGTTGGTGACGGCATAGACGGTGTCGCGCGCTTTGAGGTAAGCCCAGAGAGGGGCGAGGACGATCCCGAGACCGATAAGCAGGAAGGGCACACCGAACAGAGGAAAGAAGCTGAAGGTGTGCGTGAAGGAGTTGGTCGAGGATTTGGACATGGCGTGAGTGCCGTTGAAAGCGGCGGTGATCCAAAACAGAGCGAATCCGGCGAAAGGAATGCCAAACAAAGCTGCGGGAAGCGTGGCAACAAATGCGCGAGAGGGATCAGCTACACCGGTCCAAGAGAGACTCTCGCCGGATTGCAGCTCGGATTGAGCGCGGAGTTGGGGATCGCCGGGGTTCATGAACGGCTCCTTATATGGCATCTGCGAGATGAATCTAGCTGGTTCCAGTTTAAGAGCCGGCGGAAGGCATGGCTATTAGCTGATTGGAACAAAGAGGATAGGTGCTCAAAGAAGTAAGAGGGACGCCGAGCGTGGGGCCAACGGCAAGCCAGAGCAGCCGAGAGAACCGAACGGCAAAGGGGACAGCTATTTCTTGAAGAGGTCTTCGAACGCTTGGCGGGCGTCGTTGGGACGCGATGGGGGAGGAGCGGAAGCGGCGCCGTTGGACGCGGACGGCTGGGCGTAGGACGTGGGCGCGGTGTCTTTCTCGACGGTCATACGGAATTCGTAAAACTTGCAATCGTTCTTGACGTCTTTGGGCGAGATGCGCTCGGGGATGGGCTGCGTGCATTCAAACTTGGCGCCGGTATCGAAGAAGCGGCACTGCTTGCAGCAATGCAATTCGAAATTGCACTTGGGGCAGGTGCCGTTGGGATCGAAACCGGGCGTGAGAACGGCGCCGCAGTTGGAACAGCGGGAGCGGGTGACCGTGCCGACCATGCGGGGAGTGCGGGGACCGAATTGATCCATGCCGCGGGGACCGCCGGAAGGCGGTTTGCGCTCGCGTGGTTTATCTTTTTTGTCGCTTTTTTCCGCGTCGCGATAGCCGCGATGTCCATACTTTCGATCCACAAACGCCTCCAGCAAAATGCAAACTCAGTTCCTCAGGGGATGGGCCGTGAGACTTCGAGATAGTTGCTTTGTTCAGGGTTGACGCCTCGGCCGCCCTAAAAGGACGGCCTCTACAAAACCTGCGCGGCACACAATGCAAAAACCTTCGTCACGCAAAAGCTCAAAACCCGCTCCTGGGGAGCTGGCCACAGAAATGCACTCGTCCGCCTTAGCGGACTGCCACTGCCACAACTAACAATTGGTGCGTTCTGGCGCACTCGTCGATGACTTGTATCCAATCGGATTGCTACACTCGGTCGGCCAGCACAATCGTTTCACAGACGTTAGAAGCAGGTTGCGTGGGTCCGACAACGGGAGATGGGACATCTATGTTTGTAGCTCTATGGGAGTTCGAAGTCAAGCCGAGTTGCGAAGAACGCTTTGAAAGAGTCTATGGGCCGGACGGCGAGTGGGTGCGGCTCTTTCGCGGCGATACGAACTACCAGGGAACACGCCTCCTGCGCGAAGCATCGCGCGATGGAATTTACATGACACTCGATTTCTGGCGCTCGCGAGAGTTACGCGGCGCTCGACGCCGCGTGCGAAGGCTTGACGGCGAGCGAGCGGCACTTGGCTCGTTCGAGAACTCCGCGCCCTGAAAGAACGCAGCCACGCAAGGGTACAAGCCTTGCGGATGGGCGACGGTCGACTGCGCGGGTCTAAAGACCCGCCACTACAGCCATGCCCAGAATTTCACCAGACCGTCCGGCACAAGATCCGGCTGCAAGAAGCTGCGCGGCTCGCCCGATTTGCGCAGCAGCGCTTCCGCGGCAAGATAGCCGCTGCGGACGGCGCCTTCCATCGTGGCGGGCCAGCCGGTGCTGGTCCAGTCGCCGGCCAGGTACAGCCCGGCGATGGGAGTCTCTTGCATTGGACGTAAGGAATCGACTCCCGGGTGCGGGGAAAATGTGGCCGCGGCTTCTTTTATTACCGTGGCTTTGAGGAGTTGGGCGTCGCGGGCGGCGGGGAGGGCATGGCGGATTTCGCCCAGGCAGAGGTCGATGATCTCCTGGCGTGGCTTTTGCAGGAGATCGTAGGACGCGCTGATGACGAGCTGGAGGTATTGGCTGGCTGGGCCGGCTTTGAGCGCCGGAGACAAGGGTGAGGCGCCATCGGACTCGGCATACAGCGCGGTCTTGTTGAAGACCCACTGCGTGGTGGTGTCGATGAGCGTGAGGAACGGCTCGGTCATGACCTGGCGATCGAACCAGAAATGGACGCCAGTGATGGGCGCGACGCCGATTTTTTCGATGTTGGCGAGGATCGGGCCCAGATGCGAGGCGAACGGACCGAGGAGCTCGGCGAGCGCGGTGTGCGGAACGGCAAAGATGTAAGCGTCGGCAATTTCGACGCGGCCGGCGTCAAACTCGACGCCGGTGATGGCTGCTGACTCGATGCGGACGGCGCGAACAGGAGAACGCAGAACGACTTCGCCGCCCTTGCCTTCGATGGCCGCTTTACAGCCTGCGTAGAGATCAGCGAGCGGAACGGTTGGGACACCCATGCGGTATCCGGTGCGATTCGAGAGAAAGGCTTTCCAAAAAACGTCCACGCCGAAGCGGGCATCAGTTCGGTCAAGCTCTTCATCGAGCGCGCTGACGAGCACGACGCGCCAGAAGCGCTCGATGGCGCGGGGTGTCTGGCCGCGGCGCTTGAGCCATTCGAGCATGGAGATGCCGCCGGCTTCGTCGAGGTCGGCAGTCTTGCCTTTGGCGATGAGGATGCTGAGCATGGCGCGCGCGATAGAGATTTTGTCGCGAAGCGTGAGCGGAGCGAATTTGGCGAACGAGCCAGTCATGTGGAACGGTGCGGGCAGCATGCCGGCTTGCATTTCGCCGACGCGGCCTTGCGGGTCCAGGAAAACGAGGCGGTCGAAGAATTTGATTTTGCCTGCGGAGCCGACGCGGCGGTAGAAATCGTCGAGATTGGTGCAACAGCCGAGGGTGACGTGCTGGCAATTGTCGACATGCTCGCCGTCGGGCAAGACGTAAGAAGTCGCGCGTCCGCCAAGAAAGGGACGCTGCTCGAACAGCCGGACGCGCCAACCCGCTTCAGCCAGTGCGACGCCGGCCGCTAGTCCCGCCAAGCCGCCGCCGATCACGATCACGCTTTTCAAGAATGGTCTCTTCCCGGGCGCGGCCGAAGCGCGCCTTGGCGATAAACATCATTTTTTCAGCTTTGGAGAGGCGCACTCGTTCGCCGAAAACGGCGAAGTCGAGCGCTTCGATGCGCGCGAGCAGTGCGCTGTACGTGTGCACCAGGAGCCAGAGGGCGGGGCGGCTGTCGGCATCGATCATGCCGAAGAGCGCGGCGCCTTCTTCGTAATATTGCCAGGCGCGGTCGGCTTCAAAGCGCAGCAGCTCGCGCACACCGAGACTGGCTTCCGTTTTTGCGAAGTCCGCCGGCGCAACGCCGTAGCGCGCGAGATCGTCTTCGGGCAGGTAGACGCGGCTGAGGCGGTAATCTTCGGCGACATCGCGAATAATATTGGTGAGTTGAAAAGCGAGACCGAGTTTCTCCGCGAGATCGAGAGCGCGCGCATCGCGAAAACCGAAAACGTGAGTGCACGTGAGGCCGACCGTTCCGGCAACGCGGTAGCAATATTCCTTGAGGCGAGGGAACGAAGCGTAGGTGCGGACAGTGAGGTCCATCTCGGCGCCGGAAATCAAATCATGCAGATAGCGCGAGGGCATTTCGTAGCGGACGATAGTGTCGACCAGCGCAGGCAAAACCTCCGCCGCGCCAGGCAATGAGTCCGCAGGGGAGGCCATTGCCGCGTTGCCATCGAAGACTTGCTCTTGCCCAGTGATGGCCTGGTCGAGAGCCGCGCGCCACTTGGCGAGGCCGCGCTGCTTGGCAGCGAAATCTTCGCCGTCGTCGGAAACATCGTCGACCAGCCGCATGAAGGCATAGAGAGCGGCAAAAGCGTCGCGCTTGGGTTTTGGGAGCAGGAAAAACGCGTAGTAAAAGTTGCTCTGCGAGGCGCGCGTTACGCGGTAACACTCTTCGTAGGATTGCGCCGCGACAGCCGGGTCGGGGCGCCCGGAATCGAGCATTCGCGGTATTTTCAGCGCCGCGGTGTGTCGCTCCGTCTGCGCCACGGCCGGTTTTTGTGCAGAAAATAATTTCGCTGAGACCTGCGAGATCAGCGTGCGCCCAAGGAGCCGCACTTGCGTGACTTTGCCGATGGCCGGGCGGTGGTGAAGGGTGTCGTAGCCCATCGCTTCGATGGCGTCCAGCACGGCGATGCCGCCTTTGCTGAACATTTCCAGGTCGACGCTCAGGCGTCCACCGACCGTGTTGGCGAGCGGCATGCCTTGGGCAAACAGCGCCCGCGTCCTGGCGATCATATCCTTCATCAACCGCACGTAACGTTCGTCAAAGCGGCGCTCGACGATGGCGCTTTCGCTGAGTCCCTGCGCTGCCGCGGCGTCGAGGGGAATGTAGATGCGGCCTTTTTCGAGGTCGCGCGAAACGTCCTGCCAGAAATTGGCCAACTGCAAAGCAGTGCAGGTGGCGTCGGACATGCGCTGGCGTTCGGCGTCGCGGTAGCCGCAAAGATACAGCACCAGCCGACCGACTGGATTCGCTGAATACACACAATAGTCGAGCACGGATTCCCAGGTCGCATAGCGCTTAACGACTTGATCCTGGCGAAACGCTTTCAGCAAGTCCGCGAATGGCTGCTTGGGAATGTCCTTGGCGACGATGGTCTGGCGCAACGCTACAAACACAGGATGGGAAGGCCGGCCGTCGTAGCAAGCGTCGAGTTCCCTTTCCCACCAGTCGAGCAGCTCGAGTGCGCGCGCGGTGTCCGGGACTTCGTCGCCGAGATCATCGGCCCAGCGGCAATACGCGTAGACATTGTAAAAGTGCTGATGCAGGCCCTTCGGAAGAAGCCAGGAGACCACGTTGAAATTTTCGTAGTGATGCGTCGCCAGCCAGCGCGTGTACGTCTGCGCTTCCTGCGGCGAACAGCCGCTCGCCGGCGCTTTCTGTGCGATTTCCAATTCGCCTGGTCGTAACATGGAATAATTCGTTAGAAGGATTCTCAGCGCCCCGCCAGCCCTGCAAGGCGCGCGATCTACGGCCTGACCGCCAGCTTGATTTCGCCGCTGCGGCTCTTCATGCGCTCGAAAGCCTCAGGAAGATCGGCGAGCGCGATTTCTTCGGTGACGAAATCCTGCGCGGTGATGTCGCCGCGCTTGATGGCTTCCAGCGCTTCGCGGATAAATCGCGGGGTGTGATGGAACGTGGAAATCAGCTTGATCTCGGCGTAGTGCAACGTCGCCGGCTCGATTTCAACGCGCGTACCGCTCGGCAGCCCGCTGAAGAAATTCACCACGCCGCCGCGCCGCACAATATCCAGCGCCAGCTTCCAGGTGGCCGGATTTCCCGCGGCTTCGACTACGGCGTCCGGACCGCGACCGTCTTCCGTCAGCAACCTGACCGCGGCGACGGGATCCGGAACTTCGCTCACGTTGACCACCGCAACGGCGCCGAGCCGCTTCGCAATATCCAGCGGCGCATTGCGCCGCGCGACCGCGATGACGCGCACGCCGCGCCGCGTCAGCATGCGCACAAATTTCAGCCCGATGGGTCCGCAACCGATCACCACGGCGGTATCGCCGGTGCGCAATTCCATCTCGTGAATGCCGCGCAACACGCAGGCCAGCGGCTCCACCAATGCGGCGCTCGCGTCGTCCACCGAATGCGGCACTTCCAGCATATTTTCGGTAACGATACGCCCGGGAATGCGCATGAAGTCCGCATACGCGCCATTATTGAAGAGCAGATCTTCGCAGAGATTTTCCTGCGCGCGCCGGCAATAGTAGCAGCGCAGGCACGGCGCGGAGTTCGCGGCAATCACGCGCATGCCGATTCGCCACCGCGCGTCCACGCGCTTGCCCACGTCCACAATCTCGCCGACCACTTCGTGTCCGAAGACGGCGGGCGGCTGAATCATCTTGGCGTGATACCCGCGGCGCCACACTTTCAAGTCCGTTCCGTCGGTGAGCGCCAGCCGCACGCGCAGCAGCACTTCGTCGGCGGCGATTGCGGGCACTTCGATTCGCTCGATGCGCAAGTCCTCGCTCCCGTACAGCACCGCTGCCGTCATCTTGGCCGGTACCACCCGCGCCGCGACGGCTTTCAGCGCTTCGACTACCCCATTTTTCTTTGTCGTTGTCGCTTTCATTCGTGTTCGATCAGAATCTTCAGTGATTCTTCCGTTGGCCGCGCCGCCAGCTCCAGCGCATCCTGAATTCTAACCAGCGGAAACCGGTGCGTAACGATCTCCATCACCGGCAGTTTCTTTTCCAGCACCAGTGCCGCCGCTGAGTCTTGGATGTCCACCGCGGCGCTATAGCTGCCCAGAATTTCCTTTTCGTCGATGCCCACCGCCGCCGCAGGAAACTCGATCTTGGTGACCGGATCGTTCGCCGCAAACAGCAGCACGCGTCCACCGGGCCGCGCCACAGCAAGTGCATCGATGACGACAGAGGGATGTGCTACGGCCACCAGGACCGCGTCCGCCCCTCGCCCACCGGTACGCGCCCGAATCTCTTCCACCAGCTTACCACTGCTTGGGTCAAACGACTCCACCGCGCCGAGCGTCAAGCTCTTGGCGCGGCGCACCGCCATCGGATCACTGGTATACATTTGCGCGCCCAGGAGTTTGGCCACCATGAGAAGCTGCAACCCAATCGGTCCGCAGCCGGCGATCAGCACCGTCTCGCCCGCGGCGATGCGCGCCTTCTGCACCGCTTTCGCAATCGTGTTGATGGGCTCGATGAAGGTGGCTTCGTCGAAGCTCACGTCATCCGGCAGCGCCACGATGCCGCGCTCGGCGACCCAGGGCATCGCTTTCACGTATTGCGCGAAGCCGCCGCCATTCGGCGTGTAGCCTCCGGTGAGGCCGGTGGTCTTGTATTGTTGGCATTGCGAAAAGAGCCGCTTCTCGCAGTAAAAACATTTGCCGCAAGGAATATGATGGAAGCTCATCACGCGGTCGCCGAGTTTCCACTTCGTGACGCCGCGGCCGATCGCTACCACCGTGCCGGCCAGTTCGTGTCCTAGAATCTGCGGCGGCTCGACGTAGCGCTGAAAAATTTTCTTGATGTCCGTGCCGCAGACGCCGCACGCCGCGACCTTGATCAGCACTTCGCCTTCGCCAACTTCCGGCACCGGCACTTCCTCGACGCGCACAATTCCCTTCTCGCGGTAGACGCCGGCTTGCATGGTCTTCGGAACCGGCCCCAGCGTGCGCACTGCCTCGATCATCGTCCCCGCTCCGCTCATCGCGCCGCTACCTCCTGCTGTTCGGGAGGAGGCCACCCATGCGTCCGTAACGACAGCTCCTTGATAAAAGCTTCGAGAAAATGAGCGAGCGCTTCCGCGGCAGTGCGGCTCTGTCTTCCCAGACGAATAAGCGCCGGTAGTTGCAATGGATGACGCGCAATGTGCTTCGCCACACCGCGCACGTTCACCCGCCCCCGCTCATCAACGGTCGTGTCAATTTCCGCCGGCATATCCTCGTCAAAACGGTCGCTGATCACGCGAATCGCCACCGCTGGTAACTTTCTTTCTCTTGCCACCGAAAGGGTCGCAAAACTTTCCATGTCGACCGCGTCCGCGAAAGGGGCGAGCTTTTGCTTTTCTTCCGCAGTCGCAATCACGCGATCCGCGGTCAAAAACATTTTGGCCTCGATGGCCTGATTCTCATACGCCGCCATAAACAGATTGCGTGAACACTCGATGGTCTTGGATTTTCCAAGCTGTTGAACCGCGCATGCCGCCAAAACGTCTCCGACGCGATGAGTTTCCTTCAACGAGCCCGCAAATCCCGACGCAATGCAAACCGTATGCGCCTCGGACATGGCCGCTTCGGCTCCGCGCCGCGCATTTTCCATTCCCATTCCAGTCACTGCAAAATCCACGGCCGCACGCCCAATCTGCGCTTGAAATACTTCCATACCGCCAACCGTCGCCGCCTTTAGCTCTCGAAGCTTGCGCCAGGGCGCGAACTCCGCTTCGACCGCTAAGGTGACCAGAATGCGCATCGCCGTATCTACGCCGCCCGCTTCCGCGCTAATTTTTTCGCGCGGCTGCTCTTCACGTAGCCGTTCGCTTCATACCAGCGTACGGCACGCCCCAGGGCCGCCGCCACTGATCCCGGCTTGAACCCGAGTTCCCGCTGCGCCCGCGCGCAATCCACAAACATCATGTGCTGCGCAATCTTCACGCCTTCCACCGGAATCCCCGGCTCGCGTCCCATCAGCCGCGCAAACGCCGTGCTCGCATAGGCTACACCCAGCGCCAGCCCGTGCGGTATCTTCAGCTTCGGCGCGGGAAGGCCGGTAATTTTTGCGAGCGCGTCCAGTAGCCCCTTCAAGGTGAGATTTTCCGCGCCCAGCAAATACCGCTCGCCGATTTTGCCTTTTTCCGCAACCAGCAAATGTCCCGCGGCACAGTCTTCCACACCCACAAAATTCAGCCCGGTCTCCACATATCCCGGCATCTTCCCATTCAAAAAATCCAGAATAATTTTTCCCGTCGGCGTGGGCTTCCAATCCCACGGGCCCACCGGAGTGGTCGGCATGGCAATCAGCGCCGGAAATCCCGCGCGCGCCGCACTGCGCACTTCCTCTTCCGCCTGCCACTTCGAACGTTTGTAATGTCCGACCATCTCTTCGAGCTTCGCGCTGGTCGCTTCGGTAGGAAGCTCCGGCCGATCCACCGCAATGGTTGCCACCGTGCTGGTATATATGAATTTCTCGACGCCCGCCTGCTTCGCCGCTTCCAGCAAGTTCCTTGTGCCACCGACGTTCGAATCGTAAATATCCTGCTTGTTCTTCGCCCACAGCCGGTAGTCCGCCGCCACGTGAAAGATGCGCTGCATTCCCTCCGCGGCGCGCTGTAGTGACTCTTTGTCGCGCAGGTCGCCAGTGACATATTCCAGCGGCAAATCCGCAATCGCGCGATTGCTGCTCGATGCACGCAGCAACACGCGAACTGTCTCGCCGCTCGCGACCAGTTGCCGCGCCACGTGGCTCCCGAGGAATCCCGCCGCTCCCGTAACCAGCGTGGACATCAGACTTGCACACGCTCTTCGCGGTCGGCATCCGATGCTGGCGAAGCAGGCGCTGGCTCCAGCGGCGGCTGAACAGCCTCGCGCGAAAATCCCGCAGGTGAGGTCGCTTCCATTAAACGCGAAAACGCCGCCCACGCCGGACTCAAGAGCCGCTGCCGCGCTTCCGACACAACTCTTTCGACCCCGCTCGTGCGCGAGGCCCAAGCGGCACCCGAAGAAATCAACATGCCATCGAGGTCCAGGCCGCGCAGCGCGCTCCACAAATGCGTCAGCCCGGCGGCATCGCCTTCCGTCTGCAAAACCGCATGGCCGCAGATCAGAAAACCCGAAAGCCGCGCCACGCGAATTCCTTCGATCGCATCGCGGAATGCACCGGAGCGCCCCACGCGGCGGTCATGCTCCGCTTCGCATCCGTGAAAACGAATCGAAAAATAAAACCGCGAAGACGGCTGAAACTCATGGATACGCTGCCGCAGCACAATGCCGTCCGTATCCAGAAACAGGAAGTGGCCGCTCTGCGCGATCAGCCGCGTCAAATGCGCGATGCCCGGATGCACCAGCGGCTCGCTGCCGCCAATCCACACGATCGGTTTTCGCTCATGAAGAATTTCGCGCACCGTCTGGTGCGCAACCGGCTGCTGGGACGCGCGATGTAGCAGCTCCTCAGCATCCAGCCGCAGGATCGGAGAATTGGTATCACCGGAAGTGCGCGGCCGGAAAAGCCTGGCCCTTGCCAAGGCAACTCGCAGCCGCAGAGGAAACCGCGTCATGCTCTAGAACCCGCTGCGCAAACGGAACTCGCCGGGCTGGAAGCTCAGCGCGCGATATTCTTCCGCCCTGCGCGCCTGGTTGTAGTAGCGCGCCAGCGCGTACACCGGAAAGGAATTCCGGTACAGGTGGTATTTTAAATAAAACACGCCCGGGAAGCCCGTTCCGGTGAACTCCGCTTCGCTCCACGAACCGTCTTCGTTCTGCTTACCTACCAAGTACGAAACCGCTTTCGTAATCGCCGGATCGCCCGTCTCCGCAGCGGCAAGCAGCCCGATCAATCCCCACGCGGTTTGCGACGGCGTGCTCGGCCCCTGCCCTTTTACCGACGAAATGTCATAGCTCTTCAGCGACTCGCCAAAACTTCCATCCGCCTTTTGCGTCGCGCGCAACCACGCGACCGCTCGCTGGCAATAATCCTGCGCCGTCAACGAAACCGTCTCCAGCGCGCGCAACACCCCGCTCGTTCCATAAACATAATTCACGCCCCAGCGCCCGAACCACGATCCATCCTTGCACTGATCGTGCAGCAAAAATTTAAGCGCTCGCTGAATCGCCGGATGCTCCGCCGGCCAGCCAAAGCGTCCCAGGCACTCCAGCACTCGTGCGGTCACGTCCGCCGTCGACGGATCGATCATCGCATTGTGATCGGCAAACGGAATGTTCCGCAGCAGCGCCCGGTCGTTGTCGCGGTCAAACGCGCCCCAGCCGCCGTCGCGGTTCTGCATACTCAGCAGCCACTGAATTCCCCGCCGCACCGCGCCTTCCATGCGCTTCTCGTCCGGAAACTTAACCCGCTGCAGCGCCATGAGCACAAACGCCGTGTCGTCCACGTCCGGATAGTGGTCGTTGCGAAACTCGAACGCCCAGCCCCCCGGCTCCGCATCCTTGTTCTTCACTTGCCAGTCGCCGGGCCCCAGCACCTGCTTCGACAAAATCCAGTCCGCCGCCTTCACCAGCGCCGGATGATCCGGCGCCACGCCCGCTTCCTCGAGCGCCACCATGGCGATGCACGAATCCCACACCGGCGAAACGCACGGCTGCATGCGAATGGTGTCGCCCTCTTCCATCTCGAATTTCGAAAATTCTTGAATCTCCCGCCACGTCAGCGGATCGTCCGGCCCATGTCCCAGCGCAATCAGCGCGAAAATCGAATTCATCATCGCCGGATAAATCGTCGCCAGTCCTTCGCTGCGTTCCAGATGCGCCAGCATCCATTGCTTCGCTTCACGAATCGCTTTTCCGCGCAGCGGCTTCCACGGCAACTTCTCATAAAGCTTCAGCCCGCGATCCAGCGCCAGGAAAAAATTCTTCCACGAGATAACCTGCTCGCTCCAGTCAAACGCCGCCGTCTTCCGGGTCGCATCCTTGAACAACTCATCCACCCGCGCCCGCTCCGGCAGTCTCCACTCCGGCCGCAGCGCCGATAGTATCGCCATCGGGATCACGATCCCGCGCGTCCACGAAGACATCTCGTAAATATTGATGAAAAACCAGTTCGGCAGCAGCATCAACTCCGGCGGAATCGCCGGAACCATCTCCCATCCCAGCGCGCCGACCAGCGCGAGATAGAAGCGCACGTAAGAATTCGTCTGTTCCAGACCGCCCAGCCGGTGCACGGACTCGCGCGCTTTCGCCATATGGGCTGCGTCGGGCGCATCGCCCGCAAGTTTCAGCGCAAAATAAGCCTTCGACGTGGCGTTCAGCTCCGACGGCCCGCCCGGATAAATGCTCCAACCCCCATCGGGCAACTGCCGCCGCCGGACGTAGTTCGCCAGTTTGGCGATGCGCTGCGGCTCCGCCTTGCCTAGAACGAACAAATAATAAATGTAGTCAGATTCGAGTGTGGTATCGGCTTCCAGCTCCCCGAGCCAGTAGCCCTCTTCGTATTGCAAGGAAAGCAGGTGATTGGCGCCGCGCTCGATGGAGTCTTCCAGCCGCCCGGCAAAATCCTGCTCGCGCCATGGCAGCGGTGCGGGCGCTACGCGAAGGTCTTCTCCCATCCTGACAAAAGAAGCCATCTACGCTCCCCCCAGAAGCGAATCGTCTCTCGAGACCGCGCAACGCCGTTCCTCCGAACGGTGTGCGCCGCCTAACCCTCATCTTCTCGGATACTTACAACCGCAAGCCGAGTGCCAGGTTGAAACGCCGAGGTACACAAGTACTACTGAATTATCGCCGTCTTCCCAAAGGCGGTCAACGTCTAAGATGCGCCATTTCTCATTTCAGCAGCATCGAAATTTCAAGGCAAACTCACCGCCTTTGGAGTGCGGCGGCTCGCCGCCGCTTTTCCTCCATCCGACCAACCCGAGGCAAAGCGCGACTACCCCCCGCCACCCTTCTCCAACCCATCGCTCTCGCTTTTGTAGCGGTCGCGAGTCTTTTTGCGCTGGCGCTTTTGGACCGCGGTTTATCCCGAGCGTGAGCGAAGGGCGGCCCGACGCCGCTTTTGCGGTCGAAGCCCAACCCACGCCTTCGTCCAATTTGAGGCCTCAAACCCGCACGCTACCCGCCCCCTCCAACACCCTCCCCACCAACACCTGCAACACCTCCGGCAGCCCCTCCCCTTCCCGCTGCACCACCGACGGCTTCTCCCGCAGCAGCTTGGCGGGAAGCCGCATCCACGGCGGCTCCGCGCGCTCCGCATCCGAAAATTCACCCCGCAACACGATCGCGTCCGCGCGATCGAGAGCCGCCCGCGCCGAATCCTTGAAATCCTCTTTGCCCGGATCCACCACCGCAAAATACAAACTCGGCTTCAGAAATTGCAGCAACGAATTGCTCTCAATAATAATCGGCGGCGCTTCCCCTCCCGCCGCGCAAGACTCCCGCAACGCCTCACGCAACGCCTCACGCAACGCCTCACGCAACAAAGGCAACCCTTCCGCCAGAAATCCCTGCTTCGTCCGCAGCCAAAACGAGCGCTTCGCTCCCGCCGCCAAAAACCTCGCGCTATCCGTCCCGCTATCGCTGCTCTTCTCCCACTCAATCGCGCAAACATGCTCATCCGGCGCGCAATCGCAATCCTCGCCATTCTGCGCGCAAACCCCATGCCCATATTGCGTAATCTTCCCCGCAATCCACCCCGCGCCCGCGAACGCCCCGATCACATCGCAAACAAGTTGTGTCTTCCCAATGCTCCGCGTATGCCCGCCCACCACAATCACCCGCCACCGCGTTTCGTCACTCATGTTTTCCGTTCCAACTCCGCAATCCGCCCCGCCAACTCCGGCAACCGCGCATACCACCCATATATTTCCTTAAATTTTCCAATCTCCCGCGCCGGCGTTCCCCAAACCGTCTGCCCCGCCCGAATGGTCTTCCCCGTCGGAATCCCCGCCTGCGCCCCCGCAATCGCGCCATCTTCCAACTCACAATGATCCGCGATCCCCACTTGTCCGCCGCAAACCACGTGATGTCCCAGCACGCTCGACCCCGAAATCCCCGTCTGCGCCGCAATCACGCTGTGCGCGCCAACCTTCACGTTGTGCCCCACATGCACCAGATTATCCAGCTTAACCCCTTCCGCAATCCGCGTGTCATCCAGCGATCCGCGATCGATCGTCGTATTCGCGCCAATCTCCACGTCATCCCCAATCTCTACAATCCCGGCCTGCGGAAACTTCCAATACCGCCCTTCGCCGAACGCATACCCAAATCCATCCGCGCCAATCACCGCACCCGCATGAATCTCCACGCGATTCCCGATGCGCACTCCGCCGTACAACGTCACCCGCGGATGTATGCGGCAATTCTCGCCCACCCACGCTCCCGCGCCAATCACGCAATGCGCACCAATCTGCGTCCCTGCGCCAACATGCGCGTCCTCGCCAATCACCGCGTACGGCCCAACGCCCACACCCGCCGCCAGCCGCGCCAGCGGCGCCACAATCGCCGTAGCATGAATTCCGCTCGCAATCGGCGCCCTCTCCACCAGCAACGCCGCCGCCTTCGCAAACGCCACCTTCGCCGCTCCGCTGCGCAATATCGTCTTCCCCGTCAGCGCCATCCCCTCCGGCGCAATCACGCACACCGCCGCCGAACCCGCCGCCCGCTCGGCATGCTTCGCCGTCTCCACGTAAATCAAATCATGCGCCCCAGCCCGCTCCGGCGCCGCCACCCCGCGCAACTCCACCCCGCC
>Ga0209736_1000045_pt1 | contig 46774 bp, 40 predicted proteins | sample BlaSpr_A8_Ref_M3_FD_187992 | JGI IMG/M metagenome (GOLD analysis project Ga0209736, IMG submission 187992) | Forest soil microbial communities from Thunder Bay, Ontario, Canada - Black Spruce, Ontario site 2_A8_Ref_M3 (SPAdes) (version 2) | ecosystem: Environmental > Terrestrial > Soil > Boreal...
GGGTCAGGTCGCCGGCGGTTACATGGGCGGTGAGTTTGTATTTGCCCGGGCCATCCTTGGTGAAGGAGCGGAAGAGGCCGCCGTGGGATTCGCCGAGGCTGGCGGCTTCGAGGCCGCCGGTGAGGACGGAGGCGCGAATTTGCGAATAGTCCTTGGGATCGCCGATGGTGATGATTAATTCTCCGGCGCGGAGGCGAATATCTTTGTCGCCGGTGATATTGGCCAACTCGAGGTTGCCAGCGGACATACGGACGAAGAGGGAGGTGCTGCGAGGCACCTCGATGGTGACGTGCATGTCGCGGTCGGGTCCGCCATGGAGCTCAAGGGAGGCGGAATCAGCGGAGCGCTCGAGTCGCACGCCTAAGTCTTTGAAATTGCCAGTCGAACCGCCATCGTAGCGGACGGAAAGCTTGTTGTCGTCGCGAGCGAGGATCTGGATGTCTCCGGAGCGGAGATACAGGCGGAGGTGGGTATTGGTTGCAAGGTCGATGACGAAGGGGTGGTTCGGGAGGTCTTTGACGTCGATTTTGTCAGCTGTTGCAGGATTCGCGGGGGACAGGACCAGGATTCCGGCTAGGAGGAAAGCTGCGTGACGCACGAAGACACCTCTTGGCTTGCTATGGATAGAAACGAAGGAAGTTGGAGAAATGTTTCCACAAAACGACGCGGGCAAAAACTACTTAGAGGGGTCGGAGAGGGCTGCAGCGAAGTGGCGGACGCGGCGGTCGTAGTCGGTGAGGAGGGCGGAGGCGGCGGGGTGGACTACGGCGGACTCGCAGTCCGGGCCGGCGAAGGCGGTGATGGCATCGAGGGATTGCCAGACGGTGATAACCAGGATTTCGATTTGGGCGGCGCTGGGGTTTGTTAAGACTTGGGCGGAAACGTAGCCAGAAATAGCGCGGAGTTCGGGCAAGACGTGTTGCTCGAAGTATTCGAGGTAGGCGGAGGAGAGCTGGGGTGTGGTGCGAGCGGACCAGAGGCGAGTGATCATGTCAGGTGGTGGTGCCGCTGCCGGTCTCGCCGGGCACTTCAGTAGCGTTGGCGTCCGAGGAGGCGGCTGGTTCGTTGCCGACGACCACCGACCATTCGCGGACGTACCAGCGTTGAACGAGGCCGTTGATGACGTAGGGATCGTGGCGTGCGAAATTCTCGGCAGGGTCGGGCTGCTGGCCGCGAAAGACGAGGAGAGCGCCGTCGGCGGGTTCGGCGAGGGCGCCGGCGAGAACCAGTTCGCCGCGGGCGTGGGCATCGCGGGCGAGTTTCAGGTGTTCGTCGCGATAAGGCCCACGACGGTGAGCGAAATCGTCTACGACTTCATAAAAAAGAGCGAAATAGCCCATAGTCTTCTCGGTGCGCTTTGGAACTGTAGCAAAGGTTTCCACCTTGCGGGAGATGCAAAGAGGGGCGCAAGGGTTGGACCCGAGTGTAGCTCATCGTCGGAAGGCAAAAGGGCGGAAAGCAAGAGGGTCGAAAACAAAGGGAAAGCAAAAGCCCCGCGCCTGGGGGGGAGGCGCGGGGCTTTTGTGGGGTTGGGCGCTTTTATTTTTCGCGTTGGAAGGAAAGCGGAAACTCGAAGAGAATGCCGTTGACGGGGACGCGGAGGACCAGTTGGTCGGCATGTTTGTCACGCTCGAACCAGACTGCGCCGGCGACGGAGGCCTTTGCGGCTACGTTGCCTTCGTGGAGAGCGGCGGCGTCATATTGCTGAGCTTCGGCGGTGGCGTACGGGCTGCCATTGAAGCCGGAGCGGGGGTCAATCGCCGGCGAGAAGTAGTTGGGGGCGCTGCCGTTGCGAGTGGACTGGTGGAAGGAGGCATCCACGACGACGGGGCCAGCGGTGGCGGCGGTGTTGTAGATCATGTGCGTGGCGGCGGAAGCCAGACGGTTGGGATCCTGATAGGCCAGTGACTTCACGTGAGGGCGAAGTGTGTCCATGGTGAAGTGTGCCGGAGCGAGATGGACCTCATCGGCGCCGATGTTGGCGACGGCGATGTTGGCGCGAAGCTTCCATCCGGTGTCCTGCAGGGAGACCTGCACGGTCACGCCATTCACGGTAACGGACTCGACGGTGCCGTCTTCGGAAGTGAACTGGTCGCAGCCAGGCGCGCCGGCTTGCCATTGGGCGACGCCACCTTTGACCTCAGCGGATGCGGATGCGGCCGCCGGGCGGCTGGGTGCCTTGGACGGCGCAGCGAGGAACATGCGCGCGACGTACCCGCTCTTGCCGTCGGAGGTGCGGATGGCCACGGTGTAGCCATCGAAGTCTGAGAGTACGGCGACTTCATCGCCGCACGGGACGTTAGCGACAATCTGAAGCGGCAGAGTTTGCGCGGAATCGGCGGTCATCGGCACGGTGGTGATGCCGTGGCAACTGATCCTTGCTACGGTGTTCGATCCCGCGATCGAAGGCAAGGGTATGGCCAGTTGCTGAGCCTGAGAAATGGGTGCGAGAACGACAGTTGCTGCTACTGCGCTAAAGAAGACGAGCCTGCGGGCTGTCTGGTAGTTCGTTTTGTATGCCATGGGTTGTACCGCTCCTCAGTGAGATGGTTCACAACTCAAATGCTAGATTGCCCCACCGCGAGCAGTCTGGCGCTGAGGAGGTACCACGTAAATGGTTCGGACGTACCAGAGGACAGGTTACGGATGGCCCAGAGGCCGGCGAGTGGCAGGTTACGGATTGGGAGGAGGAACCACGAAGTCGTCGCCGGTGCGGAGCAAAAGAAGTTCACGGCGATGTTTCAGCATTTGTAGTTGGCCGGACGCCTGGACAAGCTCGAGCTTTTGTTCGGCGGAAAGCTGCGTGCCGAGTTTTTGCAGTTCGTCGACGCGGGCCTGGAGGCGGGGAATTTCGCGATCGAGGAAGATGGGGCGAATCAGCAGCGTTCTTGCGTGACCTGCGCGGACCTGCAGGCGATTGTTTTCGGTCCAGACCGGCATGATGCCCATGTCGCCTAGCTCAACGCGTATTCCTGCCGGACCGTAGTCTTTCTTGATTACGGAAAACTTGATCACTAGCGAGTCGCGCTGTTCGCCCGCTTTGTCGGGCGTCAATCCTGGCACGTAGTTGCTGGATTGATTGGAGAGGAAATTCCCGAGCGAATAGAGAATGACGGTGTTGCGCTTGTCGTGCGTGAGATAGGTTTCCACCGGCTGGAGCACGTGAGGATGGTGCCCGATGACGGCGGCGGCACCGGCTTCCAGCATGTCGTGAGCGAGATCGACGTCGCCGGGATTGGGAACGGTGGCGTACTCGATGCCCCAATGAATCGAGACAAGCAGAAGATCGCATTCGGCGCGGGCGGATTTGATTTTTTCGAGCACTGCCGGCTGGTCGAGTCCGGGAGCGCCGCCGGAATCGTCCGGGTACGGGAAAAAGGCGACGTGCGGGTCGGAGTCTTTGTCTGGATTGCGGTTGCCGTTGAGCCAGCGAGTCATGCCGAGCCAGCCGACTTTGATGCCGTTCTTTTCGAGAATGACGGGTTTCCAGGCAGCTTCGGCGCTGGCGCCGGCACCGACGAACAGGAGTTCTTGCTCACGGAGATGATCGAGAGTTTCGAAGAAGCCGGCGTGGCCTTGATCGAAAACGTGATTGTTGGCAAAAGAAACGATTTTCACACCATTGAATTTGAGCGATTGGAGCAAGGTGATGGGCGCGTCGAATTGAAAGGGCTTGGAGCCCCGGCTGTGCGCAGGGGCCACGGGTGTTTCAAGATTGACGAAGCCGTAGTCGGCTTGGCGGAAAGCGTCGGCGACTTGAGAGAGAAGAACGTCCCAGCCGCCGTGAACTTCGGGGGTGGGTGGTTTGGAAGCGGCGGCGTCGCTTTGCGACGTCGCGGCTGTGGCGGCTTGTGCGGCGAGTTGGTTCTGGGCGGCTGCTGACTGCGTCACAGCTTGATGCGGAATGATGTCGCCTGCGGCGGCGAAGGTGATGCGCGCAATTTCACGGGGGTAGGTGATCGGCGAGGCGGCGCTGTCTACTGAGGCGCGATGACTCCATCTGTTCGCGGAGACGACGAGAACGGTGAGCGCCAGAAGCACGAGAACGGCGGGGCGCAGAAAGCGTCGCAATGCGCGTGGGTCGAAAGTCATTTGGGTTGGCCCGAGGCTCGGCATCGCTCAAAGTATATATGGCGTGGTGTTTGGGGGCGAAGTACAACGCAAGGAGATGTTATTGATGCGTAGCGGGGATGTTGAGTTGGTTGCCTAGGTAGGGCGCAACAGTGCTGCGCCCCTTCATGGTGGCGGGCTGGATTTTTACGGTGGGGTAACTTGACCGTGGGCGGGGCGTGCGCTAGGGTGTAAGAAGTTTCTTCCCGAAGTGACTTGCAGCGACAGTTAGTTGCGTTGGAAGCGGCGCTGGAGCGCCATTCGCGGTAAGTAAGGGGGAATGCCATCGGCCACCCGGTATCGGCAGGAAAACCCGCCACATGGATGAGACGTACCGTACACATATCCGGAAAAATTGAACCGTTCTTTGGCACGCTGGACGAGAATATCCGCTTGCTGGAGGACGTGCTGCACGTGCGCACGCACTTGAGCGACGAGCGGCTGGCCATCGAAGGCGAGCACGACGCCGTCGAGCAAGCCGTGAAAATCGTGGAGGAGTACAACCACGCGACGCGGCGAGGGCGCACGCTTTCGAGCGAAGAAGTGAAAAGCCTGATTCGCGTGGCCACGGACCAGCCGCAGGAATCGCCGCGAGGAATGTTCGAGCAAGGGCAAGGGCGGACGCGGGCGTTCGGGAAAAAAGTGGTCACGCCGAAGAACGCGAGCCAGCGGCGGTACATGGAAGAGATTGAAAAGCACGACATGATGTTCGGGATCGGGCCGGGCGGGACGGGGAAGACGTATTTGGCGGTGGCGATGGCGGTCAGCGCGCTGCTGACCAAGCAGGTGAACCGCATCATTCTGGCGCGCCCGGCGGTGGAAGCCGGGGAGCGGCTGGGATTTTTGCCGGGCACGCTGCAGCAGAAGATCGATCCGTACATGCGGCCGCTGTACGACGCGCTGTACGACATGCTGGATGCGGACAAGCTGGAGCGTTTTCTGGAGAAGGGAATTATCGAGGTCGCGCCGCTGGCGTTTATGCGCGGGCGGACGCTGAATGATTCGTTCGTGATTCTGGACGAAGCGCAGAACACCACCAGCGAACAGATGAAAATGTTTTTGACGCGGCTGGGGTTTAATTCCAAGGCGGTGATTACCGGCGATACCACGCAGATCGATTTGCCGGCAGGGAAGAAGAGCGGGCTGATCGAGGCGCTGGAAGTGTGCGAAAAGATCGAAGGCATCGGCGTAGTGCAATTCGGCGAAAAAGACGTGGTGCGGCACAACCTGGTGCAGCAAATTATTCGCGCTTATGAGGATTACGACTCGGCGCATCCGCATCGCGGCGGCGGAAATGGCAAAGCCGAAGCGTTCAAGAAAGAAGCGCAACAAGCCGCGGAGCACGAGACGCGGTAAGAATGATCTTGAACCGGCAGAAAAAGATCCGCGTGGCGGTCGGGCCGCTGCAAGCGTTTCTGGAGCGAGTGCAAGCGGAGACGCGCGAGAAGGATGCGGAGCTTACGGTTTGTCTGGTGAGCGATGCGGAGATGGCGCGGCTAAATCAGAAGTTCCGGCGAAAGCGCGGGCCCACGGATGTCTTATCGTTTCCAGCGAAGGAACGGAGAAAAGCGGACTCGGACGGCGCCCGATTTCTGGGGGATATCGCAATCGCGCCGGAGACGGCGCGGCGATACGCGCTGCGGGACGGGCGCAAGCTGAAGGATGAATTGAAGATTCTGATTTTACATGGCGCGCTGCACCTGCTGGGCTACGACCACGAAACCGACCACGGGCAAATGGACCGCATCGAGAAAAAACTGAGACGGCGGCTCGGACTGACGTGATGACCTGGCAATTGGCGTTTTGGGCGAGCGTCGCGGCGATGGCGCTCTCGCTGCCGATTTTTTCCTACCTGACACTGATCTACCGCGAACTGGGGCGCATGACCACGGGGCGCGTCCACGAACACCTGGACATCTTTGAGGCGGAGATCGAGCCGAAGCTACGCATCAAGCGGAAAAGCGGCGGGCGAACGTTCCGGATCCTGGGTCATTTCTGGCTGGCTTTTTTGGTGCTGGAGACGACGCGCGGCGTGGTGTATTTCGTTCCGGGAACGTGGGAATCGTTCGTGGAGTTCTGCGTTTTTCTGACGCTCGAAGTGGTCATCCTGATGCATTTTATCCCGGATATGCTTTTGTACCGGACTACCGGGCGGTGGCTGCTGCCGCTGCTGCCAGTGATTCGCGCGGCGATGCTGCTGGTCTGGCCGGTGCGCATGTTCCTGGAGGGAGCGGAGTCTCTGGCGCGGATTTCCGAGCAGGAACCGGAAAAAACGGAAGAGCAGCGCACGGAAGAGGGAATCGAAGCGCTGGTGGAAGCCGCGGAAGAAGAAGGCATCATCGAACGCGAGCAGGCGGATTTGATCGAGCAGGTGGTGGAGTTCAGCGACAAGCGCGTGCGGGAGGTGATGACGCCTCGGCCGGATATCGTGGCGATCGCGGCGGATGCGACGCTGGAGGAATTGCACGAAAAAGTGGTGCAGACGAAATTTACGAAAATCCCGGTGTACGAGAAGAGCCTCGACGATATTTTCGGCGTCGCGTACGGCCAGGACTTGCTGCACATTGCGGATCAGGATTTGCCGCGCAGGAAGGTGCGCGAGTTTGTGAAGCCGGTGCTGTTTATACCGGAGACCAAGGCGGGTTCGGATTTGCTGCGGGAAATGCGCCAGAAAGGGCAGCCGCTAGCGGTAGTGATCGACGAACACGGCTCGGTGGCGGGGATTGCGACCGTCGAGGATTTGGTGGAAGAGATTGTGGGAGAAAGCGGAAGCGACCGCAGAGCGCCGGCGCCGGATGTGGTGCGCGAAACAGACGGCGGGCTGCTGGTGCGCGGAAGCACGGCGATTGACGAAATCGAGGATCTTTTGGGAGTGCAGTTCGGCGAGAAAACGGACGAGACCGTGACCACCATTGCGGGGCTGCTCAGCCACAACTCCGGCAAGGTGCCGGGGCCGGGAGACCGCATGGATCTGGCAGGACACCGATTCGAAGTGTTGGAAGCCAATCAGCGCAAAGTGCTGCGCGTACGGATTCGCAAGCTACAGGCACAAGCGGCTATGCCCGATCTGTGATACACAGATTCGTGAAATTATTTGAAGAGTAGCGAGTTAGGCGCGAGGAGGTCGTTTCGTGCGCGGAACAATGAGGCTGGCGTGCGTGGTGGTGCTGGCGGCATGGTGCTGCTGCTGGCGAGCGCCTGTGAGCTTGGCGCAGGAGAAACCTGACGCTGCTGTGGACATGAAGTGGGGCGTGAAGATTGCGGTGCGCGACGGCGTGGCGCTCAACGCTACGGTGTTTCTGCCGCGTGCGCAGAAAGAGCCGCTGCCGGTGGTTTTTACGTTTACTCCGTATATCGGCGATTCGTATACCGACAGGGCGGTTTATTTTGCCAAGCACGGATACGTTTATGCGTTGGTCGATGTGCGGGGCCGAGGGAATTCGGCTGGGGAATTCGAACCGTTTGTGAACGAAGGGCGCGACGGATATGACGTTGTGGAGTGGCTGGCCAAGCAAGCGTATTGCAACGGCAAAGTGACCATGTGGGGCGGGTCTTACGCGGGCTTCGATCAGTGGACAGTGTTGAAAGAATTTCCGCCGCACCTGGCGACCATCGTTCCCGCGGCGGCGGCGCATCCGGGAGTGGATTTTCCGTTCCAGTACAATTTGTTTGGGCCGTATGACGAGCAGTGGCTGACATTTACTAGCGGCGTGACGAGCAATGGCTCGCTGTTTGGCAATAGCGAATTCTGGGCCGGCAAAGCGCGCGAGATGTACAACCAGCATCTGGCGTTTCAGGACTACGACAAGCTGGCAGGGAATCCGTCGAAAACGTTTCAGAAGTGGGTGCAACATCCGACGCCGGATGCTTATTACGACGCGATGATTCCTACGCCGGAGGACTACAAGAAAATCAGCGTGCCGATCCTGACGATCACCGGGCACTACGACGGCGATCAGCCGGGCGCATTCGAGTATTACAAGCGGCACATGAAAAATGGCTCGGCCGACGCCAAGGCGAATCATTTTCTGATCATCGGGCCGTGGGATCATCCGGGCACGCGCACGCCCAAGGCGGAGGTCGGCGGTTTGAAATTTGGCGTGGCTAGTTTGCTGGATCTGAACAAGCTGCACCGAGAGTGGTACGACTGGACGATGAAGGGCGGCGCGAAACCTGAGTTTTTGAAAAAACGCGTGGCGTACTACGTTGTGGGGGCGGAGGAGTGGAAATACGCCGATAGCCTGGAGGCGATTTCGAACGCGAAGTTGATGCTTTATCTGGGGTCGAATGGAACGGCTGGCGACATTTTTCATTCGGGCCACATGAAGGAAGTGCGAACGGCGGGCGCGGATGCGGACAAGTGGACGTACGATCCGCTCGACACGAGGCCGGGCGACGCGGAGCCCGACGACGATCCTGCGGGGCTGACGTCGCAACGTGGTGTGCTTAACCTCTTTGGCGAAGGGGCGATCTATCACGGCGATGTGTTCGCGGTACCGACGGAGCTTACCGGCTTTGCGAAGCTGACAGTTTGGCTGAGCATGGATGTCCCCGACACCGATCTTCAGGCGGACCTCTACGAGATCCTGGCAGACGGAGGATCGCTGCAATTGACGAGCGCGGCGATGCGGGCGCGTTACCGCAATTCGTTGCGCGAGCCTTCGCCGGTTCCGGCAGGGAAGACAGAGAAATATGTCTTTGACAATTTCACGTTCTTTTCACGCAGAATCGCCAAGGGGAGCCGCTTGCGGCTGGTGATTCACAGCATCAACTCGATTGGCGCCGAGAAGAACTACAATAGCGGGGGAGTCGTCGCTGCTGAAACCGGCAGAGACGCCAGAATCGCGCACATCACGCTGGTGCATGACGGTGAACATGCGAGCGTGCTGGAGCTGCCGGTAGTCAAGTGAAGGGAATGCGTGAGCACAGATAAAAAAACGGGGAAAGTGCATCGCTCGGGATTTGTTGCCATTGTGGGGCGGCCGAATGCGGGGAAGTCCACGTTGCTGAACCGGTTTGTCGGCCAGAAGGTGGCTATCGTCACGTCGAAACCGCAGACCACACGGAATCGCATTCAGGGAATCGTCACGCGTCCAGACGGGCAGATCGTTTTCATCGACACGCCTGGATTGCACGATGCGGCCTCGGCGCTGGGGCGGCAGATGATGCATGAAGTCGCAGCGGCGGTCGAAGGAATCGACATTCTGCTGCTGATGGTGGACGCGAGCCATACACTGCCCCATTCGGACGAGTTGCTGATTCAGAGAGCGACCCGGTTCGGCGGGAAGACCGTCCTGGTCCTGAACAAGATCGACAAGCTGCCGAAGGCGAAGCTGCTTCCGCTGATGGAAGCGTTCCGGAAGGCGCATGCGTTCGAAGCCATCGTGCCGATTTCCGCGATGAAGGGTGACGGTTGCAAAGAGCTGCTGGCGGAGCTGCTGCAGTTGCTGCCCGAAGGGGAGCCGCACTTTCCCGAAGACCAGGTGACCGACCAGCCGGAACGCTTTCTGGCCGCGGAAATCATTCGCGAAAAAGCCATTCAATTGACGTATCACGAAATTCCTTACGCGCTAAACGTCGCTGTGGAGAAATGGGAAGAGAGTCCTAAGCTGGTGCGCATCGAAGTGACCATGAACGTGGAGCGCGATTCGCAGAAGAAGATTTTGATTGGGCGCAAGGGCGAAATGCTCAAGAAGATTGGAACGCAGGCGCGCAAAGAACTGGAAGAAATGTTCGACCGGAAAGTGTATCTCGGGCTGTTCGTCAAGGTGATGCCGGACTGGCGCGAGAATCCGCAACGCGTCCGCGAGCTGGATTGGCACTCCCAGATGGAAGCGCTCAGCGAATACCAGAAAGCGGTCCCGGAAGAGAACGAGAACTAGTCCGGCGCGGCGATGCCCAGCGACTTCATTTTGCGGTAGAGGTGGCTGCGCTCGAGGCCCAGCGCGGAAGCGGTCTGCGTCATGTTCCAACGGTGCTCTTGTAGCTTCCGCAATATAAACTCGCGCTCGTATGCGCTGCGCGCCTCATGCAGCGTGGAATACGGGTGCTGCGGCGCTTCCGCGACCCCGCGAAAAAGCTCCGGCGGCAAATGATGCGGCTCGATGCGCGCCTGCGGGCAGATAATCACCAGGCGCTCGACGAGATTGCGCAGTTCGCGCACATTGCCCGGCCAGGGATACCGCAGCAAAACGTCGGTTGCGGTTTCGCTGAGTTCCCTAGGCTTTTTCCCGTAAGCCGCGCTGTATTCGCTGAGAAAGTGGCGGGCCAGAATGGGAATGTCCTGGAGTCGCTCGCGCAGGGGCGGTACGAGGAAGGGAATCACGTTTAGCCGGTAAAAAAGATCCTGGCGAAATGCCCCGCGTGCAATTTCCTGTTCGAGATTCTTGTTGGTGGCGGCAATCACACGAACGTCGACGTTGATAGTCTGGTTCGAACCCACCGGCTCGATGCGCTGCTCTTCGAGCGCGCGCAGCACCTTCGATTGCGTACGAAGACTCATGTCTCCGATTTCGTCCAGAAAAAGCGTGCCGCCATCGGCTTTCTGAAATTTTCCTGCCTTGTCGTCCGTAGCGCCGGTGAAGCTGCCCTTGATGTGGCCGAAAAGCTCGGACTCGATGAGTTCCTCGGGAATGGCCGCGCAGTTCACTTCGACAAAGGGCCCTTTGCTGCGCAGGCTGGCCGCATGCAAGGCGCGAGCGACGAGTTCCTTCCCGGTGCCGCTCTCGCCATAAATCAAGACGCGCCCATTGGTCGGGGCGGTCACCGCGATCTGTTGCCGCAGCGCCTTCATCGGCACGCTGTCGCCGAGCACCTGGTGGCGCGCCCCCAACTCGCTGCGCAGCCGATAGTTTTCTTCCTCGAGGCGCCGCTGCTGCAACGCATTGCGCACCAGCACGATAATTTTCTCGAGGGACAACGGCTTCTCAATGAAGTCAAAAGCTCCCAGCTTGGTAGCGCGCACCGCCGTTTCAATCGTTCCGTGCCCGGAAATCATGATGACCGCCGGCGGTCGCGGGAACGCCTGCAAGCGCCCCAGCGCTTCCAGGCCATCCATTCCGGGAAGCCATACATCGAGAAGAATCACTTCCACGTCGCCGGAAGCGGCGCGCTCCAGCGCTTCTTCGGCTGAACCGACCGCTTCCACGAAATACCCTTCTTCGTGAAGGATAGCGGCGAGAGATTCGCGGATTCCCGCTTCGTCGTCCACAATCAGGAGATAAGGTTTTTGCGTCATCGGGTGATCTATCGTGCGGCTTCACTTCCATTTTGTTCAATGACGGAAGCGGCCGTCAAATCGGCGGCGGGCAGTTCGATGCGGAAGCGCGAGCCCACGGGAAAATTGTCTTCGACGTGGATGCTGCCGCCGTGTTCCGCGACGATGCGTGCAGCGATGGCCAAGCCGAGCCCGGTGCCGCGATCCTTCGTAGAAAATTGCGGAAGGAACAGCTTGTCTTTGTCCTCGGGCGAAATTCCGTGGCCGGTGTCCGCGACGCTGATCTCGACGCAGTCCGATTCCGGCCGCACACGAGTCGCTACGAGAATCTCGCGCAAGGGCGAATCTTCCAGAGCCTCAGCGGCGTTGTCGATCAGGTTGACGACCACGCTGCGCAGTAATGGAGCATCCGCGCGAATCGCCGGCAGCGCCTCAGCGAGATTCGATTTCACCACGATGCCGTCAAGCCGGCCCGCGAACACCTCCAGCGCTTCCTGCACAATCGTGTTCGCGCCGATCGGGCTGAGCCTCGCGGTCGGGAAGCGCACGAATTGCGAAAACTCATTCACCAGCCCCGCCAGCGTGGCCACTTCACGCTCGATCAATCGCGAGCATTCCTGCGTCAAGCTGGTCAACTCAGGATCGCTCGCCGCTACCGTTCCCGAACGCTCCCGCCGGTCCAGAAAGCGCGACAGCCGCTGTGACGAAAGCTGGATCGGCGTCAGCGGATTCTTGATCTCATGCGCGATTCGCCGCGCCACTTCCTGCCAAGCCTCGGATTTCTGCGCCCGCAGCAATTCCGTCAAATCGTCCAGCACCAGAACGTATCCCGCATTGGCCCGCCGCGGCCCCAGCGAACTGACGGTCACCGCCAGGTGCAACATGCTGCCGGCCACAACCGTCTCGAGCTCACGCGACACCACGCCCATGCGCAGCGACCGGCGCATCAGCTCCTGCACCACCCGGCTCGCCTCGCTGCCGAGCAGATTCTCCAGCGTAAGCGCTTCCAGTTGCGCTCCGCCCAAAATCCGCGCCACCGCCGAATTCGTGCGCAGGATCGCGCCAGACGCATCCAGCGAAAGCACCGCCGTCGGAATGCTCTCCAGCACCGTCTCCATTAACTGCCGCCGCCGCTCCAGTTCTTGCACCGCCTGCTGCAGGTTGCGCGTGAACTGATCGATCTGCGAACGGCTATCGCGCAACTGTGTGGTCATCGAATTAAACGAGCGCACCAGAACACCCAGTTCGTCCTGAGCCTGTTCCGGAACCTGATACTCGAAATTGCCCGCGGAAACTTCCCGCGTGCCTTCCGCCAGCGCCTGGATCGGCACGGTCACTTGCTTGGCCAGGAACAGCGCCACCCACATCACCGCGGAGAGCGCCAGCACCGTGAAGAAAAGCAGGATCAACAGCATCTGCCGCTTCAGCGCGCGCAGGTTCTGTTTTTGTGCGTAATATTCCTGGGTTTGCGATTGGATGGCGCTGACTCTGCTGTAGAAGTCCGGGCTGGTGCGGAATCCCGCAACCAGAGCATCGGAACCCCCGGCGCCGCGATCTCCCAGCGGCACCTTCGCCGCCAGATATATTTTCCCCCCGGCAGACCACGCTTCCAGACCGCTCGCCAGCACGCGTTCCTGCCTTCCGAGCACGCCAGGCAACGCGCACACCGGCGCAGAGCGATCCTCCGGCGCATTCTCGCAAATCACTCCGCCGCGAATCGCCTTGCCGCTCTTGTCGACGATCCACGCCGCGTCCGCTCCTGAAGAAAGCGCGTGCTGCAGGAATTGTTCGACCGGCAGCGCCACAAACGGCGCAGCCTGCAACGCTAGCGTGTGCAACCGCGGAAGCTGTGAGCGCCCCAGATCGTTCAGCAGCAACTGTGTCTGCTCCGATGCAATCTCCAGAGGCCGCGGAAACCATCGCCCCAGCGTCCGGTTCAACAGCGAATAGCTCACGAAGAACATGAACAGCACCGGCAGCAGCGAAATAGCCATCGCCCCCAAAACCATCTTCGACTTGAACCGCGCACCCAGATGATCTTTGCTGCTTTCCGCCCACAGGCGCAGCAGCGTCCGCGTCAGAATCAGTCCAAACACTAGAAACGCAGCGGTGATGAACGCGGACACCGCGTACAGCGTCAGCGCATCCCGCCAGTTTTGCGGCTCGAATGGTACGTTCAGCGATCCAAAGGTGAAAACGGCGGCGAAGAGCAGCGAGAGACATATCCCGCCAATGGCCAGCCGCAGGCGCGGTTTCGCGTCCGGCCGGCTCATGGCCGCTTCACGCCGCGCCGAGAATGGGCATTTTTCGTCAGGTACGCCAATCCGTATGAAATGCTAACCGCATCTATACGCTCGCAACCCTGTTCGCAAGATAACCACCGCGCCAGACCAAGTCAAGAAACCCTCCCGTACCCGGCGTCCCGCCCCTGTTCCATCGTACAGGTGTTAGCCATTTCAGAACGGTGCGCGAAATTCTGCCGTAACCTTACCTTGGCTTTTGCTAAGGTGAGTTTGGGTGTTTTTCGGCAGGAGTGCTGCGGATGTCCGTCCGTTTGGGCGAGATACTAATCAAGGAAAGCCTGATCACTCAGGACCAGCTCCAGAAGGCCTTGGAGTTCCAGCGCGCCAATGGTGGCAAGCTGGGGAGCTGCCTGACGAAGATGGGCTTCATTACGGATGATGACATCACGGGTGTGCTTTCCCGCCAGTACGGCGTCCCCTCGATCAATTTGAAGTATTACGAGATCGATCCGACGGTGATCAAGCTGATTCCTCAAGACACCGCCTTGCGCTACCAGGTTATCCCCCTCTCCCGCGTGGGTTCCGTACTCACCATCGCCATGACGGACCCGACCAACGTCTTCGCCATGGACGACATCAAGTTCATGACCGGCTTCAACGTCGAGCCGGTGGTGGCCTCGGAGTCCGCCATCGCCGAGGCCATCTCCCGTTTCTACGGCTCCTCCGGAAACAATCAGGAAGAACTCAGCAACCTAATGAAGGACCTGGTCGACGAAGACCAGGAACTCGAGCTTGCCGCCGAAGAGTCCGAGATCGACGCGGCATCGCTCGAAAAGGCCGCCGAAGAAGCTCCCATCATCAAGCTCGTGAACCTCATCCTCACGGATTCCGTCAAGCGCGGCGCCAGCGACATTCACGTCGAGCCTTACGAACTGGAGTTGCGCGTCCGTTTCCGCGTGGACGGCCAGTTGCACACCGTCATGACCCCGCCCTTGCGCCTGAAAGACGCCATCACCAGCCGCATGAAGATCATGGCCAAGCTGGACATCGCCGAAAAGCGCTTGCCGCAGGACGGCCGCATCATGATCAAGTACAAGGCCGACGGTAAGAAGAAAGAGCTGGACTTCCGTGTTTCCACCGTGCCGACCCTCTACGGCGAAAAAATTGTTCTCCGCTTGCTCGACAAGGAAAACCTGCGCCTGGACATGACCAAGCTGGGCTTCGAGCAGGAATCCTTGAAAAAGTTCGAGCGCAACATTCTCAAGCCTTACGGCATGGTTCTCGTCACTGGCCCTACCGGTTCGGGCAAAACCAATACCCTGTATTCCTCGGTCGCCCGCCTCAACCAGGTCGACACCAACATCATGACCGCCGAAGACCCCGTCGAGTTTCAGTTGGCCGGCATCAACCAGGTGCAGATGAAAGAGCAGATCGGCCTCAACTTCGCCGCCGCGCTCCGCGCCTTTTTGCGCCAGGACCCCAACATCATTCTGGTCGGCGAGATTCGCGACTTTGAAACCGCGGAAATCGCCGTAAAAGCCGCTTTAACCGGCCACATGGTGCTTTCCACTCTGCACACCAACGATGCCCCTTCCACCATCAGCCGCCTCATGAACATGGGCATCGAACCTTTTCTTGTGGCTACTTCCGTGAACTTGATCTGCGCGCAGCGCCTGGTTCGCCGCGTCTGCGTCAATTGCAAGGAAGAGCTGGAAGTCCCGGAGCAAGCTTTGATTGACGCCGGTTATACCCCCGAGGAAGCTAAAGTCACCAAGATTTATCATGGCAAAGGCTGCACCACCTGCAACAAGGGTGGCTACAAAGGACGTACTGGTCTCTATGAAGTCATGGAGATCAATGATGAGCTGCGCGAACTGATTCTTGTCGGTGCCTCTGCTCTCGAGCTGAAAAAGAAGGCTATCGAGCAGGGCATGATTACTCTGCGGCGAAGCGGCCTGGTCAAAGTGGCCTTGGGCCAGACCACCATGGAAGAAGTTTTGCGTGAAACGGTTCTATAACGGAGAAGGTGCGCAATGGCTGGAATCACACTGAGCGAGTTGCTCAAGAAAATGATTGAGATGGGAGGCAGCGACCTCCATATTGCCACCAACAGTGCGCCCCGCGTCCGCGTCCACGGCCGTTTGCGCGCTCTGGACATGCCGCCTCTTACCGCCGCAGATACCAAGTCGCTAGCCTACAGCGTTTTGACCGACGCACAGAAACACCGCTTCGAGGAAAACCTCGAGCTCGACTTCTCCTTCGGCTTGAAGAACCTCGCGCGCTTCCGCGGCAACGTCTTCAACCAGCGCGGCGCCGTCGGTGCCGTCTTCCGTACCATTCCCTGGGAAATCAAAGGCTTCGACGCTCTCGGTTTGCCCGCCGTGGTTCGCGGACTCTGTGACAAACCCCGCGGCCTGGTGCTCGTCACCGGACCCACGGGTTCCGGCAAGTCCACTACTCTCGCCGCCATGCTCGACAAGATCAACAGCGAGCGCGACGAGCACATGATCACCATCGAAGACCCCATCGAGTTCCTCCACAACCACAAGAAGTGCCTCGTCAATCAGCGCGAAGTCCACGCCGATACGCATTCCTTTGCCAACTCCTTGCGCGCCGCTCTTCGTGAAGATCCAGACGTCGTTCTTATCGGTGAGATGCGCGACCTCGAGACCATCGAATCCGCTCTGCGTATCGCTGAGACCGGCCACTTGACCTTCGCCACTCTGCACACCAACTCCGCCGTCTCCACCATCAACCGCATCATCGACGTTTTCCCTTCCCACCAGCAGCCGCAAATTCGCGCCCAGCTCTCCATGGTCATTGAAGGCATTCTGTGTCAGGCGCTCTTGCCTCGCGCCGATGGCCGCGGCCGCGTCATGATCATGGAAGTGCTCATCCCCACTCCGGCCATCCGCAATTTGGTTCGCGAAGACAAGATTCACCAGATCTATTCGGCCATGCAAACCGGTACCGGCCAAACCGGGATGCAGACGTTTAACCAGGGTTTGGCCAGTGCTTATATGGCCAAGCTCATTACCCTGGACATGGCTCTCACGCGCTCTTCGAACGCCGACGAGCTCCAGGACATGATCAACCGGGGAGTAGCGACGCCCACCGGCGGCGCAAAAACACCAGTTTCCAGCAAGCGATAGCTTTTCCGGACGCTGAACCAGCGCCCGCGCAGCGATGATTTTGAGTGATTCGAGGAGGATACAACATGCCGGACTACAAGTATCGCGGAACCAATCGCTCCGGTGCCAGTGTCAGTGGCGTGGCGACCGCCGCCAACAAGACCGAGCTGGCCAGTCTTCTGAAGCGCCAGCAGATCACGCCCACGAAGATGAGCGAGAAGGGCAAGGAATTCAACATTCCGACCTTCGGCAGCGGTGTCGATTCCAAGGAGCTGGCCATCTTCACCCGCCAGTTCTCCGTGATGATCGACGCAGGGCTGCCGCTGGTGCAATGCCTGGAGATTCTTGCCAGCCAGCAGGAAAACAAGACCTTCCAGAAGGTCCTCACCGCCACGCGTGCCCAGGTGGAAGGTGGCTCCACTCTTTCCACAGCCATGCGCAGTTCACCCAAGGTCTTTGACCCGCTCTACACCAACATGGTCGAGGCCGGCGAGACTGGCGGTATTCTTGATACCATTCTCCAGCGCCTCTCCACTTACATCGAAAAAAACGTCAAGCTCCAGCGCGCGGTCAAGTCCGCTTTGGTCTATCCTGTCGGCGTTTTGACGGTTGCAGGTGGCGTCATCACCCTGCTGCTGTGGAAAGTCGTTCCGATCTTCGCCACGCTGTTCGCGGGCTTGGGCGCGGACCTGCCGTTGCCGACCAAAATCGTCGTGGGTTTGAGCAATTTTGTTGGCAGCATCTTTGGTTTCCTGATCGTTGTGGCCTTGGTAGCCGCGCTCGTCGGGCTCAAGGTGTGGTACGGGACGCCGACTGGACGCTACGCCATCGATGCCACTGTGCTAAAGCTCCCGGTGCTGGGCATCCTCATGAGAAAGATTGCCGTCGCCCGTTTCACGCGGACGCTCGGAACACTCATCTCCAGCGGCGTGCCCATTCTTGAAGGCCTGGACATCACCGCAAGAACCGCCGGCAATGCCGTCGTCGAACGCGCTCTCTTCAAGGTCCGCAAGGCCCTCGAGGAAGGTAAGTCGTTGACGGAGCCCTTGAAGGAAACGGCAGTCTTTCCGGGTATGGTCACGCAGATGATTGCCGTCGGCGAGCAAACCGGCGCTATGGACGCCATGCTCCAGAAAATTGCCGACTTTTACGAAGAGGAAGTGGACGCGGCCGTGAAGGATTTGCTGACCGCTCTTGAACCTATCATGATCGTTTTCTTGGGCGTGGTCGTTGGCGGCGTGGTGATCTCCATGTACTTGCCGCTGTTCTCGCTGATCGGCAAATTGGCCGGAGCTCACTAGCCGGTCGAGTTCACGCACGGATTCGACGGAGCGGGCAGCGGCTCTCCCTGCCCGCTTCGTACCCGCCTAAACTTGGAAGTGCTCGAAACCTGGGGCAAAGCGTACGGGCGAACGATGGCACAGACTTCAACGAATCGAGAGTGGCTGGATTGGCTGACGCGTGTGCGTCTGCTCGCCATCACGCTGATCCTCGCCGTTGGCGTGGTTTGGCCGCAGTCTCTCCTCGTCACCGGGAATAGTCGCGCTTTTCTCCCGCTGGTCGTCTTTTGGATCACCCTCGGCATCCTCGATCTTATTCTTCTCCGCTGGGTTCCCAATGCCCGCTGGCACGGCGCTCTCCAGGTCGGCTGGGACCTCGTCATGGTTTCCCTGCTCGTCTATGCCACCGGCCTCCACGAAAGCAACTTCATCTCGCTCTACCTTCTGGTCATGATCGTCGCCAGTATCCTTTTCTCACGCGGGATTTCCTTTGCTGTCGCCGGAGTCTCCGCCGCGCTTCTCGGCAGCATGACCGCCATGGCCTATTCCGGCGCCATCCCTCGCCCCTATGCCAGCCTGCCCACTCCCGAGAGCCTGCGCATCTGGTTTCTCAGCAACCTCTTCGGCTTCTTCGCCGTCACTTATTTGGCCGGCCTCCTCGCTCAGTCCCTCCGCCGCAAGGGCCTCGAACTCGAGGAAAAGCGCGAGGAACTCCTGGACCTCCAGGACTTTACGGAAGACATCATACATTCCATGCGTGGCGGCCTGATTACCACCGATCTCGCGGGGCGCATTCTGCTGCTCAACCGCACCGGCGAAGAGATTCTGGGTTGCCGCTTCGCGGATGTGCGCGGCCGCAAGCTGCAGGAAATCAATGAAGAGTTTTGGATTCCCGGTTCTCATGAAGGCGCCAGCAAGCCCTCCATCCGCAAGGAGATCGATTTCCGCACCACTACCGGCGAGACCCGCTACATCGGCATTAGCATTTCGCCCTTGCGTTCCAGGGATACCCAACGCAGCGGCTTCGTCTTCAACTTTCAGGATCTCACCGAACTCCACCGCCTTGAGCAGGAAGTCGCCACCAAAGAGCGCATGGCCGCCCTCGGCAGGCTCTCCGCAGCCATCGCCCACGAAATTCGCCAGCCGCTCACCGCCATGGCCGGCGCCGTCAAGGAGTTGGCGCGCCTCGTGCCCCTCCAGGAAGACGAGAAGCATCTCGTCGGTATCGTCAGCCGCGAGTCCGAGCGCCTCAACCACATCATCACCGACTTCCTCAATTATTCGCGCGAAAAGTCCTACGAGTTCAAGGAAGCCGACGTCCGGGAACTGCTTGATGAAACTCTCGTCCTCATGGAAAAGAAACCCGAGATCGGCACGAACTACCACATCGTCCGCTCCTACAATGGCCAGGTTGCCCGCGCTCGCGTGGACGCCGACAAGATCCGCCAAGTCTTCTGGAATCTCTGCGACAACGCTCTTCGCGCCATGCCGCAAGGCGGCACTCTAACCGTCCGCCTCGAAGAGCGCCCTTTTTGGTTGCGCATCGCCTTCCGCGATACCGGCATTGGCCTGGATCTCAAGCAGAAAGCCAAAATCTTCGAGCCCCTGCAGTCCGGTTTTGAAGGCGGCACTGGCCTCGGTCTCTCCATCGTGTATCAAATCGTTCAGGCGCATTCCGGGAAAATTAGCGTGGTCTCCGAAAAAGATCACGGCGCTGAGTTCATCATTGAGCTTCCCAGGGTGGCGTGAGGGCATATGCAAGGCACCAAAACCGCAGCCAAAGAGACCAGCAGGGAAATGCCCAACATCCTCGTCGTCGACGACGAGAAATCCATCTGCGAGCTTCTCGAGATCACCTTCCGCAAGGAGGGCTATCGCGTCGAAATCGCTCACAGCGTCGATGCCGCCAAGCGCAAGCTGGAATCGCAAATCTTTGACATCGTGATTTCCGACGTGCGCATGCCCGGCGCCAGCGGCGTCGATCTTCTCCGCTTCACCAAGGAAATCTCCCCGGGTTCTTTTTTCCTGCTCATCACCGGCGTGCCCACCATCGAGACCGCCATCGCCGCCATCAACACCGGCGCCGACCGCTACGTCATTAAGGACCACGAACTCGTCGACCAGCTTCGCCGCGCCGTTCACGAAGTTTCCGAAAGCCTCAAATGGAAAAAGGAAGCCGGTTATCTTCGCCGCGAACTCCGCCGCCTCACCGGCCTTGATAACATCATCGGCCAGAGCGCCAAGATGCGCTCCCTTTTCGATTTAATCCAAACCATCGCTCCTCAGACCAGCCGCGTCCTCATCACCGGCGAAAGCGGCACCGGTAAGGAACTCGTTGCCCGCGCCATTCACGAAAACAGCGCGCGCTCCCAGGCTCCTTTCATCACCATCAATTGCGGCGCTTTTCCTGAGACCCTTCTCGAGTCCGAGCTCTTCGGTTACATGAAAGGCGCTTTCACCGGGGCCAACGAAAATCGCCAGGGCCTCTTCCAGGCTGCCCACTGCGGCACTCTCTTTATGGACGAAATCGGCAACATGAGCTTGACCATGCAGGTCAAGCTCTATCGCGTCCTGCAAGAAGGAAAGGTCCGCCCCCTCGGCAGCAACGAAGAGATTGACGTCGATGTCCGGGTCATCGCCGCCACCAACAAAAATTTCGAAAAGGAAATTGCCGAAGGCCGTTTCCGCGAGGATCTTTACTATCGCCTCAGCGTCATCCCAGTCCAACTGCCTCCGCTGCGCGAACGCCGCGAAGACATTCCTCTGCTCGCACGCCATTTTCTGGAGCGCTTTCGCACCGTCATGGAGAAGCCCATCGCTGGAATCTCCCCGGAAGCCATGCGTCATCTGGAATCCTACGAATGGCCCGGCAACGTCCGCGAACTCGAAAACACCATGGAGCGCGCCGTTGCTCTCGAAACCGGCACCGAGATCTCCCTCCAGGTTCTTCCAGACAGGGTCGCCGGCTATGCTTCCTCTCCCGTCCTCGCTTCCAGTTTCTCTCCCAACATCCCCTTCCCCGTCGAGGGCGTCGACTTCGAGAGGGAACTGGCCGGCGCCGAGCGCCGCTACCTCCTGTGTGCATTGGAAAAGTCCGGCGGCGTGCGCACCAGAGCCGCTGAGCTTCTCAAAATCACCTACCGCTCCTTCCGGCACTACGCGAAAAAGCACAATCTCTAGAAGCTCGACCGTCTGTCGGCCCGGGCCGAGGCCTTTCCAGCCAGCCATATTTTGTTACTCGTACCGTGACCTTTTTTGTCGACGTAAACCGTCCGCACGCTCTGCCGTGCGCTTTGGCCGCACCCTAAGCTCCGTCAGCGAAATTAAGTGTCCTGTTATCAATAAGTTGAAAATACCGTAACCCCTCTTCAATCCGGGCCCCAATAGGCCCCGTGATTGCCCATAGGGTGTCGTGCTCTGGCACTAGATACTATGATTCCTCAAGGAGATAGCATGAAGAAGCAGCAAAAGGGTTTCTCTCTTATCGAGTTGCTGATCGTCGTCGCGATTATTCTGATTATCGCGGCTATCGCCATCCCGAACCTCCTCCGTTCGAAAATGGCGGCCAATGAAGCTTCCGCGGTTGGTTCGCTCCGTTCCATCAACACCGCCGAGGTCACCTATTCATCGACCTATCCAACGGTTGGATTTGGCACGCTGGTGCAACTGTCCTACGGCGGCGCTTGCGCGACGGCGTCTTCCGCGAACGCTTGCTTGATTGACGACACGTTGGCGGCGGGCACCAAGAGCGGGTTCAAGTTTGCTGCGTCGAACCTGACTGGCACCCCGGTTTCCACCTACAGCGTCAACGCCGATGCAATCACTCCCGGTTCGTCCGGCGCCCGTGCCTTTTTCACGAATCAGACCGGGGTTATTCACGTCAGCCCGACGGCGGGCGGTGCCACACCGGCAACGGCCACAGATCCAGCGCTGCAGTAAACTTTCATCTTGGCCGGCCCTCCGGCTGGGAGTTCCCAAGGCACGGGATTTCGATCCCGTGCCTTGGCTTTTTTGCGAGGTCCGTGCGCCAAGCACTACCGGCTTCCCGATTTGGCGCCCCAGTCCTTGTTTGACACGGCCAGTTTTCGTCTCCTCCGGAACGACAAAAAACGTCGATTTGCTCCCGTTTTCCGGCCCGATCGCCTCCCCTGTCCTCCCCTCCCAGAGCTAAGTGCCCTATTTTCAATCCTCAGCAAAATGTGTCGCTGTCCCTGGACTACCCCCAAAAGGTCCGAAACGTGCCTATTTCACTGCGTGTGCTCTGGCACTATTCGATTCCTCCAAGGAGATAGCATGAAGAAGCAGCAAAAGGGTTTCTCTCTTATCGAGTTGCTGATCGTCGTCGCGATCATTCTGATTATCGCGGCGATCGCCATTCCGAACCTCCTCCGTTCGAAAATGGCCGCCAATGAAGCTTCGGCAGTGGGTTCTTTGCGGTCGATTAACACCGCTGAAGTGACCTACGCGTCGACCTATCCGACGGTTGGATTTGGCACGCTGGTGCAACTGTCCTACGGCGGCGCTTGCGCGACGGCATCTTCCGCGAACGCTTGCTTGATTGACGACACGTTGGCAGCCGGCACCAAGAGCGGCTTCAAGTTTGCGGCGTCGAACCTCACCGGCACGCCGGTTTCGACCTATAGCGTGAATGCCGATCCGATCACTCCCGGTTCGTCCGGCGCCCGTGCCTTTTTCACGGATCAGACCGGGGTTATTCACGTCAGCCCGACGGCGGGCGGTGCCACACCGGCAACGGCCACAGATCCAGCGCTGCAGTAAACTTTCATTTTGGCCGGCCCTCCGGCTGGGAGTTCCCAAGGCACGGGATTTCGGTCCTGTGCTTTGGCTTTTTGGTGGCATTACGGAGTCTACGTACACGGCCGCAAGTGTCTCTCGGCCACGATTTGTCCACTAGACTCAGGCTCCTGACACTTTATGTCAGCTTTTCGGCGAGCTCGCAAAGGCACCGTTCATTTGCTCCCATAAGATGTTCAATCTAATATGCTTAGACGTATCGAGGTTAGCGTGTTTGGCACCATGCGTGCTACTTCAATAGCCTGACTCTTGCTCGGCGTACGTTCGACCATTCTTTTTACCGGGACCCCGAGAACGCTTATGCAAAACCGAAAACAGGCTGGCTTCTCCCTAATCGAGCTCCTCATCGTTGTCGCCGTCATCTTGATTATTGCCGCGATCGCTATTCCGAATTACCTTCGCGCCAAAGGCCAAGCCAACGAAGCCTCCGTCGTTCAGAGCCTGCGTATCATCCAAACCTCGGAAACGGCCTACGCCATTAACTTTCCCACGGTCGGTTATTCCGCCGCCCTTTCCAATCTCGGCGATGGTGGCGCAAGTCCGTGCACCCCATCGCCCGCAGCAGCCTGCCTGATCGATTCTTTGCTGGCCACCGGCGTCAAGGACGGCTATACCATCACCTTCAACGGCGATGGCGGAACGCCTTCTTTCAACTACACGCTCAACGCCGATCCCTTCAACCGCGGCACCACCGGCACGCGCAGCTTCTATAGCGACTATCCGGGTGTAATTCGATACAACCAGACCGCTGCCGCTGGCCCGGGCGACCCGGCACTCCAGTAGCCCGGCACCAGTAGAGCTAATTGTCCCGTTCCACCGCACGCGACGCTGCTACTATGTTTCCATGTTTGGCAGAAACGCTTTGCTGCTTGCTCTTTGCCTGACCGTCGCTTTCAGCTCCCCTTCGCCTACTGCTCCCGCCATCGTTAAAGCGGAAGCCAGGTATCGCGCCGCTTCCACCTTGCAGGCCACCTTCCTCGAACGTTACCTGGAAAACGGCCGCGTTGTTCGTGCCGAAGCAGGCGTCGCCTATTTTCGCAAGCCCGGCCGCATGCGCTGGGATTACCAGTCGCCCGAAAAGAGCCAGTTCGTAGTGGATGGCAAGACTGCTTGGTTTTATGTCCCCAGCGACAAAACCGTAGCCCGCGTTCCTGCCAAGAAGAGCGAGGACTGGCGCACGCCTTTGGCACTGCTTGCCGGCGAATTGAAGTTCTCCAGAGTGTGCTCCAAAATGGCGAACGCACCAAGCGAGCGCCCCGTAAATGCCGGAGACGAAGTTTTCACCTGCATCCTGCGGGAACCCAGCTCCACAACAACCCAGGGCCAAAGCGCCGTTGGGTCCGGCAAGGCGCCGCCCGCGCTCATCGAAATCTCCCCGCAATCCGGCGAACTGGCCGGGATCGTCGTCACCGATCCTGGCGGCACCTCCATCGAATTCCAGTTCCGCAACTGGCAATTCAATCCGGCGCTCCCCGAGGCGCTTTTTCGCTTCGCGCCGCCTCCGGGCACGGCCATCGTCAATGGCGAATTGCCCGGCCGGGAAAACGCCGTAAATCCTTAGCTTCCAAGCAGAAGCCCCATCCTCCCCCCCCGCTTGGACCACCCCTGTTTCCTCCCAGTAACGGCCAACCATCGTCCGCCAACCCGCATATTACTCACTTGAGGTAAACTGAAGACCTATGGGGGAGTTTGTTTGCCGCGTCGCCGATGCTAACGGTCGTGTCTTTTCTCACGTCGAAGCAGCCGGCACTTTGGACGAAGCTCGCCAGAAGATGGCGGACCGGGGCTTGTACGTCTATTCCGTCGAAGCGCGCTCCAGCCTCATCGCCGGCTTTGGTCGCCGCTCCGAGCGCAAAATAGGCGGTTCTGAATTCCTCATTCTCAACCAGCAGTTCAACACCCTCATCAAAGCCGGCTTGCCCATCCTCCGCGCCCTCGATCTCCTCGCCACCCGCGCCGCTGCTCCCAAGCTGCGTCCCATCGTCGCGCAGATCCGCGATCGCGTTCGCGAAGGCAAGTCCCTCTCTGAAGCCGTCGAGGAAGCCGGTGTTTTCTCCAAGGTTTATTCCACCGCCATTCTCGCCGGAGAAAAAAGCGGCAACCTTTCCGGCGTCCTGGACTACTACATCACCTATCAGCGCGTCAGCACCGGCGTACGCAAGAAAATCGTCGCCACTCTCGTCTATCCCGCGCTCTTGATTAGCGTCGCCGCCATCATCGTCACCTATCTCGTCACCGCCGTCATTCCCAAGTTTGCTCTCCTCTATCGCGATCTCAACGTCGATCTCCCCACTCCCACAAAAATCCTCATCCTCATCACCGTCGATTATCGCTATTACATTCTCGGCCTTATCGCCTCCTTCTTTGTCGCCGTCATCTTCGTCTACTTCTGGTCCCGCAGTGAAGAAGGTGGCGCCGCCTTTGACCGCTTGAAATTCAAGACTCCCCTCATCGGCGATACTCTTCTCAAATTTCAGGTCGCGCAATTCTCCCGCACCCTCGCCACCCTGCTCACCGGTGGAACCCCGCTCGTCTCCGCTCTCTCCACCGCTTCCGACGCCATCACCAGCAAGCTCGTCAGAGCGACCGTAACTACCGCCACCCAGAGTGTCCGCGAAGGCGAATCCTTGCACTCCGCCCTCGCTTCCCGCGGTGTCATGCCGGAGCTCGCTCTGGACATGATCGAAGTCGGCGAATCTTCCGGCGCTCTCGCTCCCATGCTCACCAGCGTGGCCGAATTCTACGAAGAAGAAGTGAACCTCCGGCTTACCGCCATGGTCGCGTTGATTGAACCCATCATTCTCGTATTCATGGGCTTGTTAATCGCCTTTATCTTAATTTCCCTTTACCTGCCCATCTTCTCGTTTGCAGGAGCTGCCTCAAAGTAGGGACCTATGGCTACCACCGAACATCTTCCACCTCCTCACCCGCTCCCTGGCGGAGGCGACGACCAGCACGAGCGCGATCACGCTCGCAAGCTCGCCGAACGCTACCGCCTCAATTTCATCGATCTCCGCGAACAGCGCATCGACCCCGAATTGTTTCGCACCATCCCCGCCGACCTCATGTTTCGCTACAACTTTGTCCCTCTTGAAGTTCAGGACAACCTCCTCTCCATCGCCGTAGCCGACCCCAGCGTGCAGATGAGCGACGAACTTCCGCTCCTCCTTGGCAAAAAACTTCTAATTCGCGTGGCGACCGCCCGCCAGATCGGCGACCTCCTCAAGCGCACCGAGCAATCCCAGCGCGTCCTCGAGCAAGCCACCGAAGCCTTCACTCTCCAGGTCTCCAAGGACGACGAAGAAAGCGACGAAACCATCTCCGGCGATCGCCTCACCCGCGATACCACCGCCAGTCCCGTCGTTCGTCTCGTCGAAACCGTCATCTTCACCGCTCTCGAACGCCGCGCCTCCGATATTCACATCGAAGCCCGCGATAATGAAGTCGCCGTCAAGTACCGCATCGATGGCGTCCTCCAGCACGCCATGCAGCCCATCGCCAAGGAATGGCATTCCACCGTTCTCTCCCGCATCAAAGTCCTCAGCGATCTCGATATCGCCGAGCGCCGCGTTCCCCAGGACGGCCGCTTCCGCGTCAAATACAAAGGCCGCTTCATCGATCTGCGCGTCTCCATCATGCCCGCCAGCCACGGCGAAGACGCGGTCCTTCGCGTTCTCGACAAGGAAACGCTCTCCGAAAAATTCCAGAGCCTCAGTCTCGACGTTGTCGGCTTCTCCCAGGACGAAATGCGCCGTTTCCGCCGCTACATCCGCGAGCCCTACGGCATGGTCCTCGTCACCGGTCCCACCGGCTCCGGCAAGACCACCACTCTCTACGCCGCCATCAACGAAATCAAAACCGACGAAGACAAGATCATCACCATCGAAGACCCTGTCGAATACCAACTCCGCGGCATCACCCAGATTCCCGTCAACGAGAAAAAGGGCCTCACTTTCGCCCGCGGCTTGCGCTCCATCCTTCGTCACGACCCCGACAAAATCATGGTCGGCGAAATCCGCGACCAGGAAACCGCCCAAATCGCTATCCAGTCCGCTCTTACCGGACATCTCGTCTTCACCACCGTCCACGCCAACAACGTCACCGACGTCATCGGCCGCTTCATCAACATGGGCGTCGAGCCTTACAATTTCGTTTCCGCCCTCAACTGCATCATGGCTCAGCGCCTCGTCCGCATCATTTGCGAAAATTGCAAAAAGCAGAAAACCTATACCGCCAAGGAACTCACCGAAGCCGGTCTCGATCCCGCCGTTTGGAGCAACGTCATGCTCGCCGAAGGCGCCGGCTGCCTCGAATGCTCCGGCACCGGCTATCACGGCCGTACCGCCATCTGCGAATTGCTTGATCTCACCGACCGTATCCGCGAAATGATCATCGACCGCCGCCCCACTTCGGAAATTAAGCGCGTCGCTCGCGAAGAAGGCATGATCACTTTGCGCGAAAGCGGCTTGGCCAAGATTCGCGCCGGTATCACCACTCTCAAGGAAATCAACAAGGTGACTTTCGTTGAGTAGCCCCTTAAGTAGTGTGTCCACATTCCGCCAGGGCATGTACAAGAGCGACCTCGTTCGCCGGCTCGCCCGCTGGATGGATGCCATTCCGCATCCTCCCGTCGCCATCGAGATTTCTCCAGACCGTATCGCCGGCGCACGCTGGACCCGCACCGGCTCCGTCGATGCTTTTGCCGTCGAAACGCTTCCCGTCGGCGCTCTGGTGCCTTCCGCCGTCGAGACCAACATCGTCAATCTCGCCGCTGTCCGCCAGGCCTTTGCCGGCGTGGCCTCCCGCCTCCACGCCAAGGACGAAGACCTCGCCCTCCTTCTTCCCGATCCCGTCATTCGCGTTTTCGTTCAGCACTTCGAGCAGTTCCCCCGCTCTCCACAGGAAGCCATTCCCATGCTCCGCTGGAAGCTCAAGAAGAGCGTTCCTTTCGAAGCCGACGAAACCCTCATCTCCTACATGCGCCAGGCCCCCCGCGAAGATGGCGTCGATGTGGTCACCGCCCTCGCCCGTTTGCGCATCATCCGTGAATACGAAGCCCTCGCCGAAAATGCCGCTCTGTACCCCGGCGTGGTCCTCAGCTCTTCTATCGCCGCCGTCTCCCTTCTCGAAAACGAAAAGCCCACTCTCCTCGCACGCGTCTCCGGCTCCGCTCTCACCACCGCCATCGTTCGCGAAGGCGTCCTCTGCGGCTATCGCTGCACCGAGCTTCCTGCCACTGGCGCCAATCTCACCCCGCAGATGCTCCTCGAAGAAATTTTCCCCGTCGCCGCCTATTACCAGGACACTTGGGGCGAAAACATCCATTCCGTCCGCGTCGCCGGACTCGGCATCCGCACCGCCGAATTCATCGGTCCTCTCGAAAACGAATTCCATTGCCAGGTCAGCTCGTTGTTGCACACCGCGGTCTCCGAAGGTCGCATTCCCGCGGATGCGCGTCCCTTGGCGGACCGCGAACTCGAAGGACTCGTCGGCTGGATGCTCAATCGCGGCTAGGTATTCACGGAAAGAGAACTGCTCTTGCGGAAAGTTGCTAAAATAGCGCGAAGGGAATTAACGACGATCGCATGAGAGCACGGATCAATCTCGCTACCAAAGCGCTGGTAACCCATCGCCGTTTCTTGACCGCCTCTGGCGCCATTGCCGTCGTCGCCGGCATCATCTTCCTCGCTCTTGGCTGGCATGTGTACTCCGCGCGCAAATCCGAAGCCGAAATCCGCGCCAAAGCCAACGAAGTTCGCCTGCAATCCGCCAGGCTCGAACTCGAGCGCGACGCCCTGCAGCGTTATTTCGCCTTGCCGGAAAACGCCAAGGTCCACGACCGCGCCGTCTTTATCAACGGCATCATCGATGCCCGCAGCTTCAATTGGACTCAAATGTTTATGGATCTCGAGCGCGTCCTGCCCGGTGGCGTCCATCTTCTTTCCATCGAGCCCAAGCAGGTCAAGGGCCGCGTCGAGGTCAAGCTCCGCGTCGGCGCTACCAGCGAGGACGCCAAAATCAAGTTTCTCCGCGCTCTCGAAGCTTCCAGGGAATTTACGCGCATCGCTCTGGACAACGACGGCCCGGCCACCGGCACCACCGGCGACGTCAGTACCCTAAGTTTGACCGCCGTGTATTCGAGGATTTGATGACTCGCGACTTCCGATTGCGAAAGCGTTCCATCCTCGCCGCCCTGGCGCTCCTCCTCGCCGCCGATGTCGCCTTTGCTCTCTACAGTTGGAAGATGGGCTCTTCTCCCCGCGATCAAAACCAGGATCTGGCCGATCAAACCAGGCAGCTAAAAATCCTGCAGGCGGACGTCGAGCGCGCCAAAGGCATCCAATCCAGAATGCCCGCCATTCAAGCCGACTGCGACAAATTCGAGCACTCCCTCTTCTCCGCCAGTACCGGCTACTCCTCCGTCACCGCCGACCTCGACGGCTTGGCCAAAAAAGCTGCCGCCCAGGTCCAGGATCTCGCCTTCAAGCAGCAGGAGATTCCCGCCAGAAATCTTACCAGCGTCGAAGTCACGGCCTCCGTTATCGGCAACTATTCGAGCGTCGTCCGCTTCGTGAACGGTTTGCAGCGCTCCGGCAATCTCTACACCCTTGAGGGCCTGACCCTCGGCGGCGATAACCAGAATCCCGGTCACAATTCCCCCATCAAAGTCACCCTCCACCTCCTCACCTATTTCCGGTCCGCCGCATGAACCAGAAAAAACAACTCGCGCTTCTCGCAGGTCTTCTTCTCGTCGCCGGCTCGGTCTGGTATCTAGTTTATTTCCGCACCGCCAAGTCCTCCGCGGATCCCAATGTCGCATCCGTTCGCAGCTACCACCTTCTCGGCATCGATAATCCCGAACTCCACTGGCCGGAACTCAAGGCCGCGCGCACAACCGAATACAAAAGCAACGGCCGCAACCCTTTCAGCCCCGAGGCTCCTCCGCCTCCGGACCTGACCGCCAAGAATGAAAAGCCTCGCCACCCGGCCTACGGACCGCCTCAGAAAGAGGTGGTGCCCCCGCTGCCTCCGCCCACGCTCCCCGCCACTCTCAAATTCTTCGGCTACGGCACCGTTCCCAACGGCTCCGCCCGCCGCGCTTTCTTCAGCGACGGCGACGACGTTTTCATCGTCGCCGAAGGCGAAACCCTGCTCGGCCGCTATCGCATCATAAAAGTAAACAATACGAATTTGGAATTCGAGGAAATCGCCACCGGCCGTCACAATACCGCTCCCCTCGTCGAAGACCAGGCCGCCGCAGGTCAGCCCTCTACGTGAAACCCGCACGCACAATTCTCGGCCCAGGATCTGTAGCGCAGGGCGGAGTCTGCGCAGCCCTGCGGCTTTTCGGCGGCGTCCAAGCGGCTTCAATTCGCCGCAGAAATCGCGCCGAGCGCGGCTACGCCCTCCTGTTTGCCGTTTTCCTCGCCGCCATCCTCCTCGTTTCCACCATGGCCGCCTCCCTCAGCGTCATCACCGACGGCAAACGCGAAAAAGAAAAGGAAATGATCTGGCGCGGCAAGCAATACGTCCACGCCATCAAACTCTTCTACCGCAAAAACGGCCGTTTCCCCGCCGACCTCGACGATCTTTCCAAACCCAAAATCGGCTCCATTCGTTTCCTCCGCCAAGCCTACAAAGATCCCATGAACAAAGCCGACGGCACCTGGCGCTTCATTTATGTGGGTCCTTCCGGGCAGCTCATCGGCAGCCTCAAGCCGCATCCACTTATTCAATTACCCACTCCGGCAACCCCCGCCGCCCCCGCTGGCGCCTCCGGCACTGCCTCCGGTTTCGGCTCCGCCACCCCCTCCCCCGGCTCGCAGCCCGGCACGCCTCCCGGCACCGCCCCGGGCACTCCGGGCGCCCCTGGCACTGCCCCAGGCAGCGCTGCTGGCACTCCAGGCGACGCCTCCTCCAGCGGGCAGAGCGGCCAGAGCGATCAGCCGGGCCAGCCGGATCTGCCACCCGGCAATGTGGATTCGCCTACGGTGTTTGGCGGCAAGATTATCGGTGTGGGCAGCAAGATCGACCGGCGTTCGATCATCGTTTACGACAAGGCTAAGAATTACCGGTTGTTTGAATTTATCTGGGATCCCGCGAAGGACGCTGGGGGGGCGAGCCAGCCGCTGCAATCGATTCCGGGAGGCAGCCAGCCCGGTCAAACGGGCCAACCCGGATTTGGCCAGCCTGGATTTGGCCAGCCGCCTGTCAATCCGAATCCAACCCCGCCGCCTGCTCCGCCTACACCGCAAAACTAGGTTTCATCGCCACCTGCGCCGTAAAACTAGACTTCATCGCATTGCTGGTGCGTTTGCTGGCATCGGTGCGGGCAGCGCGGTGCTCGCCGTTGGAGCTGTTGGCGGCGCGCTGGTTTTCGGCTCTGCAAATCCGGCGGGCGCTGCGGCTTTTTGCTTTTCGGACTTGCGCTGATCTGATTTGCGCTGATCAAAGTTGTGTTTGACGCGGACGACATAGTTGCGGGTTTCGCGGATGGCGGGGACTTGGGTGTACACGCGTTCGGGGCCGGCGTTGTAGGCGGCTAGCGTGAGGATCAGATCGTTTTTGTAGCGTTGCAGCAGGTCGCGGAGATAGTGTGTGCCGCCGTCGATGTTTTCTTTGGGATCGAAACTGTTTTGCACGCCGAGATGCGCCGCGGTTTGCGGCATGAGCTGCATCAGGCCGCGGGCATTGCGGCGCGAGACGGCTTTGGGATTGAAGTTGGATTCCGCGGCAATCACGCTGCTGATGAGGTCGGCGTCCACGCTGTATTTTGCGGCCGCGGCGGTGATCAGCGCGCCGTAGGGAGCGGCGATGGCGGGCTCCGCTTTCTTCGGCTCGGAAGCGAAGACTTCTTCGGGCTCGATCGAGAGCACTTCGGCGGCGGGCACTTCGACGAATCCGCCGTTCAATTGCAGCCGGTACGTTTCGCCGACGATCTGGTAGCCGGTGACGTTAAGGCGCTGGCCGCTGCGCAGCACTACGTATTCGGCGCGCAACTCCGGCGCAATCAGGGCCAGGCCGGCGACAAGGAGCACGAGTCGCGCTAGGCGCATGAAGCGGCCTCTTTCAATGCGAAACGTTCGATGGCGGCGGCTACGCCGCTTTCATCGTTGCTGAGCGTTTCGTGCCAGCCAAAATTCTTCAGTTCGGGGACGCTGTTGCGCATGACTACGGGAATACCGGCAAAGGTGAGCATTTCGAGATCGTTGTGATTGTCGCCGATGGCCATCACTTGGTCGCGGGCGAATCCGCGCACCGCGGCCCACTCCGCCAGCGCGAATCCTTTCGAGACCGTCGGGTGGATGACGTCGATCATGGCGAAGTCTTTGGCTTCATAGAGGGTAACAGCCAGCGCGTATTGCGCGGCAAAACTTTCGTGGCGAAGAATGGCTTCCGCTTCGCGCATGGCGGCGACGCGGCCGGAGAACATGACCTGGATGGGGTCTTCGGTCAGGCAGGTTTCGAGGGGCTGGGCGAATCCGATGTATTGCAGATTGCGCGAATAGTAGGCGTAGCGCAGCGAATCGTCCGGATCGAGCGATTCGAGCATGAGCTGATTTTCGCACGGCCGGTCAAAGATAACGGCGGCGCCATCGCGCCAGGGTTGCGTGCGCTGCAGAACGTCGAGCGCGGTGTCTCGTGTAAGCAAGTGCCGCAGGCGCGTTTCGCCATCCGAGGTACGGATCAGCGCCCCGTTGTTCACGATCATGGTGACCGGGCACCGCAGCATGGTCGCCACGGGCATGGCAAAGTCGTAGCGGCGGCCGGTGACGAGCGCCACCTCGATGCCGCGGCGGGTAGCCTCGGCAATGGCGGCGCGGTTGGCCTCCGGCAACTGCCATCGGCTATCCAGAAGCGTGCCGTCAATGTCGAGCGCTATGAGCCGCACAGCCATGCTCCTATTCTACCCTGTAATCGGGTGGGTTCCCCTGCCCCGATGTGCAGGGTGGTGCGAAGTAAGGAAGTAACGACGCAATGATGTAAAGACGAAGCAGCCCTCCCCTGGCTTTTGCGTAAGTGTTGATTCTAAAGGGGGTTAAATGCGAGTTCAAGGTTGAAAGTTGAAGAGTTGAAAGGGAAACCACAAGAATTGAGGAAAACGGAAAACGGGCTGGGTGGCATCCCGGTGTTTTCGCAAAAGAGTGCGGAAGTGACTGAAAATAGAAGAGATGTGCTTCGATCTCGTGGTGCAAAACAACGACAAATAGCGAGGTAAGAGTGAAGCAGGACCTAAGACCTAACACCGAGGGCACAGAGGGCACGGAGAAGGCGGGGCTGGCGGGCGAGAGGGGAAAACGCTGTTGGCGCTCCTCCAGAAAGCTGGAGGGCAGGCACTCCCGGCGTTTTTGCAAAGAGGCGGGAAGTGGTTGAAAGGGAAGAGGATGCGCTTCGCTCTTTTGCACGAGGGTGCAAAAGAAGCAAAAGAGCGAGGAGTCAGGGATGGAGCGTGGGGAAGTTAGAAGTACAGCCGGGCGGCGGGACATAAAAAGTGCGGGCCGGGACGAGATCCGTGCCCATAACAATAACCCATTATAGCACATTTTTAGAATTTGTCAAGTGGTATATGATAAGTGGTTTGTCTTCTGAGAGATAAGGGAACGTGGGCGGGGGCGGATCGGGCTGGGGGGCGGAAAAGTCTCTCCGCACGCGCTGGTGAATCGTCGCGGATGCGGAGACCTAAGGTAGGGTCGTTTGCGGCCGAGAGGAATCGTTGTTGAGGAAAGTCAAAGCCCGCACCCTCAAGGCGGGAGGGAACGGACGGGCACGGCAATGCCGTGCCCCTACGAGTGTCCGGCTTCCGGCGGGGCGGACCGGGCTGGGGGACGGAAAAGACTCTCCGATAGGAGCCGGAGTCTCCGATTCCCATTTCGGGAAATCTCCGACCGCACGCGCTGGTGAATCGTCGCGTCCCGGTAGAGATCACCGGGATGCAAAAAGCGCAGATGCGGAGAGCTAAGGTAAGGGTCGTTTGCGACCGACAGGAATCGTTATTGAGGAAGGGTCAAAGCCGTACCCTCAAGATCGGAGGGTGCCGACGCCGTCATCTAATCAGGCTTTGCCTTGTAAGCTGACGAACGAGGAGAGCGGCGGGGCGTCGGTATCGGAGGAGCGAGTTTGAGGATTGTGCCCGAACGGCGAACGGCGTTAACATCGGGGCATGCCAGTGGAATGGAAACAATATATCGTTAGCGACCCGGAAATCTTGCGTGGGAAGCCGCGGATCAAGGGGACACGGATACCCGTGGGCCTGGTGCTGGGGTATTTGGCGGCGGGAAAGACGGCTGTAGACATCTTGGGTGAGTTCCCCGACCTGAAAAGCGAGCAGATTGCCGCTTGTCTGGACTACGCGCGAGAACTGGCGGAATTTGAGGCCGTTGTCTGATGGCCTTGCGGTTCCTGGCCGACCACTGTATTTCCAACACAATCATTCGAGCGCTGCGAGACGCCAACCATGAAGTGTCGCGTCTGGGAGATGTTTTGCCGGTAGAGTCGGCGGATCCGCTGGTTATCGCCAAAGCCCAGGAAATAGAGGCGATTTCTGCTGACGATGAACGGGGATTTTGCGGATATCGTGACGTACCCGCCGAAGCGATTCAAGGGCATCGTCGCGATTCAAATGCGCAACCACGCTGAGGATGTTGACAAGCTGATGGTTCGGCTGGTGGCGTATCTAAACGGACAGCCAGGGACGGAGCATTATCTGGGGAAGTTGTTGGTGGTCGAGGTTAGCCGGATCCGGATAAGGGAGTAAGGAGCGCGAGGAAAAGCGCAGAGCGGCCCACCCTTTGCAAAAACCAGAATCGCAAAGGGATGGGCCACCCCGGAAGGTTTTCGAGCGGCTTGAAGCTGCGCCACCCGCCCGGCGCACGAATGCTCACAAGGCGAGGCGATGCCAAGTTTACTGGGAGCCGATGGGGTCGTAACTCGTCAGCGTTACTTTCATGCCGTCCGCGCGTAGCGTAGATTTTTGTACCAGCTCGAACGCGCTGAGGTTTCCTGCAAGAAACTCTCCAATAGCGGGTAATGGAACGAGCATCTCCAATCTTTCTTCCGTAGGCGAAGCAGACTCTTCAAGGAAGCTTTTGTGAAAGTCAGACCATTGAAATTTTATGCCTTTAATAACAGGCAATTCAGCCGCCTGTTTTGCAAAAATCCGCACATCCTTCAACTGCTTCTCGATGGTGGTGGCTAATCGTTGGTTTTTCGAAACCCGGATGTCATTGTAGACGTTGCTGTCGGGGATGAAGTTCGCGGGTATGTACAGATCCCGCCCAACCTTCTCGATCTGAGGCTGTGGGGGGAACCCCATCAAACGGATCGCGAGCAGTACTTTTTCCCGGCTTCCCTCGGGCAGCGCGAAGAGCTCCGGCTCAGGATCCAAGTAGCGCTCAATTAGCTTACGGTTTATAGCTGCCTCATATGCGTCCTTATTCTCACTGGGACGGAGAAAAATGCCGAAAAAGATGCTTTCTAGCTTGCTAACGTCCAATTGCGAAGCGTCCGGGATCTCTAGGCGAATTTCGTCCTCTAGAAACCCTCGCGAAACCGGTTCACCCCAAACCTTTAGCTCAAGCACATTCTTGCCGCCGTCAAGCTTTGCAGATTTCAGTCTGTAACTCTTGCCCGAAACAAAATAGCGGCCTTCCCAATCGTTCACGCCATTTATCGCGATCGAACGATCGCTCGGTGTCACCCGACACTCCCAGATGGTTCTTTTGTCCCAAGCTAAAGATCGCCGACACAGCGCCTCGTTGGCCCGAAGGGCGAAATACTGATGCTCGATACCCTTGACGAACGTCTTGTAGGGTTGTTCCGAGGAGGATGTAGCACAGCACATAGCGAGTAGGGCAAAGCAGGCTGGGATGGCGAGGCTTTTCCGAGTCATTGAGAGATCTCCCCCAAGGCGTGGATATAACATAGTACAGGCGGTTTCATGACGGCGTCGGTTCCTGGACGCCTAGGAGGGGGTGCGCCGGGGACGGACGGAATATTTTCCCATGCTTTGTTTGTGATTTCCCCGAATTTCCAATTGAGACGCGGTGTAGCATTGGGGCTAGTTCCGCAACCATGCGGACCAGGTCCGTGCATTCTAGTGTCCCTTAAATGCGCGTGCATCCCTCTAGGGCTTTGGAAAATGGACGGCGAACGGTTTGAATGATTCGACGAAGGTGCCGTTGCTCGAAAACACATATACGAGAGCTTTCACTTTGCGGTCGTCCTTGCCGACTAGGGACGCGGGTAGGTGCGCTACGACGGGAATGGCTTCGGTTTTTTCTGAGCACTCGAAGGTCCTGCGAAAAACGAGGTTGCCTTTCTCGTCGCGATTCTCTGCGGAGGTGGATTGGAGCGGGTGGTTGTCTTTCTCGAATGAGATGAGCATGGTTAGCGGCTCGACGGCATTGCGGCAGTAGATCGGTAGTGTCAGATCGGCGGTTTTGGCTTGCTTGTTCTCTATAGCGGTAGCCTTTCCCACGAAGGCGACTGTCGGCGGCGTTCCTCCGGGAGAAACGGACGGATCGGGCCATCGCCCGTCGAATTCTGCGAGGGCGTCAGCGTATGCCTTGTCGTCTCGCTGGTCGCGCGTCTCCCAGCGGGGATGCGAGGAGAAGAACGCGGCGAACTTGGACTGTTCTCCCGAGGTCGTGCGGACTAAGTGATGCAAAGCAAATACAAAGTCCGGGTGATAGCCCTCGTGAGCCATGAGCATCATTCCCTGAATGTCGGCATCGTGCTCGAGGTTGCGTGAGAGCTTCGCGCGCGCAATAGGCGCGGCTATGCGAAGGCCTACGATTGACCAGTTCGCGTTTTTGTCGCCAGCGCGAACAAGAGATTGGTAGTAGCTGAGTTGTGCCGCGACGTATACGTCGTAGAGGTACTTGCGGACGGCGTGTCTGCGGGCAACATGCTCGGTCTCGTGAGACAAGGCCGCCGCCCAAAGCCCGGAATTCGTTCCCATAAGCTTGGCCAGTCCTGAACCGACCGAGACTTCTCCATCCGACAGGGAAGAAGCGTTTATGGAGTTGTCGTTGACAATGGTAAAGCTCCAGCGGTAGGGAAGATTCAGTGCTGCTACGGATGGGTTCTGAACAAATCCTGAGAAGACTTTGCCACCGGTCTCGTTAAGAGCCGTGTTCTCCAGGAGGGGGCTGTCGCCCCGAACCTTTGCGCGGTCGGATAATCCAAGCTGATAATCGAGCGCGAAATCGAGGGGTAGCGGGATGTCGTTTTTCAGGTCAGCTTTGTGACGCTTTTGGGCGTTCGCACACGGCTGGCAAAACGTCAAAGCGAGGGCTACGTAAATGAGGGAGAACAGTCCCTTGGGCATGGGTCCGCCTCTTTCATGGTGGGGACAGGATGGCGGCAGTGTAGTACGCCGTAGTCAATTCTACAAGAGGCACGATAGCGGGCGTGTAGCACGGGGGTGGCGGGGTCGAAGAGCAGAGAGATTTCTCTCTTCGCAGGCCGACCGCTTCATAGGAAGTGAAGCGGGAAGAAAAAGCGTCGGCCTGCTCCGTTCGAAATGACGGGTGGGGGCAAGTGCGGCTGACCAGCGGCCGACGACGAGGCGGTGGCGCGCAGCGCTGGCGGCTTGGGCCTTGATGACGAGCCACAGCGGTAAGGCTGTCTCGCCGAAGAAGGCGGGCTGAACCTAGGAAAATCGTCGCTAGGGTGGAGCGGGTTCGAGACGAAAAGCAGATTCCCCGGGCAAACGACGCCCGGGGAATGACAGGTCGAACGTTGACACGTCTTGAAAGTCGAAACGTCCGGTAAATGGGTCCGGGATACAGACGACGCAAATGACGGGTGGGCGTGGGCGGGCTGAGAGTAGGTATCCACGTTGCCCTGAATTTTGGGGAAGAAGAAGAGTCAAACCCCCACCTTCAAAAAGCGAAGTTGGGGCACCCGGCGCCCGGCTTCGGAAGGCCGCCCTAAAAGGACGGCCTCTACAGGGGGAGCTGCCTACCTCGGAAGGCGAGGCGTTCAAAAAGGCTTCGGAAGGCCGCCCTAAAAGGACGGCCTCTACAGGGGGAGCGGCCCACCTTGGAAGGCGGGCCTTTCAAAAAGCGAAGGTGGTGCAAGCGGCGCGCGCGGGATGGTTGGTGAGGCTTTCTTCAGGGGCTGAAGCGCTTTGTGCGGGTGGCCGGAATGCGGGGGTTGAAACCTCCGCCTCCTAAGGAGAAGAAAGAAAAGTCAAAACCCCCACCTTCAAAAAGCGAAGTTGGGGCAACCCGGCGCCCGGCTTCGGAAGGCCGCCCTAAAAGGACGGCCCCTGCAGGATGCGCGGCCCGCCCCGGAATGCGGGGCCTTCGAAAAGCGAAGGTGGGCACCCGGCAGATTCGCGGCTAATTCAATTCGGCAGAGTCGAGAAGCCGGGCGGCGTACCAGGGCAGCAGCCCGACATGAAGCGAGCGGTTACGCTTCTAAGATCTTTGTCGAGGATCGACATAGCTCGGTCGGCGATGGCCGCTGGCACGCCATAGTGCGCCTGGGCAATTCCACCCGTAATACAGGCCAGCGTGTCGCTGTCTCCTCCAAGCGATATCGCGTTTCGGATGGCATCCTCGAAATCCGTTGATTCGAGGAAGCACACGATCGCCTGAGGAACGGTCCCTTGGCATGAGGCGTCAAACTGGTATGCAGGTCTAATCTCATCAACGCTTCGGGATAAATCATAGTGGAAGGTTGCCGCCGTGTACCGCCTGATGTCTGACTTCGTACTTCCTGTCCTCGCAAGAAAGATGGCGGCCGCAGTTGCTTGCGCGCCCTTGATCCCCTCGGTATGATTGTGCGTCACGGCTGTGTATTCAGCGGCCCGGACCAGCACTTCGTCTAGCGTGTTGAACGCAAACCCAACAGAACTGATTCGCATAGCGGCGCCATTGCCCCAGCTATTGTAGGGCTGGGATTCGTGAGCTTGCGCCCATCGGCGAAAAAAGCCTCCGTATCCTGCGTCTGGATAACGCCGATAGTAGGCCCTCATCAGGGAAGCATAGTCGGTGTGGGTCAAGATCGATTCGGCTAGGGCAACGGTGAGGACTGTATCGTCGGTGAAGCAGCAATCCGGACTGAATAGATCGAACTGCTTGGTCTTGATGTTCTTCGACTCGTAGACCGATCCGATAATGTCACCCGCTATTGCGCCTATCATTTGAATCTTCCTCGAAGGCAGCCGCGCAACGCTTAGAACGCTTTAGAGTACTTGGGCATTATCCTCGAAGAGACCTCGCATCGCTATCTCCCTGAAGGCACCCCAGGGCAAGTGAAGCGGCGGCCTTGAAAACCGCCGATGGGCTCCCAGGAGCTTAGCCAGCCGCCGACGATGAGGGTGCGACGTCCAGCGCTGGCGGCTTGGCGCCTTTGGATGACGAGCCAGAGCATGAACGCTATTTCGCCGAAGAAGGCGGGCTGAGAGTAGGTATCCGCCTTGTCCTGAACTTGCGGCAACAGTATGCCCGTAAGGATGAGGATCACCCAGGCGAAGCCGGCGAGGGCGAGCCAGACGCCCAGGAAGCGCGGCAGGACGGGGAGAAGAAAAAAAAGACAAACGCCCTAAGGCGAACGGCTTCGGAAGGCCGGCCCAAAAGGACGGCCTCTACAGGGTGCTTAGGCGGTCTGGGTGGTCGCGGCGGCGGCGTTGGTGGCTAGGGCGGTCAGGGCTAGGGCAGCGAGGTAGAAGGGCTTGAGGAAGTCGATGGCGGCTTGTGGGCTCTTGGAGGCTTGTTCGCCGAGGAGGCCCTGGAGGTGGCCGTCTTTGAGGAAAATGGTTTGTACGAGGATGGCTGCGCCGGTGGGATCGTTGGTTTGCATGGTAGGGCTCCTTTTTGTGGCCTACAAGGAGTGTAGTCTTTTTGGGCGGCTGGGTTTGTAGCTTTCTGCACAGTGTTCGCGAATCGGGGCCATTGGAATAGGGCGGCGCGAAAGGCGTACGCGGATGGCGACGAAGGCGCATACTGGTGGCAGGGAGTGCCGCCCATGTTAGCCACGCTAGTGGATTGGAAGAGCAAACGCGACGAATTGAAGGCGCGGAGAGATCCGCTGTTCAAGAAGTATCTGAAGAGTCCGAACGACACGCATCTGGCGCTGGAAATCAAGAATATTGATGACGAGATTGCGGAGTGTACCGAGCGGATGCAACCGGCGAGGAAGCCGAAGCAGGGATAAGCAGAAGTTCTAGAGCGCGGCGAGTGTTGACCGCTGCGAGTGGGGCTGCGCTGTCGCGCAGCGAATCGACAAATTATCGAAATATTTTTCGCCGCAGTTACGGCGCGGCTGAAGCTGTGCCCTCCCCAACGGGGATGGCAGTCTGGCCGCCCTAAAAGGACGGCCTCTACAGTGGGCCTTGCCGGTTGTGGGAAGATGGAGCGCTGTGAGCAAACCATCGGAGCATCGGACGCTGTGGGTGATTGCGGGATTCAAGATTTTGAAGGGGCTGGCGCTGCTGGTGCTGGCGGTGGGAGCGCTGCGGCTGCTACATCGCGATCTGGCGCATGAAATTGCGCGATGGATCAATTTGTTTCGCGTGGCTCCGGCGCATCGTTACGTGCAAATGCTGCTGGAAAAGATAGGGGTGGTGAACGACCGGAAGCTGAAGGTGTTCAGCGCCGGGACGTTCTTTTTTTCTGTGCTGTATCTGACGGAAGGCGTGGGGTTGGCGCTGAATCAGAAATGGGCGGAATATTTGACGGTGGTGAGCACGGCGGCGCTGATACCGGTGGAGATTTACGAGATTGTGGAGAAAGCGTCGGTGGCGAAGGTGTTTTTGCTGCTGGTGAATATTGCGGTGGTGGCGTATTTGGTGTACGACATTCGGAGACGGCGCGGCAAAGGCTAGGAAGATTTGTCGGGTTTGAGGATGAGGGCGGCGAGCGGGGGAAGGGTTAGAGAAAGCGAGAACGGGCGGCCGAGGTGCGGTAGTGCGAGGGCCTGGATGCCGCCGAGATTGCCGACATTGGAGCCGCCGTATTGCGCGGAGTCGGTATTGAGAACTTCGCGATAGAAGCCGCAGTGGTGCACGCCGATGACGTAGTTGTAGCGGACTACCGGAGTGGCGTTGAGGACCACGACGAGCATGTCGCTGGGATCCTTGGCGCGGCGAACGAAAGAGAAGATGCTGTTGTCCGCGTCGTTGGGATCGATCCACTCGAATCCCTGCCAGTCAAACTCCACCTGATGAAGAGCGGGTTCGGCGGCGTAGAGCCGGTTGAGATCGCGTACGAGGCGCTGCACGCCTTGATGCGAGCTGTGCTGGAGCAAATCCCAATCGAGGGAGCGGGGTTCGTACCATTCGCTGCGCTGGGCAAATTCCTGGCCCATGAACAGGAGCTTTTTGCCGGGGTGCGCGTACTGGTAGGCGTAGAGGAGACGGAGATTGGCGAATTGCTGCCACATGTCGCCGGGCATTTTGTGGAGGAGAGAGTTCTTGCCGTGAACGACTTCGTCGTGGGAGAAGGGGAGAAGGAAATTTTCGGTAAAGGCGTAGAGCAGTGAGAATGTCAGTTTGTTGTGTTCGTATTTGCGGTGGATGGGATTTGCGGAAAAATATTTTAGCGTGTCGTTCATCCAGCCCATGTTCCATTTGAAAGAGAAGCCCAGGCCGCCGAGATAAGTGGGGCGGGAAACGGCAGGCCAGGAAGTGGATTCTTCGGCGATGGTTAGAACGCCGGGGAAACGGCCGTGCGCAACTTCGTTGAGGCGCTTGAGAAAAGCGATGGCGTCGAGATTTTCGCGGCCGCCGAATTGGTTGGGAATCCACTGGCCGGGCTGGCGGGAATAGTCGAGATACAGCATGGAGGCGACGGCGTCCACGCGCAGACCGTCGAGGTGATATTTGTCGAGCCAGAAGAGCGCGTTGGAGATGAGATAGTTCTGCACTTCGTTGCGGCCGTAATTGTAGACCAGCGTGCCCCAATCGGGATGCGCGCCCTGGCGCGGGTCGGAATGCTCGTAGAGATGCGTGCCATCGAATTGCGCCAGGCCGTGGGTGTCGCGCGGGAAATGTGCGGGAGTCCAATCGAGAATAACGCCGAGGCCGGCTTGGTGGCAGCGGTCGACGAAGGCCATGAAATCGGCGGGAGAACCGTAGCGGCTGGTGGCGGCGAAATAGCCGAGAGTCTGGTAGCCCCAGGAGCCGTCGAAGGGATGCTCCATGATGGGGAGCAGCTCGATATGCGTGTAGTCAAGATCTTTGACGTAGGGAATAAGCTGGTCGGCTAGTTCGGAGTAGGTGAGCCAGCGATCGGCTTGTTCGGGAACGCGGCGCCAGGAGCCGAGATGCACTTCGTAGATGGAGACAGGAGACTGATGCCAGTTGGTGGCGGCGCGGTGCACGAGCCATGCCTGGTCTTGCCATTGATGATGATCGAGCGAGGCGACGATGGAGCCGGTGTTGGGGCGAAGCTCGGAGCGGAAGCCGTAAGGATCGGCTTTGAGTGGGAGAAGATTTCCCTGCGGGCCGAGGAGTTCGTATTTGTAGACGGCGCCTTCGGTGAGTTCGGGGACGAAAAGTTCCCAGATGCCGGACGAGCCGCGTGCGCGCATGGGATGGACGCGGCCGTCCCAACGATTGAAATCGCCGACGACGCTGACGCGGCGAGCGCTGGGCGCCCAGACGGAAAACTGAACGCCGCGGACTCCTTCGAGAGTGATGATGTGGGCGCCGAGTTTGTCGTAAGTGTCGTAATGCCGGCCTTCGCCCATGAGATGAAGATCGAACTCCGTGAGGAGATACGGGAAGGCGTAGGTGTCGTAGAGTTCAAAGGATTCGCCTTTGTGGGTGCGGCCGAGGAGTTTGTAGCTGGACGGCGCGGGAGGATTGGTTTGCTGGGTGGGGAAGATGGCTTCGAAGAACCCTTCGGGGCGCAGCTTGGTGGCTTCCATGAGAACCGGAGGAGGAACGGTGAGTTGGTTGACGGTGACGCCGCGCAAGGCGACGCTGGCTCGCTCGGCCCAGGGAAGAAAAAAGCGGATGGCCCAGCCCTCGCTGGTGCGGTGAGGGCCGAGGACGGAAAAGGGATCGGCGTTGCGTCCGGCGAGAATGGAGTCAATGCGGCGGGCTTGGTTGGTGTCGCTGGCGGGCTTGGATGGGTTGGGCACGATTCGTTTTGCGTGCGGACCGAAAGAGAAGGCTGGCCGCCACGCGAATAACGATTCTAGGAGGCTTGGGGGCGAAATCAAAAGGGAATCGGTGGGGGTAATGCTCAGTCTCCGGTTACCGCTTCTGTGTAACCAACCAATCGGAAATTATGTTTAGCAGGAGTTGAAGAGTCACAGATACTGTGCGATGTATCAATTAAGGGTAATGATCCTTGCCCCTACCGGACGCCACACGTGAGCCCTGTCAAAGTCCCCAGTCTTCAGCAGCTTCGCCGCTACACGATTGCGCGCAGCCTTTTCAAGCCCACCAGCTTGCTGCGGGCCATTGCGCGCCTGGGTTTTGTCCAGGCCGACCCGATTCGCGCGCCCGCTCGCGCCCAGGATCTGATCCTCGCGCACCGCGTTAAAGACTATCGCGCCGGCGAGCTGGAGCGCCGCTATCCGCGCCTGGCGATCGAAGAGGCCTTCTTCATCAACTATGGGTTCCTGCCCAGCGAGACCCTGTCCCTGCTGCATCCGCGCGGGGCGCCACGCGCCTGGGACGCATGGGACGCTAAGATGCAGGCGCGCGCCCAGGAGGTGCTGACCTTTGTGTGCCAGCATGGTCCCACCTACCCCAAGGACGTGCAGGCGCATTTCGACCATGGCCGAATCAGGCGCTGGGGCGCCGACCTGAATGTCAGCAATCATCTACTGGAGGGTCTGCACTATCGTGGGCTGCTGCGCGTGGCGCGGCGCGAGGGCGGCACCCGGGTGTACCAGACGGTTGAGCACCCGCCGCGCGACGACAGCCCCGAGGCGCGGCTCGTGCGCGCCGGCCATTTGCTGGATATGGTGGTGCAACTCTACGCGCCGCTTCCTGCGGCCAGCCTGGTCTATGTGTGCAGACTGCTAAGCTATGGAGTGCCGCATTTGGCCGCCGAGGTGCGGCAGCTCCAGGAGCACGCCAAATCTCGCTATACCCATGCCCAGGTCGACGGCCTGCTGTGGTTCTGGCCGCAGGGCGAGAACCCCGGGGCTGTCCGGCACCAGGCCGACGACAGGCTGCGCTTCCTCGCGCCCTTCGACCCCGTGGTCTGGGACCGACGTCGCTTCCAGTTGTTCTGGAGCTGGGAATACAAGCTGGAGGCCTATTTGCCGGCCCACAAGCGCCGGCTGGGCCATTACGCTATGCCCATGCTATGGGGCGAGCAAATGGTGGGCTGGGCCAATCTGAAGGTGGTCGATGGACGGCTGCAGCACGAACTGGGCTTTGCCGGTCCACGGCCGCGCGGCAGCACCTTTCGGCGGGCGCTGGACGAGGCGTTGCAGCAGATGCAGGAGTTTCTGGAGCTCTAGCACGCGCAGTTACTTCACATAAATAGACGACGGAGCGGTTAGACATGGACCCTCGATGCGGGAGGAGTCCATGTTCAAAGTTTTATATCGTTGCAATAAGTGTGGAGCAAAGTTCTCGTGAGTCGGCACTATCGAAAACTGGTCAACCGCCGGGTACGGAGGTAACTGGCGGCGGGCGCCTTGAAAGGACTGGCATGATTGGCTTGGCGTGAGGCGGCTCGACAGGGTGAGGCGCCAAGCGGAGTAACGAAGTTGGGGGGCCGGGGGGGCGAAATCAAAAGGGAATCGGCAGGGGATAAGTGGTCAGTTTCCCGTTGGCGCGTTAACCAGGCGTTTAGGCTCGTTTAGTTGACGGGCTAAAGCCGACCTCCACACACAAATCCGTTACCATGCTTACGGTTGGATCGTCGCGCCGTCCGTCTTAGGCCAGAGGTGTGAGATGAGGTTGCTAGCCACAAAGATCAATCTATTGACGGCGCTGGTCCTGGGGCTTGCCGTTATTGCGGCGTGCCGTACATCCACCACCGATGCGAGCGTACCAAGCGCGAACCAACAAGAGATTCCGCCGGCGGCGCCTCCTACATTCCCGTCTGCGCCCTCGGAACCGCCGAATTCAGCGCGGTTTCGCGACGAAATCAAAATCGTGGAAGGTTTAATGTCGGCTTCACCACGCTCAGGCTTTGCCGACCGTGGCGCTGCGCTCTATTTTCTGGCGGACCGTTACCTTCAGCTTGGCGATCGGGTCAAAGCGCTCGTTCTGCTCCAACGGTGCGTGACGCTTGATGAAGGCTTCGATCCCACAGACGACCCCACATTTGTGTCCCTAAAAAACGATGCAGCTTTCCGCCAACTCGTCGAGCAGGTGCGTCGACGCTATCCTCCAGTGCACCGCGCCCACGTAGCTTTCACCTTGGCGCAAAAAGACTTGTTTCCAGAAGGTTTGGCAGTGGATACCGCAAAGCGGCTCTTCTATATGAGCAACATGCACTTCAAGAAGATCGTCAAGATTACGGAGACAGGCGAAGTAGCGGACTTTGTCAGCCCCGATCTGTATGACCTCATGCTGGTCCTTGGTGTGCATGTAGATCCCGCGGACCATAGCGTCTGGTGCGCGACTTATCCCGGCGAGAAGAATCGCTCGGAGATTGTCCACTTCGATGAGCACGGCCAACTGCTAGAAAGGTACACGCCCCCGGGAACTGGACCGCATGCGCTGAACGACCTGGTGCTGCGCGATACCCGGGAGATCTACGTGACGGATACCCGAGGAAATCGCGTGTATTGGTTCGACCGAACATTGCATCGCTTTACGCAGCTGAAATTGTCGCGCCCGGTCTTCTGGCCCAATGGGATCACGATCTCCGACGATGGCAACGTGCTTTATATTGCGGACCTGTTGGGTGTCGTGCGCCTGGACCTGAAGACAGACCAGTCGGAGGACGTGGCTCCTGCGCCCCACGATACGTTGGCCGGAATCGACGGCTTGTATTGGTACAACGGCAGCTTCGTGGGCGTGCAGTACGGTACCGGCGCAAATCGCGTGATGCGCTGGAACCTGTCGCCCGACGGGCGGCGCGTCACGTCCAGCGAAGTGCTGGAACGTGGAACGGAGTTGGTTAAGAATCCAACGACGGGAGCCATTCTCGACGAGCAGTTCTACTTCATTGCCGATTCGGGAATCGACAACCTAGATCGTGACGGCAAAATTGTCGACATGACCAAGCTCGAGTCGTTGCACATCGCGGTTGTGCCTTTGAAATAGGAAGTCCTAAGTAGCACAGGAAATCGCTTCGGCCCCTGTAATAACCTTGGCATCGATAGGTAACTCCTGGTAAGTCGTGCGAGTTCAACTGGTCGATGCAACACCATCTAAGCTGTTGATCCGACAATGCTTCCCACTAGAGAACCGATCTAGGCGGCTGTGCTCGACCAGACCCTAGCCAGGGGGTTCGTCTGAATCAACCCTCGCGAACGATCCTTAGCCGCTCAAAGCCCCTCCCGGGGGCTTTGAGTTAGCGTTGCATCGACCCGTTGAATCCACCGCGTTTACCAGGCACTAGGGCTATACGCGAAATGATGTTCTGGCCGCCTCTCGGCGTTCGGTATATTCTGGCGGACCACTGTAGATGGCCATCGGTCGGCTTCATCTCGCGGATGACGCTGCGAACTAGGAGGCAAATGGACGGGTGGAAAATCGACGAGCGGGAGATAAATGAGCAACAAGAACTACCGATGCCGTTGACGAGCAAAGAACTACTTGTCTTAATCCGGTGTTTGGTGCTCGCGACCGAGTCGGAGCACGTCAAGGAGACAGACAAAGAGGTGGTTCGCAGATTGCGGGAGCGTATTAACAGGTATGCGGAACGGCGAGGCGCATATTGGGACAAATAGGAATTCTCGCGTCTCGAGATTATCTGTCCATCCGTTCGACCCATTGAGCGCGCCATGCGGGAGCCACGAATGGATCCGCAAAGTACTGTGTTTCCCGCGCAACCTTGTCGTCCCTGAACTCCATGATGCTCACGGTGTAGGACGGCTTGCCGT